>Ga0335074_10006819_pt1 | contig 15850 bp, 8 predicted proteins | sample Lox_Sample_23_FD_206715 | JGI IMG/M metagenome (GOLD analysis project Ga0335074, IMG submission 206715) | Soil microbial communities from Loxahatchee National Wildlife Refuge, Florida, United States - Lox_Sample_2.3 | ecosystem: Environmental > Terrestrial > Soil > Wetlands | place: USA: Florida... | reverse complement strand
ACTCGATCGTCGAGAACACCTTCACCCGCAACACCCAGGACGACGGCATGGCCATGTGGTCCAACGGGACCGCCGACACCGGGGACACATTCACCCAGGACACCGTCGACTCGCCGGGCCTGGCCAATAACTTCGCTATCTATGGCGGCTCCGGCGACAGCATCACGAACGACATCGCACAGGACACCATCACCCAGGGCGGCGGCATCCAGATCGCCAACCGGTTCAGCTCGACCCCGCTGTCCGGCACCACGACCGTCAGCGGCAACCTGATCGTCCGTGCCGGCCAACTCGACCCCAACTGGCTATTCGGCGTTGGCGCGATCTGGCTTTACGCCGACGACAGCGCGATGAGCGGCACCGTCAACATCACGGACAACACGATCGAGGACAGCCCGTACGAAGCGTTCCAGTTCATCGGCAGCTCCATCACCAACGTTAACATCAGCGACAACACCGTTACCAACGTCGGAACGTTCGTGTTCCAGGATCAGGCGCCCGGCGCGGTCTCCGTATCCGGCGTAGCCGCGACCGGCGTCGGGGACGCCGGCACGTACGACTGCGGGTCGGGCATGACATACACCGACGGATCGGGTAACTCCGGCTGGTCCTCCACGGTGTGCGGCTTCCCGGCCACCCAGGCGCTGGCCGTGCAGCCGAGCGTGCTCACCTTCGAGAATCAGAGCGTAGGCACCACCAGTGCCAGCCTGCCGGTCACCGCGCTGAACGCCGCGACCGCTTCGGCGACCATCGATAGCATCAACGCCAGCGGCGCGTTCGCGCAAACCAACAACTGCGGGACCAGCCTGGGCACCGACGGCACCTGCACGATCAACGTCACGTTCACTCCTACCGCGTCGGGCGTGACGACCGGGGTGCTCACCATCCCCAGCGACGAGCCGGGCAGCCCGAACACGGTCACGCTGGTCGGGGTAAGCGGCAGCGCCACGAACAGCAGCGGCTCACTGACGGTCTCGCCGTCAAGCTTGTCGTTCGGCGACGTGGATGCGGGGTCCACCTCAAGCGCGCAGGCGGTGACGGTCACCAACCCAGGGACCAGCGCGCAGACGATCTCGTCGGTGTCGGTGAGCGGGCAGTACACGCAGACGAACACCTGCGGATCATCGCTGGCCGCCGGCGCATCGTGCACGGTCAATGTCACGTTCGCGCCGACCTCGGGAGGGACCCAGTCCGGGACCCTCACCATCGACAACAGCAGCCCCACGCCGTCCCTGACCGTCAGCCTGTCCGGGGTCGGGGTGACGTCGACGACGAACCTGGCGCTGAATCAGCCGATTACGGCGAGCAGTACTGAGTCGGGCTACCCGGCGACTAATGCTAACGACGGGAATACGAGTACGTACTGGGAGAGCTCGGATGGTGCCGGGTACCCGCAGACGCTGACCGTGAACCTCGGCTCAGACGTCAGCATCGGCAGCATCGTGCTGGATCTGCCGCCGTTGAGCGACTGGTCGACCAGGACCGAGACGCTGTCCGTGCTGGGCAGTGCCAACGGGACGTCGTTCAGCCAGATCGTCGCCTCGGCCGGGTACACGTTTAACCCGTCGACCGGCAACACGGTTACGATCAGCCTGCCGTCCGGGACCAGTACCCAGTACGTGCAGCTGAACTTCACCGCCAACACCGGCTGGACCGCGGCCCAGATCTCGGAGTTCGAGATCTTCCCCGGCGGCGGGTCATCCGGCGGAACCGCGACGTTGTCCGCCTCGCCCACGTCGCTGTCGTTCGGCAGCATCACGGTCGGCACCACCAGCGCCGCTCAGACCGTCACGGTGACCAATTCCGGCAGCGCGGCGGCGGCGATCTCGTCGATCGCGACCACGGGCCCGTTCTCACAGACCAACACCTGCGGGAGCAGCCTGGCCGCCGGGGCGAACTGCACCTTCTCGGTCGAGTACGGCGCGACCGCGTCCGGGACCCAGACCGGGACCCTGACGGTGACCAGCAGCGCGTCGAACAGCCCGCTGACGGTCTCGCTGACCGGCACGGGAACCACGCCCGCTACGCCATCGCTGTCGGCGTCGCCAGCGGAGCTGACGTTTGGCAGCACCACGGTGGGCTCCACCAGCGCGGCGCAGACGACGACGGTGACTAATGGCGGCGGCGCGACGGCGGACATCTCAGCCGTGGCGACCACGGGCCCGTTCGCGCAGACCAATACCTGCGGGAGCACCCTGGCCGCCGGGGCCAGTTGCACGGTCTCGGTGACGTTCACCCCGACCGCCTCGGGTTCTGCCACCGGGACGCTGACGGTCACCAGCAACGCGTCGAACAGCCCGCTGTCGGTCGCACTGACCGGCACCGGAGGCGCCTCCTCGTCCGGCACGGACCTGGCGCTGAACACTTCGGTCACCGCCAGCAGCTCCGCGTCGGGTTACCCGGCGTCGAACGCCGTCGACGGCAACACCAGTACGTACTGGGAGAGCACGGACGGCGCCGGCTACCCGCAGACACTCACCGACGATCTGGGCGCGACCACCAGCATCAGCAGCATCGTGCTGGACCTGCCGCCGTCGAGTGCGTGGACGACCAGGACCGAAACACTGTCGGTGCTCGGTAGCACCACCGGGGCGAGCTACACCACGATCGTCGCCTCGGCCGGCTACACCTTCAACCCGTCCACCGGCAACACAGTCACCATCGCCCTCCCATCCGGAACCTCCGCCCGGTTCGTGGAGCTCAGCTTCACCGCCAACACCGGATGGAGCGCGGCGCAGCTATCCGAGTTCGAGATCTTCGGTCCCGCCACCGACCCGAACCTAGCGCTGAACGCGGCGGTCAGCGCGAGCAGTTCCGCGTCGGGTTACCCGGCGTCCAATGCCGTCGACGGCAACACCAGTACGTACTGGGAGAGTACGGACGGCGCCGGCTACCCGCAGACCATCACGGTCAACCTTGGCTCCGCTACCAGCATCAGCCGGATCGTGCTGGACCTGCCCTACTCCACCGCCTGGTCGACCAGGACCGAGACGCTGTCGGTGCTGGGCAGCACCAATGGTTCGAGCTACAGCACGATCGTGGCCTCGGCTGGCTATACCTTCAACCCGTCCACCGGCAACTCGGTAACGATAACCTTCACCGCAACCTCGGCCCAGTACATACAACTCAGCTTCACCGCCAACACCGGATGGAGCGCGGCGCAGCTCGCGGAGTTCCAGGTGTTCGCCACCTGAGTCCATTAACCGCCTATCACACGGTCCGCCGGCGCATCGTCGTCGGCGGACCACGGCCCCTCCCGGGTATGACGGCTCAACCCCGGCACCGCGGCTTACGGGTGGTCGGCGAGGAAGGCCAAGGTCAGCGCCGCGACTTCGTCCGCCTTGTGTTCCATGAGCGGGATCATCCCGCCGTCGATGACATGCGTCGTGACGCTGCCGGCGCCGACAAGTGCCCGTCTGACCGGTTCCAGGCCGGGCATGGCGAACGGGTCGGCCGCGGCCCCGACAATCAGCACATCGGCGGTGACATGCCCGATCCGGTGTTCCATCTGATAGCGGGCACAGGCCAGATGCCCTTCGCGCGGATCGACGCCCGGCGCCAGGCAGTCGCGGATGAACCGGTTGAGCAGGTCGGGCCGGTCGGCCGGGTAGTACGGTGCCCGCTGCCGCCACAGCTCGGTAAGGTGACCGCCGTCCGCTGCCGTCGCGGCGTCATCGACAGCCGGGCCGTCGGAGTGGCGGGCACGCCAGTCCGCGCCAGTATAGGGGGGTGAGGAGAGCACGAGCCGCCTGACCCGGGCGGGCGCGGTGGCGCCTGCCTCGATGGCCACGACGGCTCCGGTGTGATGCCCGAGCACCGCGACGTCGCCGATTCCCAGCGTGTCCAGCGTAGCCAGGGCCCCGGCAGCGTACTGTTCGATCGTCTGCTGCCCGGGCGGCTTGGCGCTCAGGCCAAAGCCGAGCATGTCAATCGCGAGGGCGTGCTGCCCGGCCGCGGCGAGCAAGGGCAACAGCTCGGCGAACTCGTCGCAGGACCGGGGCGTCTGGTGCAGCAAGAGCACGGTGCTCCCGTTCGGCGGGCCCGCCCGCGCGTAGTGGACCTGTCCGTACCGGGTGTCGGCGTACCCGTGGCTGACCTGGTCACTGTGCAATGTGTCTTCCTTATCTGCTCATGCCGGCGTGAGGTTACGCCGGGCCGTCAGTGGTGGAAACCCCCGCCTTCTTGTTCTGACAGAGGCTTGGCTGGTTTGTGCTCGCGCAGGTGCCGCAGCGACCGGCTGAAATCATCCAGCAGCAGGCTGGCCAGGTCCTTGCTGAAGTCGTGCCGGACCAGGATGCGTTGCACGGACAGATCCTGCCGGTTCGGCGGCAGTGTGTAGGCGGGTACCTGCCAGCCCCTCGCTCGCATCCGGTCCGCCAGGTCGAAGAGGCTGAAGTCGTGTGAAACTCCATCGGTGAGTTTCCAGGCAACGGCCGGGATCCCGCCATGGCCGTCGTAGATCAGCTGGAACGGGCCAAGGCCGGCAATCCCGTCCGCGACGTGCCACGCGTTCCGGTACCCGGCTTCGTGGATCTTGCGGTAACCCTCCCGCCCTAGCCGCAGGAAGTTGTAGTACTGGGCGATGATCTGCCCGCCGGGCCGGGAGAAGTTGAGTGCGAACGTCGGCATGTTGCCGCCCAGGTAGTTGACGTTGAAGATCAGGTCTTCCGGCAGGTCTGCCTTGTCTCGCCAGATGACCCATCCGACGCCGAGGGGCGCGAGCCCGAACTTGTGGCCGGAGGCGTTGATGGACTTGACCCGCGGCAGCCGGAAGTCCCACACCAGGTCCGGGTCGACGAACGGCGCGAGGAAGCCCCCGCTGGCGCCGTCCACGTGGATGGGCACGTCGAGCCCGGTGCTGGCCTGCAGGTGGTCTAGCGCATCGCTGACCGCTTGGACCGGCTCGTACTGGCAGGTGAACGTCACGCCGAGGGTGGGGATTACCCCGATGGTGTTCTCGTCGACCCTTTTGAGCATCTCCTCGGGCGTCATGATCAGCCGGTCGCCGTCCATCGGGATCTCGCGGTGCTCGATGTCCCAGTACCGGGTGAACTTATGCCAGCAGACCTGAACCGGGCCGGTGACCAGGTTGGGCCGGTCCGCTGCCTGTCCGGCCAGCCGGCGCCGCTGCCTCCATTTCCATAGCAGCGCCATACCGCCGAGCATGGCGGCCTCGCTGGAGCCGGTCGTCGATGTCCCTATCGTGTTCGCCGCGAAGGGTGAGTTCCACAGGTTGGCGAGGATGTTGACGCACCGGGCCTCAAGCTCGGCGGTCTGCGGGTACTCATCTTTGTCGATCATGTTCTTGTCCATCGCCAGGTCCATGAGCCGGTGCACCTCGGGCTCGGACCAGGTCTGGCAGAAGGTGGCCAGGTTCTGACGCGAGTTTCCGTCCAGCATCAGCTCATCGGCGATCACCTGGTAAGCGTGCCGGGGATCTTGCTCCCGCTCGGGGATGCGGTACTTCGGCAGCGACATGGACAAGTCGCTGGAGGCGTAGATGTCGTCGTTCACTTGGTCGCGGACCGTGTTTCTTTCGTGCAGCATCGGGACTCCCTCAGCTAGGGTTGCCAGCAGGATTCCAGCCTGGCCGGCCGACACGTTACCTGAGATGAGGGCCCGGTTCCGAGTCCGTAGCGCGTGCGGCGTTGACGGCTTTGCAACCTCCCGGCCGGATCGCCCTCGGATACGTGCGAGCTGACCTGGGAAGCGGCGCGGCTCGACGGTTCAACATCTGCCCGAAACTTTCGGTAACAATAGCCTGAACTTGAAACTTTCATAGCGGATGCCTGTGGCCTGCGCACCGTAAGGAAGGCCACTGAACTGGTATTAAATAATTGCTCGCCTTCCGCAAAAGTTTCCGAAACATTGACAGCCGCTAGGGCTGGACCAATGATGTCGCCATCGGCAGACCCCCAACCGCTGCCGATCCGGGTTTACCCGCCACCCGAGGGCCTCGCCGGGTCGTACCACGCTGCCTGGCCGCCTTGTCACCCTCGCGAGGAGGAAGCACGCACATGAATGAGCCTCCCGTCCCTCACAAGAACCGCTGGCGCGACCGTATCCGGCTGCTGTCCGGCGCCTGCGCCCTAGGGCTGGCCGCGGTAGTGGTCGCGCTGCCTGGCACGGCCCACGCCCAGACCAGCGTCTGCTCCAACCAGACCGGTACGAGCAACGGCTACTTCTACTCCTTCTACACCGCGGGCAGCGGGTCAGTGTGCATGACCCTCGGCTCCGGCGGCAACTACAGCACTTCCTGGAGCGGCGTCAGCGACTTCGTCGCCGGCGTCGGCTGGAGCACGGGCGCCGCTCGCACCGTGACGTATTCCGGCTCCTTCAACCCGTCCGGCGACGCGTACCTGTCGCTGTACGGATGGACGACAAACCCGCTGGTCGAGTACTACATCACCGATGACTGGAGCGGTTTTGACCCATCCAGCAACAGCGGCGCGACCTTCATGGGTACGGTCAGCAGCGACGGCGGCACCTACGACATCTATGAAGACCAACGGGTCAACGAGCCGTCTATCGAGGGCACCGCGACGTTCGAGCAGTACTGGGCCGTCCGCACCTCATCGCGGGTCGGAGGCACCATCACCACCAGCAACATCTTCAACGCCTGGGCCTCCCATGGCATGGACCTGGGCACCTTCAACTACCAGATCCTCGCCACCGAGGCCTTCAACGGCGGCAGCGGCAGTTCCAACATCACGGTCAGCAGCGGCAGCAGCACCGGCAACACGGTAACCGTGAGCAACCCAGGTAGCCAGAGCGGGACCGTCGGCGCGGCCGTCAGCAAGCAGATCAGCGCAACCGACTCCGGCGGGGCGACGCTGACCTACAGCGCCAGCGGGCTGCCGCCGGGCCTTTCGATCAACTCGAGCGGGCTGATCTCCGGCACCCCGACCACGGCAGGGACGTACTCGGTCACGGTCACCGCCACTGACAGTACCGGGGCGTCCGGGTCGACGACGTTCACCTGGACGATCGCATCTTCGGGAGGTGGTGGCAGCAGCGGTGCCTGCGAAGTGACCTACACCACCACCAGCCAGTGGACCGGCGGGTTCGTCGCGCAGGTCGTGATCGATAACACCGGCAGTTCGACGATCAACAGCTGGACACTGAAGTTCACGTTCCCCGGCGACCAGCAGATCACCAGTGACTTCAACGGCACCGCCAGCCAGTCCGGTGAGAACGCGACCCTCACCAACGCCAGCTACAACGGCACCATCGACCCAGGCGGCAGCGCCACGGTCGGGTTCCAGGGCACCTGGAACACCAGCGACGCGGCACCGGCCAGCTTCACGCTGAACGGCACCACCTGCACCTGATGTTGCTGGCCGCCGTCATCACCTGCTGAAGCCTGACAAACCCCTCCCGCGCTGGCCGCACACGACCCTCGGCCAGCGCGGGAGGCATGCTATCGGGCCCGATCCTGCAGACCTCCAGGCAACATGTAACGCGACCCCTCGTGCTGCGCGACCCCTCGTGCTGCGCGACCCCTCGTGCTGCGCGACCCCTCGTGCTCCTGGCTAGTGGCGTACGGGCAAGGAAATTTCTTGCGTGCTGCAAGGTGCCTTTGTGACTCCGGGGATGGCCCGGTTCTCCATTTAACGGGCTCTAGCACACTTTTCCGAGACGTCGTCTCCGATGACACCGGCGGGCCGGTGAACGGCCAGAACGGGACATAATACCCGCACGGCCACCGATTCGCTCATTCGATTAACCGCATCAGCCAGCGATATGGCACAGATGCACCCCTCGGGCGGCCAGGGTCGGCAACCGGTCCCCTGTAAAGGGTGCCAGGGTCATTTAACGTGGAAGTCTACCGCAACGTGGAAGTCTACCCGTCGTATACGTATGACAGACGGACACGAAGCGGTGAACTTCCACGTTATCTTCACGCCGTGCCACCCGGGCCAGCACGAGCCGCACCGGGTCGCGCCACCGAATGCGAATGCGAATGATCGCACACACGATAGCCAGGATCGCTGACCGTGCGGGTGTTATGCCCCGTTCTGCCAGCTCACCGGGCTGTCGGTGTCCGGGCCGGCAGAGTCCGGTCGGCGGCGTCCGTGTCACTGGAGACGGCGATGAGCGGCGCGTCCCGAGTGAACTGCCGGAATCCGACTCTGTAGTACAGCCCGCGCGCCTGCGGGTACCCCGGTGCACCCAGGCAGGCGACCGTCATGTGAGTGGCCCCGGCCTGCCGCGCGAGGTGCATCCCGTGCAGGAGCATCGCAGTGCCGAGCCCCAGGCGCCGGTAGCCCGGATGCGTCCCGACAGGCTCGAACTCGGCGGTCTTGTTGACCTCATCCAGCCACATGATCGTGGACGCCGCCATGGTTCCGTCCGGCGCCTCGACCAGGATGTGGAGGTCGCCGCGGTACGCGGCCGTCTGCCGGACGCCCTCGTAGCCTTCGGCCGTGTATGTCGAAGGAGCCCATGCGTCCACATGCGCCTGGACCGCGGCCCGCGGTCCTGCCTGGTCGGCAGTGCGGAACTTGAACCCGTCCGGCAGGACCGGACGCTCCACGTCGGTAAGGTCCCGCTCGTTGAGCTGAGTCCAGGAGCCGGTGTCGCCGAGCGAGGCCGGATCGGTCTGATATCCATGTGCCGCCCACCTTTCCAGCGCGAACTCGTCGGCTGCCGACGGTGATACCGTGCGTTCCATGCCCGTCGCGGCTTCATACCAGCCGATCACTTCGTCAACCAGCCCGGCGTGGCCGGGGTGGACCTGATACCCCAGATAGGCGCTGGTGACGTCGGTCACCGACCCGTCGCTCCGCCTGACCTGATGCGGGAGATAGGCCCAGCCCCATGCCACGAGCGCCTCGCCGGAGAACCACAGCCGGCGGGTCCAGGTCCCGCCGTCGCTGGCGTGCCCTTTTCCCCAGATCCAGGCCAGCTCCCCGAACGACGCATCGCTGTTCACCAGGTCCGGGCGGATCGCGGTGACACGCTGCGCCAGGCCCTGCATGAGCTGTACATCCGCGGCGGTCACCAGGTCGCAGTCACTCATGATGGGCCACTGTGCCAGGATCCGGCACAGCCGTCGAGTCGTTTTCGCGGCCTGGCCATGAACGAGAAACGCCGGGTTGACAGCAAAGCTTGCCTATGCAACGCTCCGGCGCGTGGGCAGGATGGGGATCCGTCTCCGTCGCGCGGACGCGCGGTATGCGGGTTTCACGGCGATTGTCTTCGCAATGATGTCGGCGGCCATACCGCCCTCGCCGGCCGTCGCGAGACCAGACGGCACAGTACAGGCTGGCACGGTACAGGCTGGCACAGTGCGGACCGGCACAGTGCGGACCGGCACAGTGCGCGGCTGCGCGACGTCAGTCAGTCTGCCGGCGGACGAGGCGCCGCACTCTGCTCCGGTCGAGTGGTGGTACTTCAGCGGGCATCTGAGCGGCAAAGACGCGCAGGGCCATACGCACGCCTACGGCTATGAGTACGTCATCTTCCAGCTGCTCGGCTTCACGTCGAAGCCTTTCTACCTCGCTGACCTGTCCCTCACAGACCTCACCCGCAAGACCTTTCAGTTCGCGGGCGCGCAGGATTCCTACCCCGTCCCGAAGACCGCCGGCAGGTTCGCCCTGCACGCTGGGAACTGGACGATGAGTGGCGGGTCCGGACGCGACACGCTCAAGGCAGGCATGCCGGATTACAGTCTCGACCTTATGCTCCGCACCACCGAGCCCGCGGTCATGGAAGGCAACAAGTGCGGCTATATCTCGCTGGCATCGCTTGGATCGTCGTATTACTACTCGTGGACATCGCTGGCGACCACCGGCACGGTCACAGACCACGGAGTAACGCTGAACGTCACGGGGACCTCCTGGATGGATCACCAGTGGGGGCCGATAGCCTTGGGCAGCGGCGGCTGGGACTGGTTCAGCATGCGGCTGTCCGATGGACAGCAGTACATGCTGTTCTTCATCAAGAACAAGAAGGGCCAGATCGTGGAGACGGCTGGCACCAGGATCGCCCACGGCGGGAAGGACATCACGTACCTGACCGCCGCCAGCACCGGCGAGAAGGCCGCCGGTTCCTGGACCAGTCCCGCGACGGGCATCAAGTACGGCTCCGGGTGGAAGATCAGCGTGCCCGGCGGCTGGCTCACCGTCACCCCTGACCTGCGCAACCAGGAAGTAGACCTGCTGAAGACCCAGGGCAGCGTCTACTGGGAGGGCGATGTCGCGATCAACGGCAGAATCGGCGGCACCGCAGTTAGCGGCGACGGGTACACCGAACTCAACCCGGCTGGCCTCGGGTTAGTGCGTGTACTTGCACCCCTGGGAGGGCTCTGGTGCCGCCAGGAGATGTTATACGAATTATCGTGTGTACTTGCACCCGTCATCAGGGGTATAAGTACACACGGTAATCGAAAAACGGCCGCTGGACGTCTGTTTCTGTCCCGGTACGGCGGCTGCCGGTCGGCGGCGGCTGCGTGATCAACCTGTCGCGGGAGCATTATCATCCCGAAATGTGCGCCTGAGCCCTGGGAGGGGGTAAGAGTACACGCGATCATCCGGTTACTGCCCTTCTGGCAGGAGGGGAGTCCGGGTGTCCATTCAGGGGTGCGGGTGAGTCACGGGATGATCGAGCAGCGGGACGCGCCGTAGCGGGTGCTTGAAATTGCGGTTGAGGTTGAACAAGCTTGTGGCTTGTGTCCGGTGAGCCCGATCTGCGCGGCGGTGGCGGGGAGCAGCGTGAGCTGCTGGCCCGGCTGCGGGCTGTGGTGGAGGCGAAGGACGCCGAGAACGCGGTGCTGCGGGCGGAACTGTCAGCTGAGCGCGAGGTGTGGCGGCGGCTTGAGCTGCGGCTCGCGGAGCTGGAACGCCGGCTGGGCGTGGACAGCAGCAACTCGGGCACGCCCAGCTTGAGGGAATCCATCGAGGCCAGAGAGCGCCGCAAGGCAGAGCGGAAGAACCGGGACACCTCCGAGCGGGAACGTCGCAAGGACCGTAAGCGCGGCGGCCAGCCCGGGCATCGCGGTTCTGGCTTGTCCAGGGACCCCGATCCGGATGAGCGCCGGGCCGCTGGCCCGCCGGCGGAGTGTTCCGGGTGCGGCGCGAGCCTGGCCGGGGCGGCCGCCGCCGGGTCGTCGCGGGCGCAGGTCTGGGATGTGAAGATCACCCGGTGGGTAACGGAGTGGCTGCTGCCGTCGCTCGCGCCGCGCTGCTAGTTGGCGGATGTGACTGGCAACTGGCGGAGACGGACGATGTGGTGCCCGGCTATAGATGGCGGTTCCCCAGATGTTGTCGGCGGCTGGGTGGTGAGGCCTTACTTTGTACTGGCCCAGGTTCGGTAGGCCGCTTGCAAGGTTGCCCGCCGGCCCGGGCTGGACAGGACTTCTGTGGAGTCGACCCACTGCTCGATGGATCCCATCATGGGCGGCAGCCGTGTGATGTCCGGGTCGGTGATGCCGTCGAGGAGTTCCTGCGGCACGGCCCGGTCCAGCGTGCGGTAGGGCCGGTCGAAGAAGGGAACCACCGCGGGCTCGGGCGCTGGAAGCCCTCGTTCGCGCTGGATGCCCAGGAGCACCTCGCAAGCGGCGGTCAGCGCGTTCTCGCGGTCCCGCCACCGGGGCGCTGCGGCGGCGTCGAGCTGCGGCCCGAGCCGGGCGGCGACGGGGAGCGAGCGGAAGGCGGTGCCGCGCCACTTGGCATACGGTGCCCACCGGCGGGACAGCGCGAACGCCAGCCAGAGCAGGTCCCCGGCGAGCCTTGCGCTGAGCAGCCGTGAGCCGAGTTCGTCGCCTGCCCCGGCGGTCCGGCCCACCATGGGCATCAGCTGACACAGGCGCTGCCATCCCGCTGCCAGGACGTAGCGCTCGACGTCCGGCGGATACCAGTCCAGCAGCGCCCGGACCGCCGCCAGGGTGCGGGTCCGGTCGGTGAACACCTGGCCGGCGGTCACCTCGAGCACGCTCTGCCCGGTCACGCTCAGCCAGTCCAGCGCCGACAGCCCGCCGGAGGGGTCCACGCCCAGCCGGCTGGCGGCGAAGTCCGCGACGGTGGCAACTTCGACCTTGTGGGAGAGCGAGGTGTCCCAGGTGACCGGGAACCGCACCGGGAACTCCCCGAACCGTTCCGGCAGCTCCTCTTCCAGGATCGCGCTGATGCGCGGCACCTGGTCGCGGGCGTCTTCATCGACCAGCAGGGTCAGTCGGCACCCCCAGTCGTGATCACGGCTCATCGCGTCGTCAAGGCCGAGCACGTCCGATCCCGAGCCCAGCCGGGCCGCGGCATACTTCAGTCCCGGCAGGGCCCGGCTCAGCAGCGGCTCCGCAGCATCGGTGAAGAACCTGCGGGCCAGCTCGGCCCCGGGCAGATGGCGATCCGTCACGACCGCAGCTCATCAGGTCCGCTCCGGTAGCAGCCACCCAATTTAGTTACCAGCGGTTCTCAGGGCAGCAGGTCGTCGTGGTCGATTTCCGTGCTGTTGCGGACGTCGCAGTTCCTGGCGAGCAGCGTGGTGTACTTCTCGATGCGGCCGCGGCGACATAGCCCGGTACTCGCCCGGGCTGATCGCCGGGGCTGATCGCTGGGGCCGGGGTGAACGACCGGCGGGCCAGGCGCCACCGGGTCCAGCCGGCCGCCGTGGTCCGGTCGGATGCCGGCCCCATGAGGAACGGCAGCGGCGGCGGGCTGCCCACTCAGTCCTCCTGCCCGGCGGGGATGGCGAACAGGCTGCGGCGGGACTCGCCCAGCCGCCGGGGCGGCACCGGTGCCGGGGCTGCCTCCCGCCGCCGGCGGCGCTCGGCATCGACAACGGCAGGCCGGCGACATCGCCGGCCTGCCGTTCCCAGCCGTCCGGCTGGCGGAGCGGACCACGGCGCTGCCGCCCACGGGCACACCGCCCTCGACGCCGTCAGCACCGCCCTGGTCGGCACACCCTGGCGCCGCTCCCCGCCGGCACCCTGCTCGCAGCCTGTACCCGCAGGCAGCAACCCACCCCTGAATGGACACGAGTCCGGTTCATGCGGTCTTTTCCGCTGGCCGGTATCGTTTATCGCGGGCATAGACGACCGTTGTCTTCCCGCCCGCTGGGTTACGGCGATCCAGGTCGAACAAAGCCGTGGCGGCGATCAGATCGCTGAGCTTGCTGTAGCCGTAGTTGCGGGAGTCGAAGTCCGGTGCCTGCTTGGTCATGATGCTGCCCACCGCTGCCAGCGGCGCCCAGCCCTCGTCGTCCGAGGCTGCCTCCACGGCATTGCGCAACTGGTTCACCAGGGCGGTGTCCGATTTGAGCTGGGCGGCCGGGGTGCGCGGCGCTGGCTTGAGAGCCTCGTCTGCTGGCGCGGTCTTGCTCGCGGCCAGGGTGAGGTTCTCGATATAGATGAACTTGTCGCAGGCCGCGACGAAGGGCTTGGGCGTCTTGCGGTCGCCGAATCCGTAGACTGTCAGCCCCGATTCGCGGATGCGGGCGGCGAGGCGGGTGAAGTCGCTGTCACTGGATACGATGCAGAACCCGTCCAGCCGGCCGGAGTAGAGCAGGTCCATGGCGTCAATGACCATTGCGGCGTCGGTGGCGTTCTTGCCGGTGGTGTATGCGAACTGCTGGATGGGCTGGATCGACTGGGTGAGCAACTGATCTTTCCAGCCTTTCAGCCGGGTGCCGGTCCAGTCGCCGTAGGCGCGCTTGACATGCGCCGTGCCGTACTTGGCGATCTCGGCTAGCAGTCCCTCGGCGATCGCGGGCTGAGCATTGTCCGCGTCGATCAGGACCGCGAGCCTGACAGAGGTCTCCTCGGCCATGCCGCTCCCTTCCGGCCCCTTCGGCAGCCAAGCTAGCGGCAATCCTACGGCCCCGCGGAGGAAGGCGGATCCCAGACACACCCGCCGGGATGGCGTCACCCCCCCCGGCTCCATGAAATGACCGGCCAAGACAATTTACCCACGTAGCATAGCAGCGTTATATTAAGCTCGCTGACCCATAAGGAGCCATACATGGACGACACCACTGCGGATCAGGCCATCGTCCTGGGAGCCAGCATGGCCGGCCTGCTGGCGGCCCGGGTACTGTCGGAACGGTACAAGCGCGTCGTCGTGATCGAACGGGACGCGCTGCCGTCGGCCGGCGAACACCGCCGGGGAGTACCGCACGGCCGGCACATACACGCCCTGCACCCACGCGGCCTGGAGATCCTCGACGAGCTGTTCCCCGGCTTCAGCGCGTCGGCGGCCGCCAGCGGTGCCGTGCTATGCGACATCCTCGGGGACACGCGCTGGCAGTTGTCCGGCTATCAGCTCCTGCAGGCGCGGACCGGCCTGCCTGCCCTGTACTCCAGCCGGCCGTTCCTTGAAGGCCAGGTCCGCGCGAGAGCGCGGCAGCTACCGGGAGTCCGTTTCCTTGAGGGAAGCTCGGCCAGCCCTGTCCGTCACCGAAGGGAACCGCCACATCCTGACCCTCGCCGGCATCTGCGGCGACTTTCCGCCTACCGATCCGGAGGGTTTCGAGGCGTTCATCGCCACGCTGCCGACTGCCGACATCGCGGCGGCGGTCGCCGGAGCCGAACCGCCGGACGAGCCAGTGCCATATAGTTCTCCTATCACTGGACGACCGGGTTTCGGGGAAGTGCTGCGCGGTCATCGGCGCGCGGCACAGTTGACGCTGGAGCAGTTGGCCGAAGTGTCGGGGGTCAGCGCGAGGACCTTGTCGGATATGGAGCGCGGGCGGAGCAAGGGGCCTCAGCACCGTACTGTCACTGCTCTGGCAGACGCGCTTGTCCTGGAAGGGGATGCCCGCAAGCAGTTTGTCGAGCTAGCGCGTGACGGCAGGCTGCGAGATCACTGGACGCGCCCTGCCGGCCTGTGTGAACTGCCCCGGCTGGTTGACGACTACACCGGCCGTGCCGCGGAGCTGGTCTGGATAAGCGAGCTGCTATACGCCGAGAGCGCGCCGGGCGCCGGTGTGGTCGGGCTCATCACCGGCTCGGGGGGCATGGGGAAGACCACGCTCGCCGTCCGGGCGGCCCACATCCTGCGGCCGAGTTTCCCCGGCGGGGTGTTCTTCCTTGACCTGTTCGGCATGTCCCCGCGGCCCGCGGCAGCCGCCGACGCGTTGCTGCTGCTGCTCCGCGCGCTCGGTGTCGCGGATGAGCACATCCCGGAGGATGTCCCGGCGCGTGCTTCGGTATACCGGTCAATGCTGCGAGACAGGCGTGCGCTGGTGGTCCTGGACAATGCCGGGTCGGAGGAGCAGGTGCGCCCGCTGCTGCCGGGAGAGGGTGCGAGCCGGGCGCTGATCACGGCCCGGAGGCTGCTGGCTGGCCTGGAGGGTGTACGCCGGCTCGGCCTCGGCCCCCTTTCGTTGCCGGAGGCCACGGATCTGCTGACCGGGATTCTGGGTCAGCGTGCCGCCCGCGACGAGGAACCGGCACTCAAGCAGCTTGCCGAGTTGTGCGAGGGCATGCCGCTGGCACTGCGGATCATCGGGAACCGGCTGGTGAGCCGGCCCGGCTGGGATCCCGCCGAACTCGCGGCCCGGCTGGAGGACGAGGAACACCGTCTGGATCAGTTCAAGGCCGGTGACCTGAAGATCGCAACCGCGTTCGCGATGTCGTACGAGCAGCTCGCGGACGCCGCCCGGCGGGTATTCCGGCGGCTGGCCGTGGTGCCGGGCCGCGACTTCGGTGCGGCCCTCGCCGCGGTCGCCGGCGAGGTGCCGATGGATGTCGCCTGGGATGCCCTGGACGAGCTCGTCGACCTCGGCCTGCTGCTGGACAGCGCCGCGGGACGATACCGGTTCCACGACCTGGTCCGCCTGTTCGCTCGCACGCGGCTCGAGGCGGAGGAATCCCCGGCTGAACGTGAGGCGCTGACGTCGAGGGTGACGTCGT
>Ga0335074_10006818_pt1 | contig 15853 bp, 10 predicted proteins | sample Lox_Sample_23_FD_206715 | JGI IMG/M metagenome (GOLD analysis project Ga0335074, IMG submission 206715) | Soil microbial communities from Loxahatchee National Wildlife Refuge, Florida, United States - Lox_Sample_2.3 | ecosystem: Environmental > Terrestrial > Soil > Wetlands | place: USA... | reverse complement strand
CAACGCGGCCGCAGCCGCCAACGCCGCACTCGATACTTTATTGATCTGCATGTTGGTCCCTCAGTTGTAATTGATCGCAGCGAAATTGCTGCCAACGACCATCAAGACCGGGGCAGCCTGCCGATTATTACCCAGCCGTATTGCGATAGGTCACTATTTGATGGCTCGCGGCGCGGTGGGCATTTGGACTCCCGGGCCGTCAGCAGTTGTGGAAGGTGTAATGGCCACCGACGCGGAGCCGCCCAAACCCCCTACCCTATGGCGTTGCAGCATGCGACCGCGCATCTGGCGAGGTCGCAGAGCCAACCTGCCAACCCGCCAGCCGGCGGCCGCGTTTGTCCATTGGCCTCGATCCGCTGGAGTTTGCGATACTGAAGGAATGTTCCTACAGATCGAGAATTTCTTGACGGCCGAGGAGGTTCGCTCCATCACGCAGATCGCCCAGCAAGCCAAGTTCGTCGACGGGCGCCGGTCAAATCCGCACAATCTAACGAAGGACAGCTTGATTGCCGATCCGAGCGATCCCATCGCCCAGAAAGCTTCCCAGATCGCGCTCGCCGCCTTCCAGCGGAACGAGCAGGTGAGAGACTTCGCCCTCCCGCACCGCTTGGCGGTCCCGTCTCTGTGCCGCTACGACGTTGGCATGAAGTATGGCGCGCATGTCGACGCCGCGTATCTTCCGGTGGGCACGCAGCCGCTGCGCTCCGACGTGTCCTGCACGATTTTCCTGTCGAAACCGAGTGACTATCAAGGAGGAGAGCTCGTCGCTCATATCGGCTCGGAGCTAGTGACCATCAAAGGCGAGGAGGGCTCGGCGGTGCTCTATCCGTCGACCACCGTGCATCAGGTGATGCCGGTGAGCTCCGGCGAGCGGCTGGTCATCATCACGTTCATCGAGAGCCAGATCGCCGATCAATTGCAGCGCGATTTGCTGTATTCGCTGGGCGAGATTCGGGCGTTAGAGGCGCTCAAAATGGACTGGCGCAACCGGGTGCAGCTCGATTATGTGATCCAGAATCTGCATCGAATGTGGTCGAGATAGGCGGTCGCCGCCGTTTGGCCGGCCATGACCCGTACTCCAGATTCCGACCATGAAGCCCTGCAAGCGGTCTACGAGGCCGCACGCAGCGGCAACCATGCGCAGGCGGGGCAGCTGGCCGCAAGCGCTCTCGCGAGGGGACTCGAACATCCGCTCGTATTGAACGTCGCGGCGCTCCGGCTCGAGCAGCAGGGAAGACCACACGAGGCGCTGCGGCTGTTGCAGCGCGCCGTGCAGGTCGCCCCCGATGATACGGCGTCGCGCAACGCGCTGGGGTTGTGCCTCCTGCAGCTCGAGCGCGCGGATGAGGCCGTTGAACAATTCGAGATGCTGTTGCGGCTGAACCCTTCCCTGCCCTACGCGCACACCAGTCGTGGCAACGCTTTGCTCGCGCGTGGTTCGATCAGCGAGGCCGAGGAGAGCTATCGGCGCGCACTCGCGCTCGATGACAGGCAAGGCATGGCATTTGCGGGTCTAGCGCACATCGCTGCGGATCGCGGCGCCTATCATCAGGCCAGGGACCTCGCCGAGAAGGCGCTCGCACTGCTGCCCGGACTGCCGGACGCTATCATGACCCGTGCCGCCGCCGAGCTCGGCGAGCGTCTGCCCGCCAGGGCCGAGAGCCGCATGCGCGCGCTCCTTGACGGGGGCGCCCTCAGCGGCGAGCAACGCGCGATGGCCATGGGCCTGCTCGGCGACATTCTCGATGCACTCGGTCGCCCGGACGAAGCCATCGAGGCGTATACCGCCTGCAACGAGGAACTGCGGAACAAGTATGCAGGCGTCTTCGGCGGCTCGGGGAGCGCGCTGGAGTACGTGCGTGGCTTGACCCGCTACTTCGAGCGCGCCGACCCCGACGTCTGGGGACCGCCCGCGCCGGCCGGTGCAAATTCCGCCGACGTGAAAGGCCATGTCTTCCTGATCGGGTTTCCGCGATCGGGCACTACGTTGCTCGAGGTGATCCTGGAAGGTCATCCGAATGTGGTCAGCCTCGAGGAACGCGAACTGCTCATCGATTCGGTCCGGCAGTTCATGCAGCAGCCGCCGGATCTCGAGCGCCTATGGCGCGCGACGCCGGCGGCCCTCGAGGCCGCGCGCTCGGCCTACTGGAGGCGCGTGGCCGCGGAGGGGTGCGAAGTCGCCGGCGCCATCTTCGTCGACAAGCATCCGCTCAACACGTTGAAGCTCCCGCTGATCGCAAGATTGTTTCCGAATGCCAAGGTCCTATTCGCCTGCCGCGATCCGCGCGATATCGTGCTCTCGTGTTTTCGACACCGGTTCCGCATGAGTGCCCCCATTTTCGAGCTGCTGTCCATCGAGAGCTCGGCGCGCTACTACGATGCCGTCATGCGCCTCCTGGTTCGCATGATGAGCCTGTTCACGCTCGATACGTGCCTCGTGCGGCACGAGGATGTGGTGACTGAATTTGCCCGCGAGATGAAGCGGGTTTGTACTTTTTTGGGCCTCGAGTGGGCACCCGCGATGGGAGATTTCGGGCTGCGGGCCAGGGATCGCGGGGTTCTCACGCCGAGCACCGCTCAGCTGGTACGGGGTCTCAGCACCGAGGGAGTCGGCCAATGGCAGCGCTATCGGAGCCACCTGGCACCCGTCCAAGCCTTGCTCGAGCAGTGGGTTCAGCGGTTCTATTACACCCCCTAGGGGGTAAACCAAAAAAGGCGGGCCGAGTGGCCCGCCTCTCATGCCAACCTGCTTGCGCTAGAACTGCGCCGTGATCTCGCCGAAGACGTACCGGCCGAGTGTATCGTAGACCTGCGGCATAGTGTTGCCATTGCCGATGGGCGGCGCTGGAAGGTCGGTTGCTCCTATCACCGGGGGATCCTTGTCGAGGATATTGTTGCAGCCCACTCGCAAGGTCACCTTATCCATCAATTTCACTGCTGCGGTAATGTCGAAATAGCTGTAAGAGCTGATGAACGCGTCCGTGTTCGAAATGCCGCCATTGGCGATGGTGCCGCCGTTGCCCGCCGCGAGGTTCGTATTGGGACTGAGATACTCCAGCTTGACCGGCGAGAAGTAACGCCAGGCGAGCGTGACGTCGAGGCCGGACCAAGGGGTCTGCCAGGTCTCGCGCACCGTGCTGCGCCAGTGGAACACAGGAGTCCCCGCGCCGCTATTGAAGTCCGAGCAGCTGGGTCCGTAATACCCGGCGCAGTTGTAAGCGGTCGCTCCATCGATCGCGATGGGCGTCACTTCGTACTTGTCGACGTAGGTGCCAACAACGCTGGTATGGAGCTTGCCGAAGGCGCCTATGTCGTACGCGTATGCGATATCGACGTCGACGCCTCGCGTCTCGAGCTTTCCAACGTTCGCCAGCGCATCGACGACGTAGCCGTTGTTGGAAAGCCAGAGTGACCCTATCGCGTCGCGATGGACGTCGCCGCAGAACAGGCCGCTTTGCACGCAATCGAGCAGGATCGTGTTCTCGCCGACGGTCTGAATGACGTTCTCGACCCTGATATCGAACCAGTCGAACTGCGCGCGCAGGTTCGGCACGAAGGACGGCGTGAGCCCGATGCCGAACGAGGTGGTGAGCGCAGTCTCGGGCTGCAGACCCGGATTGCCGCCGGTCAGGGCGTTGTACTGCGCCGCCGAATTCGCAAGTATATGCCCGTACTGCGCGGCAGATACCCCCGTTCTCGCACAGGCAGCCTCCGAGTAAGCGGGGGATGGACCGGCGCAAGGATCGAGCGTGCCCTCGAGGCCGACCGACTGGGCGGCATAGAGTTCCACGACGTTCGGCGCACGGACCGCGCGCGCGAAGCTGCCGCGCAGGCGCACATCCTGGATTGGCGTGAACTCCACGCCGAACTTGTACGTATTGGTCTTGAACCCGGTGCTGTAGCTCGAGTACCGGTAGCCGCTGTCCACATCCAACGTCTTGACGAACGGCATGTCCTCGATGACCGGCAGGTGCGCCTCGATAAAGCCTTCCTGGGAGAGGATCCCGCCGGACACCGGGGGCAGCGGACCACCGCCGCCCGACAGGTCGCCTTCTTGCAGCTCGATATCGGGGTTGGTCGAGAGCTTGACGTCTCGGTACTCGTAGCCGACGTTCACCTTGAGGCCCTCACTCGCCGTCGGGATCTGGATGCCGTATTTGCCGAGATCGCCGGTGAAATTCGTGTCGGCGACCGTCTGTGTGATATTGCCGGTCTCGATGCCGGGCACGTGCAGATACGCCAGTGCGGCCGGCGTGACGCCGCCGAGCGTGAAGATGTTGTAGGGCACGCAAGGCGCCCCTCCTACCCCCGGCACGGCCGCTACGTTGCAGGTCGGCGCGGCAGCCGTTCCCCCGATGTTGAAGGCGTTGTTCAGCTTGGTTATCGAGAAATAGTTGTCCTTGGTCGAGATGAGGTTGACGATCGAATACTGGAAGCTGGTGTCGTAATTCCAGGCGTCGTCTATCTTGCCCTTGACGCCGAGCACTTCGTGCCAATCCGCGTGCGTCAAGTCCGTGACTCGGTTACCGCCTTCGACGTCGCGCCGCCCGATGATCATGTTGCCGCCGCCCGCGTCACCCGTCGTGCTGCCGCCGCACCACGCGGAGAGCTCTGCGGCCGACAGGAGCGGGTTGGAGCAAGGGAGGGTGAACACACCGAAAAAGGCGCCCGACGGGGCGATCTGAGCGAGGGAGTGATCGTTCATGAACATCGAGGTCATGTACACCGTCGCGTGCTCGTTAAACTCATAGTGCAAGAACGCTCCCCCCGTGTAGCGCTCGTCCGGGCGCTGGAAGTAATTGAGCGGTCCGTAGTTGTATCGATACTTGTCCGAGAACGGGATCAGCGAGCCGCCGGGCCCGATGGTATCGTCGTCGCCGTTCACCGGGTTGTAAAAGCGGCCCGGATAGGAAGTCGAGGAACCCGAGCAATAGAACTTGCCGCCCGTATTATAGGAGCCGGCGACGTAGCCCGAGCCGAAGGTGCACGCGCTGACCGAGTACTTGGATTGAAGCACGGACAGCACATTGCGATAGCCCAAGTAGGCGGTCACATTTCCGTTGCCATCGGGCGAGTTCAGTCCGGCGATGACCGTGATCTCCTGCTGCGCGCCCGCCCAGACACTGCCCGGCGCCGCCCCGAAATCGTTCCCGGTCGATGTATTGAAGTCGTTGAGAGCCGTTTCGACGCCTTGCGTGTCCCGGTTGTCGTGCTGGTAGATGCCGCCATTGGCGACGACTTTGACCCCCTCGAAGTGATCGTTGAGCTTGAAGTTGACGACCCCCGCGACCGCGTCGGCGCCGTACACCGACGAGGCGCCCCCGGTGAGAACCTCGATGCTGTCGATCAAGGCGTCCGGAATCATGTTGATATCGGAGGCGGAGCCGCCCGTGCCGGAGGTGGGATCGCCAGGGCCGAGACGGAAGCCATTGACCAGAACCAGCGTGCGCTTCGCGTTGAGGCCGCGCAGGTTCACGTTGGCCGTGCCGTCGGCAGCGTTCGAGGCGGCCGAACCTTGAGAGGCGAAGACCTGCGGCAATTCATTGAGCAGATCCTCGACACGGGTTACCCCCCTCTCCTGAATGTCGACGGAGGAGACGAAGGTCACGGGACTGATGGAAAGCTCGTTCGGCACCGCGATGCGCGAGCCGGTCACCACGACCTCCGCAAGAGCGTTATCCGAGTTGGCGGCGGGCGCGGCTGTTTGCTGCTGGGCGCTGGCGATACCGCACGACGCAACCAACGAGCCGCCGGTGAGCGCGGCGTGTATGGCCAAGCGTAGCGAAGGGTTGGCGGAACTACTTTGAAGCATGTGCTCTCCCTGATGCCGAAATTTGTGAGGTAACGGACTAGGTGAAGCGCGCCTTCAGAAGACCACCTGCAAATCGGAGGGCGTCGCCGGGACCCTCCAGATAGACTGGTAGGGCCCGGGCTCGTCGCGCGAGCGCTACTAAAGACATCCCCGAAACGGTTGGCCGCTTCTAGCTATTTTCACCAATGGGCAGAGAATAGCACAGCGGCGGACGTTGACAATACGCCACGCGTGCTGCTCGGCACCCGATGGCGCAGCGCCTTCGGGCCCGCTGCATTGTTGTGGGCAGGCAACGCGGCGCTGGCGCGCCCCAGCATTTGCCCGCTGGACGAGCCGCCACGAGTGCTCGCATGATCGTGGCCAGCGAAAAGGGCAGCTTGAGATGAGTACAGCAGTCGCTGATTTTGAATTCGAGATCGGCGCGCGCCTGGGCCGTGGGGACTTTGCGGGGGCTCAAGCCGCCGCTGCGATTTGCCGAGGCGAATGGCCGTCCCATCCTGCGGGCTGGCTGCTGGGCAGCATCGCGGCTCTGCTCGCCGGCGAGAAGGAAACTGCCCTCGCGCTCGTTGATCAATGCCTCGGCATGAATCCCCGCGACGTCCGGTGCCTCATTCAGAAGACCGAATGTCTCATGGCACTGGGGCGCCGCAACGATGCGTTATCGGCGGCGGCGGCCGCCGGGGAGTGCGCGGGACCGAATGCGGCCGCGCTCGATGCGGTGGGGGAGTTCTTGGTGCTCGCGCGCGAGCACACAAGAGCACTCGAGATCTACGACCGTGCCGTCGCGGCGGCGCCGTCCGACCCTTCCGTTCTGGCGAAACGGGCGGCGGTCCACACCTATTTGGGTCATTTCGATCGGGCCGAGGCTGACCTGGCTCGGGTGCTCGCCATCTCGCCGTTCGACGCCGAGGCGATGCGGGCAGCTGCGGACCTCCGCCGTCAGACGCGCGATGCCAACCGGATCAGCGACATGCACGCCGCGCTTGCCGCGGCCCCGCCGGGAGCGGAGGACGCGGCGCGGCTCAATTTCGGGCTTGCAAAATCATACGAGGATCTTGGCGAGTACGAATCGAGCTGGCGCCATCTGGAGGCTGGTAACCGGATCGAGCGCGCGCGCCTCCAGTACCATGCGGAAACCGATCGCGCTGCCATCGAGGCGATCATTCGTGCATTCCCCTCGGCGGAGCCTGCCAAACCCGGCGGCGCAAGCGAGAGCCCGATCTTCATCGTCGGCTTGCCGCGCACGGGCACGACCCTGGTCGAGCGCATCATCGGCAGTCATTCCGCGGTGTATTCGGCCGGGGAGCTGTCCGCGCTGTCGGAAGCGATCGGGTGTTGCATCGATCGAGCTTCGACCGCGAAGCCGCGCAATTGGATCGAGTATGCCGAAGCGCTCGGCGAGCTCGATGGCGCGTCGATCAGGAGCGAGTATTTGCTTCAGTCCCAGGCGCGCCGCGGCGAATTGCCGCGCTTCTCGGACAAGCAGCCTCTGAACTTCTTGTATTGTGGGTTGATATTCCGGGCCTTTCCGAACGCCCGCGTCGTGCATCTGACGCGGCACCCGCTGGCGACCTGTTACGCGATCTACAAAACCCTGTTTCGAGGCACCTATCCCTTCGCTTACGATTTGGCCGAGCTCGGCGAGTTTTACGTCAATTACCGCAAGCTCATGGCGCACTGGCACAGTGTCTTGCCCGGGCGGATGCTCGACGTCGCCTACGAGGAGGTGGTGAGGGCGCAGAGACCGACGACCGAACGAATGCTGGCATACCTCGATCTCCCTTTCGAGGAAGGATGTCTCGACTTCCATTTGAACCCGGCACCGGTCGCCACCGCGAGCACCGTTCAGGTACGCCAGCCCCTGTATGATTCTTCGCTGATCCAGTGGCGGCACTACATCGCTCAGCTCGCACCCCTGCGGGCGCGCCTCGAATCTGCCGGCATATCGATCGATTGAAGCGCACGCCTCGAGCATCAGCGCACGCGGGTAACCTTACAGCCCCGGCCGGTAGCGACCTGCAGCCAGTAGGAGCCGAGTGCGCCACGCGAGATCGTCACGACATCGCCCACTCTCGACAGGAGATCCCCTTCCGCGAGCAATTGTCGCCAGGTTTGGTCGTTGTCCAACCTGAACACCGTACGTCCATCGGGCTGGGTGCTAACCCCCGCGATGTGCGCTTGAATTTTGGCCGCGTCCGTCGATCGCTGCCCTGCAGCGACTTCCTTCCGGGCAACGGTCCGTTCAGGCAGCCCGAACTGCTGCTGCGCATCGAGGGGTGGGCGCGGGGCGGTCGCCGCCGGGCTCGAGGAGGGCACGTGTACGGCAGCAGCTGGCAGTGCTAGCGGGGGTGCGGGCGAAGCTGCCGCGAGAGCGGCAGTCTCGCGGTCGAAGCAGGTGAGGCGGGCCGTCGCATCCGAAATATCGCGGCAGGCCAGCAAGCGACTGAGCGGATCGGACGCGGACGCGCGGCAGAGCGTGCCTAGGACCAAGACCAGAGCCAGTCCTGTTGCGCCGCGTACCCGCGGCGACAGGCGCTGTCCGCGCTCTGCACCGACGGCCGTCAAAGGGACACCCCCGGCACGGAGCCTTCGGGCTCGTAGTATTCCGCCAGCACAGCGGTGGTCTCGCGCACAAGATCTCGCTCGAACTCGGTAAGCTGTGGGTTCCACACGTCGAAGATCAAGATCGCTCGGGCCATGTCCGAATCGTTCCAGGCCTCGTGCTCGATAGTGTCGTCGAATACCCAGGCGTCGCCCCTGCTCCATTCACGGATTTCGCCGCCCACCCGGAATCGGCAGCTTCCGGGTACGATCAGCGGGAGGTGTACCGTCAAACGCGTATTAGTCACACCGCTGTGCGCCGGAATCTTCGTGTGTGCGTCCAGTATGGAGAAGAATGCCGTCGGCCCATGCCCCGGAATGTCCACCTGCGGTATCTGCGACAGCACGGCCATTGTTCGGGGACAGCGCGCTGCGTGCGACTCTTCGCGCCGTCCCTGGTTCCAGAGAAAATACGCGCTCCAGCGGCGCGAATGGTTGAGTTCGCGCCACTGGCGCAGGGGAACGCCTGGGTCGAAGGCGATATAGGGCTCGATTCCCGACTGGTCGGCGCTCAGCACTCCAAGCAATTCCTCGCATATTGGCTCGGTCGCCGCCTCGAGGGCAGAGAGCCAAGGAAATCGCTCGCGATCGAAAAACTCATAATTGTTGAGATACGGGAAGAGGATCCCGGTTGGCTCAGGGGAATAAATGGCGCGACGTCCGAGAATCCGGTCCAGGCAACGGTCGAATCGACGGCGCGAAGTGGGGTCGGGGGGCTGCAACGGGGCGAGCCGGGCGTCGAATAGCGCCCCGAGCAGGACCGCATTCTCGGCGACGCGCTTGCGCGCGTGGACCAGGTGAGCCTCGATCGGAGCCGGCAGTGGGGTGCCGGGTGCCAGTGTCTGCAACGCATGACCGTACACCGCCGCGGCGGCGCGCGGTTTGCCCATGAGGTCGAGCACCGAGCCCTTTTGCAAAAGGACCACGAGGTGCGTCGGATCGACGGCGAGCGCCCGCTCGAGCGCCGCCAACTCCTCCTCGCGGTGACCCAACGTTCGCAGCACCGCCGCGAGGCTTAGCCAGAACGGCACGTGCTTGGGCGCCAGCAAAACGATCCGTTCGAGCAATGTACGCGCGGCGTCCGGATTACCGCCGAGCGCCAGCCGCCTGGCGCGCTCGTGCAGCACGCGCGGATGGTCTGGAAAGAGGGTGGCTGCTTCGTCCAGCACACGTTGTGCCTCGGCATGACGCTGCTCGGCCGCCAATGTCTCCACCTTGGCAAGGACCGCCGCCACTTTGCGCTCTTGAAACTCCGGGTCCTGTGCTGTCGATCGCACGTTCACGCTGGCAGTATACCCTCACATCGGGCGCTGACGGGCTTGCACGAATGGCGTTAAGATTTGCCTTCGATCCCGACGGGACGTATCCCATGCAACATGCTCATGCAGCCGCCTGAACTCGTCAATATGTTTGCGGTGCCGTTCGCGTTCAGCCGCCACCCGTCTCAAGCTCGTCTGAACCAGCAGCTGAGACGCCTCATTCTCGCCCAGGAGCAAACGGATACGGCAAATCCCCGGCCGTTGACCCAGCGCAACGAAGCGCTGTTCGAAAGCCACTTCAATTTCTTCCGCGACGCCGACCCGGCCGCGCAGGAACTGAAGACATTCTGCTGGGACCAGCTGCTCGCCGTGATCGGCATGCTGAACGGCTACGATCTGAAAACCCTGCACCGATTGCAGATCTACAACGACTGCTGGTTTCATGTCACGAGGCGCGGCGGCTTCTTCGGCGTTCACAATCATCCCAATGCCTCTTGGAGCGGAGTATATTGCGTTGATCCGGGCCGACACGACCCTGGAAGCAAGCACAGCGGGATGCTCACGTTCATCAATCCCAGCATCACGAGTGCCATGCATCTCGACGCGGGTAACGCGCATATGAAGCTGCCGCACGCGCACCAGATTGCGCTCGTCTCGCTCGAGCCTGGACAGCTCGTGATCTTTCCATCGTGGGTCCTGCACGACGTCAAACCCTACGAAGGTACGGGCGAGCGCATCACCGTCGCATTCAACTGCTGGTTCACGCTGCCGGACGCCGGCTGAGCTTGCAGGCGGGGATCAACCGCCGCGGAAGAAGCTGATGTCGTAGAACTCGCTCACCGCTGCCGTGGCGGCCCGTACCAGGTCGCGCTCCGCGGCGCTCAAGCGCGGATTCCAGATGTCCAGGATCAGCACGGCGCGGGGCACGTCGCTCTCGTTGCTCGCCGCGTGCTCGAACGTATCGTCGAAGACGAGTGCCCTGCCCGGATGCCACTCGCGCCGCTCGGCGCCCACGCGGAACTCGCAGCCCGACGGGATGATCAGCGGAAGGTGCACGATCAGCCGCGTGTTGGTCACCCCCGTGTGCGGCGGGATGCGCGTCTTGGCATCGAGAATCGAGAAGACGGCCGTCGGTCCCGAGGAGGGCACGTCATAGCGCGGCCAGGCTTCGAGTGCGGCGGCGGTGCGCGGGCAGCGCGCGATGTGCTCCGGGAGGGCAACGCCCTCGCGCCAGAGATAGTAAACGCCCCAGCGCCGCGATTGATTGAGCTCTTGCCACTGATTCAACGGCATTCCCTCGGGAATGCGGACGTAAGGCTCGAGTGCCGCCGTTCCCTCGCTGATCACGCCGCTCAACTCGGCTCGAATATCGGCGGTCGCCGCCTCGATCGAGTCGAGCCAGGGGAAATCCTCGCGCTCATGGAATTCGATCGGCGGCAGCTGAGGGAAGTACATGAAGCTCGGTTGAGATCGGTAGATGGCGTCCTTGTGCAGCAAAGTCGCCAGGCATTTATCGAAACGGCGCAGCGTCTCGCCGGCGTGGCGCGCGCGAGTGTCCTGCAGCCTCTCGTCGAGGAAAGCCTCGAGCGAGCGATCGTTCGCTGCGACGATCTCCCGGGCGTGCTGCACGACTTCGCGCAGCGGCGCAGGGGGGTCGAAGCCCGGTGGGATCAGCTGCAGCGCGAATCGATAACTCATTGCCGCCGCCCGCGGATTACCTCTGAGCTCGTGCAGCGAGCCGGTCTGGAGTCTGGCGCGGATGTTGCGCGGATCGAGGGTCAGCACCTTGTCGAGCGCGGCCATCTCCTCGTCGCCGCGGTCGAGCGCGCGCAATGCGGCTGCGAGATTTAGCCAGAGCGAGGCGTGGGTCCCATCCTCCCTGACGGCGCTCTCGAGGAGCGTGTGAGCCGCCGCAGCTTTTCCCGCCATCAGCAATTGCCGGGCCGTTTCGTTTAGAACCAGCGGATGGTGCGGTGCCTCCGTCTGCGCTTGCCTCACCAGCCGCTCGGCCTCCTGATGTTGTCCGGCCGACAACGCCCGCATGGCGGAATCCATCAGCAAGCGCACTCGCGCGTCCTGATGGCTGTTCATCGGGCGTGCCGCATACGGGAAAGGGCTAGTCGGTCCATTTCTGCGGGTTTCCGTCGAAGCCGTCGATTGCGGCGAGCATGGCGGACACCAGACGCCGTTCCTCCTCCGACAGTTCGGGCCGCCAGATGTCAAAAATCAAGACGATGCGCGCCTCGTTGCTCGAATTCCAGGCTTCGTGCTCGATGGTGTCGTCGAACACGATGAGCTCGCCCTCGCGCCACTGCCTTGCTTCGTTGCCGACGCGCAGTCCGCAGCCGCGCGGCATGACCAGCGGCAGATGGCAGATGAGTCTGGTATTCATGAAGCCGTGGTGCGGCGGAATGCGAGTCCCAGGCCTCAATAAAGAGAACAGAACCGACGGTGTGCGCCGCTCGATCCGGCACAGCGGCGCGCGCCTCAAGGCAGCGACCGTCCTCGGACATTGCGCCATGTGTTTCGCCATGGCGACACCCTCCTTGATCAGAAAGTAGGCGCTCCAGTCGGGATTGCCGAGGAGCTTCTTGGTGTCGAACGCGGGCCGGGATTGCTCGGCCTGCAGGTAGGGGATGAACCCGTCGCCCGCTGCGAGCAAGGCGGTGAGCTCGGCACGAATGGCGCCGGATTCTGCCTCGAGCTCGGCGACCCAATCGAAGGCTCGAGGGTCGAAGAACTGGATGTGCGGCAGCTCGGGGAAGAAGAAGTACTTCGGCTCCTGCAGATAGATCTGCTTTCTCCCGAGCAGAAGCTCGATCGCGTGGCCGAACCGCTTGCTTGCGGACGAGCCGAGCCCATTCGCGGCGAGCGATGAGAGCAGATGATCCTCGAACTCGCGCGCAAAACGTTGCGACACGGCCTGGGCTCGGGCTAGGTCCGCGCGCATATGGGCTGGCACGGATGGCAGTGTCGCCGCGAGCTTGATGAAGGCGCGGTAATATGAAGATGCGGCACGTCGATCGCCGAACCTCGCGAACCAGTCGGCCTTGGCGAGGAGGGCCGGCAGGTAGTGGGCGTCTAGCTTGAGCGCCTGATCGAGACTCGAACTTTCCTCGTCCGACGCACCCTGCAGACGATGCGCCTGCGACAACCCGAACCACGCCGCCGCCTCGGCGGCGCCCGTCGAGATCGAGCGCTCGAACAACGCACGCGCGGCCGCGGAATCGCCGCGCTTGAGCGCCGCAAATCCAGCCTGGGTGATAGAGCCCGAATTGGTCGGATCGGCCGCCATGACTGGCGCTCATTCTACGGGCTCGCCTCTAAGATCGATAGCGGATGAGCGCATCACCGAGCGCCGTCTTGAGTGGGTCGAGCCATGGATCGAAGTGCTTCCACTGCTCGATGCCCTCGCGGAATATCGCCTGGCGCACCTGCTCGGAGCTCGCCGTGCGTATGCTGCGCCGGGTCTTGTGGAATTCGAGACACGCCGGCTCGAACTCGAGGTCGCAAAAGCTCAGCAGCCGCCGCACGGCGGCGCCGAGGTCGACGACGACGTCCTCGTATATCAGCCGCAGGACTCGTCCGGGAATGGCTGCATCCCAGTGTCCCATCAGGTCGAGATAGGTACGGTAGTAGCGTGCGACATCCTCTGCGCGGTAGGCGAATTCTTGCCCCGAGGCGAACAGCTGTTTCAAGTTGCCGAGGCAGCACGCGATCGGATGGCGCCGCGCATCGATGATCTTGGCATTCGGTAGAATCAGGTGAATGAGGTCGAGGTAGCGGAAGTTGTTCGGCATCTTGTCGATGAAGTAAGGCTTGTCGGTACGGTGCGCGCCTGCTTCGCTCAAATACCGCTCTCCCAGACGCGCGAGATCCGGCGCCGCGAGGCTCTCGAGCACGTCCGCATGGCCGCCATCGGTCCCTCGCCCCGCCGTCAGGTCTCGCACGATGTTGGGAACGTAGGGCAGCTCCTGCGTGCCCTCGACGCGCGAATGAGAAGCGAGGATTTGCTCGAGCAGCGTTGAACCCGAACGTGGCAGCCCGACGATGAAAATTGGAGCAGCGCTGGGATTTCCCGAGCCGGCCCGCCGCTCGAAGAATTCGCGCGTACAGAGCTCGATCTGTCGTCGCGCGTCGGCCTCGATGATCTCCGGGCGGTAGAGGCTTTGCGAGCGCCGCAGCGCGTTGCCTCGCTCATAGCAGCGCCACGACTCTTGATATTGCGCCCGATCCTCGAACGCCCTGCCGAGCGCGAACGAGAAATGGTAGCGCGAGACCAGAGGAGTCGCGGATGAGGATTGCGCGGCGCGCATGTGCGCGATCTCCTCATCCGAAAACCGGTAGGTCCTCAAGTTGGCGAGACTCCAGTAGGCCTCCCCGAGCAAGGGTCGAAGATTTGCCGCGGAGCGGTACGCCGCGATGGACTCCTCGCGCCGGCCGACGGTTTTCAGTAGGTGGCCGATCGACAGATAGAGCTCCGCGCTCGGCTCCTCGGCGATGAGCCCGTCGTACACTGCGATCGCCAGGTCATGTGCACCGACACCGACATAGGCGGCCGCATAGGCGGCACGGTACTGACGATTGTCGGGCTCGAGCTTCAACAGTTCATCGAGCAGCCGGGTGGCACGACGATATTTATGGCGCTCGATCAACGCGCAGGCGTACTCGTAGCGTGCCGCGCGATGGTGGGGCGAGCGTTCGAGGACCGTCTCGAGCAACTGCTCCGCCTCCTCCGGCCTGTCGAGCTCGAGGCTGATGCGCGCCAGTAGGCGCATCGCCCCCGCATCGTTGCAAGCCACCGACAGGTACTGCCTGACGATCTCCTCAGCACGGAGGGGCTGACCGTCCGAGAGGAGCTGGGACGCCTGCAGAATCTCCCGTGGGAGCTGCCGGAGAGTAGCGAGTTGCCGGGCTGCGGCGGCGCTCTTTAGAGCGTCGCCGGTCATTCGATACAGACCCTCCAGCATGGCCCAGCTGGTCTCGAGCGATGGGCTGATCTCGACGCTGCGCTCAAAAGCCGCGATTGCCTTTGCTGCATCGCGCAATTCGACGTAGCAATACCCCTGCTCTTCGTGTACCCGACTGAACTCCCGATAATCGTGTTGCAGGCGTTCCAGCGCTGCGAGTGCCTCAGGTATTTGCCTCAAATGGCGCAGGCTCACCGCCCTGAGAAACAAGGCTTCCGGACTCGTGGGCTGCTCCACGAGAAACTGTTCCGCCGCCCCAAGGGCGTCCTCGTAGTGACGCCCCAAGAGCAGCTGCCGAGCTCGCTCGAGTTCGGAGCTGAGCGCGGAAGCTGGATCTTGGGGCGTATCACTCATGGAGCTTCTGTTGCGTCGGCTGAGCCGCCAGGAGTATAAAACCCTACATCAGATCTTTTCTTGAGAGTCGAACCGATGACTCGCCGGCTGCAGTGTCGTGGTCTTTTCGTCATTGGAATGGTCGGATTCGCATTGACCGGCGTTGCTCAGCAACCGGATCCGGCCAAGGCTTCTCCGACCGCCGCCGGCGCGCCGTCCCCCGCTCCATCGTCCTCGCAGGCTGCTCCCTCGACCCCACCAGGTGCCAGCGCTTCATCGAGTTCGTCGACGGTGCCCGCCGCGCAGGTCGCATCTGCTTCGACTGCTCCGCCTCCGCCCGGACCCTCGCCCGAAATGATCAAGAAGGCGCGAAGCCTCGGGATGCATCCGGAGACTACCAGGTCCGGTGCCACCGTATTCTGCTGGGAAGACGCCGACACTGGTACCCGCTTCACCACCAAGAAATGCGCCACCGAAGCTCAGCTGCAGCAAGTGATTGAGCAGAAGGAATTACTCCAGGAACAGATGCGTCGCGGTCTGACGGGGACCAGTTCCAAATAGAAGGGTGGGTGCCGGCGGCGACTACCCCCGCGACTGCATGATGCTGCGAATGCTGACATCGCGCCGCGCGGCCGACTCGAGCCACTTCAGCCCCAGCTGGATCTCCTCACCGAATTGCCAATCGGCGGCGGCGAGCACTTCGCGGCGTAACGCCGCATCGTAAGCATGCTCGGGTGCCTTCGAGTAGCGCCGCATGATCGGACCGGCGAGGAGCGTCTCGATTTCGCCGGGCTCGGCCGGGGCGCCGAGGGTGCGGAACAGGGTGGCCAACGCCGCCTCGGGCGCACCGAGGAACTCGTCGAAGTCGACCCACTGCA
>Ga0335074_10006816_pt1 | contig 15854 bp, 14 predicted proteins | sample Lox_Sample_23_FD_206715 | JGI IMG/M metagenome (GOLD analysis project Ga0335074, IMG submission 206715) | Soil microbial communities from Loxahatchee National Wildlife Refuge, Florida, United States - Lox_Sample_2.3 | ecosystem: Environmental > Terrestrial > Soil > Wetlands | place: USA... | reverse complement strand
CGTGCTCGAGGCTCCACGGATCTTCTTCAACTACATGTCGCACGAGGAGGACTGGATCGAGATGCGGGCGTGCGTGCGCCTGACGCGCGAGATCTTCGCGCAGCCGGCGTTCGATCGCTTTCGCGGACGGGAGATCCAGCCGGGCGAGGCGGTTGAGAGCGATGCGCAGATCGATGCCTTCGTGCGCGAGCGCATCGAGAGCGCCTATCACCCCTGCTGCACGTGCAAGATGGGCCGTCCCGATGATCCGCTGACGGTGGTCGATCCGCAGACGCGCGTCATCGGCGTAGACAGCCTTCGCGTGGTCGATTCCTCGATCATGCCTCAGGTCACGACGGGCAATCTCAACGCACCGACGATCATGCTCGCAGAGAAGGCGGCCGATCACATTCTCGGGCGCGCGCCGCTCGCAGCCTCGGATGCGCCCTATTACCGCGCCGCCGGGTGGGAGTCAGCTCAGCGTGAAGCCGCGATATCCGGCCGCGGCGATCTCCTCGCACTGCTTCCGGTACGGTCCGACACCGCCGACATAGGGTAGGAACACGCGCGGCTTTCCCGGAATGTTCGAGCCCATGTACCAGGACTCGGCACGCGGGAAGAGCGTCGTGTCGCCGACCTCGGCGACGTGAGCGACCCAGGCATCCTGGGCGTCGGCCTGCGGTTCCGCGGTCGCAACGCCCCGCTCGCGCAGCGTCGCGATGAGCTCGGCGATGAAGTCCACGTGCTGCTCGATGGAGACCACCATGTTGCTGAGCACCGAGGGGCTCCCGGGCCCGGTCACGGTGAACAGGTTGGGGAACCCATGGGCCATCAGCCCGAGATACATGCGCGGGCCTTCCCGCCAGGCATCGGCGAGGCGCAGACCGTCACGACCGCGAATGTCGACGGCAAGCAACGCCCCGGTCATCGCATCGAATCCCGTCGCGAACACCAGGCTGTCCAGGGCGTAATGCGCCATCGAGGTCCGCACGCCGCTCGGGGTCACCTCCTCGATCGGCGTCTCGCGCAGCGCGACGAGGGTCACGTTCGGCCGATTGAACGTCGCGTAGTAATCCGTATCGACGCACAGCCGCTTCGTGCCGAGCGGATAGGTTCGCGGCAACAGGCGCGCGGCGATCTGCGGATCCTTCACGGTCTCGCGAATGCGCGCGTGCAGGAAATCGACGAGCGTATCGTTGGCGCCCTCGTTGGTGATGGCATCGCAGATGCAGAACATCAGACGAATGCCGCCCTCGCACCAGGCCGCCTGGTAGCGCCGTTCGCGCTCCTCGGGCTCGAGCTCGAGCGCCGAGGGTTGCGCGGTCTCATTCGGAATGAGCGAAGTGAAGCCCCTGCGCAGGCCCTCGCGGAACGGCGGATAGTTCTCCATCAGCGCCTGCCGGGCTTGCGGATCGAGGGGTCGGTTGTGTGCCGGCACGCTGAAGTTGGGCGTGCGCTGGAACACGGTCAGATGGGCGCACTGACGCGCAATGATCGGAATGCTCTGGATGCCCGAGGATCCCGTGCCGATCAGCCCGACGCGCTGTCCGGTGAAGTCGACACCCCCGTGGGGCCAGCTGCTCGTTTGATAGACCGCGCCGCCAAAGGAGTCCAGGCCCGGCAACGGCGGCAGTCGCGGCTGGGACAGGCAGCCGCTCGCCATGATGAGGTAACGCGCGAGGTATTCCTGTGCATCGCTCGAGCGCAGGCGCCACAGCCGCGTGCGCTCCTCGTACACGGCCGCCACGAGACGTGTCCCGAAGCGGATGAGCGGCCGCAGCGCGAAGCGATCCGCGACGTGCTCGAGGTAGCGGAGGATCTCCTGCTGGCTGGCATAGCGCTCGGTCCATACCCATTCACGCTCGAGCTCGGGCGAGAACGAGTACGAGTACGCCATGCTTTCCACATCGCACCGAGCACCCGGATAGCGATTCCAGTACCAGGTGCCCCCCACACCTGCGGCCGCCTCGACCCCCTGCACCGTGAGGCCAAGGGCCCGCAGGCGGTAAAGCGCATAGAGGCCCCCAAATCCTGCACCGACCACGAACGCATCCACGCGTCGTGCGCTCTCGGGGCCGCTCATGCTAAGCGCCCCTTTGTGCGCGCTCGTGGCGGCCGAGTTGCGCGCCGAGGAAATCCGCGGCCTCGGCGATGGCCTGACGGCCCTCGGTGAGCATGAAGCCAAAGAAATGCCACACATGCGGCATGTCCGGCCACACGCTGAGCTTGACGCGCACGCCCGCCTCACCTGCCCGGGCGGCGAGCCGCACGGCGTCATCGAGCAGAATCTCCGCGCTTCCGACCTGGATCAGAAGCGCGGGAAGGCTGGCGAGGTCTGCGTGGAGCGGGGAGGCGAGCGGTGTGTCGGCCGGCGTGCCGTTGAGGTAAAGCTCGGCCATCGCGAGCAGCCCCTCGCGCTCGAGCGCCGGGTCCTCCTCGAGCTTGCTCTGCATCGAGCTGCCCTCGCAGGCAAGGTCGACCCATGGTGAGATGGCGAGCGCCGCTGCGGGCATCGGCAGGCCCGCCTCGCGTGCGGCGACGAGCATCGACACGACGAGGCCGCCCCCCGCCGAGTCGCCCGCGACGACGATCGTGCCGGGTGCCCGCCCCTCCTCGAGCAACGCACGGTACGCGGCGACCGCATCGTTGACGGCCGCCGGGAACGGGTGCTCGGGCGCCAGGCGGTAATCGAGTGAGATCGCCCGGCTGCCAAAAGCACGGCCCAGCTCTGCGCTCAGCGATCGATAGTCCTGCGGGCTCCCGAAGACGTACGCGCCTCCGTGCAGATAGATGAGGGTGCGCTCGGGGGCCGCCCCCGGCGTCCGGGATGCAAGCGCCGGCACCCCACCCAGGTGCACCGACTCGAACTGAATGTCGCTTGCGACGGGCGCTGCCGCAACCATCTGCGAGAGGCCGGCGCGGACCACTGCGGGCGGAGCCGACAGGTCAGGGGCCCCGGCGCGCAGCGCCGCGATGAGCTGCTCGAGCTCCGGAGATTTCATCGCAGCTCCCCTTGCGGTCGAGGGCTACCCGAACACGCGCACGTGGGCGACGTCGCGAGCGGACCCGTCCTCCGGGCGCAGCCGGCGCGCGGTGGGGGTCTGCCCGTAGATTTCCTTGAACTGACGCGAGAGATGAGCGCAATCCGCAAAGCCCGCCTCGACCGCGATCTCGGTGACGGAGCGATCCGTGTGCTCGATCAGCCAGTGCGCATAGCGCAGGCGGAGCCTTCGATAGAGCGTGGCCGGTCCCATGCCGAGCTCTTCACGGCACAGCCGCTCGAGCTGGCGGACCGACATCCCGAGCTGCTCGGCGATCGCGGCGACCGCCACGGGCCGCGCGAGATTCTGCTCCATGAGGAGCAGCGCGCGCCGCACGCGGGGCTCGCTCGGGCTGCCCGGCATGGGCGGATGCGGTTGGGCCTCGCTCCCGGAGCGTTGCCGATCGAAGAGCAGCACCTGGGTCGCCTTCTGGGCGACGGCGCTGCCGAGGTGCTTCTCGATGAGATGCGTCGCAACCGCGGCAACGCCCGCCCCACCCGCACACGTGATGCGGGGGCCGTCGGCAAGAAAGAGCCGGTCGGCGAGCACCTCGTAGCCCGGAAAGGCTTCGCGAAAGTCCTGGTAGTGATACCAGCTCACGCACGAGCGGCGCCCTTCCATCAGTCCGGCGCGGCACAGAATGAAGCTGCCCGTGCAGAGCCCGATGAGGGGGACGCTCGCGGCACCGACCATCCTGAGGTACCGCGCCGTCGCGTCGTCGATCTGCGGGCCCGCATGCAGGATGCCCCCCACCACGACGACATAGTCGAGCGAGTCTGGGGCGAGCAATGCGCTCGTCGGCTCGATCATCACACCGCAGCTCGCCCGCACAGGCTCGAGCCGATCGGCCATGACCGACCAGTGAATGTGCAGCGGACGGCTGCGATCGCCTTCGTCTGCCGCGAGTCGCAGGTGATCGATGAAGACCGCAAAGGCCGAGAGGGTGAAGTGGTTGGCGAGAATGATCCCGATCCGCAGCGCAGGCCGGCCCGCAACGCTCGCGAGCTCCCGCGGTTGCGTTGCGCGCGGGCGCTCAGGCGCGCGGGGGCTCGCCAGGCGCTCGAGATCTTCGGAAGGCGGCACGGGTGCTTCTCGGTGTTATGGCGACGCTCTCGTGGGCGCTACCTCTCGGGCGGCGCCTACCGGTGTGTGCCCATGGAACCCCTCTGATGGGCGCGCACCGGGGGCCATTATAATCCCCCGGCGGCGTTCGGGTACGTGGAGGCCCGGGGAGGGTCGCGATGCGCAGTACGCCAGGCCCCCAAAGCCGAGCTTCCGGGCCCCCGGGAGCCTGCGACACCGAGCTCGCCACCCTTCGCAAGGTGCAGTGGCGGCTTCTGCCCTTCCTCGGACTTCTCTACTTCGCGGCGTTCGTCGACCGCGTGAACGTCGGCTTCGCCGCCATGCCGATGAACCGCGACCTCGGTCTCTCGAGCGAGGCGTACGGCCTCGGCGCGGGCATCTTCTTCATCGGCTACTGCATCTTCGAGGTGCCGAGCAATCTCGTGCTCCACAAGCTGGGTGCACGGCGCTGGATCGCGCGCATCATGATCATCTGGGCGCTCCTCGCCGGCGCAATGGCCTGCCTGCGAGGGCCGATCGGCTTCTACGCGCTGAGATTCGCGCTCGGCGTGGCGGAGGCCGGGTTCTTTCCCGGCATCGTCTATTACCTCACGCACTGGGTGCCCGCCCAGCATCGCGCCCGGATGGTCGGGATGTTCATGACCGCGATCCCGCTTTCGACCGCGCTTGCCGGGCCCCTCTCGGGCGCCATCCTCGGGCTCGATGGGACCCTGCACATGGCGGGCTGGCGCTGGCTCTACCTGTGCGAGACCGTTCCGTCCCTGCTCCTCGGACTTGCAACCTTGCTCTATCTTCCCGATGCGCCCGCGCAGGCGACCTGGCTCGAGGCCCACGAGCGAGACTGGCTCACGCGCACGCTCGAGGCAGAGGGCTCCCGCATCCGCGCGCGCTCACCGCATTCCGTCGGTGCGGCGCTCATGAGCCCGCGAATCCTGTCGCTCGGCGTCGGCTACTTCGGAGTCGAGCTCGCCCTGTACGGGCTCGTCCTGTGGATCCCGCAGCTTCTGATCAGTCTCGGGATCCCCGGGCAAGCCGTCGGTGCCGTCGTCGCGATTCCCTACGCCATGGCGGCCATGGGGATGGTGTGGTGGTCGCGTCGCTCGGATCGGACGAACGAGCGCGTGTGGCACCTCGTTTCAGCTGCGCTCCTCGGCTGCGCGGGCTTCATCGCAAGTGGCTATCTCGAGCGCTCAGCCGTGCTGTCCGTCATCGGAATCACGCTCGCGGCCGGCGGAACGCTCGCGATCCTGCCCATCTTCTGGACCTTGCCGGCGGCGCTCCTGCGCGGTGCGGCCGCCGCGGGCGCGATTGCGCTCATCAATGCCATCGGGAATCTCGGCGGCTTTGCCGGTCCCTACCTCATCGGTTGGATGAAGACGACGACCGGGAGCTTCGCGGGCGGACTCACCGCAGTGGCAGGTGGCCTCCTCATGACGGCAGTCACCGTGCTCATCATCGGACACGCCTCGCCTGCGGAGCGCCGCCCCGCTGCCGCATCCTCCGCGGGAGAGTCTGTTTGAGCGCGCAGGATCGGCTGGCGGCCCTCAGGCGGCCGGGGTACCCTTTCACGTACAGTGGGCGGGAGTCGGACTGATGGAATTTGATCTGAGCGAGATCGCTTATGTGCCGACGACGGGGGTGCGCCGGGCACACGAGACACCGCTCGTCGTCGCAAGCGATGAGACCCTCGAGGGCTACGGCCGTCTCGTCGATGACCCACGGACCTTCGCGATCGAGATCGTCCGCTGGCCTGCTCAGGGGTGGCGGCCGATCGATGAGAACTCTGGCAATCAGGGCGGCATCACCGAGGGACTGTTCGAATTCTGGTGGGAGGCTGGCACGCTCTACGCGAGGAACAATGCGGTGGGTGACAGCTACCTCTTCGGCTGGAGCGAATGGCCGGAGGAGCTCGGGCGCCCGGGTGCGCAGGCCGCCTCGCGCGACCGCGCGCTCATCTGGCGCGCCAATTACCATCCCGACGGAGGACAGCTCTTTTATCCCTTGCACGGCGAAAGCTTCGTCGTGCCGCTTGCCCTCCCGGGGGATGACGTCACTCCGGAGAAGTTCGTCACCTTCTGGTGCGACGGCACACGCGGGCTCTACATCCATCCGAGCATCTGGCACGGTGCCGTCGTGCCCTTCGACGATCATGCGGAGCTGCTCGACCGGCAGAGCCGCGTGCATGCGCGGGTCTCGGTCGATTTCGCGAAGGAATTCGGCTGCTACCTCGCTGCGCCGCTCCGCCAGCCGATAGGCGCTACTTGCCTTGCCAGCGCGGCTTGCGCTTCTCGCTGAAGGCGTGGGCTCCCTCCTTGAGATCCTCCGAGCGGATGACCCGCTGAACGGCATCGAGGCTATCGTGCAGCGCGAAGGCCTGGTGCTCGGGGAGCATCTCGGTGTGCCTCAAGAGCTGTTTGATCGCGGGAAAGAGCAGGGGAGGCCCCTCGGCAATCTGCTGGGCGATCGCGCGCGCCTTGGCGAGTGCCTGGCCGCTCGGCACGACGTGGGTCGCGAGGCCCCAGTGCTTGGCCTCGGCGGCATCCATCCAGCGACCGGTCATCAGGAACTCCACGGCGATATGATAGGGCACGCGGCGCCGTAGCTTGATCGTGCCGGCATCGGCGAGCACTCCGACGTTGATCTCGGGAAGCGCAAACCGGGCGTGCTCCTCCATGACGATGATGTCGGTTCCCAGGGCGATCTCGAAGCCGCCGCCGCACGCGATGCCGTTCACGGCCGCGATGAGCGGCTTGTCGAGGTTGCGCGGGTGGTTGAGGCCGCCGAATCCGCCTTCACCCCAGTCCTCATCCGAGCGCTCGCCATCGGCAGCAGCCTTGAGATCCCAGCCGGCGCTGAAGAAGCGGTCGCCCGCGCCCGTGACGATCGCAACGCGCAGCGCAGGGTCGTCGCGAAAGGCGGCGAAGACCTCGTTCAGACGGCGGCTCGCCGCAAGGTCGATGGCGTTCGCCTTGGGCCGGTCGATCGTCACCTCGAGAATGGCCCCGGAGGCGACCGTGCGGATTCCCGCGCCCACGACGGGCGGTTGAGGACCCTCTGACATCTTCAGCGCTCTCCCCGCATTCGAATGAGCACATCCGCCGCCACCGCGCCGCAACCGGCGGGGCGGACGATGACCGGATTCACATCGAGCTCCAGGAGCGAGTGGAGGTTCGCCTGCGCATACTGCGCGCAGGCGAGGGCGGTTGCCACCAGCGCCGGGACATCGCCTGCGGGGCGGCCGCGAAACCCGGCGAGGAGCTTTGCGATCGCGAGCCTCTGCAGCGCAGCCTCGATCGCCGCGGGCGTGAAGGGCGGAAGCAGCGTCACGGAGTCGCGCAGCAGCTCGGTGAGGACTCCACCCGCCCCGAGGAGCAGCACCTGCCCGAATTGCGCATCGACGGTGATGCCGATCAGAATCTCGGCGACCCCGTCGCTCACCATCTCCTCGACGAGCACGCTGCGGGCGAGGCCCGTAAGTCGCTCGCCGGCGGCGCGCGCCTCAGCGGCGCTGCGCACGTCCACGATGACGCCACCGACCTCCGATTTGTGCTCGATCACCCCTTCGGCCGCCTTGATCACGACCGGGAAGCCGAGCTCGAGCGCCGCCTCGCGCGCCTCACCGACCGGTACGCGCCGGCCACGCGGTATGCGCACGCCGTACGCGGCCAGCGCCGACTTGCCCTCGTGCTCGGGGAGCGTATGCCCGGTTGTGCCGGCGTCATGCGCTCCGTGCCGGCCGTCCGGCAGGCGCAGCTCGGGTGCCGCGCCCGCCGCCCAGATCTCTCCGAGCGACCCTGCAAGGTCGAGCGCCTCGAGCGCCTCGCGCTGGCCCTGAAGGGGAACGACGCCCGCCGCAAGACACCGCTCGCGCGTGGCGCGACCGAGGGATTCGGGGAGCGAGGAGATGACGGCGGCCCGACACGATGCCTCCTGGTGCGCGGCGATCAGCTCATCGATCGCGGCGAGATAGCTCGAGTCGTCGGCAGGCGGCGCTGGCGGACAGTCCACCATGAACCCGACCGCATCGAAGCCTGCGCGCAGCACGATCGAGAACAGCGCGCGAAGCGCGGCCCTGTCGAACCAGATGAAGGTATGAAAATCGAAGGGATTCGTGAGGCTCACGCGCTCGCCCAGGAGCGTGCGCAGCGGCTCGATCGCTCGCGGGGGGAGGGGCGGGAAGCACAAGCCGAGGTTGCGCGCCGCATCGGCGCTCATCGCCATGTCACCGCCCGATGCGCCGAGGATCAGCACCCGTCGCCCCGGAAGCGGCCCTCCCGCGTGCAGCACCTTGAGCGTCTCGCAGAGCGTCGCGAGGGATTCGCAGCGGGCGAGCCCCGCCTGCCGGCAGAACGCATCGAAGACGGCATCCGCACCGGCAAGCGCACCGGTGTGGCTGCGGGCCGTGCGAGCCGCCGCCTCGCTGCGGCCCGCCTTCACCAGCGCGATCGGCTTGCCCGCTGCGCGCGCACGCCCGATGGCGCTTGCGAGCCGCACCGGGTCCTTCACGCCCTCGAGATACAGACCGAAGGCGGTGATGCGCTCATCCGCGCTCAGCTCCTCGATCAGCGTCTCGGTCGCGAGCTGCGTCTGATTGCCGACTGTCAGGACGAGTCCGAGGGGGAGCGAGCGGTCGTTGAAGAGGATGTCGAGCGCGATCGTGCCACTCTGGCAGATGATGGCGACGCCACGGCCGACGCGCTCGCCGACCACTTGGTCGGGCCACAGCGCCGCGCCGTCGAAGAAGTTGACGAAGCCGTAACAGTTCGGTCCGAAGAAGGGCAGGCCGGCGCTCGCGGCGAGGAGCTCCTCTGTGAGGCGCTCGCCCGCCTGCGTCCCGAGCTCGGAAAATCCCGCGGCGAAGCAGACGAACCCGCCCGCACCGCGTCGCGCGAGCGCGGCGGCGATCGGCGGCACGGCATGGCTCGGCGCGGCGATGAACGCCGCATCGGGAGCGCCCGGGAGCTCATCGACGGAGCGGTAGTACCGCCGCTCGGCGCTCGAGGGCCGCGTGGGGTGCACTCGCCAGAGCTCCCCGCAGAACCCGATGGCACGACTTGCGGCGGCGGCGTGATCGGTCCACTCACCGCCGATCAGGGCGACCGAGCGCGGCGCGAGCAGGCGAGCGAGGCGACCGGTGCGCATCGTCACGCGCCCGAGGGTTGCGCGGTGCCCTGGAGTGAGAGGGCACGCGAGCCCGGTACTGCGGCCCGCAACGCGCGCGAGGACTCGAGCAGTGCTGCGATCGGCGCGGCCACCGCGGGCGGGAAGCTTTGCGAGCGAACCGTCGCGCCCTGATGCACGTGCAGCAGCATGAGCTCGGCGCCCGCGGAAGGCTGCGCGGCGCCCGGGCAGGAGAGCTCGAATGCAGCGTGCAGCCGCTTGCGGTCGGCGCCGAGCAGCCGCACGGACACCTCGACGGTCTCCTCCTGCTTCACCTCCTTGAGGAAGTGCAGATGCATCTCGAGCGTGTAGAGCGTGCACGAGGTCGCTGCGCGATAGGCGGCATCCATGCCGAGCCGATCCATCAGCGCATCCGTTGCCTCGCTCACGATGAGCGCATAGTACGCATCGCGCAGGTGGCCGTTGTAGTCGATCCACTCCTTCGCGATGGCGGTACGGTAGACCGGAATGCCGGCCACGCCGTCGGACTCCTCAAGAGATCTGCAGGCGCTCGCGCGCCTCGGCGGGCGAGCACACACGGGCGCCCATGGCCTCGATGATGATGCGCGCGCGCTCGACGAGCTGCGCGTTGCTCGCGTACACCCCGCGGCTCAAGTAGAGGTTGTCCTCGAGTCCGACGCGCACGTTCCCGCCGAGGATGACCGCTTGCGCGACCCAGGGCATCTGCATGCGGCTGATCGCAAAGGACGTCCAGATGCACTGCGGTGGCAGGGTGTTCACCATCGCGAGCAGGTGAGCGGTATCGGCCGGAACGCCGTAGGGAATCCCCGTGCAGAGCTGGATGAGCGCGGGGGCGGGGATGAGGCCCTCCTTGATGAGCTGCTTGACGAACCACAGATTGCCGGTATCGAAGACTTCGAGCTCGGGCTTCACGCGCAGCTCCCGCAGGATCTCCGCGCCGCGGCGCAGGTAATTGGGAGTGGAGACGTAGGCACGATTCCCGTCGCCGAAATTGAGGCTGCCGCAATCGAGCGTCGCGATGTCGGGCCGGTAGCGCCCCTCGCGACAGAGGTCGATGACGTGGCGCATCCGCTCTTCCTGGCTCACGAAATCGGTGCCCGGCGCCGGCGTGTCCTCGAGGCCGCGGTCACCGACGCAGATGTAGCCGCCCATCCCGCAGGTGAGGTTGACGATCACGTCCGATTCGCTGTCGCGGATGCGTTGCACCACCTCCCTATAGTGGCGGGTCTGCATGCTGAAGGCGCCCGTGTCGGGATCCCGCACGTGGATATGCACGATCGCCGCGCCGGCGCGTGCGGCTTCGAGCGCCGAGTTGGCGATCTGCTCGGGGGTGATCGGGCAGTGAGGGCTCTTCGTGACGCGCGTGTCGTCGCCCGTCACCGCGCAGGTGATGATGACGTCGGAGTTCATGTGGAGCCTCCCTCCCGCGTCCAGTAAATATTATGAGCACAATAATATAACCCGGATGGCATTTGGTACGCCACAGCTCCCCGTGGCAACCGCGGCGGTCGGCTCGCGAGCGCCGTGAGCTGCGGGCGGGCTCAGCTCTGGGGCGTGGCGGACTTCGAGGCCATGCGGTGCGGGACGCGCCCGCCTGCGCTCGCGAGCAGCTGCTTGGCCTCAGCGGGTGTGATCGCCCGGACGGCGATGACCGGCTCACGCTCGCGAACGGGGCCGGGAGAGATCACGTACCCGTTCTCGCGGCAGAACTGCCCGGGCTCCCCGTCGCCGCCCTGAAAGCCGAGGGCAACCTCATCGAGCGTGAGACCCGGGATGGGGTAGAAGAGCTTGATCAGGTAGGCGTCCCGCGGCGATGGGGCATGGACGAGGATGGTCGAGTCGTTGATGACGGTCCAGTCGAAGATGGTTCGCGTCCAGAAGCAGGCGTTCTTGCCGGGCAGATGGGCGAGCTCGTGCCGCGGCTCCGAGGCACAGCCGACGAGGCCCAGGCCGAGCAGGCCGAGGGCCAGATAACGCAAGCCACGTACCGCCATGGAGTATCTCCCGCACCGCCACGGCCCTATAACGCTCGAGTGGCAGGAATGGTTTACGGTCACCTCGCCGCCCCGAGCCAGGTCCTGGACGGTGCAGATTCCCGACGGCCGGGCGGGTGACCGGCTCGGTTACGATGCGCGCTCGAGACGGCTCGATTCTTCGAGTGCAAAAGGAGAGGCGCCCCGTGTACGAGCTGTACATCGCCAACAAGAACTACTCCTCGTGGTCCCTGCGGCCGTGGGTCCTCATGCGCGAGCTCGGGATTGCGTTCACCGAGCACCTCGTGCCCTTCGGGGATTGTGTCGCGTGGGACCGTTACCGCAAGATCTCCCCGGCGGGCAAGGTGCCGTGCCTCATCGATGGGGCGATGATCGTGTGGGACTCGCTCTCGATCGTCGAGTACCTCGCCGAGCGTCAGCGTGGGGTGTGGCCGACGGAGCCTGCCGCACGCGCATGGGCACGCTCCGCCGCGGCGGAGATGCATTCCGGGTTCACCGAGCTCAGGAGCCGCTGCCCGATGAGCTGCGGCGTGCGAGTGAGGCTCAAGGAGTTTCCCGCGACGCTCGGGCGGGAGATCGCGCGCCTCGCGGCGCTGTGGCAGGAGGGCCTGCGCCGCTTCGGGGGACCGTTTCTCGCCGGCGGTGCTTTCACGGCGGTCGATGCATTCTTCTGCCCGATTGCCTTTCGCATCCAAAGTTACGCTCTGCCGCTCGATGACACCTGCGCTGCCTACGCAGGGCGGCTGCGCGAGCTCGGTCCGATGCGGCAGTGGTATGCGCAAGGGCTCGCGGAAAAGTGGCGCGACGAGCCCCACGAGCTCGAGATCGGGCAACTGGGTACCGTGACGGCAGATCTGCGCAGCACCTGAGCCTCGAGCGCGCATCCTCAACGCCGCAGGAGCGACACGAGCAGCGCGAGCGCGAGCAGCCCGGCGAGCGCCTGCCAGAATCGCACCGGATAGCGCTCGTAGAGCGTGAGCGGTCGAGGCGTCAGCGTCGGTAGGCGTGCCGGCCCTGCCTCGATTTCGGCTGCGAATTCGCCCATGTCGCGGAAGCGCTCGGCCGGATCGACGGCGATCGCTCGGGCGAGCGCGGCTTGGAGCCACGCGGGCAGATCCGGGCGCAGGGCCGTGAGCTCGAGCGGCCGTTCCCGGCTGGGCGGGCTCGTTGAATCGGAATTCCCATAAGGAAACGCGTCGGTGAAGGTGCGAAACAGCGTGATCCCCAAGGCATAGATGTCGGTCGCCTCGTTCCCCGGCTCGCCGGCCAGCATCTCCGGCGCGACGTAGGCGCGCGTTCCCGGAATCTCCTCGGGAGCGGCATCATCCTCGAGACCGCGCACGCGCACGACGCCGAGGTCGATCAGCTTGAGCGACCCGCCTGCCTCCAGAATCACGTTGTCGGGCTTGATGTCCCGATGAATGATGCCGTCGCGATGCAGCGCCGCCACCGCTCGGGCGAGCTTGATGGCGATGTTGCGGCCCTCCTCGAGACCGACTGCCGGCCGGCGCGCGAGCCGCGTCTCGAGCAGCTCGCCCTGATAGAGCGGCATGACCGTGTACAGGCACGTCTGCCGACCGTACGGCAGCTCGATGATCCGCCCGAGCCCCGGATTGTTCACGCGGGCGCCGACCCACGCCTCGCGCAGGAAGGCCGCGCGATGCAGCGCCGCATCCGCCACTTTCGGCTTCGGGAACTTGAGCGCGACCTCGCCCCCCTCGATCTCATCGAGCGCTCCGAACAGACGGCTGTAGCGGCCGTCCGACAGAACTGCTTTGAGCACGAAGCCATCGATCGTCTCCCCTCCGAGCGGCACCGCAGCGATGGGCAGCTGCAGGATGGCGCCGCCGATGTGCGCGGACTGCGCGGTCGGCAGCTCGATCACATCGATCACCAGGGCCGTGCAGTTGTCGGTGCTGCCGGAGCTCAGGGCGGCCGAGACGAGCGCGCGAGCCGTGTCCGCCGGGGCGGAGCGATCGGCCAACATGTCCCCCAGGGTCTCGTCCGTCAACGACCCGTAGAGGCCGTCGCTGCAGAGGAGGAACCGATCATGGAGCGCCATCGGCTGTGCGGCGTACTCGAGGCGCACCTCCTCCTCCACGCCGAGCGCGCGGTAGAGGGTGTTCGAGCGGCCGCGGGCATCCTCCCGCACATGGTCGCTCGTGAGACAGGTCAGGCGATTGCCGCTCAGCCGGTACGCGCGAGTGTCCCCGATGTGCACCACGTGCGCGATGCGTCCGCGCAGGACGAGCGCCGTGAACGTGCAGCCCATGCCCGAAAGATTCGCATCCCGGCGGCCCTGGGAGTGCATCCAGGCGTTCAGCGCATCGAGAACCCGGGCTGCCGAGCGTTGCACTTCGGTCGTCTCGGGCAGCTCGCACATGCCGTCCAGAAAGCCGCGGACCGCGGTCTCCGCGGCGACCCGACCGCCCTTGGCACTGCCGATGCCATCGGCAATCGCGGCGACGACGTCGCCGCGCGGCTCGGGCAGGTCGGCACCGAAGACTGCGCCGGCGAAGTCCTCGTTGTCGGGGCGGGGCCCGGTCGCCGAGTGGAACCCGAGGCTCGCTCTAACGCAGGGAATGCGCACAGCCATCGCGGACGCGCCGAGCGTCAGGACGCACCGGTTCGGGTGACGCGGCGGCCTCGGCTGGGTTCAGCTCTGTGGCCGGCAGCGGTCATGAATGAAGTAGCCGCCGGTGCTCGAGGCGAAGATCACCGTGAGATTCCCGGTCCTGCGGTCGAGCGCATAGTTTCCGCCGTCGTGCGCATCGTGCCACGAGATCTCGCCGCTGCTGATGCGGGCGGGGTTCGAATCCACGGTCCGATGCTCAAAGTCGATCCGGATCTGCCAGCTGGCCAGGCTCACCAAATTGGTGCATGTGAGGATGGCACGGGAGTCTGCTGCACCAACTTTGGGCAGCAGGAGACCGCTTACGGCAGCGAGTGTGGCTACCAGGACTCGAACCATGGTCATCGAGAGTGCCGGCCGGCGCACTCGGACACCCGGCGACGCTCGATCAGCGCCCGTCCGGGCGACGTGCAGGGCGCCGAATATGCGCGCGATTGATGGGTTGCGACCGGATCGGAAGGGGCACCGCGGGGCATGGGATCACGATAACAAAGACGGTGCAGCACTCCAATGAGTGCGCACTCGCCCGAGCCGGGCTTCGGGGCATATTTTTTGCACCGGGGTTACGCGCCGAATTGCGACTACAACTCTCAATAAGCCTCAGATCTCAGCTAAGGGGAACACTCTATGCTCGTACCGTCACCGCAGTGGCTCGATACTGGCGACAACGCGTGGCAGCTGGCCGCCGCGACGTTCGTCGGCCTGCAAAGTATTCCGGGCCTGATGGTTCTTTATGGCGGCATCGTCAAGAAGAAGTGGGCGATCAACTCAGCCTTCATGGCCCTCTACGCCTTCGCCTCGGTGCTCGTCGTGTGGATCCTGTTCGACTACAACATGGCTTTCGGACCCCAGTGGTTCTCGTTCCTGGGCAAGCCGATGCTCGCAACGTCGGCCCTGTTCACGACCGGCCAAGCGACGGTTCCGGCGGCCGCTTCCGGCATGCCTGCCCTCGCATTCCCGATGGCGACCCTCATGTTCTTCCAATTCGTGTTCGCCGCCATCACGGTGATCATCCTCGGCGGCTCGGTTCTCGGCCGCATGAGCTTCAAGGCCTGGGTGATCTTCTGCCCGGTGTGGATGACGCTCGTCTACACGGTCGGAGCCTTCAGCCTGTGGGGTGGCGGGTGGCTCGCCGTGAAGGGCGTTGCCGACTTCTCGGGCGGCTACGTCATCCATCTGGCCGCCGGGGTCTCGGGCTTCGTTGCCGCAGCGATGGTCGGCCCGCGCCTGCAGCAGGATCGGGAACACTTCCCGCCGAACAGCTTGCTGGTCACGTTGATCGGTGCCGGCATCCTGTGGCTAGGATGGAACGGCTTCAACGGCGGTGATCCGTACTTCGCCAACGCCGATGCGGGCGCGGCCGTCCTCAATACCAACACGGCGACGGCGGTCGGTCTGATCGTCTGGACGCTGCTCGACAAGCTCGCGTACGGCAAGCCCTCGGTGCTCGGTGCCGTCAATGGCATGATTGCGGGCCTGGTCGCCATCACGCCCGCCGCAGGCTACGTCGACGGCTGGGGCGCGATCATCATCGGGGTCTGCGCCGGGATCATCCCCTGGCTCGCGATGAACAAGCTGCAGAAGACCAAGTTCATGATGAAGGTGGACGACACGCTCAGCGTCTTCTCCACGCACGGCTGCGCGGGTCTGATGGGCGGTCTGCTCACGGGCATTCTGGCGAATCCCAACATGCTCGAGTACATCGGCACGGGCAAGGATGCGCCCGGGGTGAGCGTGACCGGCTGGGCCTACGGCAACTTCCACCAGTTCGTCCTGCAGATCGAGGGCGCGGCGTTCATCATCGTGTACAACGTGATCGCCACGTTCATCATCCTCAAGGTGATCTCGTTCATCACTCCACTGCGAATGGACGAGGCGACTCTGAAGGTCGGAGACGATGCCGTTCACGGTGAGACCGCGTATGCGATCGGCACCGAGGGCGAATAACAAGCGCAAGCTTCGAGTCGGGACTTGAGAAGCGGC
>Ga0335074_10006814_pt1 | contig 15857 bp, 12 predicted proteins | sample Lox_Sample_23_FD_206715 | JGI IMG/M metagenome (GOLD analysis project Ga0335074, IMG submission 206715) | Soil microbial communities from Loxahatchee National Wildlife Refuge, Florida, United States - Lox_Sample_2.3 | ecosystem: Environmental > Terrestrial > Soil > Wetlands | place: USA... | reverse complement strand
AGACCGCGGTCGCGGACGGCGCGCACGTGGTGGACTTCAGTCCCAACACGCCGGAGTTCTCCGGGGAGACCAGCGACGACACCTACTTCGACGTGCCCGGGGTGGCGATCGTGACCCCGTCCGGGGGCAGCGGCTACGGGGTGAGCTACCCGGCGGCGTCGCCGTATGTCACCGCGGTCGGCGGCACGGTGCTGACCGCCGATGCCAGCGTGGCCCGCGGCTGGACCGAGACCGTGTGGCCGGAGACCGGATCGGGCTGCTCGGCCTATGAGCCCCAGCCGTCCTGGCAGGCCAGCCTGGACACCGGGTGCACCGGCCGGATGGACAACGACGTGTCCGCGGTGTCCGCGTCCGCGTCGTCACAGACGCCGGTGGCCTACTACGACAGCGACGACGCCGACGGCTGGGGCGAGACCGGCGGCACCGTCGTGTCGGCGTCGGTGATCGCCGGGCTGTACGCGCTGGCCGGAACCCCGGCGGCGGGCAGCACCCCCGCGTCCTACCCCTACAGCTACCCGGACATGCTCAACGCGGTCACCAGCGGGTCGAACGGTACCTGCAGCGTGACGTCGTGGTGCAACGGCGGCACCGGGTACAACGGCCCGGCCGGCCAGGGCACGCCGGAGTCGGTGATCCCGTTCACCTCCACCGGCACGCTGACCGGGGCGATCTACAACGGAACCCCGGGCATGTGCATGGACAACACCAACGGCAGCAGTACCAACGGCAACCTGGTCCAGATCTGGAGCTGCAACAGCAACGCCTCGCAGCACTGGACCGTCGAATCCGACGGCAAGCTCGAGACCGGCAACAACGTGTGCCTGGGCATCGACGGCGGCTCGGACGCGCCGGCGGGCTCGAGCGTCTGGGTCTGGAACTGCGCCGACGGCGGCCAGGAGTGGCTGCCCCATTCCCCCCAGGCTCTGATGGAAGCGGTGTCGGGTCGCTGCCTCGGCATGACGATCCCGTCATCTGGCCCCGGCAATGGGACCAAGCTGGCGGACTACGGCTGCGACAGTGCCAGCACCCAGTCCTGGACCTTGCCCTACCCGGTGCCGACGTCGACCGGCGCGATCGCGCCGCAGGCCTCCAGCGCCGTGTGCATCGGCCTGAACACCTCGTCCTCGACCGGCGCCGCCACGCTGTTCGGCTGCGACGGCGCCGCCAGCCAGACCTGGACGGTGGAGGCCAACGGCACCATCAAGTCCGGCAGCGGCGACTGCCTGGACGTGCACGACTCGGGAACCAGCAACGGCACCGAGGTCGACTACGCCGGCTGCAACAGCATGGCGTCCCAGCAGTGGCGGGTCGAGGCCGACGGCTCGCTGCTCAACCCCGAATCCGGCCGGTGCCTAGAGCCCAGCGGGGGCGCCGACACCAGCGGCACCGCGCTGGTGCTTGAGAGCTGCAGCTACACCGCCATCCAGGAGTGGACGCTGCCCGCCCTGCCGTCCTGACGCGCCGGCGAGAGCCCCACGATCTCCGGCCAGGTCAGTTCCTGCACTGCGTCACGAACTGACCTGGCCGAGCTTGGCGCGGACCTGCTCGGCGCCGGGGTGCTGCAGGCCGTCGAGGATGGCCAGCGCCTGCTGCCAGGCTTCCCGGGCCTGCCCAGGCTGGCCGGCGGCGTGGCGGGTGTCGCCGAGGTGGGTGAGGGTGTCCCCTTCAAGAAAGCCGTCGCCGGATTCCCGGGAGATGCTGAGCGCGCGCTCGTAGCAGGCGGCGGCTTCGGCGAAGTTGCCCAGATGATGCTCGGCGTATCCGACGCTGTCCCAGACACATCCTTCCAGCACGCGGTAGCCGGCCTGTGCGCTCAGGGTGAGTGCCTGGCGGCCGAACGCGCGGGCCTGCCGGTATTCGCCGAGGAGGCTGTGGGACCAGCCGACGTTGTTGAGTGCGTCGGCCTCACCCACCTTGTCGCCGACGGCCCGATACAGGCGCAGCGCCTGCTCAGCGTGCGCGAGCGCGTCGGCGTACCGGCCCTGACGTTCGGCCAGCATGCCGAGATTGTGGTGGGTCTTAGCCTGGCCGAGGCGGTCGCCGAGCCGCTGGTACAGGGTGAGGCAACTGGCGTAGTGGCCATGAGCCTGATCATGGTCGCCGAGATGGGTGCAGACGTTGGCCAGGAGGCGGCCGGAGAGGGCCTGCGCGGCGGCATCGCCCAGGCGGGCCGCGGCGGCTAGCGCCGTACGCTGGGCCGCGTCCCATTCCTGCCAGTGCCCACTGACTCGCAGGAAGGGCGTCATGGCCCAGGGGAGCTGCCAGGCGTGGGCATCGAACCCGGAGCCGGCGGCCAGGCTCACGGCGGCCAGCAGAACCTGGTGTTCTGCTTCGTACCAGGCCATGGCCTGCCGGCGGTCGGAGGGCTGCCCGGCAGCGGCGCCGGGCCGGGGCGGGTCGAGGACCGCCGACTCCCTGCCTGGGTGCAGCAGGAGGGCGGCAGCGGCGGCGGTGTGCACGTAGTGGTCGAGCACCCGGCCGGTGGCCTCGCGCCGGTCGGTGTGGCTGTCGGCGTGCTGGGCTTGCTCGGTCGCGTAGACGCGGAGCAGGTCGTGCAGGGCGTACCGGCCGGCCGGAAACTCGGTGACCAGGTGAGCACGGGCGAGTTCGGCGAGCTGCCGGCGGGCCTGGCCGGCCGGGATCCCGGCCAGGCTAGCCGCCGCGAGTGCGCCGATATCGGGACCCGGGTGCAGCCCGAGCAGCCGGAACATTCGCGCGGCCGGGGGACTCAGCAGCCGGTAGGACCAGGAGAACACGGTCCGCATGCCGCCGGCCGGGTCGCCCGCGTCGAGTGCGTCGAGCCGGCCGTAGGCATCGCGCAACTCGGTGGCCAGCGTGGCCAGGGCGAACCGCGGCCGTGCGACGGCGCGCGCTGCGGTGATAGCCAGAGCCAGCGGCAGCCGGGAGCACAGCGAAGCGATCTCGGCCGCGGCATCCGGCTCCGCGGCGGCCCGGGCGCTGCCAACGCGGGCAGCCAGCAGCGCGCGGGCGTCCGCGTCGGTTAGCAGGTCGAGCGTTAGCAGACCGGCTCCCTCAGCGGCGGCCAGGCCGATGAGCTCGTTGCGGCTGGTGATGATCACCAGGCAGCCCGGTGATCCGGGCAGCAGCGGGCGGACCTGGTCCTCGTCCCGCGCGTTGTCCAGCACGATCAGCAGCCGCTTTCCCGCGATCATGCTCCGGTACTGCGCCGCCTGGGCCCCGAGGTCCGCCGGGATCCGTTCCGGTTCCACGCCGAGTGCGTCCAGGAAGCCCAGCATGGCCTCGGTGGGCGTGGCCGGCGGCCCGGTGGGGCCGAAGCCGCGGAGGTTCACGTAGAGCTGGCCGTCGGGGAAGCGGGCGGCGACCTGATGCGCCCAGTGGACCGCCAGGGCGGTCTTGCCGATTCCCGCCATCCCGCCGATCGCGGAGATCACCACCGTGCCCGGACCGTCGCCCAGCTGATCCAGCAGCCCGGCCAGAACCGCCAGCTCGGGTGCCCGGCCGGTGAAGTGGGCCACGGCCGCGGGGAGCTGCCTTAACCCAGTCCCGGCCTGCTCGGCTTCCGCCCCGGCCCGGGCTGGCTGCCCGGCTGCCCGCTCCGGCCGGGGCGGCGACCCGGGTGCGTCCGAGGTGACCGGGTGGGGTGTTCCGTTTGTGGCGGTGCCGCTGGCGACAGCGGCCCCGTCGGGGAGGCCGACCTGCCCGCGCAGGATACGCAGGTGCGCGCCGGCGAGTTCGGCGCCCGGGGTGATCCCCAGCTCCGCATCGAGCCGCCGCCGAAGCTGGTCGAACACCGACAGCGCGGCTGCCTGCTGTCCGCAAGCGGCCAGGGTGAGCATCAACCGGGCGTGTACCCGCTCGTCGAGCGGGTCGCGTGAGGCCAGCTCCCGCAGCTGCGGAAGCACCCGCTCCGGCCAGCCTGCCGCGGCGGCGGCGTCCGCATGGTCGAGGATCATCGCTGTCCGCTGCTGGGCCAGCTCGGTCAGGGCCGGATCACCGCGCAGCACGCCCACGTCGGCCAGCGGCTCGCCGCGCCACAGTTGCAGCGCCCGGTCGTACCAGCCGCAGGCCGCGGCCGGGTTCCCAGCCGCGGCCGCGCCCCTGGCCAGGTCGGCCAGCCGGGCGAATTCCAGCGCGTCGAGCTCGGTGGCGGTCAGCGCCAGCCGGTAGCTGGTGCCGTCGGAGGCCAGCACCGTCTCGCCGAGCAGCCGCCGGAGCCGGCTGACATACGACTGCACCATCGCGATCGCGCTGGCGGGCGGCTGGTAGCCCCAGACCGCGTCGATGATGGTCTCCCGGTGCAACGCGGTGCCCGGGTGAACGGCCAGCAGGCCCAGCACCGCCCGCTGCCTGCCTGCCCCGGGGTCGGCCCGGATCCCGTTCCGCCACACGGTCAGCGGCCCGAGCACTCCCAGCCACAGGCCCGTGGCCATGGCCTCCGCATCCGGAGCAGGCCCGGGCCCGTGGCCGTTGCCTAACGACCACCCAGCAGTCTCGGCGGCCAGGCCCAGGTCCAGGCCCAGCACCAGCGCCAGCGCATCGGCGGTGGCCAGCCGGGGCCGGGCGGTCCGTCCCTGCTCCAGGTCCCGCACCGCCCCGACGCTGACCGAGGCCTGGTCGGCGAGCTGCTGCTGGGTCAGGCCCGCCGCCCGCCGCGCTCGGGCGATCACCGCTCCCAGCTGCGCCGCAGCGCCGTTCTGATCCTTATTCACCGGGAGACCGCGTGCCGTCACAGTTCACCACCCCGCTCTCCGCGACCACCTGGCACTAACCACTGTCTATTACCATGAATGCGAAGAATGCAACCGAAAATGGACAGTGCTGAGTCCGCGTCCAGCGTTCAGGCGGCGGCCTGCTCGTGCGCGGCCAGGGTGAGCACGTCGATCAGGCGCGCCGTGGCCGGAGGGTCGGGCGGCTCGCCGTAGGTCATCACGAACACGTGCCTGCGGGCGCCGGGCAGGGGCACGGCGCAGATACCTGGGTGGCGCGCCGCGCGCAGGCACAGGCCCGGCAGGGTAGTGACGCCCAGGCCCGCGGCCACCAGCGCCTGGACGGCCACATAGTCGTCGGTCGTGAACGCGATCTTGGGCGTGAACCCGGCCAGCGCGCACTGGCGGACCAGGTAACCACGGCAGCGCTCGCACCCGGCGATCCAGCGATACCGCGCGTAGGTGGCCAGGTCGGGCGGTGCGGCCGGCTGGGTAACCGCCGGCGTCACCAGGTGGACCGGCTCGTCGAGCAGCAGCCGGCCGCGCGCGCCCTCCTCTTCGGCTCCGGGCGGCTCCGGGTCGGCGTCCTGCTGGTAGTGGCGGAACACCAGCGCGACGTCCACGTACCCGGCCCGCAGCATGCGCAGCGCCTCGGGCGGCTCGGCCTCGGCCAGCATGAGATCCATGCCCGGGCTCTCCGCCTCCAGCCTGGCCGCGGCGGCGGGCACGATGGTGCCGAGGGCGGAGGGGAACGACGCCAGCCGCACCCGCCCCTGGCGCAGTCCCACATGAGCCGCCAGTTCATTCTCGGCCGCGTCCAGCCGGCCGATGATCTCCTCGGCCCGCTCGGCGAGCAGCCGGCCCGCGTCGGTGAGCCGCACGCCCCGGCCTGCCCGCTGCAGCAGCCGGGCGCCGGTCTCGGCCTCCAGCCGGGCGATGTGATGGCTGATCGAGGGCTGGGCGTAGTTCAGCGCACGCGCTGCGGCGGTCACCGAGCCGTACCTGGACACCGCGACGAGCACGCGGAGCCTGGTCACGTCCAACATGCGCCGAGTATAGATCGTCTCGATTATTCGGGCCGCTCTGCCGGGCCGGATTTATCTGACCAGCTAGCGAGCCTGGGGCGAGCTGCGGCGCTTCGGTCCCGTGGCGGCCCATGCCGCGGCCAGGCCACCGCAGTTGATCGCCAGGTGCAGTGCCACGGGCGCGGCCAGGCGGCCGGACCGCGCTCGCAGCCACGACAGCGCCGCGCCGCCGGCCGCGGTCACCACGACGCCGGCCGCCACGCCGGTGACCGCCCGCCCGCGGCCGTCCGCCAGGCCGTTGGCGCGCAGCGCCCCGGCGGTGGGACGGATGTGCCACAGGCCGAACACGCCGCTGGTCACGGCGATCGCGGCGGGCTCGGACATGACCCGCCGCAGCGTGGCCTGGAGCACCCCGCGGAATGCGATCTCCTCCCACAGCACGGTGCCGACCGGAATCCGCACGAGGGTCTGGTAGGCGAGACCGCGCCCGGTCAGGCCCTCGATCCGCTTGTCGTCCAGCACCGGGCGCGCCGCCGGCATTCCGGCCGCCGCCAGCCATCCCGCGGCGGTGGCCGCGGCCAGCAGCGTCCCCAGCCGCCCCGGCAGCCACCGGCCCGGCCCGAACCCCATATCGGCGGCGGTCAGGCCGCTCGCCGCGGCGGCCGCCAGCGCCGTGCCGGCCGCGCCGGCGTTGAGCGCCGTGTACCGGCGGTCGTGCCACGGCTGCCCCGCGATGACGTTGTTGTAGGCGGTCAGGACGGCACACGACGCGGCCGCGAACCCGACATCACGCGCGCGGCTCATCGGTCAGCCACCGGGCTGCACCAGGCCGCTTTCGTAGGCCAGGACCACGGCCTGGGTCCGGTCCCGCAGCCCCAGCTTCATCAGGATGCGGCTGACATGGGTTTTCACGGTCTGCTCGGCCACGATCAGGCGGCCGGCGATCTCGGCGTTGGACAGGCCCCGGGCCACCAGGGCGAGCACTTCGGACTCCCGCTCGGTGAGCTCCTCCAGCGTGCGGCTGGGGCCCCGGGGCGCGCCCAGCCGGGCGAACTCGGCGATGAGACGCTTGGTTACACCCGGGGCGAGCATGGCGTCGCCCGCCGCCACCAGCCGCACCGCCGCGGCCAGTTCGCCCGCGGAGGCGTCCTTGAGCAGGAAGCCGCTCGCCCCCGCGCGCAGTGCCTCGTACACGTAGTCGTCGAGGTCGAAGGTGGTCAGCACGAGGACCTTGGGCGGGTCGGGCATGGCGCTGATCGCGCGGGTGGCCTGCAGCCCGTCGAGTATCGGCATGCGCACGTCCATGAGGATCACGTCCGGGCGCAGGGCGGCGGCCTGCGCGATGGCCTCCCGGCCGTTCACGGCCTCGCCGACGACCTCGATATCTGGCTGGGCGTTGAGCAGCACGGAAAAACCCGACCGCACCATTCCCTGGTCGTCGGCCACCACGACGCGGATCGTCGTCACGCCGGCCGGATGCGCGGGGGGGTTAGGGGGGTCGTCCCCTCTGGGCGGCAGGCTCAAGACGCCTCCTCACCAGCGCCGTCGCCAATGGGCAGGGCCGCGGTCACCAGGAACTCGTCGTCCGCGGTCGGCTCGGCCCGCAGATGCCCGCCCAGCATGGTGGCGCGCTCACGCATGCCGATGATGCCATGCCCGCCACCGTGGCCGAACCCGGCCTGGGCCGGCTGGTCGCCGTTCTTCAGCGGGGCAGCGGCGCAGCCGTTGTTGCGAACCTCGATCACCAGGGCGGCCCCACCGTAGAACAGGTGCACCCGGACCGCCGATCCCGGGGCATGCCGTATCGCGTTGCTCAGCGCTTCCTGGACGATCCGGTAGGCGGACAGGTTGACGCCCTCCGGGAGCGGCCGGGGCGTGCCGTCGATGTCGCAGGTGACCGTCACCCCGGCGGTGCGCGCCGATTCCAGCAGTTCATCCAGGTCTTCGAGCCCGGGCTGGGGCGCGACGTCCGTCCGGTCGCTGCGCAGCACGCCCAGCACCCGGCGCAGCTCGTTCAGCCCGGTCAGTGCGCTGGCGCGGATCTCGGCGAAGCTTTCCACCAGCTCCGGTGGCGGGTCGGCGGACTTGTACGGCGCGGCCTCGGCCTGGATCGCGATCACCGACATGTGGTGGGCCACGACGTCATGCAGTTCCCGGGCGATGCGCTGGCGCTCTTCCAGCAGCGCCCGCTCTCCTTCGTGGCGGCGCTCGACCACCGCGAGCTGTTCGCGGCTGCCGCGGCGCGAGCGCACGATGACCCCGGCGGACACGGTGATCGCGGCCACGAGAAGCGTGGACACCTCGCTCTGTGAGACCACGAACGCACCGCCGAACACCGTGGCCACGCCAGCGGTGACCACCACCCACGCCTTGCAGCGGACCGCGACCGCGTACAGGCAGAGCACGTAGACGATGGCCCCGGGGACGATCAGTGCGCCACTGGAAATCGAGTAGGGCGGGATCACCTGGCTGACCCAGAACATGGCGAGCGCTGAAGCGGTCCAGGCGGTGAGCGGCAGGCGGGTCCGCAGCACCAGCGGGACGCACAGCACCAGCGAGGCCAGGAAGATCAGCCCCTGGCTGTGCGGGCTGTGGTGGCTGGTGTTGTCGTGCCCGAGGTTGTTGTTCGTGATCGCGAACAGGATCAGGGCGGTCACCGCGTCGGCGAGGAAGACGAGGTCGAATCGCCGGAACTTCAGGCGTGGCGAGCGTGGCGCGGGCGGCTCGGTGACCCCAGCCGCGAGCACGGCCTGGACGCGGCTCAGCAGCGCCGGGGCGCGGTTCGTCAGCGCCGAGACGCGACTCACCGGGGCTGGGGACATGCCCCCAGGGTAGGGCGGGCCTGCGCGGATTTCGTACCCCCGCAGCGCCATTTGCGAGGCCATACCTGAGTAGGGGGAGGGGGAGGCGGACCCGGGCTGCGGCCCGTGACCCGCCCTCCCGGCTGACCCATCCGATACCCGCGGGGCAGGCCCGCAATGGGTTCCGCAGCGTGACGCCGGCCAAAGGGGCGCGTCCGTAACTTCCTGGCCAGTAGGTCATCTAGCTGGACAGAAAGGACGCCCCGATGAGATTCCGCCGCACCATCGGCATGGCAACGCTCGCCACCGCCGCCGTGTTCGGGACAACGGCCGCCACCTTCCCCAGCGCCCAGGTCGGCCGGTCCCAGCCGCTCCCCGCGCTGACCGCCCGGGCCCTGGCCGCGCGCTACGCGACCGACTCCCGCATGATTACGCGGGCCGCGCGGGCCGCCTCGGGCGCAGGCAACCAGAGCCTGGCCCGCTCGCTCGACGCCATGCGCGGCGGGCACTTCATCGACTTCAACCCGGCTGGGCAGGGCCTGGCCGTCGAGGTCCTCGGCAACCTGGCCCAGGCCAGGCGCGTGGTCGTTCTCGTCCCTGGATCCGACACGTCCCTGGCCACGTTCGACTCCCGGGGCACGGCCTCGCCCGGCGGGGCGGCCCGGTCCCTCGCCGCGCAGGTGCGCAAGCAGGACCCCGGCGCTGACCTCGCGATCATCGCCTGGCTGGGGTACGGCGATCCGGCCACGCTCAGTCCGGGCATCTTGACCTCGGGCGACGCCGGGCAGGGCGCGGCCGCGCTGCGGCCATTCGTGGACTACCTGGCCCGGCACGGCCGTCAGGTCGCGCTGATCTGCCACAGCTACGGCTCGGTGGTGTGCGGGCTGGCCGCACCACACCTGCCGGTCACCGACATCGCGGTGGTCGGGAGCCCGGGCATGGACGCCTCCTCCGTGCGGGCGCTGGATACCACCGCCCGGGTGTGGGCCGGCCGGGGTGTCGGCGACTGGATTCGCCACGTGCCCCACGTCCATTTCTTCGGGCTCGGCTTTGGCCAGGACCCGATGGATCCCGCCTTTGGTGCCCGCCTGTTCGCCACCGGCGCCGGAGGTCACAGCGGCTACTTCGTGCCGGGCAGCATCGCCCTGCGCAACCTGGCCGACATCGCGCTCGGCGACCCGGCCGGAGTCGTCCGATGATCCGGCCCGCCCTGGCCCGGCTCCGGGGGGTGGCCGCGCGGATCGACGCGGCTACCCCGGCGCACCGGGACCGCACGGTCGACGCGCTCCGCGCCCTGGCCATCTGCGGCGTCATCCTCGGCCACTGGATGGTCACCGCGCTGGTGCTGACCAAGGGCAAGTCGGGTGGCGTGCTGTATGACGCGAGCCCGCTAGCCTCCATGTCCTGGCTCACCCCGGTTTCCTGGGTCTTCCAGACTCTCGCGGTCTTCTTCTTCGTCGGCGGCTACTCGGCCTCCCGCAGTTACCGCGGTGGCTACCTGGCCTGGCTGCGCGGGCGCCTGGTCCGGCTAGCCCGCCCGGTGGCGATGCTGGTGGCCGTCTGGGTGCCGCTCGGCACCGGTCTGTGGCTGGCCGGAGTCCCGGGCTCCACGCTGCACACAGTGCTCACTCTGGTGCTCGACCCGCTGTGGTTCCTGGGCGTGTACGCGGTGCTGACCGCGCTGACCCCGCTGGCGGTGGCGCTGGTCCGCCGGCTCGGCGCGGCCGCGGCGCTGATCCCGCTGACGGTCGTGGCCGCGGACGACGCGGTGCGGTTCGCCCTGGGCGGGCCGTCCTGGGCCGGCTGGATCAACCTCCCGGCCGGCTGGCTGGTCCCGTACCTGCTCGGCATCGCGTGGGCGCGGGGCGCGTTCGCCGGCCGCAAGATCCCGGCTCTGATGCTGGCTGGCGGCGCCGCGGCCACCGCCGCCCTGGTTCTCTGGGCCAGGTACCCGGCCAGCATGGTCGGGGTGAACGGCGCGCGGATCTCGAACCTGAACCCCCCCACCCTGGCCGTGGTCACGTTCGGCATCGCCCAGGTCGGCCTCGCGCTGCTGCTGCGGGAACCGCTGGCCCGGCTGATGCGCCGCCCCGTGGCGTGGGCAGCGGTCGCGACGGCCAACCTGTCCGCCATGACCCTGTTCCTGTGGCACCAGACCGCGTTCCTCGCGGTCACCGGGGCCGGGCTGCTCCTGGGCCGCCTGCCCGGCCTGCACACCGCCCCCACCAGCGCCGTCTGGGTGGCCGAGCGCCTTGCCTGGCTCCCGGTCTTCGCGATCGCGCTGGCCATCCTGCTGATGGTTTTCCGCCGCGCCGAGCGGGCGCCGCGCCCGCCAGCCCGCCGCCGCCTGCCCGCGAACCCGGAGCCAGACCGGCCGATCGCGGACCAGACCGCAGTCGGCGAACCGTTCAGGATGGTGCTGGATGCCGGTGGAACGGTCAGCTGACGTCGGGGCCTTCGGGGTCCCGTCCGGAAAGCAACGGGGCTTCCGGCGGGTGGCCGGTCCCGGGCGCGGCCGAGGCAACGTGCTTGCGGCGCCACGCGATCCCGGACAGGGCCTCGAGCACGACCCGGTTGGCCAGGAACGCGGTGACCTCCGCGTGGTCGTACGGGGGCGCGACCTCGACCACGTCGATGCCGGCCAGCGGTACCTCCATGGCGATCCGGCGGACCGCGTCAAGCAACTGGCGGCTGCTCAGCCCGCCGGGCTCGGGGGTTCCCGTGCCCGGGGCCATGCCGGGATCGACCACGTCCACGTCCACCGACAGGAACACGCCGTCGCAGTCGTCGGTGGCGATGCGCATGGCCTCGAACAAGCACTCATCCAGGCCGCGGGCGACGATCTCGGTCATCTCGAAGCTGCGCATCTGCTGGGCGGCCATCCAGTCGAGCGTCTCCGGCTCTGGCCAGTAGCCGCGCAGCCCGATTTGCAGGAACCGGTCGCCGCGCACCGCGCCCGACTCGATCAGCCGGCGCATCGGCGTGCCGTGGCCGTACAACGAGCCGAACTGGGTGTCGCCGGTGTCGGCGTGCGCGTCGAAGTGGATCATCGAGACGCGGCCCCAGCCGACGTGGCGGGCCACCCCGGTCGCGTCGGGCAGCGCGATCGTATGGTCGCCGCCGAGGATCACCGGGATGGCCCCGCCTGCGCACGCCTGGTGCACGGCCTCCTCGAGCCGGCGCAAGGACAGGTCGGTGTCGCCCGATGGCATCTCGATGTCACCCGCGTCGGCGACCCGCAGTTCGGCCAGCGGGTCGACCCGCAAAGCGAGGTGCGGGCGGGAGCCGTCGTGGGGCAGGTAGTCGGTGAACCGGATCGCCTGCGGGCCGAACCGGGCGCCTGGCCGGTGCGACGTCCCGCCGTCGAACGGCGCACCGATGATCATGACATCGGCGCCGGCCCATCCGGTCCCGTCGGCCAGATCAGCCCGTGGCACACCAAGGAACGTGGCATCGGGCCCATACATCCCACCCAGTCGCGCCATTGATCCTCCCGGAGGCTGAGCGTAGCGCAGCCAACGCGGGCCGCACCGCGGCCCGTCCGGGCACCACGAAGCCGGACATACACCCGGATTCCGGCCGCGCCTCACGTTGGCCAGCGGCGATTCGCGAATGACCACAGGTATTCCGAATCGTGACATGAGCAACTGCCAACTGTTACATCGGTGCCGGAATGCCCGGCGCTGACCCTGGGTTGCACCGGCCAAGATGGAAGTGCAGCGGGAGCGGACCATCCCGGCGGGCCGCGGCATTCCAGCGGAACGATTCGTGCGGCACCGGGGGCTTATTGCGCTCGCCGTTGGCGGGGCCTGTGTGCAGGCCTGCCTGCTGACGGTGGTGGCGCCCGGCGCGCGGGCACTGGCGCCGCAGATCACGGCGATACCCCCGCTCGCTGTCTTCTACGACCTGCGCTGGCTGTTCGGCTACAACAGGTCGTGGTTCGGCTTCGGGCTCACCTGCGTCGCGCTGGTCCTGGCCCGGGCCGCGGTCAGCACGCTGCTCACCAGGCTGGCCTGGCCGAGCCAGCTGCCCCGCCCCCGCTGGGGGGCCACGTTCGGCCGCTTCGTCATCTTCACGATGGTGGCCAGCGTGCTGCTGTCACCGGTGGTCACCCTGCTGTTCGGCGTGGCGCTGCTGCCGTTCTCCTGGCCGTTCCTGGCGGCGCTGCCGGCCATGCTGCTGATCTTGATCCCGCTGGCGCACGGCGGCCTGCTCGGCTCCTGGTGGCGGACCCTGCCGCCGGCCCGGGCGGTGGGCTGGCTGCTGGCCAGCTTCGTCGCGCTGTCGCTGGCCGCGGCGGCGATCGCGAACCTGCCCACGGCGGCGGGGGTGGTGGTGGCTGGGCTGGCCGGCCTGGTCAACGCGCGCGCCTGGTACGGCGCGGCCGCCGCGGTGTCCAGGGAGGGAGCGCGGAGCAGCAGCACCTGGCGGCATGACCCGCGGTGGCGCCGGGTGTGCCGGGCGCTGCCTGCCCCGGTATCGCCCCTGGCCGCCACGGCCGCGCTGGCCCTTCTGATCGGCGTGACCCGGCTGGTTTTCTCCGTGGCCGGCACCACGCCGCTGCCCGGCGGGCCGGCCGCGATCCCGACCAGGACAGCGGTCCTGGAGGCCAGCACGGCGGCAACGGGCTCGGGCAGCGGCACGTCGGGCCGGCTCACCTCCGCGGTGCTGGTCGTCCCGGGATTCGGGTCATCCTGCTGCTATCCGTCGGAAAGCCGTGCCCTGATCGGCCCGTCGGCGCTGGTGCGGCCGTTCTCCTACGCCGGCATGGACAGCCGGGGCAGGCCGCTGCCGTACGGGAATGACGCCACGGACCTGTCGCTGCCCGTGCTGGGTGACCGGATCGCCCAGCAGGTGTGGCAGCTGCACAAGGAAACGGCCCGGCCGGTCGCTATCGTCGCCGAGAGCGAGGGCACGCTCGGCGTGTACGCGATGCTGGCCCGGCATCCAGGAGTTCCGGTCAGTTCGGTCGTGCTGCTCAGCCCGATCGTCGACCCCGGCCAGGCCGGCCAGACCAGCGGCACCAGCCAGTACGGCGGCGATCCGGTGTCCGGCGAGGCGCTCAGCGAGCTGGTCAATTTCGCGGGCTCGCTGTCCCCGTTCGGCGAGGCCGGAGCCGGGCGACTGATCGCCTCGGTCCGGAGCGACGGCGCCGCGTACGCCGAGGCTGCCGTCCGGAACGGCCAGCGGATCCGCTGGCTCGCGGTGATACCGCTGGCCGATGCGGTGACCCTGCCCGTGTGCGGGCTGCCGAGCAACGCCATCGTGGTGCCTGCCATGCACGGCAGCCTGCTTGGCGACCCGGCGGTCGACCGGATGGCGCACCGGTTCCTCAGCAACCAGCCGGTGGCCGGCCAGCAGCAGCTGCGGGACACCGCCCAGGCCATCGCAGCCGCGTCGGCCGCCTGGAGAATGCCGGTGATCGGGGCCTCAAGCTCGACGTGCAGCAAGTGAGGCCGCCGACCGCTGCCGATGGCGGCCAGCCTGACCGGTGGATAAGGCTGCCCGGCACCACCAACTTGCGCGACCTGGGCGGGTACCCGAGCACCGGCGGCGGGACCGTCCGGTGGCGGACCCTGCTGCGCAGCGACGCTCTGCACCGGCTCGACGACTCCGGGCGCGCGGCGCTGGCCGGCCTCGGCCTGCGGACGGTGATCGATCTGCGCACCGATGAGGAGGTCATGGCCACCTCCAGCGGGCTGGACGGGACCGGTGACGCCGGAGTGCACACCGGCGTACACACCTTTCACGTCCCGCTCTTCGACGCGGCGGCGATTGGCCGCTTGCCGCCCGAGCTGGCCGCGATCTACCGGTACATGATCGACGACTGCGGCGCGGCCATCGCCGAGGCGGTCGGGCGGCTGTGCGCCGGCAACGCGCTTCCCGGGCTGGTCCACTGCACCGCTGGCAAGGACCGCACCGGGCTGGTCGCGGCGATCGTGCTGGCCGTCGTCGGCGTGCCCGACGACATCATCGCCGCCGACTACGCGCTGAGCGGCAGCCACCTCGACCCCGGTGCGGCAACGGCGATCAGCCGGATCCGGGCGGTCAGCGGGGTCGGGCGCTGGCTTGACCTGGGGGCGCTCGGCGCCCAGCCCCGGGTCATGCACGAGGCACTCGGCCACATCCGCGCCCGGGCCGGCAGCGTGGCCGGCTACCTGCTGCAAAACGGCCTGACGCGGCGCGACATCGAAACCCTCCGCCGCACCCTCCTGGTGCCGCCGGGCTCTCCTGGAGCCGCCGGGACCGTCCCGAACCGCTAGCCGTTCGCGGTGACGGCCGGCTCGTGGCGGACCGGGAAGTTCACCGAGTTGGCGATGAAGCACATCGCATGCGCTTCGCCGTGCACGGTGGTGGCCTTCTCGATCATGTCGGCGGATGCGACGGTCAGGTATCCGCTGGTGCCGGTGCCTCGATTGCCAGTCCAGGTCACCGAGATGTCATAGCTGTGCGTGCGGGACACGGCGGGAACTCCCTTCGTTACCGGACTCGCCACGTTCGCAGCGTAGCCCGGCCGTCAGCGAGCACGGGTGGCCGTGAAGCAGAACTGGATGCAGCCGAAGAAGAAATCGCCGTCCGCTACGGCCTGGCGCTGCTCGGCGGCCCACGCGTGAGCGTCGCCGGCGCTGATCCCGTTCCGCCCGGCGACGAAGTCCTCGATCAGCGGGATGAGCGACGCGCCGAAGGTCTCCGGGCTGGCTTCGATGGTCGCGAACGCGTGACCGGCCGCGCGGACGTTCTCGAAGCCCGCCGACCGGAGCTGGCCGGCCAGGGTCCGCGGCAGCGACGGGTGGGCCAGGTGCTCGTCCCAGGTCCGCAGCACCCGCTCCATGCGGGCCGGATCGCCGGACTGCCAGGTCACGGTGGACCAGTCGACATCCCATAGCACGAGCCGGCCGCCCGGCCGCAGGGCCCGGTGCATTCCGGCGAGCACGGCCGCCACGTCGGGCACGTACTCCAGAACCTGCACGCACAGCCCGGCGTCGAATCGTGCGTCCGGCACCGGGAGCGAAGCCACGTCGGCGGTCAGGAACCCGGCGTTGCCGTGCCCGGCGCAGCGCCGGGTGGCCACCGCCAGCATCGCCGGGCTGGCGTCGATGCCGACCACACGGCCACCGGGGCCGACCTGCTCCAGGAGCTCGGCCACGTAGAACCCCGGGCCGCATCCCACGTCGATGATCCACTCACCAGGCCCGGCGCCGAGGGCATCGCGGGCCAGCTGGCGCCGGCGCGCCATGTCGCGCCCGCGGTAGATGTGGTCGAGTCGGCTCGCGAGGCCCTCGTCGAAGACCATCTGGCTCATGCCGCACCTTTCCCACGCGCTCCCAGGCAACGACCGAGCC
>Ga0335074_10006812_pt1 | contig 15858 bp, 13 predicted proteins | sample Lox_Sample_23_FD_206715 | JGI IMG/M metagenome (GOLD analysis project Ga0335074, IMG submission 206715) | Soil microbial communities from Loxahatchee National Wildlife Refuge, Florida, United States - Lox_Sample_2.3 | ecosystem: Environmental > Terrestrial > Soil > Wetlands | place: USA... | reverse complement strand
CCACGCCCGTGGCGATCAGCAGTGAGCCGACGATCGCGTCCTGTGCGTGCTCGACCGTCGAGCGCAGCTGCAGGCCGATCGCCACGATCACCGCGCCGAGGACGATCGAAACCAGCACGTGGGCGACACCGGCCAGCCCGGACAGCCGGGCGACCCTGCTCAGCGGGTAACGCCGGGTCCGGCCGACGACGGCCAGCGGCACCCAGTGGTCCGGGAGGATCGCGTGGCCGAAGCCGACGCCGGCGGCGGCCACCAGTAGCGCCGGGGTTGTGCTCACAGCGGGCAGGCTAGCCCCTTGGTCGTTTGGCGGTTTCCGCTCGGGGAGCGATGGGTAAGCCCGTGCCCGAAGGTAAATGCCTGACGCAGGCCCGTCCAGCCGGTTGAAGGTCCATGTCGCGCCGCTATGCCTCCTGACCGCGGTGCTGCTCTTGTGGATTGCGACTGCGACCGCCGCCGGGGCCACCCCGGCGCCGACGCCCACCGGAGTGACCGCGACGGCCGGATCCTCCTCGGCCACGGTCCGTTGGACAGCGCCCGCCACCGTCGACGGCGCGCCGGTCAAGTCGTTCACGGTGACGGCCTCGACCGGTCAGACCATGACCGCCGACGAGCCGAACACCTGGGCGATCGTCCCCGGCCTGACCGACGGTCAGGCGGTCACCTTCACGGTCACCGCCGCGAGCGCGGCGGGGACATCGGCGCCGTCGGCGCCGTCGAACACCATCACCCCCGAACCGGTCGCCGGGCCCCGGGATGTTTTGCGCGGAGCGCCTGAATCGGTGCGTTACGACCAGTACTCGTTGATCGTCGGCGGTCGCCGCGTGCTCGTGTGGGCGGGCGAATTCGACTACTACCGGCTGCCGTCGCCGTCGCTGTGGATCGACCGCCTGGAGGAGATGAAGGCCGCCGGCTTCAACGCGGTCAGCATCTACTTCGACTGGGACTATCACTCGCCGGCACCCGGGGTGTACGACTTCAGCGGCGTCCGGGACATCAACCGCCTGCTCAACGACGCCCAGCGCGTCGGGCTATACGTGATCGCCCGTCCGGGGCCGTACATCAACGCCGAGACCGACGCCGGCGGGCTCGCGGGTTGGCTGGCGTCCGAGCCGGCCGGGTCGCGCAACCCCGGCCCGCAGTACCTCGCCGCCGCGGACCAGTGGCTGTCCGAGGTCGACCCGATCATCGCCGCCCACCAGATCACCCGGGGGGGCGACGTGATCATGTACCAGATCGAGAACGAGTACGGCTACACCGACGCGCAGGGCGAGGCGTACTTCGCCAATCTCGAGGCCCAGGCCAAGCAGGACGGGATCAACGTCCCCACCTACACCAACGACGTCGGCTCCTACGCCAACGGGTGGGCGCCCGGCACCCCCGATGCGCCGGACCTCATGGGCTCCGACCAGTACCCCGAGGGATTCGACTGCACCGACACCAACGTCTTCACCGCTCCGCCGGTGCTCACGTCCGACCACGAGCCCGGCATCCCGTTGATGGTGCCCGAGTACCAGGGCGGCTCGTTCGACTCGTGGGGCGGCGCAGGCTACCCGGCGTGCGCCCAGCTGACGGGGCCCGACTTCGAGAACGCCTTCTACAAGTACTACATCGCCCAGGGGGCGACGATGCAGAGCATCTACATGACCGTCGGGGGGACGAACTGGGGATTCAACCCGGCGCCGTTCATGTACACCTCCTACGACTACGGCTCGCCCATATCCGAGCCCGGGACGCTGTCGTTCAAGTACCCGGAGCTGAAGCTCGTCGGCGAGATGTCCCAGGCTCTGCCCGACCTGACCGAGACCGACCAGGTCACGCCGCCGTCGATCCCGGGCCTGACTACGTTCGAGGAGCGCAACCCCATCACCGGCACGACGTTCCTGTACCTGGGCAACGACGGCTCCTCGACGGTCGCGACCACGCTTCCCTACGACCCGAGTGCCACCGTGACCGTGCCCGCCCACCAGGCCAAGTTCCTGGTCAGCGACGCCCACCTCGGCGGCCAACGGCTGGTTGCGACCACCTCCGAGCTCGTCACCCAGTTGGCTATGGGAGGGCGTGAGGTCGCTCTGCTCGACGGTGACGCCGGGACCAGCGGCGAGACGACCCTCTCCTACCCGCGCCGGCCGGCGGTGCACGTGCTCGCCAACTCGTCGGGCGCGCCGATCGGCGTCAGCTGGACACCGAGCACGCACGCGTTGAAGCTCACCTATGTCCACAGCGGACTGAGCGAAGTCGCGATCGGATCTGGGCCGGGCCGACTGCTGCTGCTGCTCGCCGACAGCGACACCGCCTCGCGTTTCTGGGTCGAGCACACCGCCGGCGGGCCGCTCCTGATCGAGGGCGCGCAGCTGCTGCGCACAGCGACCGTCTCGGGAGACCGGGCGGTTCTCACCGGCGACACCAGCGCCTCGGGTCTCCTGCGTGTGTGGGCGCCGGCTCGGGTTCGGACGCTGAGTTGGGATTCGCAGCCGCTGGCGAGCCGTCCCGGCAGCGACGGCGCGCTGGCCGCGATGCTGCCCGGGCCACCCGCGACGGTGGCGCTCCCGTCGCTGAGCCGCGGCTGGCGCTTCCGGTTCGGTTCCGCCGAGCGGCTGCCGGGCTTCGACGACTCGAGCTGGCCGGTGGCGGATCACCAGGTCACCGACAACCCGATCCAGCCGACGAGCCCGCCGGTGCTCTACGCCCAGGACTATGGCTTCGAGCACGGGTTCGTCTGGTATCGCGGCCACTTCACCGCCAGCGGCAGCGAGACCGGAATCACACTGACCGCGGACACGGGGCCGTTCGGGTCGTTTGCCGTCTGGATCAATGGGGTTTATCTGGGCTCCGCCAGCACCCCGACGTCGACCCATCCGTTCGCCAACATGGACGACACGCCGCTGACGCAGACGTTCACGTTCCCGAGCGGTGCGGTCCAGACCGGGAAGGACAACGTGATCGCGGTACTGGCCGAGAACATGGGTCAGGACGAGTCGTTCGAGAACTCGCTGTCGCTCGACTCCAACAAGACGCCGCGAGGGCTCGAGAGCGCGAGTCTGACCGTGTCGGCCGGGTCGGCGCCCGCGGTGACCTGGCGGCTAATGGGCGCGAGCGCCGCTCAGGCCGAGCGCGACCCGGTGCGCGGTCCGACGAACCCGGCCGGGCTTGGGGAGTCGAACGCCGGCTGGACACTCCCGGGCTATCCCGACGCGTCGTGGACGACCGTGAACCTGCCCGACTCCTGGGCGACCCGCGATGTTCCCCCCGGCGTGGGCTGGTATCGCACGACCTTCTCGCTGCACATCCCGCGTGACGTGTGGGCACCGATAGGGCTGCGCCTGACTCCGCCGGGCGGCGGCGCTCCCGCGCCCGGAAAGCCGGCCTTCCAGGCGCTGATCTACCTGAACGGATGGCTGATCGGCCGCTACATCAACGACCTCGGGCCGCAGAACACGTTCTACTTGCCGCAGGGACTGCTGCGCACCAGCGGCCAGAACACGCTTGCCGTCGCCGAGTGGAGCCTAGCCGGCGGCGCCGGCGGACTTGGCCAGGTCAGCCTCGTCCCCTACGAGATTCTCCGCGGCGGGATCCCGGTGCAGAACGTCCCGGATCCGGGCTACTGACCGCAGATCGCGGTGGCTGCCAAATTTCGTCTGGCCAGGTTCCTTCGCAACCCGGCGGATCGCTCTGCCCTGACGTCGGCCATACCCGGCCGGGCGACCGCTGGTAGGGGCCGGCGTCGCGGGCGTGGGGTCAGCGCGCGGCCCGGCGCAGCGACAGCGCCAGCAGCGCCAGCACCGCAAGCGGCATGACCCACCACGCCGCCGCGCCGGCGCTCGCGATCGCCGCGGTCACTCCGAGCGCCACCACCACGCCAAGCGCGATCGCGGGATCGTCACCCACGACGAACTCCCACGCAGCATGAGCCGCGCGCGTCAGCCAGCTCACGCCGAGCTTCCCACCGCGGGCGCGATCGCATGCTGGCGGCGTAGCCACTGGACTAGCCCGAGCGACGCGACGAGCACACCGGGGATGATCACGAGCAACGCCGCGTCACCTCCGGGCCACGACGCGCCGGCGCCCTCCGCCCCCCAGAAGATCCCGAACGAGGTGAGCATGACCCCGACACAGAACTTCATCGCGTTCTCGGGCACGCGCGCAAGAGGCGCGCGAACGGCGACCCCGGTCGCCGTCACTGCAAGCACTGCAACGCCGGCCGCGATTGCGGCCAGTCCGATGTCGTGCTGGTTCGCGCCGAAGGTGAGCACGATGAACGCCACCTCGAGACCCTCGAGCAGCACGCCCTTGAAGGAGATCGTGAACGCGTAGCCGTCGAAACCGGCCCCGGCGCGAGCGGCGGCGCGGGCCGCGTCGGTCTCGGCGGTGAAGGCTTGCGCCTCGTCGTGAATGGCCTTGAGACCCGCGGCGCGGAGAACCGCCTTGCGCAGCCATTGCAGGCCGAAGATGAGGAGCAGGGCGCCAACGACCACGCGCAGCGCGTTGATTGGCAGCGCGGTGAGCGCCGGGCCGAGCGCGGCGACGATCACCGCGAGCGCGGCGATGGCGGCGGCCACGCCGATCAGCGCCGAGCGCCAGCTGCGCGTGATCCCGACCGCGAGCACGATCGTCAGCGCCTCGACCGCCTCGACGGCGCAGGCGAGGAACACCGAGATGGCGAGACCGAGCTCCGTACCCGACACGCTTTGAGTATGGCGTTAGGAGCCGTTGCTCGAGCTCAATTCGAGCCCGAACTGCTCGCGCAGCCCGTCGTAGCCGGCGTCGCTGACGTGCACCGCGCGGCTGCGGTCGGCGCGCCGCACCCAGCCGAGGTCGAGCATCCGCGCCGCCATCGCCGCGCCCAGCGAGCCCGCCAGATGGTGGCGCTGCTCGCTCCAGTCCACGCAGTAGCGGATCAGCGGCCGCCGCGCCGGCAATGAATCGAAGTCGATGCCGAACCCCTTGAGCTCGCGGAGGCCGGCGGGCGTGAGGCGGTAGTCGTGGTCGGAGCCGAAGGCGGCCAGCCGGTCGGACCGTGCCGCGTTGGGGTCGAAGGCCCCGTCGCCGCCGGTCAGGAGCTCTCGCTCTAGTAGCGCCTCCATCAGCTGCGTGCCGAGCACCCCCGCGAGGTGGTCGTAGCAGGTGCGCGCGAAGCGGACCGCGTGTGCCTTGCTCCCCTGTTTGAGCGAGCGGACCGTCGCCGGGGGGGAGATGCGGGCCAGCGCCTCGATCAGTTCGCCCACCTCGGGTCCGGCGAGGCGGAAATAGCGGTGGCGGCCGTGGCGCTCAACGCGGAGCATCCCGCCCTTGACGAGCCGGGCCAGGTGGGCCGAGGCGGTCGATGCGGCCACGCCGGCCTCGTCGGCGAGCACGCTGGCCGGCAGCGCGCGGCCGTCACCGAGCGCGAGCAGGATCCGGGCGCGGCCCCGATCGGCGACCAGCGCTCCGATGCTTGCGATATCGGCATCGCCGTTCATGAGATGAGGGTAGCGCGGCGATATTTCGTCTCCGGGCGAAACGTGGCACGGCTGTCATCATGGGTCGGGGATGAGTTCGGGAAATCACGGATTCGCAGCATCGATGGGCGCGGGCGGCTCAGGCGCCATGCGCTCGCTGCGCGGGGCGGGTGGCGGCGGTAGAAGGCCCCCGCCGCTGATGGACCCGAGCCGCCAGCGCGACACGCACCGGATCCTCGCGCTGTTCAGGCCGTACCGGCTTCGTCTGTCGGCGGTTCTGCTGCTGATCGTGCTCTCGTCCGGCGTCGCGATCCTCCAGCCGTTCCTGCTCAGGCAAGCGCTCGACGTCGGCATCCTCAAACACGACGAGACCGTCCTGACCGTGACCGTGCTGGGGATGATCGCGATCTCGATCTTCACCAACGCCACGAGCGTCTGGCAGACATACATGTCGAACGTCGTTGGCCAGCGGGTGATGCATGACCTGCGCGCCGCCGTCTACCAGCACCTGCAGAAGATGTCGCTGGCGTTCTTCACCCGGACCCGCACGGGGGAGGTGCAGTCGCGGATCGCCAACGACATCGGCGGCCTCGACAGCGTGGTCACCACCACGGCGACCACGATCGCCCAGAACGCCACGACCGTGGTGGCCTCGCTCGTCGCCATGTGCCTCCTCGACTGGCGCCTGGCCATCATCTCGCTGGTGTTCGTACCGCCGTCGGTGTGGATGACCCGGCGCGTGGGCCAGATCCGCCGCCGCATCACCACCGAGCAGCAGCGCCAGCTGGCCAACATGTCGGCGCTGGTATCCGAGTCGCTGTCGGTGTCGGGGATCATGCTCGGCAAGACGATGGGCCGGGGCACGGACCTGGCCAACCGCTTCACCGGCGAGTCCCAGGACATCGCCGACCTCGAGGTCCGCTCGCGGATGGCCGGGCGCTGGATGATGGCCACGATCCAGTTCACGTTCGCGGTCCAGCCGGCGATCATCTACTGGCTCGCCGGCCAAAGCTTCGTCGGCCACTCGATCACGATCGGGACGGTGGTCGCCTTCACCACGCTCCAGACCCGGCTGCTGTTCCCAATCCAGTCGCTGCTCGGGGTACAGGCCGACATGCAGACCTCGCTGGCCCTGTTCGACCGCATCTTCGAGTACCTCGATCTGCCCGTCGACATCGTCGAGAAGGAGCACCCGGTCGTGCTGCGGCCCGGCGAGTTGCTCGGCGAGGTCCGCTTCGAGGGCGTGTCGTTCCGCTACGGCGGGGAAGGTTCGGAAGATCGCTGGACGCTCCGTGACATCAATCTGGAAGTTCCCGCGGGCACGCGGACGGCGGTGGTGGGCGAGACCGGCGCCGGCAAGACCACGCTCGGTTACCTCGTGGCGCGCCTCTACGAGCCCCAGGAGGGGCGGGTGACGATCGACGGTGTCGATGTGCGCGATGCGTCGCTCGCCTCGCTGGCGTCGACCGTCGGCGTCGTCTCCCAGGAGACGTACCTGTTCCACGCCAGCGTCCGCGAGAACCTCCGCTTCGCCTGCCCCGACGCATCTGACGAGCAGATCGAGGAGGCGGCGCGCACGGCCAGGATCCACGACCTAATCGCGTCGCTCCCCGAGGGGTACGACACGATCGTCGGCGAGCGCGGCTACCGCTTCTCTGGCGGGGAGAAGCAGCGGATGGCGATCGCGCGGACGATCCTGCGCAACCCGCCCGTGCTCGTGTTCGACGAGGCCACGAGCTCACTCGACACCCAGACCGAGGCCGCCGTCCAGGCCGAGCTCGAGCGCCTGGCGGAAGGGCGGACCACGGTCACGATCGCCCACCGGCTGTCGACCGTCCGCGACGCCGACCAGATCATCGTGCTCGACCAAGGGCAGATCGTCGAGCGCGGCACCCACGATGAGCTGATGGAGCGCGGTGGCGCCTACGCCGCGCTGGTGGCGCGAGACGTGACCGAGGCGATCGCCGAGGAGGCGTAGCGCGAGGCATGAGCGGGCGCGTCTCGAGCGAGCTGCTGCTGGTCGGAAGCCTGCCCGCGGACTCGACCGAGCACGCGCTGCGGGCCGGCGCCGAGCTGTTCGGGGACATGGTGTTCGCGCTTCCCGACGGCGAGACCGGCCCACGCCGGGCCTGGGTCGGCTACGAGCGTGAGCAGCTGGTCCGGCCCAATCCCGACGTCGAGGTCGTCCAGGAGACCGAGTCGCCGACGGGCATCCCGCGCCATGCCTACGAGACGCCGGTGTTCAAGATCCGCGCCGGAGCCGGCGAGCTGCACTGGGACTCGTGGCCGCGGATCGACGACGCGATCGAGTCCTACCGCGTCTTCCGGGCGCTTCGTTCGGGGGGTGTGATCCCCAACGGGATCCGGTTCCAGGTTGGGCTGCCGTTCCCGTCGAGCGCGCTCAATGGGTTCAAGGCGGACTTCGCCGGCGACTATCCGGTGGCCGAGCGCGCGTACGAGGAGCTGGTGGGCCGCGAGCTCGTGCGCCTGATGTCGGAGGTGCCGCCGGAGGAGCTCGCGATCCAGTGGGACATGGCTTACGAGACGCAGGACATCGAGGGCGTCCTCGCCTGGACGGCGGAGGGAGCATGGGAGCGGTTCGCCGGCCCGGTCGGGCGGCTGACCCCGCAGATCCCAGAGGAGGTCCTGGTTGGCTACCACTTCTGCTACGGCACGTTCCCCGAGTGGCCGATGTATGAGGCCCGCGACATGGGGCTGCTGGTGAGGATGGCCAACTATGCCGTGGCCAAGTCCGGGCGCGCCGTCGACTGGATCCACATGGCCGGCCCGCGCTACCTGCGCAGCGAGGACCGGAGCTTCTTCCGTCCTCTAGTCGATCTCGAGGTCGGAGACACGCGCGTGTACTTGGGGATCGTGCAACCGATCGACGGCGAGGCCGGTCTGCGGCGCCGGCACGCGACCGCATCTCGATATCTCGGCGACTTCGGCGTGGCGATGTACTGCGGCTTCGGGCGCCAGCCGGGCACGGACGGCATGGAGACGATGCGCGAGCACCAGCGGGTGGTGCGCTCTCTGCGCTGATCCGGGGCGGGCGACGCCTCAGCCTGTCTCGGCGGCTTCGAGCCAGCGCGTGATCAGGTAGTTCCCGATCGTGCCCGGCGGTGGGATCGCGATCCGCTCGCGCGCCACCGCGTCGCGCAGTTCGCTGCGTTCCCACCAGCGCGCTTCGATCAGCTCGTCGGGCTGCGGCTCGGGCACGCCGGGGCTGGCGGGGTCCACGTACGCCCAGAAGCCGATCATCAGCGCGGCCGGGAACGGCCAGGGCTGCGCGGCGACGTACTCAACCGCCGCGACTTCGATCCCGGTCTCCTCACGGGCCTCGCGCGCCACTGCCTCCTCGAGCGTCTCGCCGGGCTCGACGAAGCCTGCGAGCGCCGACCAGCGGTCCTCGGGCGCGCCGTGACGCCGGCTGAGCAGGCAGCGCTCGCCAGCGGTGACGAGCATCGTCACCGCCGGGTCGGTCCGCGGGAAGACGACCAGTCCGCAGCCGGGGCAGCGACGCCGGTGGCCGGCGGCCTCGACCACGGTCGCGTCACCGGAGCGCCCGCAGTAGCGATTCACCCGGTGCCAGCCCACCATGGCGACGGCGTAAGCGGCGAGGGCGCCTTCGGCCGGGTCGAGCTCGGCCGCGAGCGCGCGGAGGCCGACGAACTGCGCTTCCGGAGCGGCTTCGCCGGCCGCGTCGTAGGCGAACGCAGCGGCACCCGAGGGCTCGAGGCCGAGGAAGCTGAGCGGAGCGTCCACCGGCAGTCGTGCGAGCGGGACCCGTTCGAGCGTCCAATCGGCGCCGAGGGCCACGTCCTGGCCGGCCCCCACGAGGACGGCGCGCGAGGTGTCGAGCCGGCGCAGACCCGCCTGCTCATCGTCGGCTCTCAGGTGGTGAGCGCGGTCGAGCGTTCCGCCGGCGAAGGCAATCCCTACCGGCGCCCGTATCGTGCCGTCGGCCATTACCACCCCGATTGTGGGGCATTGGGCGGGCCCTCGACGATCGGTCGGGACCCGGACCGGGGTGGCTTCACCTCCCCACGGGCCGGGTAGACCCTCCTGTGGTTAGGAACGGCCGCAAGGAGGTCCTGGAAATGGCCACGGTTTCAGACGCCGGCGAACAGCTGGGAACGATCGAGACAAACATCCCGGCGCGGCTGGACCGGCTGCCGTGGTCGCGCTGGCACTGGCGGATCCTGGTCGGGCTCGGAACCGTGTGGATCCTCGACGGCCTCGAGGTCACGATCGTCGGCTCGATCGCCGGCGCGATCTCGGCCAAGGGTAGTGGGATCAACATCTCCTCGGCCGAGGTCGCCGGTTGGGCGGCGTCCATGTACGTCGCCGGCGCCTGCGTCGGTGCCCTGCTGTTCGGTCGGCTGACCGACATCTTCGGCCGCAAGAAGCTGTTCATGATCACGCTCGGCGTGTACCTGACGGCGACCGTCGCCACCGCGTTCGCCTGGACCCCGCTCTTCTTCTTTGCGTGCCGGTTCGTGACCGGTATGGGGATCGGTGGCGAGTACAGCGCGATCAACTCGGCCATCGACGAGTTGATCCCAGCCAAGCACCGGGGCCGCATCGACATCATCATCAACGGCACCTACTGGGCCGGGGCAGCGGCGGGCGCGTTGCTGTCGGTCGCCGCGCTGCACATCCTCTCGCCGCTGCTGAGCTGGCGGGTGTGCTTCGGGCTCGGGTTCATCCTCGGCCTGGCCATTCTCATCGTCCGGCGGCACGTCCCCGAGAGCCCACGCTGGCTGTTCATCCACGGACGTGAGAAGGAAGCCGAGGAGGTCACGCAGGACATCGAGCGGCAGGTGACCGAGTCGACCGGCGCCGATCTACCCGAACCCGACGAGGATCCGATCACGATCCGGCAGCGCAAATCGATCCCCCTGTGGGAGGTCACGAGCGCGATTGTTCGCCACTACCCCAAGCGGTTCGTACTCGGTCTGGGTTTGTTCATCGGGCAGGCGTTCCTCTACAACTCGATCCTGTTCGGCTACGCCACGCTGCTCAGCACTTTCTTCCATGTGGCCACGGCGGACGCGCCCTACTACCTGGTCGCGTTCGCGGCCGGCAACCTGATCGGACCGATCGTTCTCGGCCCGCTGTTCGACTCGGTCGGGCGCAAGCCGATGATCGCGGGGACGTACATCCTGTCGGGTGTTCTGCTGCTGATCACCGGTTACCTGTTCGACCAGCACCAGCTGAACGCGACGACGCTGACGATTTCGTGGTCGGTCGTGTTCTTCTTCGCTTCGGCGGGCGTGAGCGCGGCCTACCTGACCGTGAGCGAGATCTTCCCGATGGAGACGCGCGCCCTGGCAATCGCCGTGTTCTACGCGATCGGCACCGGCATCGGCGGGATCATCGGTCCGCAGCTGTTTGGTCGCCTGGTGCCGACCGGGAACACCTCGGACGTGTTCTTCGCCCTCGCGATTGGCGCGATCCTGATGATCGCCGGCGGCCTGATCGAAATCGCGTTCGGCGTAAAGGCAGAGCGCCGGCGGCTCGAAGGCATCGCCCGGCCGCTCACCGCCGTCGGTGGGGCGGCACGCGCGGGCGTCCAGCGTGCCGGCGCGGGCGCCTACCGTGCCGGTGCGGCCGCGGGGCGCCACCGACCTCAGACGCACAGCACCTCGCCCCACCGTCCTTGAGGGGCCCATCGGCCTCGCACCGCGTCGCCGCCATTTATGTGATTTGTCGGCGGCGCCTGACGGCGGCGCCTTGGCGGCGACGCGCGGTGCGGGCTTTAGGACACCTGCAGGTAGGTCATCACCACCGGCCCGAGGCGGATGACGTCGCCATCCGCGATGTTGGTGGCGATGATCGGACGACCGTTGACAAACGTTCCGTTTGCACTGCGGTTGTCCAGCAAGCGGGTGCCGTGGCCGTGACGGACGAGGATCGCGTGGCTGCGGGATACTCGTTGCTCCTCGATGCGCACGTCGGACGTTAGACCGCGCCCGATATGCGTGACCTTCGAGTCGAGGGGCACCAGCCATTCGGTCCCGTTGTCCGCGAACGCCAGATAGTGGCCGAAGGGGGCCAGCCGCCGGCTGATCGCCCGACTGCGAGTGCGATGGTCGAGCAGCCGGAGCGAATCGAGGACCGGCTCGGTGTCTGGCGCCTTGAGCGGAGCAGTCTTCTGCTCGCGGGTCGGCGCGATCGTGGGCTCTGAGATACCGAGTGGCGCTTGGGTCGTCATGGGTGGATCACACCAGTCGTCCGGCAGAGCAACGTCAACCCCTCGTAAGAGGTGTTGAAGACCGCCGTTACGCGGACGTGACTTGTGTAACGGACCCGCCCACTTCACCCCCGCCGGCCCGCGGGCCGTCAGGCGAGCGCCGGAGCGAACGCGAGGTCGTCTTCCTCCAGCAGCTGGGCGATCTTGGCCTTCGTGTCGTTCTCGCACAGCGGCGAGTAGACGACCAGCCGCTGCTCGGTCTGCTCGCCATGGTGGAAGACGGCATGCGCGAACGAAAGCCGACCGACCAGCGGATGGGTGAGCTCCTTGCGTCCGACGCTGCTGCCCGCCACCTCGTGGCGCTTCCACAGCTTGCGGAACTCAGGGCTGGAGGACCCGAGCGCCGAGATCAGCTCCTCGAAGGCCGGAGCGCCGATGTGCCTCGCGCTGTCGGCTCGGAACTTCGCGACCAGCAGCCGGGCGCTCGACGCCCAGTCGCTCGAGCATAGCTCCCGCCGCGACGGGTCCATGAACCACAGCCACACGTGATTGCGCGACAGCGGCTCGGGCCCGGGCTCCCAGCCGAACACACGCTCGAACGACTTGTTCCAGGCGAGGTAGTCCCAGCGCCGGCCGAGCAGGTACACGGGACCAGGACCCGTGTTCTCGACCAGCCGGCGCAACGTGGACGAGACCTCCTCGACGGGTGCCTTGCACGGCGGGGCCTCCTCGCCGCGGCCGAGCAGGATCACATGCGCCCGCTCGGCGGGCGTCAACTGGAGCGCGCGCGAGAGCGCCTCGAGCACCTCGAGCGAGGCGCGGACGTCGCGCCCCTGCTCGAGCCACGTGTACCAGGTGGTGCCGACGCCGGCGAGCAGTGCCACCTCCTCGCGACGCAGACCTGGGGTCCGCCGCCGTCCGCCGTCGGGCAGCCCGACCTGCTCGGGCTGCAGGCTCGCGCGCTTGGTGCGCAGGAAGTCAGCCAGTTCGGCGCGCCGGCGGTCGCCGTTCGACGACCTCACAACTTGGGCGTGATTGCCGTTCTTACGAGCGTTGGGTGTGAGATCTACTACCAGGATAAACCCCTCTCTTGTACCTGGATAGGAAGTGTTGCACATTGTCAAGCGTGAACTCAACTAACGGCTCTTCCTCCAAGTTCGACCGCTCGACGAACGCGCTCCTCCTCGTCGTCTGCCTGGCCCAATTCATGGTCATCCTGGACGTCGCAATCGTCAACGTAGCACTGCCGTCGATGCGCGCCGGGTTGCATTTCTCGACCACCGGCCTGCAGTGGGTCGTGAACGCCTACACGCTCACATTCGCGGGCTTCCTGATGCTCGGCGGGCGGGCAGCCGACCTGCTTGGACGCCGGCGGGTGTTCCTCACCGGAGTCGCCTTGTTCTCCCTGTCCTCGCTCGTGTGCGCGCTGGCCGACTCGCGTGGCCTGCTCATCGGCGCGCGCGGACTGCAGGGATTCGCCGGTGCCGTTCTGTCCCCGGCGACGCTTTCGATCATCACCTCTTCGCTCCCGGAAGGCCGCGAGCGCAACCGCGGCCTGGCCGCGTGGGGCGCCGTGGGCGGCCTCGGCGCGTCCTCGGGCGCGCTGCTCGGCGGTCTACTCACCCAGGCCTTCGGCTGGCCGGCGATCTTCGCGGTCAACGTGCCGCTCGGCATGATCGTGGTCGCTCTCGGCCTCCGGGTGATCCCGGTCCATCTGCCTGCGGACGGGCGGCGCAATTTCGACGTCAGCGGCGCGGTGCTCGTGACCGGCGCGCTGGTCAGCGTCACCTACGGCATCGTCCGGACCGACACGCTTGGCTGGACGTCCGTCGGCGTGCTCGTGCCGCTGATCGGCGGCCTCGTCCTGCTGGCGGCGTTCCTGCTCGTCGAGGCTCGCTTCGCCGAACAGCCGCTGGTGCCGCTCTCGATCTTCCGAATCGGGCACCTGAGCGCCGCCAACGCGGTGGTGCTGCTGCTCTACGCGTCGCAGTTCCCGGGCTGGTTCTTCCTGACCCTGTACCTCCAGCAGGTGCTGCACTACGACGCGATCGAGGCAGGGCTCGGGTTCCTGCCGATGACCCTGTCGATCTTCGCCGCGTCGACCGTGGCCCCGCGCGTGGTGGCCAGGTTCGGGCCGCGTCGAGTGATCACGGCCGGCATGCTGACCTCGGCCGTTGGGCTGATGCTGCTGAGCGGCGTGACCCCTGGCGGCACGTATGTGCACACGGTCTTGCTCGGAGCGTTCCTGTCGGCGCTCGGGATGGGCTTCACGCTCGTCCCCGCGACGATCGTCGCGATGCAGGGCGTGGCCGGCCGCGAGAGTGGCGTCGCCTCGGGTCTGCTCAACACCTCACGACTGGTCGGCGGCGCGCTCGGGCTCGCGGTGCTGAGCACGATCGCGGCCGGCCAGAGCGGCGCGGCGGGCGGGACGCCGCTATCCATGACCAACGGATTCGAGCTTGCCTACCACGTCGGGACCGTGTTTGCGCTGGCCGGGGCGGCGATCGCCGCATTCCTGCTGCGCGAGCCGGCCGCGACCGAGGTGGTACGGCTCAGGACGACCGAGGAAGGTGGTGAGCGTGAGGCGCTGGCTGCTTGATATGACGGCTCGGCCGGTGGTCATACGCGAGGTCTTCGAGCCCGCGGTGCAAGAGCCGGCCAGGGCGCTCGACCGCTCGCCCTGGCGAAGGAACAGGAGTGCGATGATGCGGGGCTCCCGATGCTCCCCACGCGCCACCTCCTCGAGTTCCTTCTCACCGTCTACATCCTGATCGTCATCCCGGGCCCGAGCGTGCTGTTCGTGATCAGTCGCGGCGTCGCGCTCGGGCGCCGAGCGGCGCTCGCCTCTGTCCTGGGCAACGCCGGCGGCCTCGTCCTCCAACTCGTGCTCGTGGCGATCGGGGTCGGCTCGATCGTGGCCAGTTCCGATGCGGTCTTCACCGCGATCAAGTTTCTTGGTGCCGCGTACCTGGTGTACCTGGGCGTGCGTAACATCCGCCAGCGCAAGTCGCTCGCGTCGCTGTTCACGCCGGCCGCGGGAGTCGAACCCAAGCCGCTGCGCCGTATCGTCCGCGAGGGCTTCCTCGTCGGGGCGACCAACCCCAAGGGCGTGCTCATGTTCACGGCGATCCTGCCGCAGTTCATCGACCGCTCGCAGGGCCACGTCACGCTTCAGCTCGCAATGCTCGGTGCGATCTGCGTCACGATTGGGATCCTGTCCGACGCCGCGTGGGCGCTCGGGGCCGGGACGGCCCGCCAGTGGTTCGGACGCTCGCCGCGCCGGCTCGAGCGGATGACGGGCGCCGGCGGGGCGATGCTGATCGCGCTCGGGTTCGGCCTGGCGGTGACCTCGCGCAGGAGCTGACCGACGGGTGAGCGGGCGAGGCTCGCGCCGGAGCGCCGGCATCGTCCTGCACCGCAGGCGCGGCGACGCGCTCGAGGTGCTGCTCGTCCACCCCGGCGGCCCCTTCTGGGCGCGCCGCGATCTCGGGGCGTGGTCGATCCCCAAGGGCGAGTACGCCGACGGGGAGGAGCCACTTGCCGCGGCGCTCCGCGAGTTCCAGGAGGAGCTCGGCAGCGCGCCACCGGCCGGCGAGGCGGCCGACCTGGGGGAGATCCGGCAGAAGAGCGGCAAGCTCGTGCGCGCCTGGGCGATCGCCGGCGACCTCGACCCAGCCACCATGAGCAGCAACACCTTCGAGATGGAATGGCCGCCCCGGTCCGGGCGGAAGATCGAGGTCCCCGAGGTCGACCGGGCCGAGTGGTTCGGGCTGAATGAGGCGCGGTCGAAGATCAACGCCGCCCAGGTGGCGTTGCTTGATCGGCTCGCCGAGCTCGCGGGTAGCAACGCGGTGTGATCTCCGCCGAGGAGAGGATCGGCCCGACGGCCCACTACACCGGCTACGTCTGGGCGCGCAACGGGCTCTCGCACCCGGAGCTCGCGACGCGGGAGGGCCGGCTCCTGTTCGACTCGCTGCAGCCGGTGATGCTGGGCAGCCGGGCGATCGGCGGCGCCACGCTCGAGGCCTACCTGCTGGCCCGCCACCGAGCCATCGACGCGCTGCTCGAGCGGGCAGTCGACGCCGGCGAGGTCAGCCAGGTGATCGAGGTGGCGGCGGGCCTGTCGCCGCGGGGCTGGCGATTGACCCGGCGCTACGGGGGGCGGCTGGTCTACGTCGAGGCCGACCTGCCGGGGATGGCGGCGCGCAAGCGCGAGGCGCTCGAGCG
>Ga0335074_10006811_pt1 | contig 15858 bp, 10 predicted proteins | sample Lox_Sample_23_FD_206715 | JGI IMG/M metagenome (GOLD analysis project Ga0335074, IMG submission 206715) | Soil microbial communities from Loxahatchee National Wildlife Refuge, Florida, United States - Lox_Sample_2.3 | ecosystem: Environmental > Terrestrial > Soil > Wetlands | place: USA... | reverse complement strand
GCGCCACCTGCGCGGGCTCGAAGAAAAAATCTGAAAGGTATTGGCGCCAATCTCTTTCGCGCGTTCGACGGCGTTCGACGCCCCGCCCGTCGTTCCCAGGTGCGCTCCGATTCGTTTGGCCATGCGAACAGTTTACCGAACGACCCGCTACGCATTGCCTGTGCTAGCCTTTCATCAACAGTGACCAACTTCGAAAAAGCGCCGGCTGACGTCCAGGAGATACTCTCAAAGCCGATTCAACAGCTCGGATTGAAGCTCGAAGGCTCTCCCCTCGACCGCTTCGTGCAGCAACTCTACAAAGAGCTCGACCTCAAGGGGCTCCATCGCTTCCACCCCAGGTGCTACCTTACCGATGAGTGGGGCTGTCCAAATATGGAGCCGGTCGTCGGAATCCCGTTCTACCTCGCCGACCCGAATCTGCAGCGCCTTGAATCGGAGATGAACGACATTGAAGACGCGCGACAGATCATGATGTACATGCGCCACGAGGCCGGACACGCTTTTAATTACGCTTATGCCCTTTTTAGAACCAAAGAATGGCGCGACCTCTTCGGACCATTCCGGCGGCCTTACCGCGACAATTACAAACCCGTTCCCTTCTCACGCCAGTTCGTGCGGCACATGGAGGGCTGGTACGCGCAGAAGCATCCCGACGAGGACTTCGCTGAAACCTTCGCGGTATGGCTCACGCCTCGCGCCAACTGGCGAAAGCGGTATAAAGACTGGGGCGCGATGAAGAAGCTGCTCTATGTCGATCGCGTATGCCGTAGTGTCCGCGATGCCGACCCGGTAGTCGCGCTCGGCGATACCGATATTACCGTCGACGAAATGGATGTGACTGTCGGCGAGTTCTATCAACGCGCGCTCGATCAGCAGCACGCCCCCGGCGAGCTTCCACTCGACGCCGACCTGCGCGACATCTTCAACGTATCCAGGCGCCGCAGGAGCAATGTTCGCCCGGCGGCCGATCTTCTTCGGGAGAATCGGAAAGTTCTCATCGACAAGGTGAATTACTGGACGGGCGTTCAACGTCCGCTGGTGAAAACGCTGGTTGAAACCATCGAAACAAAAGCGGGCGACCTCGGCCTGCGCGCCGACATAAAATGTGAGCGGGAATATTTGACCGAGGTCGCTGTCTACGCGACTGCGCTCGCCATGAACTACATCACCCGGGGAAAATTCATCCAGCCCTGACCGGTGGCGCATCGCAAGAGCATTGAGGCAACATGGCAAATCTCAAAGTAACGATACTGCACGACGTTTGGGAAGAAGGTCCGCCTGAGCCTGAACCAGAGCCAGTGAAGGCCCCGCGCGGCAAGAGCGGCAAACATCCGAAGAAAAAGAAAAAAGATCCGCTGCACGACCGCGAAGAAATTTTCGAGGCGTTGACCAAGCTCGGGCACGAACCTTCTTATCACGTTCTGGACGGCAAGAACCAGTCGCTGCTTTCGCTCGCAAAATGCGGCGCCGACCTCATCTTCAACCTCACCGAGTCGTATGCCGGCGACGATAGGATGGACAAGAACATCGCGGCTTATCTCGAACTGCTGCACATTCCCTATACCGGCAGCGGCCCGCAGGCTCTTTACCTTGCCCAGGACAAAGCGGTTGCAAAAAAAATCTTTGACTTTCATAAGATCAATACGCCTGACTTTGCAACTTCTTACCGGGGGCGCACCGAACACTCGCACGATATCGAGTTTCCGCTCATCGTAAAGCCCGTCTCCGAAGATGGTTCCATCGGCATCGATATTGGTTCCGTCGTCGACAGCGTGAAGGAGCTGATGGAGCGCATCGACTATATTCACGAGGAATTCGACAGCCCGGCGCTCATCGAGGAGTACATCGAAGGCCGTGAAATCTACGCATCGATACTCGGCAACGATAATGCCGAGGTGCTTCCGCTCATTGAGCTCGACCTCTCCAAGCTCCCCAAGGGAATTCCCCGCATCGCCGGCCAGGACGTAAAGTTCGACTTCGAGACTGAGGCCTACAAGGTCACAAAATCGGCGCCGGCGGAAGACCTCGACGAGGAGACCACGAAAAAGCTCCAGGACACTGCGCTCGCTGCCTGCCGCGCTCTCAGGTTGCGTGACTACAGCCGCATCGATATGCGGTTGAACAAGAAAGGCGAGGTATACGTTATCGAAGCGAACCCCAACCCATGGCTCGCCAGTGCCGCCGAATTCACCATGGCCGCCAGGAAGGCCGGCTACACCTACACCGACATGGTTAATAAAATCGTAGAACTGGCCCGCGCCCGCTCACTCTAGCTCGCGGCGAAAAACGTCCCTCACCGATACTTGTCGAACATTTCAATCTGCTTCGCCTGATACTCGCGCCGGTTCACCGGCGATGACAGCACCGTCGATGTGGACGTCGCGCCCAACGTCGAAAGCTTGTCGATCAGCGCTTCGAGATGCCTGATCGAAACCACGTCGGCCTCGATCACAAACGACTCCGCGCCGGTGATACGATGGCAGCGGCTTATCTCCTGCAGTTCCTTGATCGCCGTTACCGACCGGCTTACCTGCAAGTCGCCGCCGGGAATCGTGAGCCGCACCAGCACGCGAATCGGCACACCCAACTTGGCCATGTCGAGCGCCGCGTGGTAGCCGGTGATCACGCCCGCATCCTGCAGCCGCCTCACACGCTCGGCAACCGCTGGCGTCGAAAGCCCCACCTTCCTGCCCAATTCCGCAAACGGCATGCGCGCATTTCGCTGCAGGTTTTCAAGTATCTTCCACGCAATCGCGTCGAGTTGCACTTCGCTGGGAACGGTCCTGTGAGCCATTTGCCGCCAATCCTTAAGTCACAACGCCATACATCTTAACCTCATTAGGCTCAGAGTGCATCATTCTTTTCAATTCCCATTCTCTGCACCGTATGGCCGTCCTATGCTTTTCTCGAAAGCCAATGTTTCGCGCCGTCGGTGCATTCCCCTTTTTTAGAGCACTCCGGCGCAGGAGGAATTGGCATGAGCGCTTCCCCGCACGCCGTCTCGGCGCATTCGCCCGCGGCATCGGATCATCCCTCGCCGGCTACCGATTTTCTTCCCCTCAAGGGCACTGACCACGTCGAGTTTTACGTAGGCAACGCGCGCCAGGCCGCGTACTTCTATCGCACCGCTTTCGGCATGTCGCTGGTGGCCTACGCCGGCCCTGAAACCGGCCAGCGCGACCGCGCCTCTTACGTCGTTCAGCAGGGGAAAGTGCGCTTCGTGCTCACTACCCCTCTTCGCAGCACAGACGCCATCGCCGATCACGTCCATCGCCACGGCGACGCCGTTCACTCCATCGCTCTCTGGGTCGACGACGCGCGCCAGGCCTGGCTCGAGACCACGCGCCGCGGAGCCGTGAGCGTTGCCCAGCCTTACGAAATCAGCGACGAGCACGGCCGCGCCACGATCGCCTCAATCGCCGCGTATGGCGATACCATCCACACTTTCGTTGAGCGCGGCAAATACTCCGGGCCGTTTCTGCCCGGCTATCGCGCCGTCACGAGCGACCACGTTGCGCGGCCCGTCGGACTGCTCCATATCGATCACATGGTGGGCAACGTAGGCTGGAACCAGATGAACGAATGGGTCGGCTTCTACGCCAAAGTCATGGGCTTCTCCCTCTACCAGCACTTCGACGACAACGACATTTCCACCGAGTACTCGGCGCTCATGTCCAAGGTGATGGCCAACGGCAACGGCTACGTCAAGTTCCCCATCAACGAGCCGGCCGAAGGCAAAAAGAAATCGCAAATTGAAGAGTTCCTCGACTTCTTCCCCGGCCCCGGTGTGCAGCACATCGCGCTCGCCGCGCACGACATTCTTTACACCGTAAACAAGCTGCGCGATCAGGGCGTCGAGTTTCTCCGCGTGCCCCACACCTATTACAGCGACCTGCAAAATCGCGTAGGCAAAATCGACGAGCCTATTCCCGAGCTCGAAGAGCTCGGAATTCTTGTTGACCGCGACGACCAGGGCTACATGCTTCAGATCTTTACCCGCCCCGTCGAAGACCGGCCAACTCTGTTTTTCGAAATCATCCAGCGCAAGGGCAGCCGCAGCTTCGGCAAGGGTAACTTCAAAGCTCTGTTTGAAGCCATCGAACGCGAACAACAGCTCCGCGGGAATTTATAAACACCAGGAGATTCGATGCAAACGGCAACATTCTCCGCCTCCGCGACCTACATCATCGAGCAGAATTACTCCGCTTACACTCCCGGGCAGCACGCCGTTTGGGCCGAACTGGTTGGCCGCGCCCTGCCTGAGCTTGAGAAGCACGCCGCGCGCGAATACCTCGACGGCTTTGAGATTATCGGCCTCGAGCGCGACCGCCTGCCCAACCTCGCCGCCATCAGCGCGCGTCTCGGCCCCCGCACCGGCTGGAGTTCAACACCGGTCAGCGGCTTTCTTCCCGCGCCTGCATTCTTCGAGATGCTCTCCATGCGCTGCTTCCCCACCACCACCTGGCTGCGCAGCCGCGACTCGCTCGAATACACACCCGAGCCCGATATCTTTCACGACGTTTTCGGCCACGTGCCCATGCACGCGCACAAGGTCTTCGCCGGCTTTCTCGAGCACTACGGCCGCGTTTGTGCCGCCAAGGACGATGCTGCCGCCATCGAAAAGCTCGGCCGTCTCTTCTGGTACACCGTCGAGTTCGGCGTCATCCGTCAGGACGGCGAATTCAAGGTCTACGGCAGCGGCCTCATCAGTTCGCATGGCGAGTGCATGAATGTAATTGGCGGCAACTGCGCCATCCGCGATTTTCAGCTCGACGAAGTGCTCAACACACCCGTCAAAGTCGATGAGCTGCACAAGCTGCTCTTCGCCGTTTCCAGTTTCGACCAGATCTTCGACGCCATGCATGAGGCCGAACGCCGCGCCATGCAAGGCCGCCTGTAATTGAGGTGCAACCACCATGATCGAACTCCCTTACCAATCCGGTTTCGGCAACGAATTCGCCTCTGAAGCAGTGGCCGGCGCATTACCCCAAGGCCAGAACGCGCCGCAGCTTCATCCCCTCGGTCTCTACACCGAGCAGTTCAGCGGAACGCCATTCACCGCGCCGCGCGCCCTTAATCGCCGCACCTGGACCTATCGCATCCGTCCCTCGGTTACCCATCGACCATACGAAGAAGCGCCTCTCGGCCTGGTCCGCAGCGGCCCGTTCAACGAGACGCCCACTACGCCCAACCAGCTTCGCTGGGATCCGCTTCCACTGCCCGAAAAAGAAACCGACTTCATTGACGGCATCATCACTCTTGGCGGCAACGGCGACCCTGCCATGCAGACCGGGGTCGCCATTCACCTCTACGGTTTCAACGCCCCGATGCGCGACCGCTTCTTTGCCAACGCCGACGGCGAAATGCTGATCGTTCCGCAGATGGGCACGCTGCGCTTTCACACCGAGCTTGGCATCCTCGAAGTCGCGCCTGGCGAAATCTGCGTCATCCCGCGCGGCGTCAAACTCCGCGTCGAGCTCATCGACCGCCAGGCCCGCGGCTACATCTGCGAGAACTACGGCCTCACGTTCCGCCTGCCCGAGCTCGGCCCCATCGGGGCAAATGGTTTAGCGAACGCGCGCGACTTTCAAACTCCCGTCGCAGCCTACGAAGACCGCGACGGCGAATTCCACATCTTCACCAAGTTCCTCGGCCGCATGTGGCGCGCGTACATTGACCACTCGCCGCTCGATGTTGTCGCCTGGCACGGCAATTACGCGCCGTACAAATACGATCTCTCGCTATTCAACTGCATCAACACCGTCTCGTTCGACCACCCCGACCCATCCATCTACACGGTCCTGTCCGCGCCCTCCAACGTTCCCGGCACTAACAACTGCGACTTCGCCATCTTCCCGCCGCGGTGGATGGTCGCCGAGCACAGCTTCCGCCCACCGTGGTTCCATCGCAATCTGATGAACGAATTCATGGGCCTGGTATTCGGCGCTTACGACGCCAAGGCCGAAGGCTTTCTGCCCGGCGGCGCCAGTCTGCACAACTGCATGGCCGGCCACGGACCCGACGCCGAAACCTTCGAGCGCGCTTCCTCTGCCGAACTCAAGCCGCAATACCTCGGCAACACGCTGGCCTTCATGTTTGAAACGCAACTCGCCATCCGGCCCACTGAATTCGCCATGAACACGCGCATCCTGCAACACGAATACTTCGAGTGCTGGCAGGGATTGAAAAAGCATTTCGCGCCGGCCGAATCGAAAGCCGAGCTCACCCGCGGATAACATCACGGAGAGAGCAGAGGCCTTTAGGCCTCTGAATGGCATTGAAAGAGAGTTTGGGCTTTAGCCCCGGAGAAAAATGAAGGCGAGTCAGATCCCAGCCAACACGCCGCACGCGGAGGCTTTCTCATGCACCTGACCAGTTGGATCGAATCGGCCAACGATCCCGCCTCCGATTTCCCCATTCAGAATCTTCCCTACGGCGTCTTCCTCCTCGCCGGCCGTCAGCGCATCGGCGTCGCCATCGGCAACCAGATCCTCGACCTCAATGCCTGCGCCCAGGCCGGCCTGCTCGCAAATCTCTCCACGCATCTCCACTCCGCCTGCACCGCTGAGTGGCTCAATCCGCTAATGGCCCTCGGACAATCGGCATGGTCCGATCTCCGCAACCTGCTCATCGCCCTCCTCAGCACTGAAGCCGACCTCTCAACCCGCGAGCGTCTCGCACCCTGCCTCGTCTCTATGCGCGACGCCCGCATGCAACTTCCCGCCCAGATCGGCGACTACACCGACTTCTACGCCTCAATTCATCACGCCCGCCGTGTCGGCGCGCTCTTTCGCCCCGACAATCCCCTGCTCCCCAACTACAAGCACATTCCCATCGCCTATCACGGCCGCGCCTCGTCCATCGTTGCAAGCGGAACAGACATTTCCCGCCCCAGCGGCCAAACCAAATCTGCCTCCGGCAATCCCGGCTTCGGGCCCTCGCGCTCGCTCGATTACGAACTCGAGGTCGGCTTCTTCATCGGACCCGGCAATCCTCTCGGCCAACCCATCTCCATTGCGCAGGCTGAGCAGCACATCTTCGGCCTCTGCCTGGTCAACGACTGGTCGGCCCGCGATATCCAGACCTGGGAGTACCAGCCCCTCGGCCCGTTCCTCGCCAAGAGTTTCGCAACCACCATTTCCCCGTGGGTTGTGCCCCTTGCCGCTCTTGCCCCTTACCGCGCGCCGGCCCCGTCGCGCGAGCCAGGTGATCCCGAACCGCTCTCTTATCTGCGCCCGCCCTCCATGCAATCGAGCGCCATCGATCTCGTCCTCGAAGTCCATCTCGACTCGCGCCTGATGCGTCAAGTCGGCACTGCGCCCATGCGCCTCAGCACCGCCAACCTGCGCCATCTCTACTGGACGCCCGCACAGATGCTTGCCCATCACACCAGCAACGGCTGCAACCTGCGCCCCGGCGACCTCATCGCAACCGGGACGGTATCAGGCCCTGATGAGGGCGCCGAAGGTTGTCTCATTGAAAAGCGTCACAACCCCGAGCCGATCTGCCTGCTCAGCGGCGAGCTGCGAACCTTTCTTGAAGACGGCGACCGTGTCACCCTCCGCGGATACTGCGAAAAGCCCGGCCTGCCGCGCATCGGTTTCGGCAGCTGCACGGGAACCATCGTCGCTGCCCTCCAGCCCATTGCGTGAAACCTGGAACTGACCCGAACACCTGAATAAGTGATTGAGCCGTCCGGCGCAGAAGTGAGCAGAACGCGCAAATGAAACCCCGGCGCTACAGCGGACTACCTGATCCGCTATAGCGCCGGGGTTCACGCTATCGGTGAGATACGTGTCCTGCTATAGATTAAAGTCCACGTTGATCGTGGTCTGTACCTCGGTTGGCTGATTGTTCAGCAGGTATGGCTTATACACCCAGTTCCGAACCGCGTCGAGAGCGGCCTGGCGCAGCATGATCGGACCGCTTATCACCTGCAGATTCGACACACGTCCGGTTTTCGTAATCGTTGCCGCCAGCACCACCGTACCCGAAACCCTGGCTGTCTTGGCAATCTGCGGATATTCGGGCGGCATCTTCCGAATTAACATCCCGCCAGCGACGCCGGCTGACACCTTTACCGAGCTTGGCCCGATTTTGGCCCTGCTCTGGCTCTTGAATACGCTGCCGATCGCGCCGCTGTCGTTCGCGGCTTCCATACCGGCGACACCAAATCCTGTCGGTGGCGGAGCAACTTCAGTGGCTTTTTGATGCACTCCCTGCGGGAGCAGCGAGCCGGCGTTCAGTTGCTGGTTCATCTGGTCGGCCGACACCTGAGCTTGAGAAGCATCGTCACTGCTGTCAGCGGCTTGCGGGTCATCGACTTTTGGCTGCTGGCTCGACTTTGTCGCCGTCGCCCCGGTGGCCGGTCCCGACGGTGACGGTTTCAGCGCGCTCGTACCCTCCACGATGTCAGCAGGAGCCTGAGCGGGCGTTGCAGCAGGATGAGGCAGGCTGCTGCTTCTTCCGTGCACTACCAGCGGGATGGCGACCGCGAGCGCCAGAACAAGAACTCCCGCCGATACCGCTCCGATCGTGCCCCATTTCGGCTTCTTCTCAATGTCGGTCTGCTGTTTCTCCGCTTGTCTGTAACCTGAACGGAAGACCTCAATCAGCTCATGCTCAACACCGGCTGACCGGGCTTGGAGTGGTTCCAGACGCGCCGTGGCGGTTCCAGGGCTCGGTACCGCGGCTGACCTGTATCTTGGCGCATTGTCGGTCTCCTGCCGGCGTACCGGCGCCAGATCGGCATTCACCTCGTTCAGCCGCTTTAGGAACGCGTCAACTTCCGGATCGGAACTCGGCGCCGTCCGGGGAGGAGCCGGCTTGGGCCTTTCCGGGGGCACCTGCGCAGGGAACATCGTCACTTGCGTTTGCGCGCGCTCTCTCACCGCTGGCACAACGCTCAGTGTTTCGGGTCCCTTCGATTCGGCAGGTGGAGCGGCAGAGGAGGACTCGCCATCCCACGCGCTGAAATCCTCTGGAAGCGTTTCCGGCAGTGCTTCAGGCGCTATTCGCTTAGTCTGTGCCATTGGCCGTCCTCCCCTCTTTCGTAAACTGCACCCTTGTAAACGCGTCTCTCTCGCTCGACCTCTGGCTTGGAGTGGAATATCCCACCCGTCTTCCCTTCACGCTCTGAGTCCGCAAACTCAAAATAATCAAACGCCCTGTCAGGCAGCAATGGCGACTTAGTGGCAGTAGGACTATGTGAAGCAATTGCAGGGGTTTTCTCCACCACCAGGTTGACCGTAGCGTGCGACTCCTCAAACCACTCCGTGTCCTCAGGCGTGAAACTCACTGCCAGCGTGTACTTTCCCGGCGCCAGCACGCAGCCAGCCCCGGGGCTGTAGACAAACGCTCCAGGCACCGACGCGGTTGCGTTCAGCTGCTCGGGTCCAAGCTGCGTTCCGTACGGTATCGGCGCGGGATCCGGCCACGTGATCGTGGTCGGCGATATTTCGCTTACTTCAAGCTCGACCGTAGCCTCCACCACCGTGTAATTAAAGCTGTCTGCCGGCATGAAAGTCGCTGAAAGAGTGTGGGTTCCCGGCGGAAGCACCTCGCCGCGCCGGGGCGTATATGTGAATGTTCCCGGCACCGATGCCGTTGCGTTCAGTTGAACGCGGTTCAGTGCCGTGCCGTGACGGATCCGTTCCGGCGCCGGCCACATCACAGACGGCGTCGACTTGGCCACCGCCAGCACAACCTCAGACGATGTCGGTAGATAATTGGTTGTTGGGTCCGGAGTGTAGTTCACCGAGATTGTGTGCTCGCCGGCCGCCAGCAGTGCGCCCGGGCCGGGGGTGTAAGTCAAAGTCCCCGGAGCAGATACCCTTGCATTCAACTGGTTGCCGCCCAGGCGAACTCCGTACGTGATTGCATCGGGAATCGGCCAGCTGATGTCCGGGGTCGCGCTCACCACGGCGATCTCTACTGAAGCCTCTGCTTCGGTGTAGTTCTGGTCGTCGTGAGGGATGAATGTGACGCTGAGCGTGTGCCGGCCTTCGGGCAGTATCTCACCGGCCGCGGGAGTGTAAACAAACGTTCCCGGCACTCGGGCCACGGCATTGAGTTCGGTTGCGCCTAGCGGGCCACCCGAGAGAATCACCGCAGGCTGGCGCCACGCGATCGACGGCGTCGCTTTCAAAACCACGATTGGAAGCTCGGCCTGCACCACTGGACCATCAGCCGACTTCGCCGGGGTGAAGGTCACCCAGATCGAGTGTGAACCTGCAGGTAGTACATACCCGGGGAATGGGGTATATACCATCGTGCCGGGGATCGAAGCTGTCGCATTCAGTTGCTCTTCGCCCAGCGGTGTACCGTAAACGATCGGATCGGGCTTCGACCACATCACCGTCTGCTGCGGCACATAAGCCGCCGGCGCGGGATCGAGTAAGCCCGTAAACTTTTCGTCCATGGTTGTTTTCTCCGTCTGTGTTTTGTGACTTCTGAAACTCAAAACCCTCTTCTTCTCTTCGGGAATCGGCCGACCTATGACTGAGCTGGCCATCCCCAGGATGGTTCGCGCGATCGCCGAATTTGAAAGGACCAAGCCAGGCGCCGCGTTCTGCATCTCGCGCGTGGCGGCATAATCGTCGGGAAGCTTCCACCGCACAGTCCGTTCAATCGCCTTGTCGATCACCTCCTCGGCCATGCTCGAAGAGCCCGCCTGAAACCGGTTGATGATGACCTCGAGGTTGGGACCACCCCGGCTGAAGAACCGTGAAATCACACGGTTTGAGTTCCGCAGTTCCGAAATGCCCGCCTGGGTGACAAGAAAGATTCTAGTGGCCTTCGTGAACAGGCTGGACTCCATCAAATCTAGTCGTGAACCAACATCGACAACGACATTGTCAAATGTCTGTCGCGCCACTTCAATCAGCCTGTCAATGGCGCCTTTGGTGGCCTCAACCTCAGCAACCTTGCTGGGAGCCGCAAGCACCGCAACTCCTGACTGGTGCATCACCACAAGTTGCCGCAGGTGGCTCGCATCCAGCTGTTCCGGGTTCGCCAGGGCGTCGTCAGTTGAGTGCTCTGCGGCAATCCCCAGGTTCAAGGCAGCGTCCCCCATCGGCAGCGCGAGGTCAATCAACAGGGTGCTATCGCTCGGATCCTGGGCCAGCGCAACCGAAAAACTGCATGCAATCGTCGTTACCCCGGAACCGCCCTTCGCCCCCAGAAAGACCAGCAGCCTCCCGGGCTCCTTCTCCGGCATCCGCTCTTGAGAATGGCGCGCGGCAGTTGCCCGCACCAATGCCCTCTCGATCAGGTCTTCGTCGTACGGCGCCGTAAGATACTCTCGCGCTCCAGCGCGCATCGAGCGAACCAGTAGGTTCGGATCGGACCCGGCCGAGTAGACCATCACCGTCGCTGAATCATTCACGCTTATGCTGTCCACCAGATCCAGTGCAAATTCCGTGTCGCTGTCCAGTTCGATGAGGATGACGTCGAATACCTGCTCCAGCAGCCTCGGCGCGTCTTCAAGCGATTTGGGATAGGAGGAAAACTCGCGGACATTCGCTCCATCGCACTTGGCAAGGGCACTGGCCAAAGCCCAGCGTTGTCCTTCATTGGGACCAATAAGCGCAATCGACATTCCCCCGGCTCCAGGTGATTCAGAGCTCTCCAAGCTTCGATTTGGCGAGAACTTCGGTTCCACGCCGTTTTCCCCCCGGTGGCTCCCGCGTCTTTGTCGTTTGGTTTCAACTCCTTAGGCCGGACGGGAATCAGAACCTCTGAACATTCCCGCACCAGCCGGCTTGCGCGTGCACTCACCCATATCAGGGAGTCCCAAGGCGGGAAATCGTCCAACCATCCTTTTCAACTAGCCACTCAGCGGACAAGTTTTTGAGCGAAGACACGAACGCGTTGTGATGCATTGCATCACAACTGGGCAATTCTTGAGGTCTAGCTTCGCCTCGTTTTTATCGTTATACCGTTGAATTAACTTCAAGTAAACAGCGTAATGGGTCGTAATGTTACTTAAGTTTAGTCCGCGGTCATCAGAGTCACCTATACCAGTCACTAAATCACATCTCGCTGGATTGCAGCCCTTTTTCCCACCGCTGATTCCAGAAGCCAACCCTTCGCCTTTCGTCGTACTATTGCCCTGTACGTCGCTCAGACGCATCTCAACAACAGGCAAGAGCTTCACTCGTACGTTCCCCGACAATGGCCGACAACCTTACTCTCGACAACCGTTTGCGCTCGTCCCTCGACCCCGCATCCGCCCGAGCCAGAACCAATCGCACCGCCATCGAGTCGCTGCTCGCGGACCTTCGCTCGACCGAAGACACCATCCGCCAGGGCGGAGGCGCAAAGGCTGCCCAGGCCCAGCGCGCCAAAGGCCGTCTTACGGTCCGCGAACGTCTCCGTCTCCTCCTCGACCCCGACACTGAGTTCCTCGAGTTAGGCCTGTGGGCCGCGCATGGCATGTACTCCGATTTCGGGGGCGCCCCCGCGGCAGGCGTTATCACCGGCCTCGGACGCGTCTCCGATCGCCTTTGCGCGATCATCGCCAACGATGCCACCGTCAAAGCCGGCGCATTCTTCCCCATGACCGCCAAGAAGGTTCTCCGCGCCCAGACCATCGCCATGGAGAACCGCATTCCCACCCTCTACCTGGTCGACTCCGCCGGCGTATTTCTACCCCTCCAGGAAGATGTCTTCCCCGACACCGACGACTTCGGCCGCATCTTTCGCAACAACGCCGTCATGAGCGCCATGGGCATTCCCCAAATCACCGCCATCATGGGCATGTGCGTGGCGGGTGGCGCCTATCTTCCGGTCATGACCGACACCGTCCTCATGACCGAAGGTTCCGGTCTCTTCCTCGCCGGTCCGTCGCTCGTCCAAGCCGCCATCGGGCAAAAAACCGGCGCTGAAGAGCTCGGCGGCGCAACCATGCACGCCGAAATCTCGGGCACAGTCGACTTCAAAGAACCCAATGACCATCTCTGCCTCGCCCGTCTCCGCTCGCTCGTCGAAAAAATAGGCGAGCGCACACCGGCGCCCGAGCTCTTCCGCCGCCGCGCCTTCGACGCCGCCAGCGATGCGCCCCGCTACCCCGCCGAAGACCTCTACACCCTCCTCAATCCCGCGCCGGGGGCAAGCAATGTTTACGACATGCGCGAAGTCATCGCCCGCGTCGTCGATCGCAGCGAATTCGACGAGTACAAAGCCGACTTCGGCCGCACCGTCCTCTGCGGATACGCATGGATCGGCGGCCACGCCGTAGGCATCGTTGCCAATCAAAAAACCAATCAGCGCGACACGGTGGCGATGGGACCGTCAGCCGGCGTGATGAAGATCGAGGTCGGCGGCGTCATCTACACCGAGGCCGCGCAAAAGGCCGCCCGCTTCATCATGGACTGCAACCAGAATCTCGTCCCCCTCATCTTCCTCCACGACGTCAACGGCTTTATGGTCGGCAAAGACGCCGAGTGGAGCGGCATCATTCGCGCCGGCGCCAAGATGGTCTCCGCGGTCAGCACCAGCGTTGTTCCAAAAATCACTGTCATCATCGGCGGCAGTTTTGGCGCCGGCCACTACGCCATGTGCGGCAAAGCTTATGACCCGCGCTTCCTCTTCGCCTGGCCCACCGCCCGCTACGCAGTGATGAGCGGCGCGTCGGCCGCAACCACCCTTGCCGAGGTTCGCGCCAAACAGCTCGAGCGCAACGGCAAGCAGCTTTCCGATGCGGAGAAAGCCGCCATCCACGACCAGATTCGCGCCGATTACGATGCCCAGGCCGATCCGCGTTACGGCGCCGCCCGCCTCTGGATCGACGCCATCATCGACCCCGCCCAAACCCGCTCGACGCTCGTCGACGCGTTAGAAGCCTGCGCCCTCAACCCCGAAGCCCCGAAATTCAACCCCGGAGTCCTGCAAACATGAAGACCGTGGACGGCGAACGGTGGTCAGTTTCGAGACACCACCAACCACTGCTCACCGTCCACTGTTCACTGCTGACTGTCCACTGTTCACTGCTCTTAAGGAGCCTGAAATGCAACCCGCACTGGAGACGGCGCAAAGCCTCTACCCCTTCGTATTGACTGAAGAGCAGGAACACCTGCGCCGCGAGATTCGCGACTTCGCCGCACGCGAGATCGCACCCAATGTCTCCGCCTGGGATGAATCCAGCGAATTTCCTCACGCCACCATCAAGAAGCTCGGCGCAATGGGCCTGCTCGGCGTCATCTTTCCGCAAGAGTATGGCGGCGCGGGACTGGGCTACGTCGATTACGCGCTGGCCATTGAAGAGCTCTCGGCCGTCGACGGCTCCATCGGCCTCACTATCGCCGCGCACAATTCGCTCGGCACAAATCACATCTTCCTCGCCGGCAACGAAGCGCAGAAACGCAAATACATTCCGCTGCTCGCCGGCGGCGAGTGGCTAGCCGCATGGGCGCTCACCGAGCCTGGCTCCGGCTCCGACGCCAGCAACGCCCGCACCACCGCCATCAAAAAAGGCGAGCGCTTTATTCTCAATGGCAGCAAGAATTTCATCACCAACGGCCGCTACGCAGACGTCGCCGTCGTCATCGCCGTTACCGACAAGACGCACGGCACGCACGGCCTCTCGGCATTCGCAGTGGAAAAAGGCACCAAGGGATTCCGTGCCGGCAAGAAAGAAAACAAGCTCGGCCTGCGCGCCAGCGACACCAGCGAGCTCATCTTTGAAGACTGCGAAATCCCCGAAGAAAACCTCCTCGGCAAAGAGGGCGAAGGCTTCATTGACGCCATGCGCGTACTCGATGGCGGCCGCATCTCCATCGCCGCCCTTTCGCTCGGCATCGGCCGCGGCGCCCTCGACGCAGCACTCAAATATGTGAAGGAGCGCCGTCAGTTCGGCAAGGCCATCGCCGAGTTTCAGGGCATCCAGTGGAAGCTCGCCGACATGGCCACCGAGCTCGACGCCGCGCGCCTGCTCACCCAGCGCGCCGCCGTGCTCAAAGATGCCGGCCGCAAAATCACCCGCGAATCCTCGATGGCCAAGCTCTTCGCAAGCGAGGTGGCAGTAAGCATCTGCGAACAGGCCGTCCAACTCTTCGGAGGCTACGGCTTTATCAAGGACTATCCGGTAGAAAAGTTCTATCGCGACGTAAAGCTCTGCACCATCGGCGAAGGCACCAGCGAAATCCAGCGCATGGTCATCGCAAGAGAGATACTGAGAGTGCACCCGTCGAGAGGGTAAAAGACAGCCAGTAGTGAATAGCCAGTAGCCAATAGTCAATAGTCAGCAGTTTTCCCCTCATCGCTGCCGGTTATCGGCTATTGGCTACTGGCTATTCACTACTGGCTGTCTCATCTAGGACTTCATGAACGAACCTGTCAAGATCATCGAATGTCCCCGCGACGCATGGCAGGGCCTGCCGCATCAAATCCCCTCTGAAACCAAGGCCGCCTATCTCCGCGCGCTTATCGACGCCGGCTTTACGCACATTGATGCCGTCAGCTTCGTCTCCCCCTCCGCCGTCCCGCAGATGGCCGACTCCGAACGTGTGCTCGAACTGCTTGATCCGCCATCCAGCGTAGAAATCATCGGCATCGTCGTAAATCAAAAAGGAGCAACCCGCGCCCTCGCCACCGGCCGAGTCAACACACTCGGTTTCCCTTACTCCATCTCGCCCGAGTTTCTCCGCCGCAACCAGAATCAAACACAGGATGACGCCTTAAACATATTGCGATCCGTCGTCACGCTCGCTCAAGGTGCGGGAAGAAATGTTGTCGCCTACATCTCCATGGCCTTTGGAAATCCGTACGGCGATCCGTGGAGCGTGGACGCCGTTATTCGTGCCTGCAGGCAACTGAATGGACTTGGCATCTGGCAAATCTCTCTGGCCGACACCGTGG
>Ga0335074_10006810_pt1 | contig 15860 bp, 7 predicted proteins | sample Lox_Sample_23_FD_206715 | JGI IMG/M metagenome (GOLD analysis project Ga0335074, IMG submission 206715) | Soil microbial communities from Loxahatchee National Wildlife Refuge, Florida, United States - Lox_Sample_2.3 | ecosystem: Environmental > Terrestrial > Soil > Wetlands | place: USA: Florida... | reverse complement strand
AATGGCCGGCTTTTACGTGAGCCCGTTTTTTCTTGAGCTCAATTCTCTCGCCGCCATGGCGCAAAGCACGGGCACGTCAGACTATCGCGCGCTGGTCTGCGTTTACCTGCAGGGCGGCAACGACGGCCACGGCACCGTGGTCGCCACCGATCCCGATTCCTACGCCGCATTCGTGAGTGCCCGCTCCGGCGCGCCCGGTCTTGCTTATCCGCTTGCCAATCTGCTGCCCATCACGCTCGCGACACCGCAAACCGGCCGCACATTCGCACTCAATCCAGCGCTGACCGGCATTCAGAATCTCTTCAATGCCGGCCGTGCCGCCATCGTGGCCAACACCGGCACGCTCATCACGCCCGCGACCAAAACGCAGATCAACGCGAATACCGTCGAGCTGCCCGATTCTCTTTTTTCGCATTTCGATCAGACTGCCGCATGGCAGGCCATCGCCTCGAATCTTGGCAGCGGGGAGCGCGTGGGCTGGGGCGGAGCCGTCGCCGACGCGATTGAAGCCATGAACCTGAATTCGAATTCCATGTTCACCTGCATCTCCACCTGCGGCAACGCGCTTTTCCTGGCCGGGCAAAGCTCGTATCAGCTCAACGTCACGCCCGCCGGTCCTATTCCCATCGCCGGACTCGCGCAACCGCCGTTCGGCATTCCCGCCGCGGCCAATCCCCTCAACTCCATCCTCACTGCAGACGAATCCAATCTCTTCGCCAAGGAGTACGAGGTCGTCATCAACCGCTCCATCCAGGCGCAGGCCATGCTGGTCAACGCCATGGCTCCCGCGGGGACGGGCGGCGTGCCCAATCCGCCGCAGTTTCTCGACCCCACGACGAACATGCTGGCCGACAATCCGCTCGCCGCATCGTTTCAGACGATCGCTCGCATCATTGCCGGCCGCGCCAGCCTCGGCGTCAGCCGCCAGATCTTCTACGTGCAGCTCGGCAGCTTCGATACCCACGATGCCCAGGCCAAGACCCATGCGCAACTCCTCACCCAACTGGGCGCGGCATTCGAATACTTCGATGGCCTGATGGTCAACATGGGGCTCTCGAACAACGTCACCTCCTTCACGATCTCCGACTTCGGCCGCACGCTCACCTGCAACAGCGACGGCACCGATCACGGTTGGGGCAGCCATCACTTTGTGGTCGGCGGCGCGGTGGCGGGCGGCGACATGTATGGCCAATATCCTGTTATCGGAGTCAACCAGGTGAACGACGTGGGCAACGGCCGCCTTATCCCCACCACTGCCGTGGAACAATACGCCGGCACGCTCGCCCGCTGGTTCGGCCTCGCCGACGGCCAGATCCGCACGGTCTTCCCCAACTTCGCCAACTTCGGCACCAGCCCGTATATGGGCTTCATGGGGTAGGCGAAATCCGACCGCCGCTGTCCCGCCCTCGCAGCGTGTTTGTTTTTGCCGTCGGGGCGGACGCGGCGCCTGTTGGCGTTGCCGCGATCCGGATCGCAATCCGGGGGGACGGATTCTTCGCGCTCCCGTCGCTTTCGGCAAAAATATATACCTTGGTTCCAGCAAATTGAGAGGTCATCCCCACCGCAAATCAAGCCGGAAAACGAGCCGGCTCCTTTTGCTTTGAGCCTGAAACTCGATACCGAAGCGCCCGTCCCTGCAAAATGTGCCATCCAAGCTAACGGGAGAGACTGCGCGATGGACCAGCCGACCGACTCGGTGCTCGGCAATCACGAGGAGAAGAAGCAGAAACGCAAGCTGATACGGGACCGCGAACCGCGTCTGCTGCTGGAGTCGGCGCTCCTCGGGGTCGCTGGCGCGCTGAGCGCACAGGCCTTCATGTGGATGCTGCACCTGTGCAGCCTGCTGTTCCTGACGCGCATCGCCGGGTATCGGCCGCCCGGGCTCGAATTCGGCGCTCTCAAGCAAACCATCGGCCCGCATGGTCTTTGGCTAATACCGGTGGTCACAACGCTGGGCGGCCTGCTCTCGGGATTCCTGGTCTATCATTTTGCCCCGGAAGCGGAGGGTCACGGAACCGACACCGCAGTGGATGCGTTTCACCGGCGGGAAGGGATCCTTCGCCCGCGGGTTGCGCCCATCAAGATGATTGCCTCGGCCATCACCATCGGGTCAGGCGGAGCCGCCGGCCGTGAAGGTCCAATCGCACTGATTACCGCGGGCGTGGGCTCGCTGTATGCGCGTCTCGCGCACCGCAGCGAAGAGGACCGGCGCATCCTGCTGCTGGCCGGCATGGCGGCCGGGCTTTCCGCCATCTTTCGCTCGCCGATGGGCACCGGCGTCTTCGCCATTGAAGTGTTGTACGGGCGCATGGAATTTGAATCGGGGGCGCTGCTCTACACCATGCTTTCGTCGGCAGTGGCGTTCACGGTGAATGGGGCCTTTGTCGGCTTTGCGCCGCTGTTCAAGGTACCGGCGATTCGCACGCCCGTTGCGCGGGATTACATCTCCTATGCGGCGCTGGGCATCGCAGCGGGCCTGGTCGGCACGATACTGCCGGTCGTCTTTTATCGCACGCGCGATTTTTTCCGCGCATTGCCAATCCCTCTATGGACCAAGCCGGCAGCCGGGGGCCTGCTGCTCGGCGCCATGGCGCTGGTGCTGCCCCAGGTGCTGGGCGGTGGTTACGGTTGGATTCAATTGGCCATCGACGGACGACTGGCCCTGCATCTGCTCATCCTGCTTGTTTTCGCCAAGCTCATTGCCTTTGCACTCACGGTGGGTTCCGGGGGCTCGGGCGGCGTTTTTGCGCCCTCGCTTTACGTAGGCGCCATGCTCGGGGGCGCCTGCGCGGTCATTCTTCATCAACCGGCGGCAGTGTTCACGATCGTTGGTATGGCGGCTGTGTTCGGCTCCGCGGCGCGCGTTCCCATCGCCACCATGCTGATGGTCACCGAGATGGCGGGCGGCTACCATCTGCTCGTTCCCGCCGGCCTCGCTGTCATGATCGCCTACCTGCTGCAAATTCGTCTCTCGCAAATGGTCCGTTACAGGAGCCTCTACGAAGGCCAGGTACCGCGGCGAACCGATTCGCCCGCTCATTATCTTGAGCACATACAAACCGCGCTCAACCTGCTCGGACGCCGCGAGTTTCCGCTGGCTGACAAGCTCGGCCACCTGGATCTGCTCCGGATGCTGCGCTCACGCGTTCGCTTCGATCTGCCCGGCGGGCGCGAACTGACCGTCGGAATGATTGCCGAGGACAGCCCGGTGGCGGGCAGGAAGGTGGGCGAACTTTACAGGCGGCTCGAAAAGTACGAATTCGAGATCGTCACCATCATGCGGCGCGACCATATTCTTCTGCCGCACTCTGAAACGCTGCTCGAACCCGGTGACCGGCTGGTGCTGATTGTTTCTCCGCACGCGCGAGAGCCCCTGGCGCGATATGTTGCGCCGATCCCGGAGGCCGAGAAAGCGGGCATCCAGGTGGAAGCCGGAGAAGCCGGCCGGAAAGGAGCTGCATGACACCGGAAAACGAAAGTACAGTCCGTATTGCCAACATCCTGTTCGCCACCGATTTTTCCGAGATCTCAGCCAAAGCTCTGCCCTATGCGGCGGCGTTTGCGCGCCGATTTGCAGCGCGGCTCACTGTCGTGCACGTAATTCCGCCCGCCGAGGCCGAGCGTAAGGCGGAAAAGGGCGCAGACGCAAAGTCGGCGAGCCGCCACGAAGCGGAGACGCGCATCAATCACCTGCTTGAAGCGTCCCATTTTCGCGGTGTGCGCCACGAGGTTGTTTTGGCTGAAGGAGAAATCCTGCCCGTCCTCGCATCCGCCGCAGAGCAGCGCCAGGCCGACCTGCTGGTGCTGGGCATGCATGGCAGGCATGGCCTTGCCAAGGTGCTGCTCGGCTCGGTAGCCGAAGAGATTCTGCGCCTGGCCCAGATTCCCGTGCTCATCGTGGGGCCGGACGTCGTGGTGCCGCCGGAGGAGGAGCTGACAGTGCACCGCGTCCTGTATGCTGCCGATTTCTCTCCAGGATGCGGCCGTGCCATGCAATATGCGGGAACCATTGCGCGCGCCGAGCATGCTCGGCTGCTGGTGCTGCATGTGGTGGGCGATGCGTGGAAGGAGCCGTTATCCACGCGCATCGAGGCAGAAGAATATCTGCGGAAGAGGCTGAAGGAACGGGGATGGATGGCCTCCATCGATCCCGTCGAGCCCGAACTGCTGGTGGAATTCGGACCGGCGGAGGATCGCATTTTTGAAACGGCTGAGCGCCAACGGGTAGAACTGCTCGTGCTCGATCTGCCGCCGACAGAGCACCCCGTGCTTGCCGCTCATCTGCCCGGGCCGATGGCGTACAACGTAGCTTCACACGCGCACTGCCCCGTGCTTGCGGTCCGCGGCCGATGATCTCCGCATCACCCGATCTGCTTTTGGCCGGGGCTTTTCCGATCGCGCTGTTCCGGCTCCTCCGGTTTTCCTCGCGAAGCCGAAAGCTTTGCGGCGCCCGCGCCTGGCTCGCTCGGCAATCGAACGATAAACGTAGCGCCGCGGCCATCGCTCTCGCCGGATCGAACTTCAACGCCGCCGTTGTGCCTTTCAACAATCTCTTTCGCGGCCCAAAGCCCGAGACCCGTGCCGGTGCCGGGTTTGGTGCTGAAGAACGGCTCAAAAATGCGATCGAGGTGCTCGGGCGCGATCCCATGCCCGTCGTCGGCAACAACGATTTCCACCGCGCACTGTCCTCCGGTATCGGCCTGCCGCGCCGCAAGGGTGATTGTGCCTCCTGCCTGCACTGCTTCGATGGCGTTGGCCAGCAGATTTGAGACAACCTGCCTGATTTCTCCACGTACGCCATACACGCGCGCGCACTTCAGGAACTGCCGGACAACCTTGATTTGTTTCTCTTCAATTCTGGTGGAAAGCACCTTCAGCACAGATTCGAACAAATCCGGAACCTCGATCGCTTCGGCTCTCGCTGACTCGCGATAGAAACCGAGCGCCTGCCGCGCGGCATGGGCCACCCGTTCCAGTTCGTCTTCCGCCACAGCGAGCATCTCCATGACGGACTGAGGAATACCCGGCTGCTCCTTTGCCAGGTAGATCAGGTTGCTGACCGCGCTGAGTGGATTGTTGATCTCGTGGGCGACGGCCGCCGAGAGGCGCGCCGCCGCTGACAACTTTTCAAATCTGCGCAACACCTGTTCGGCTTCCCTGCGGTCCGTGATATCGAGGAAGAGTCCCGAGTAATGAATGGGCGCGCCCGCGTCATCGTATCTCGGGGTCCCGCGGCAGCTGATCCAGCGCTCCTTGCCGTCCGGCTTCAGGATTCGGAATTCATGGTTGATGGGCTGAAACTCGGCGGTGTTTTCGTCCCAGTACAGCATGAAATTTTCTCTGTCTCCCGGATGGATCAGCGCGGCAAACGAGTCTCGCGCCGGCTTGAACTCGGCGGGGTTCACGCCAAACAGGGCATAAGTTTCCGGTGACCACCAAAACGCTTTCTCAACGGGATTCACTTCGAAGACGCCCATCTTTCCGGCGGTCAGCGCGAGTCCCAGGCGTTGACGCTGCGAGCGCGCTTCCGCAACCGCCTGTTCGAGGAGTTTTGCCTGTTCGACGAGTTGCTTTTCCGTCCGCCTGCGTTCGGTCACGTCGCGAAACACCAGAACCGTGCCCCGGATGTTTCCTTCGCTATCGCGAATGGGAGCGGCGCTGTCGTCGATCGGCGCCTCGGTTCCGTCTTTGGCGATGAGGATCGTGTGATTGGCCAGCCCGACAATCTTGCCTTCGCGCAACACGCGGGCTACGGGACTTTCCACCGCTTCGCGCGTCAGTTCGTTGACAATTTTGAAGACCTCCTCAAGCGGCTTACCCTGCGCCTCGGCCTCCGGCCACCTGAGCAGCGCCGCGGCAACCCGATTCACGAAGGTTACGCGGCCCGCTCCGTCGGTGGCGATCACTGCATCGCCGATGCTGGCCAGGGTCGTCTCAAATCGTTGCCGCTCATTCCGCTCCGAGTCTTCCGACCGCATGGCGCGTTCCACCGCATCCCGCTGCGACCGGGTGAGCAGCGCTACTGCGAAGCCGACCACCACGATCATCAGCATGGCAACCTGATCGTCGCGCCGGCCTACCCACAGCGTTCGCGTCGGAGCGGCGAAAAACCAGGCGCTGACCGGCAACGATAGGGCGATCGACAGCACGGCGGGACCGAAACCGCCGAACCATGCCGCGAAGGCGACGGCAAAAAAGAATAGCGTAAACGGCATTTCGGTGGGTCCGATCAACGGAGTGAGCGCAGCCCGGAACAGGGCAACCGCCACCACCGCGAGCACCGCGGCCCCATACCTGATTGGCCAGGGTCTTCGCCAGGCCATGGGCTCAGGGCTGGCGAAAGGCTGCAGTCCAAAGGCGAAGAGGAAAAAAAGCACAAGCGAAGCGGCTACGGTAGCCAGCAGCACGGTTCCGGCGGCCGCTTCCCCCTCAACCGAAGCTTGGCTCTGAATGGCAATCTCGCCTTGCTGCATCTGCCTGGTCAAGGCGCGGATGGCGTCCATTCGCTGCTTGCCCCGGTCGCTGAGGACGACGGCCAGCGCGGGCGCGGAGCCTTTGGTGCGCCTGATTTCTATCGTCTCGCTAAGCTCTGCCAGCTTATCGCTGACCAGCGCGTTCAACCTGCTGAAGGTTTGCGCGCCACCGGGGTGCTGATCCATCAGGGTTTTCAGCGCGGCCATTTCAGCGGGAAGAGAGCCAACGGCCCTGTTATATGGGGCAAGGTAGCGGTTGTCCCCGGTGAGCAAGTACCCGCGCTGTCCTGTTTCCGCATCGAGCACGTAGGAGAGGACCCGGTCGGAAGAGTCGCTGACGGCGCGGGCCCGCGCAGCGGCGGCGTTGGCGCGGCGGAACTGCTCCCACTGGCGATAGGAGAGGCCGACGATGGAGAGAAGGACGAGCGCGGCGATGCCGGGCGTCGCAAATTTCAACCAGCGCTTACGAGAAGACCGCTCTGTTTTCACGGCGAGCACTCCACGACGGGGAAAAGCGGGAGCCCCGATGCAAAGAACCTGGATTCTAGATAGAACGAAGAAGATTGTAACGTGTTTCCTGCAACCTGGCACGGACGAGACCGCGTAACATCAGCCGGGAGGCGGTTAAATCACCCGACTTGGAACTCGCGCTGCCTGGCCCGGCAGCTTGCCGAAGTTACGGCGGGGATTCAACGGGTGACCAATGTGCGTGATCGCGCGGTCGATTCTTGCATCTAAGTAAGCGTTAACGAAGAAGTGTGGGCGTAAGCGTTAACGAAAGAAGTGGGCCGTTATCCGCAATTGGATGTAACATGTCTACTCAGCCGGGCCCGCTGCGGGTCCTTGTCGCCGACGACGAACACGTCATCGCAGATTCGCTGGCCCTTATCCTGCGCGGGCGCGGTTTCGACTGCCGTGCCGCCTATAGCGGGGAGCAGGCCGGAGCGTTGGCGCTGGAATGGAAGCCCGATGCGCTGATCACCGATGTGGTGATGGGAGAGAAAGACGGCGTCGCCCTGGCGATGCAGTTGGCAGAAGTGCTGCCTTCGTGCCGGGTGCTGCTGATCTCAGGCAACACGATGGCGGGCGAATTGCTTGCCGGATCGCAGCGGCAGGGGCACGATTTTCCCATCCTTGCCAAGCCGGTGCACCCCAACGAGATTCTCGAGTTTCTTGCTCAGCCGGGCAGGTCGGCCGGCGGCGACTGACGCGCTGATCAATCGTGGTTTCCCAGGAGTCCCGGGCATAAGTTAAAGCCGTGAAATGCAGGTCCTTCGACTCGTTTTGGTGCAGAGGATCCGCCAAAACTCGCCAGCATGGCCGCGTTTCTCTATTGCGAACAGAACAGCGGAATCGGATACGTAAATCCCCTCGGGGGCGGCCGTCAAACCAGTTCTATTCTCTTTTTAAGCGATCGAGTGCCTGGCTCAGGGTGTGGCAGTGATTCGTCGCTTTCGCCCAACGGTCGGCGAGAATGAGTCTCTCCTGCTCGGTTGCCGCCAGTTCCATCTCGAGTTCGATTGCGAAGCACACAAAGCGATTGAGCTGCAAACGCGTTTCGAGATTGCTGATCCGGATGGTTTGAACGAGCTGGTCCAAAGCGGCTCCGAAATGAACGGCCGACCTTCTCGTGGCGGTCCGTCCCGGGAGATGCGCAGGAAAACTGGGTGCCTACGAGATTAATGAAGGGGGACGGAAGTGTCATGTGACCTTTGTCACGAGCGGGGAGCCATCGTTGCACCCTGTGCGACGGCAGGACTCGCATGTGCCTGCAGCAACGGCACCCGGTGCCTGAGGGAACCAGCGATGCGATCGGGAGACCGGCATAAAGCGGCGCCAGCCTCGAACCCGTGAATCTGACCCTTGAGGCTGGCGCATTGTGCCTTCCGGGATGTACCGATAAAGGCAAGCCAAGGCTATAGGGGGATGGTTTGCCATGCCGTGACTCGCGTCACGACGCGATGTTCAGGCTGAAAGAGATTGCATCAGGCGATGGGGCGATTTTCTGTCAGGGGCGAATGGCGCCGGCAAGACCATTCGCGCCACGGATTCACGGATCAGGATAGGGGAGCCATGCGGCGATTTATCAGCAAGATACAATCGCAGAGCGAGCGCGGGAAAGCGCGTCGTCCGGAACATTTTGCGTGCTAAAATCGCTGTCACTGGACAGGCGATGATCGAGACCGAAGTGGAGTTCGGAGCGACGCCGGAACTGACCGCGGACATGGTTCGCGCACAGCTCGATCTGCTGGTTCGCGACGAGGTGTTTCGCACCAGCAAGAGGTCGGTGGCGTTTCTGAAGTACGTGGTGGAACAAACCTTGTGCGGATCGGCGGAGCAGATCAAAGAGCGGACGATCGGGGCAGAAGTCTTCGGAAGGGATCCGTCTTACGATACGAACCTCGATCACATTGTGCGCACGGCGGCGACCGAACTGCGCAAGAAGCTGGCGACTTACTACGTCGACGAGAAGCATCGGTCCGAGCTGCGCATGGAACTGGTGCCGGGATCGTATATTCCGAGGTTTGTGCTTCCCGGGCAGGGGCGGCACGCAGGCGCAGAAACCGAAAGCGAGCTGGAAGCTGGCGAAGAGCTTGCCGAGCCGCATGGTCCGCATGTTGTACGGTCGCTTTCACCCGCAGTCGTCCGGAATGCCGGTGAGCGCAGCGCGCCGTGGTGGAGGCATGCTTACAGCCTGGCTGCCGTTGCACTGCTCGCCACCACTGCGATCATTCTGGGATATGGCTGGCTGCATCGAGCCAGCCCTGAGGATCTGTTCTGGAAGCCTGTGCTTGAGACGCCGGGCCCGGTGCTTGTGGCTGTGGGCGACCACCCCAACGGCCCGCCAACGCTGCCCTTGGTGGATGGCAACGGCAGCGCGGTCACGCCCGTCCCCAGCACGGATTCGTCGCAGACGGTCCCGTTCGCCGATACCGTGACGATTGCCAGAGTGGTGGGCGCGCTGGAGGCGAGAAAGAAGCAGGTCGTGATCCGCATGGGCAATTCGAGTTCTTTCTCGGATCTTCGCGGCGGGGCCGTGGTGCTGATCGGAGCTTTCAATAATGAGTGGAGTCTGCGGCTGACGCGCCAGATGCGTTACACCCTGGCTATGGATCCGGACCAGCACCTGATCTATATTCGAGACGCGAAAAACCCGACCTCGCGCAACTGGAGCTGGGGTACCAACCAGCCGCGCCAGCCGGTGACCGGGGCCAACAGCCCCAAACTAGAGGACTTTGCCCTGATTTCGCGCATCCGTGACTCGGAGACTGGCCACGTGGTCATCGTGATCGGCGGGCTTTACACCTACGGCACCGAAACCGCAGGCGAGTTCCTGACCAGCACTGATCTGATGCGGGCGGTGGTCAAGCAGGCCGGGCTGAATGGAACCGTGCAGAATCTGCAGATCGTGCTGGGAACCACCGTGACGGACGGAACGCCGGGACCGCCCAGGGTCCTGGCAGTTGCGGCAAACTAGCAGCCGCGACTTGATCCCCACCCTGCCAACCTACGGCGTTTGCATCAATTGAATCAATGAGTTGAGGGGTGGCTCCTGACCGTCAGGGACGGTATCTGTCTATTCATCGTACCGATCCTTCCCATACAAAACTTCACGACCCGAAATTCAGCCCGCCAGTCCGCGCGCAATTCGGGCCCCAGAAGCGACTGCGGATGGGCTGCGAGGGTCTTTTTGAGGAGGCTCATTATGAAAACTTGGCTCAGGGCGATGGCCGGATTGGCGGTCGCGTGCGCGGTTTGCGCCGTGGTTCCACGCAGTCTGTTTGCGCAGGGATTTGGCAGCATCAACGGGACGGTCACCGACTCAACCGGCGCTGTGATTCCGGGCGCCGAGGTGACGATCACGCAGGCAGCAACGGGGATCACGCAGAAGACAACTACTGGCGGGGCGGGGGACTACGTGTTCCCGACGCTGGCGCCTTCGGTTTACAACGTTGTTGCGACGCATTCGGGATTTCAGGCTTTCAAAGACAACGGAGTACAGGTACGAGCCGATGCCGCGGTGACGGTAAATATGGCGCTGAAGGCGGGCAGCGCGTCCGAGACGGTTACGGTAAGCGCCGAGACCGCGCAGGTGGACGTGACCACGGGCACGCTCTCGCAGGTGATCGGCACGACGCAGGTGAACGATCTGCCGCTGAATGGCCGAAACGCCGCGCAACTCACCGAGGAAGTTGCCGGCATTACGATTGCGCCTCCCGCTCAGGCCGACCAGGGGAACACGAAGACGTTTCCGACCGTGATTGCCATCGCGGCGAACGGGACGTTTGTAGGGCAGACCAACTACATGCTCGACGGCGGAAACAATGTGGACGAGTACACCAACGTGAACGAACCGTTCCCCATGCCGGATGCGCTGCAGGAGTTCTCGATCGACACCAACAACTACAGCGCGCAATACGGGCAGAATGCGGGCGGGGTGGTGAACATCATCACCAAGAGTGGAACGAACCACTATCATGGCGATCTGTTCGAATACGTGCGCAACAGCGACCTGAACGCCTCGAATTATTTCACCTACAATGCAGCCAAGAACAGCAATCCGCCCGACCTGCTGAAGCGCAATCAATTTGGCGGCACGGTGGGCGGGCCGCTGGAGATTCCGCACGTTTTCCACACCAGCAAGACATTTGGATTTTTCGGCTACCAGAAGACGATTGATCACGAAGCGGCAGGCACTGCTTCAAACATTCTGCCCACGATTGCGCAGGCGGGCGCCAACTCCTCCGGCGGAGCGCCGGGAACCAACAATCTGGTATTTACAGAAACGGTGCCTACGGGAAAGACGAGCAACTGCGTCAGCGATCCGCTGATGCCCTCGGCGGTGATCTCGTGCACGACGGCCGGCAACGTTTCGACCACCACGGTGAGTCCTGCCGCGCTGAGCCCGGTGACGGCGAACTTTTTGAAGTACGTTCCGCCGCTGACCACGAGCGGTTCCGTGCTGTTCCAACAGCCGAATCTTTATGGATACGCGGAGATCACGGGAAAAGTGGACACTGAGCTGACACCCAAAGACAAGTTGATGGTGCGGTATTTTTCCGACGAATACATTTTGCAGGGCGTGGAGAATCTGCAGAACATTCTGAGCGTGGCCGATGGCGCGTCAAACCATTACTACAACTCGCTGCTCTCTGAGACGCACACGTTCAACGATCACATCGTGAACAATTTCATTCTCAGCTACCAGCACCAGTTTGATATCCGCGGCCCGATCTCGAGCAGCCTTGACGCGGCCGACCTGGGAGTGAACATCTGGCAGCCGTCTTACAAGCAGATCAATCAGATCGAGGTGTCGCCAGGGTATTTCAATATCAGCGTGAATCCGCAGGCGCAGTTCGTGAGAAACAATTACACGCTGACCGACGATATTCATTTCGTGCTGGGCAGGCATAATATCGACGCCGGATACCACGGCGAAGTCGCGAAGATCGATGTGTTGAACGACTACGAGCAGCCGGGGCAGTTCTTCTTCAATTCCAACGTCACGGGCGACGGCATGGCGAGCTTCCTGTTCGGGTATCTGTATCAGTTCAACCAGGCCTCGGGGCAGTACTTCAGCCCGCGGGGCAAGTTCCAGGGCGCGTACGTGCAGGACAGTTGGAAAGCCACGCGCGACCTGACGCTGAATTACGGTGTTCGCTATGAGCCGTTCATCCCGTGGCGCAACCTGTATGGCCGCATGGGCAGCTTCTTCCCCAGTCTCTACGCATCGAACACGCACTCCGCCGTGTATCCGCTGGCGCCGGCGGGAATGCGGTTTATCGGCGACCAGGGATTCAATCCTGACGGGGTGGCCTCATCTTACAAGCATTTCATGCCGAGAGTCGGCTTTGCCTACGATGTCTTCGGCAACGGTAGGACGGCCATTCGCGGCGGCGCGGGAATGTTCTTCGACAGCCGCATCAACAGCACCCTGTTCAATATCTATTCGAACTCGGTGCCATTCGTTGCGGCCGTGTCGCTGTTTTCGAGTCCCGCGTCGGGTTCGACTCCGGCAGTCAACATGACTTTCGCCAATCCATATGGGACAGCCGGAGTAGCCAATCCGTTTCCGGCGCCGCAGCCTCCGCCAAAAACGTTTCCTATCTCGGCATCAAACAGTTGGCTGACTTACGATCCGTACAAGGGATTCCAGGACCCGCTGGATTACGCGTGGAATCTCGCCGTCGAGCAGCAACTCACGAGCAGCCTCTCTCTGCAACTGGCCTATGTGGCCACGCATGGAAGCCACGAGTGGCAAGATATGGAGCTGAATCCCGAGGTAAACGGAACGCGCGTCTTTGATCCCGCGGGCTGCTCCACCACAAACAGCTGCTATCCGAGCTACATCACGGCAGCCAACACCGGCGGCAACACCAGCTTCAACTCGTTGCAGATCTCCGCAGAGCAGCGCATGCGCTACGGGCTGAATGTGCTCTTCAATTACACGTGGTCGAAGGCGCTCGACAACATGCCGTGGAACCAGGCTGCGACTTCGATCGGCGGCGGCAACTCTTTCGTCGAGCCCATCACGGTCCCCAACTTCAAGGCGCTCGACTACGGACCGGCGGATTTCGACCATCGCAATGTGACGGCGCTCTCCTACGTTTACGAGATTCCGAAGTTCCTGAACGATGCACCGGGCGCAGTGCGCTACGTAGTGAATGGTTGGGGAACCAGCGGGATCTTCCAATACCGCAGCGGCGACCCGCTGACCATCTGGTCCAGCGCATCGAACAACTCGGCCTCCGGGCAGAATCGCGATCGCGCGGTGTACAACGGGAGCGGCGCTTATGGCGGCACAGCCTGCACCACCACCGTGAACTGCCGCAACTGGCTGAATCCGGCGAATTTTTCGGTGAACGCGGCCGGGACGTACGGAAACGTGGTGAAGGGCTCGTTCCTGGGCCCGCATTACGTCGATTGGGATGCCAGCCTCACGCGCAAGTTTCCCATCAGGGAGCGAAGCAACCTGACCTTCGAGGCCGACTACTTCAACCTGATGAACCACACCAACCTGGGAGATCCCGGCACCACGTTGGGCGGGTCATTTGGCAAGATCACAAGCACAAGCCCGCAAAACTGGTCAGGTACGGCTCCGCAGAACGATCCCCGGATCGCGCAATTGTCGTTGAAATTAGTTTTCTAGAATCGGGCGACGGGGCTCGGCGCGAAACCGAGCCCCCGCCGCACTGCGTGTGATGGAATGCGAGACACGTCAGTGACCGCATGGGTTGGTTCCTGTCGATTAGAGGGCTCCTGGGTCCCTGAAGTCGGGGATCTCCACCTTGCGGACCCGGACCTGTCCTTTGGGGGTCCCGTCCTGGTGCAGCCGAGGCAATGGTTCAAGTGCCGATTGTGGCGTCCGCAGGCGGCCGCTTCATCTCCGAATCGAAAGCGCGCAGAACGTGAAGGCGACTCGATGACGCAAACCGCAGGTTCGCAACGATTCAGGATGTGGCGGAGGATTCTCCCGCTGATCTGCTTTTGCGTCTTGTGTTCGCCGATATTGGCGCAAGCTAAGCCGCACGCGGCGCAAGACATCTATCACAATCCTATTCTCTTTGCGGATTACTCCGATCCGGACGTGATCCGCGACGGCGCGAACTACTATCTCATCGCGTCGACTTTCCATTTTGTACCCGGCATTCCGATTCTCGAGTCCAGCGATCTTGTGCACTGGACGATCGAGGGCCACGTGGTGAAGCGCCTGAACATGGATCCGCGCTACAGCATGATCGGGGGCAACCGCTACGGGGAAGGAATCTGGGCGCCGGCCATCCGAAAACATGACGGTCTTTTTTACGTCTACTTTCCCACGCCGGACGAGGGCGTCTTCGTGAGCACGGCGGCCAAGATCACCGGGCCGTGGAGCGCGCCCGCGGCGGTGATTGCGCAGGCCGGGCTGGAGGACCCATGTCCTTTCTGGGACGACGACGGCAAGGCATACCTCATTCACTCCAGGACCGGAGCGGGGCCGCTGATACTGCATCGCATGTCGGCGGACGGCAAGCAGGTGCTCGACGCGGGAAAGGTGATTGTGGACGATCCTGTGCACCTGCCGGTTCTTGAGGGACCGAAACTGTATAAGCGCGACGGGTACTATTACATCTTCGCTCCGATCGGCGGCGTCGGGAGGGGATCGCAGGTGGTGTTGCGGTCCCACCAGATCTATGGCCCATACGACTATCGCGTGGTGCTGGCGCAGGGCTCGACCGGCATCAACGGCCCGCACCAGGGCGGTTATGTGGAGACGCCGGAAGGACAGGGCTGGTTTGTGCATTTCCAGTCGGACGGCGCGCACGGCCGCATCGTTCATCTCGAACCGGTGCACTGGCAGGACGACTGGCCTGTGATCGGAGCCGATCCCGACAGCGTTCCGGTTGGCCAGCCGATCCCCTCAGGCCCGATTCCAGGGCACCCGAGCGTGACGTCGCGGCAGCATCCGCAGACTTCCGACGAGTTTACGGGCGCGAAGCTTGGCCCACAGTGGGAATGGAATCACAATCCGGATGATGCGCATTGGTCGTTGAGCGCGCGGCCGGGCTATCTGCGCCTGATTCCGATGCGGGCGGACGGAATTCTCTCCGCACGCAACACGCTCACCGAGTGCATGCAGGACAACGCGCTTGAGTTCACCGTCCGCCTTGACCTGACCAAGATGAAGGCGGGCGTGCATGCGGGGCTGGCCATGTTTGAGAAGTCGGCAAGCGGCCTGGAAGTTGTCGAGCGTGGCCGGGAACGGCAGTTGAGTTTCTTCCACCTCCCCGATCGCATCGCGGGTCCGATGGTTACCGGGGACGTTGTGCAATTGCGCGTGAATGTCGATGGCGACCAGGCGCGATACTGGTACAGCCTCGACGACGGCACGACTTTCGATCCTCTTGGAGGGCCTACGCCCATCCGCTTCAGTTGGTGGAAAGGCTCAAGGCCGGCCGTGTTCGCCTACACCACCGAGGGTTCCGATCCGGGAGCCATCGACGTCGACTGGGCGCACTACCAAGCGGAGGGGCAGAATCCCTGGTAGGGCGCGCTTAGCGTTTCGTTTTCGCGCCGAGCTTCTTCTCAAGAAACTCCTTCAGCGCTTCGGCATTGTTGTGTTCTTCTTGCTTCGAGCTGTAGAGCAAGGTAATCGTGCCGGCACGCGAGGCTGCAAGAAGAGCCTCCCAGGCGGCTGGATTCTTTTCCAGTTCGGCGAAGTAGCGCCGCCGGAACTCCTTCCACTCATCCATGTTTTCGTGATACCAGTGGCGAAGCTTGTCGCTGGGGGCCGCGTCTTTGGTCCAGGCCGTGATCGCGAGAGCTTCTTTCTTTACGCCGCGGGGCCACAGCCGGTCCACGAGAAAGCGGTCGCCGTCAGTTTTCTCAGCCGAATCGTAGGCGCGC
>Ga0335074_10006809_pt1 | contig 15860 bp, 10 predicted proteins | sample Lox_Sample_23_FD_206715 | JGI IMG/M metagenome (GOLD analysis project Ga0335074, IMG submission 206715) | Soil microbial communities from Loxahatchee National Wildlife Refuge, Florida, United States - Lox_Sample_2.3 | ecosystem: Environmental > Terrestrial > Soil > Wetlands | place: USA... | reverse complement strand
GAACCCTTGGCGACTCCTGTGCACGCGGTCCGGGTGGTAGGGGACCTGACCGGCAAGGCGGTGGTTGTCCTCGGGGCGGGCACGATCGGGCTGATGACACTGATTGCTGCTCGCGACGCCGGGGCTCGCACGGTAATAAGCACGGACATGCTCGCTAATAAACGCCAGATGGCCCTCGACCTCGGGGCGGATGCCGTCGTCGACGCCTCGACCGAAGACTTGGCCGGAGCCGTCAGGGGTGAGCTCGGTGAGAGCGCTGACGTCGTCCTCGATTGCGTGTCGGTCCAGGCGACGGTGGATAGCGCCGTCAAAATGGCGGTGAAGGGCGGCACCGTCGGGGTGATCGGAGGTTCTCGTAAGCCGATTACCGTCGACCTTCCCATCCTCCAGGAGTTCCAGGTCCGGTTGCAGGGGTGTACGACATACACGGCCGAGGATTTTGACAGCGCGGCGCGCATCATTGGCAGCGGTGCCTTTGATGCCGAAAGGCTCGTAACCGCGAGGTTCCCGTTACACAAAGCGGCCGATGCCTTTGCGGCCATTGCTTCCGGCCGTGAGGGCAAAATCCTGGTGGTCGCGGGCTCCGAGTGACTTGCCGGCTCGCGGTGAGCTCGTCTCGTGCTGGGGCCGGGGCTCATTTCGGGGCCGTCTAGCGCTCGTTCCGGGCTCGTTTTGCCGCACTCTGGGCGCGTTTGGAGTTTGTGGTCGCGCTGCGACTGGATTAAACCAGCGCGATCGCGACCGCGATGTTGGATCGCGACCGGAGTGGTGCCTGCGCGGGCCGACAGCGACCGGCGTCGGGCGCCAGGTGTCGTGTGGCCTGCGTCGGGCGCCACGTGATAGGTGGGAGCTGATGGCAGCCGGCAGGTGCCAGGTACGCCCCAAAAGCGCCCACCGGCGAGGCTACATTTCATTGGGTGGCCTACGACGAACAACTAGCGGACCGGATCCGTGAACTGATCGCCCAGGAGCTCGGGATCAGCGAACAACGGATGTTCGGCGGCCTGGCGTTCCTCGTAAGCGGCAATATGGCCATAGCGGCCAGTGGGCAAGGCGGCCTCCTCGTGCGAGCCGACCCCGAGGAGAGTCAGAAGTGGGTAGCCACGGGAGGCGCCGAGGTTGTGGTCATGCAGGGGTCGCCCGATGCCGGGTTGGCTGCGTGTCCGCGAGGACCGGGTGGGCACCAAGCGGGACCTGGCCAAGTGGGTGGACCGGAGCGTCGGCTATGCCCGCTCGTTGCCACCCAAGACCACCGGTAAGAAGAAGGCAAAGTAGGCGCCCGGTCGCCGGCGAGCCCCGGGGCGGTGAGCTCACCTGGCCGGAGCGGAGGCACAAGGTGAAACACGGCCCGGGTCGGCACAGGAGGCAATTCCGTTCACGCATGATCACGCGTACCTGAGTCGTCGCGCCACGTCGAGGGCCCTGCGTAACGTCTTCGCCGCCAGTGCCGTCTTGGCACCCTCCCACGCTGCGATGGCAGCCTCCACGGCGGACACCAGTTCGTCCGGGAGGAGCTGCTGGGTGGGGGCGAGCAGTTCGCGGCTGGCTGCTATGGCGTCAGCCGTCCTTCCTCGAGCGAGCCGCACGGCGATCACCGGCCAGAGGCAAATCCAATGGAACGGGTGCCAGGCTGTGCGTTTCCAGGACATCAGCGCTTCTTGTGCCAACGTCTCGACCTCCGAAGTGCGGCCCTCTTCCCACGCGAGCCACGCGAGTGTTGCTCGAGCCATCGCCGCGTACTCCGGGAGTGCGATAGTCTCGGCGGCCTGTACCGCCTTGGGCGCACGGGCGGCGACTTCCGCCGCGTCGTGGCGGCGAAGCGCGCTCATGGTCAGGTAGCAGCGGGAAAGTGCGACCAAACCTCCATCTCCTACGCGCTCGCCAATGCTGAGGGAGCCGGCCAGCCGTTCCTCAGCTTCGGCAAGCTCGCCATGAAGGAGCAGCAGCCATCCTAAACCGAACACCCTCCAGCCAACCTCGTTCTGCCCGCAAACGTGCTCGGCCACTTCTAAGGCAGAGCGGGAATTGGCGACCATTTCGTCGTCCACTCGGTGCCGGTTTTCAGTGACCCGCCATAGGGCTAAAACGTTGTAGTAAGCCTGTCGCTGGAACGGCCCCCCCCGTCCTTCGAGAGCGGGGCGCACCTTTTCCAGCACCCCAGCCACCTTTTCGGGTTCGTCTCGCCAATAGTGCAGCAGGCCGAACCCTTCCATCTCGAGGTCGAACCATAAGTCGAAGGTCTCTTGGTCAAAATCCTCTGTGCTGCCCTCGAGGAGAGATTCGGCTGCACGAAAAGTGACTTCGGCGGCATCAAAGCCGCGACGCCACAGTTCGATCCGTCCTAGGATGTAGTGGAGCCGAGCCCTTAGCAAAGGCTGGCGTCTCGCCAGGCCGATCGCTTCATGGAAGGTTTCCTCGGCCTCGCTCCAACGGCCAGCGCGCCAGAGGATCTCCATGAGCTTCGTCAACAACACCGCCGCGTGCTCGGCGTTGGCCGTAACGCCGATAAGCGACAGCGCAGTGCGGTATGAAATCTCCGCCTCTTCGGTAGAAAAAACGGAGGCGGCTTGGTCACCTGCCAGCTCGAGATAGTGAGCCGCACGGATCGCCTCACCAGCGGCGGCAAAATGGTAACCGAGCAAAGCGGCAACATCTTGCGGACGGTCCTCGCACGACTGCTCCAGGGACCAAGCGAGGCTGGCATGAAGCCGGAGCCGCTCGTGCTTTAGAAGTGCCCGGTAGGCGGCTTCTTGGATGAGCGCGTGGCGGAAACGGTACGCGGGCTCATGTGACGTGCTCACCCGGGTAATCAAACCCGCCTGGCATAGGCTGGCCAGGGTGGTCTCCAGTCCCTCCTTTACGGGGCTTACAGTTCTCAGCTCGGAAAGAGAAAACTCAGCCCCGACGACCGAAGCTGCCACGATCACCTGCCTGGCCGGCGAGCCCATGCGGTCGACCCGCGAGATGATCAGGCGTTCGAGGGCCTCGGGAAGCTCTTCTTTGGCAGCGCGGTCAACCTCCCAACCACCCTCGCCTTGAACGACGGCCCGTGAGCCCAGCAAAGAGGAGAGGCGTTCTTCGAGGAACAGCGGGTTCCCGTCGGTGCCCTGGGTCACGAGGTCGACGACGTCGTCCGGCGCGCCACCTCCGAGGAGGGTTTTGGCCAGCTCGCGCTCGGTCCCAGTGTCGAGGGCTGCGAGCTTGAGCGTTCGGAGGCCGGCGCGCCGATCGGCGGCGATCGCCTCCTCGAGGGCGGTAACACCAGGGTCTGGTTCGGGACGGCGCGTCAACAACAGCAACAACGGCCCCTCCGGAACGATCGACGCAAGCCTTTCTGTCAGGCGCAGCGATGTCGGGTCCGCCCAATGCAGGTCCTCGAACACGAGCACGGTCGGGCCGTTTGCGACCATCCGGCAAACAACCTCGCGCAGTGCCTCGAAAATTGCCTTCTGCGCTTTCTCTGGGGCCAATGACGAGAACTCGCCTTCACCTCCGGCAGGGCCGCGTGCCATCATTTGGGTCAGCAGCCGGAGGCGGTTGGTGTTCGTTTCGCCAGGGAAAAGCGCCAGTAGCGCCCTCTCCAGGGCGGCGCGCAGCACCGGTTCGGGCTCCTCGGGGGCGGCGCCCACCCACGCACCTAGGACGTGTTGGTACAGCCCGAACGGGCTCGACGCTGCGTAGGAGGCGGCACGCCCCTCCAGCCAGAGCGGTAGGCGCCCGGACGCCGCTCCAACCCAGGCCATGAAAAGACGCCGGCACTCGGAGACCAAACGCGTCTTGCCGAGCCCAGGGTCGCCGGAGAGCACCAGGACTGCTCCATTACCCGCCACGACGCCGTTGATGACATCTCTTATGACCGCCATCTCGGGGTGCCGGCCCAAGAGCCTCGTCCCACGGGCGAGCGCTCTCCTCCCGGCCTGGCCCGAGGTGCGTGGCTTTGGGCGCTCCAGGTGGGAGCAAAGGAGTGCCTTGCCGCCGCGCCGGACCTCCACCTCCTCAGTCGGGCCCCAGTAGAACAAGTCCTCCGTTGCACTTCGAGCCGCCGGGCCAACCAGCACCGAGCCCGGTCTTGCAGCCGACTGGAGGACCGACGCGACGCTCACCACCTCGCCTACAGCGCTATATCGAGCCCCCAGAGCGCCAACGAGAGTGCCGACTGCTGCTTGGCCAGACTCCACGCCGGCTCGGGCGACCACTCCCGCCGTTTGGTGACCGGCGCTGGAGACGACGCGAAAGGCGGCGCGCAGCGCCCGCTCAGGGTCGTCCTCATGAGACTCAGGCGCGCCAAAGATGGCTGCCAGGCCTGCGCCCGAGATAGCGGTAACGGTGCCGCCAAGCGCCTCTACCTGAGCGACGACGTCTGCGAGCGAACCTCCGACAAGCTCGCGGAATTCCTCCAGCCCAACTGGTGCGCTTGTCGATGGGGTGCCCACCTCGACGAACAACATGCTGATGAGCCGCCGTTCTTCCCCTTGTGCCGGGGGCGGTTCGAGGACCGGACGGCGCTGGGAAGGTTCACTGGTCCTGGTGAGGCGGTACGTGTCCTCCAAAACCGGGGAAGGGGACAGGCCGTGCTCTTGAAGGGCGCCGCGACAGCGGTTATAGGCGGCGAGAGCCAGCCCATGCCGGCCCTGGGCAGCGTGGACGCGGACGAGCGCCGAGGCGGCTTCCTCGCAGGTCGGGTCACATTCGAGGCAGGTCTCCCAGGCGTCGACGACGTCCGCCGCACCCGAGCGCCCGAGCCCCCGGGCGCGGTCCCGGGCCAGTTCCAGGCGTGCTTGCTGGCGGGCGCGCTCCAGGCGCTCCTTCCGATGGCTCGCCCAGTCCGCGAAGGGCTCGTCCTCGAGTAGCACCCCGCCGTCCCTGAGCGCGAGTACGAGCTGTTTGTCCCGTCCGTCACCCGGCTCGGCTGCAAGAGCGAAGCTCAGCCTCTCCTCTACAAGGTCTAGGTCGACCTCGAGCTTCACCGCCGGGTTGGCCCAGATGAGCGCACGGTCGGCTTCGACCAGCGACCTGCCCGGTTCGCCCAGCGTCGACAAGGCCTCCCTGGCATAGGAGAGCGCCTGGGAAAGCGCTCGCGCCGCGGCTCGTGGGGCGAGCCTCGGGAAGAGCGCTTCCATGGCAACCTCTCTCCCCACCCGCCTCCCGGGGCTGATGAGGACGAGAGCGCAAAGCCGTTTGGCCGGGGGACGCCGCCAGGGCCCTGAGACATTTCCCCCAAGCCGGACGGCAAACTGCCCGAGCAGCGTCACCTCGAGGGCGGCTCCGGTAGGGCCTGGGGCGTCGCCGGCCAACGGGGGCACGACCGCATTATCTCACTGCGGAATTGCCGCGCCCCCCTGGTCTGGCCGCCGTGGGGCGCTGGCTCTCGCCGGAGCGCCCCCTGCGGAGCTAGTTAGTTTGAGCCGTTCGAGTACCACACCGTCCCGTGCTCGGTGTGGTTGACCCATGGAAACGTGTTCTCCGCATTACCAAAACAAGTGCCTGAGCCCTGGAGGTCGGCATAGGCCCCTGTGCCGCCCGTGATGACCCATGTGCAGTCCGGCCCCGTCGTCAACGGTTGCACTTCGACGCTCGAGCCATTGGCGAGCTTGACCGCTACGGCCTTGTTCGTCATGTTGTAGGTCCCGGCGAAGGTTATGTAGATGTCTCCCTTTTCCCCGGCGATGGTATGGATCGCGTAGAGCGTGCTCAGGCCGCCCGGAGAACCGGGCGCCGCGGTGTAGGTGGCGAAGGCGTACTGGCTGGCCTCGGGAGGTGGTACGAGGACGAACCCTCCGGCTGGGATCTTTGCCGAGCACTCCGCGGCGGCCGCGGTCGCGCCGCCGCTCGACATCGTGTTGGGCGCGTGGTACGAGGTTTCGTCCGTCCACGTAGGGCCACCGCCGCTGTCCATGATCGCCCCTGTGATCTTGAAGCAGTCCCATACCGTCGCTGAGAGGACGTTCTCACTCGGGACCGCGTACAACCACGACTCGATGGTTATGGGCTCGGGCTGGTTGGCCACGTGCCTGCTCGTTGCACCGGCTCCGGCGGCTTGGGCGAGCGTCACGGAGGCGAGGGTTAGAGCCACGGCGGCGGCAGCGCCAGTCAAGGCTGCAATTGTCTTCATGCGAGTACCTTTCCTCGGGTCGGCCTCGGCGCCGACGTGAGCGGTCTAATCCCCGCCTGTTAGCGGAATGTTCCCGCGTCCGGTGCACGCCACCGGCGACCAGGGCACCGGTGGCGCAGGGCACGGCAGCGATAGCCTCCTCCTACAAGGGTCGCCATGGAGCACAATGTGGACGTCGCGGTGGTCGGGGGCGGGATCGCCGGCGGCTCGCTGGCCGTCGCTTTAGCTCGCGAGGGGCTATCGGTCATAGTCCTGGAACCGACCTTGGCGCACAGGGACTGCGTCCGGGGCGAAAACCTTATGCCGTGGGGCGTGAAAGAAGCGCGCGCCCTTGGTGTCGAAGGGATCTTCCGTGAGGCAGGTGCCAAAGTTGGGACGAAGTGGAAGCAGTACGCCGAGGGGACCGGCCAGCCAGACGAGCTCGACCTGTCGGAAATGGTCGAGGGGATCCCGGGCACGCTCAAGCTGCGCCACCCAGAGGCCTGCGAAGCCCTCCTTTCCACCGCCTCGGCCTACGGGGCGACCGTTGTTCGCGGCGTACGCGACTTGAAGGTGAAGCCTGGCCACCCCGCCGGGGCCTACTATGACTGCAGCGGGGAAGGAGACTGCAGCGGGGAAGGAGCGGTGTCCGCTTCGCTCGTGGTGGGGGCAGATGGCCGGGCTTCGACGGTGCGACGTCAGGCCGGCGTAACGCTTCACCGGCAGCAACCTGTCTGCCTCTCATCTGGTCTCCTGGTCGCCGGACTTCAGGAGGTGCCCGAGGATTTCGATGTGATCGCGTATGAAAGCGACCTGTTGTTAGCTCTCTTCCACCTCGGGGACGGCCGAGCGCGCGCTTACCTTTTCCATGGCTTGTCGTGGCGGCGGCGTTTCGCAGGCACAGACGCTGCTCGGCGCTTCCTCGATGCCTGCGACCTGTCTTGCCTGCCGTGGGGCCGTGCTATCGCCGCCGGCAAGGTTGCCGGCCCATGCGCCACCTACTCCGGCGACGACACCTGGACCGACGCTCCCTACGCCGAAGGGATGGTGCTTGTCGGAGACGCCGCCGGCTACAACGACCCGGTCCTTGGCCAAGGGCTCGCGATTGCGCTGCGCGATGCCCGCATCGTCCGTGACCTAGTCCTTGCCGGTGCCCGGGGCCCAGAGGCCTTTATTACCTACGGCCAGGAACGTTCCCAACGGATGGGTTGCCTGAGGTTGGTGGCAGACATAATCGCAGTGACGAACATCGAACAAGCGGATAATCGCGCTGCTCGGCGTGCTTACTTCGCCGACTTCGTGGCGGCAGAGGGCTCCACGTTCCACCCATTGCTGCGTGGCGCGTTCGCCGGGCCCGAGACAGTCCCAGCGGACTTGGTTTGCGCCGACCTTGTCGAAAGTATCCGACAAGCCTGAGACGGCACGATATGGCGGCCTGATGCAGCTACCTGGGCTCAAGGAGGCGCCCACCGGGCCAAAATCTTGCCCTAACTCGGTGCGGTCCGGCGGCGCCCGCCAGACGGCGGTTCAGCCGCGGGCGCGGACGGCGTTATCGTGCTTGGCCGTCCCGTGCAGGCGAGCGAGCACCTGGAGGCGCTGTTGGCCCGCCACGGCGTTGCGGTCGAAAGGTGTCGCCAGCACGATGGCGGCAGCGCCGCGAGCCCAGCTTGACTCGTCCCATTTGTCAACCTCGACGGCGGTGTTGCGCATCCACACCGGCAGGCGGCGCGCCAGTCCCGTGCGGAACGACCTGTCCCAGTGCGGCCACGACCTCGTACCTTCTCCTCCGACGAGGACCAGCTCGGGGTTGATGGCGGCGATCGCAGGGGCGATTGCCTGAGCGAGGCGTTGGCCCGCTTGAGCAAATATTTCGCGTGCTCTCGGCTCGCCGCCGTCGGCCAGGGATGCAAGAACCTCGAACCCCTGACGGGCTTTTAGCAACCCGGCGGTGCGGCCCGCTGCGACCAGGCCGTCGCTCCCTATGTAGGCCTCGAGGCAGCCGCGCTCCCCGCAATCGCACTGCGGGCCGTTGCTCCCTACGATCACGTGCGCCAGTTCACCGGCGCCACCGCCCGCGCCTCGCTGCAGGACGCCGTTGGTCATGAAGGCGAACCCGATGCCCCGGCCGATCGTGACCACCACGAAGTTGCGCCGCCCGCGGCCGGCCCCGAAAAGCCGTTGCGCGACCGCCAGCGCCTTGACGTCGTTCTCGATGAGGACCGGGACATTGGTGCCTTCGCGCAAGCGCGCCCCGAGAGGCATTGCCTTCCAGCCGAGGACATCGGCGTCGACGTCCCCGATGTCCGGGCTACTTACTACGCCTGGTACACAAACACCGATGCCCAGCAGGCGCGTTTCTTGGTTGCCGCAGAACGAGGCCAGGTTCGCCACCAGCCTTTGGACCGCGTCGGGTGCCTTGGCGTCGAAGTTCTCGGAACGTGTGGCTACGACCTGGCCGTCCAGCCGGACCTCGACGAGCACGATGTGGTCGGCGGCCAGTTTCACCCCGACAGCGCGCCCGGCATCGCCCACAAGGCCTATGAGCTGGCCCGGCCGCCCCCCCTCGGACGGGGCGAAATAGAGCGGTTCGACGACGCCCTGGTGGATCAACCGCCTGGTCACCTGGCTGACGGTGGCAGGGCTCAGGTCGAGCTCGCGGGCGATGGCGGCACGGGAAGCCGGCCCGTCCCGGCCTAGCAGCGCCAGGACGGCCATCCGGGTCAGGTCGCCACCGGCAATCTCGTCATCCATCGCCGCCTTACGTTACCCCTCGCGGGAAGCCTCCACAACGGCGTCGCCTCGTCGGGGCGGCCACCAGGGCCGGGAGAACGAGAAAAGGCCATGGGGTGCCTTGACAAGGTTCCCTAGCTGCATATACTTCGTAAAGCATATGAACGAACTGGCGACCCGGGTCTCAGACGGATGACGTCGGGCCTCGAGCGCTCGGTCGCCGCCATCCTCCGCGCTCAACACGCGGAGGGTGCCTTCGTTGCGTCGCCCGACTTCGCCCAGTACCGCTACTGCTGGCTGCGGGATGGCTCATTCACCGCCTACAGCCTCGACCGTGCCGGCGAGGTGGGGGCGGCGGAGCGTTTCCACATGTGGTGCGCTGCCGCCGTGTCGGGCGTGGCCGGTCTTATCTCACGAGCTATCGAGCGCAAAGCTGCGGGTGAGCCGATCGAGCCGAGCGCGATGCCACCGGCGCGTTTCAGCCTGGAAGGCACGGCCGTCAACGACGACTGGCCAAATTTCCAGGTCGACGGCTATGGCACCTGGCTCTGGTCTCTCCACCAACACCTTCAAAAGGTTGACGAACAAAGTTTGCCGGCCGAATTGCTGCCCGCCGTGCGGTCCACGGCCGCCTACCTGTCGGAGTTCGGGACCACACCTTGCTTCGACGTGTGGGAGGAGGACGGGGCCTCGGTGCATACGAGCACGCTCGGGTGCGTCTACGCGGGGCTACGAGCTGCGGCTGCCATGCTCGGCGAGGCTGAGCTCGAGCACCGGGCGGCGCAAGTCCGGGAACTGCTCCTCGGGCAGGCGAGGGCAACCGGCAGGTTCCGCAAATCTGACCGCTCCCCCTCGGTTGACGCGTCACTTCTCTGGTTGTGCGAACCGTTCCACGTCGTCGACCCCGACGACCCGTTTTATAACGAGACGGTAAGGGAAATTTCGGCTCGGCTCGTTTTCGAGGGGGGTGCGCGTCGCTATCCGGAGGACACTTATTACGGTGGAGGGTCGTGGCCGGTGCTCACCGCGTCGCTTGGTTGGTACTACGCTTCAGCCGGGGACCGCGCCGCAGCCACGCGTTGCCGGGACTGGGTGGCAGCCCACTTCGACGAAAAAGGCAGGTTGGCGGAGCAATTTGGCGGGGAAAAACGCGACCCCGCGCACTACAGCCAATGGGTGGACCGCTGGGGCCCACCGGCTGCAGATCTCGTGTGGTCGCACGCAATGTACGTCGTGCTCGAGTTTGAGCTCGACGCCTACGCACGTGCAACAGGCCCGACTAAGCCATCCTCGAACGCAAGCTCGATCACGACATCAAGCCCGAACTGACCCAAATGTCAAGACAAACCTGACCCCAATGCCAAACCCTACACCACCAATACCAACCGAGCCTGTCGGCTCCCGACAAACGAGCTCGACCGAACACGAGCCGAGGAAAGGTAACTCACATGCACAGGGAAGCAACCTCCCGCAAGGACCGTAACCGTACGCGCTCCGTTGGAAAAGGTGTCGCCTGCACGACACTCGCTGCCGCGGCTGCCTTCGTCGGCCTTGGGCCGACCGCCGCTTCTGCATCGCCATCGGTCGTCACCCTCTACTTCTGGAACACGTACAACACGACTGACAAAGAGTTCAGCACGATGCAGAACGTGGTCCTCAAGAAGTTCAACGAGGAAAACCCGGGGTTGAAGGCGGTAGCCGTCGACTTCCCATATGCCCAGCTCGAGCAGAAGTTCATCGCGGCAGCTGCCGCAGGTGACCCGCCGGCATTGCTGCGGTCCGACATAGCCTGGGTCCCGTCGTTCGCCGCCGAGGGGCTGCTGTACAACCTGACCAAACAGTCCTGGGCCCAGCCGATCCTCAAGGCCGCCCTGCCCGGGCCGCTGTCGACCAACTACTACCAGGGCGGGTATTACGGGATCCCGGACGACACCAACACTCAGGTCCTGTTCTGGAACAAGGCAGATTTTGCGGCTGCCAATATTGCCGGGCCTCCCACGACGTTGAGCCAGCTGTGGGCTGACGCCGCCACCTTGACCGACAAGTCGAAAGGCCAGTTCGGCTTGGGTATAGACGGGACGGACATCTGGAACGTGGCGCCCTATATTTGGAGCGATGGGGGGTCGTTCACCAACGCTGCTCTCACCACCGCCACCGGGTACATGAACGGCACGGCGACAGAGGCCGCAGTCCAGCAGCTCGTAAACCTCGACACGGCCGGCGACGTCGGGTCGGACTTCGTGGGCGGCTCGGGGGCCATCTCGGGAGAAACGGGCTTCCCCAAGGGCGAATATGCGATGTACATCGACGGTCCCTGGGCTGTCCCGACCTACCGGCAAGAGCACTTCTCAGGTTGGAGTACCGCTCTGTTCCCAACCGGGCCTGGTGGCTCGATATCGACCGTCGGCGGTGAGGACCTTGTCATAGCACGGGACGCCCCGCACCTCCAGGACACCATCAAGCTGGCCGAGTTCCTCGCCAGCCCATTCGCGCAGCTTCAAATGGCCAACCAGGGTGACCTTGCCGGTTACTCGACCGACTCGGCAGCCGAAGTCGCCGCTCAGCCTTACCTCAACCTCTTCGTCCAGCAATTGAAGACAGCGAGGGCTCGCCCCGTTGCCCCGGGGTACTCCGAGCTCGACGCTGACTTCCAGGCTGAGCTCCAGGAGGTCCTGGCAGGCAAGCTGTCGGTGTCGGACGCAATGAACACTGCGGCGCAAGAAGCCAACGCGGCGCTTGCCGCTGGAGCTTGATCGCTCCGGGCACACTTAGGGAAGGGCGCCCGGCGTCGGTAACGCTGGGCGCCTCGCCACGCCGTCAAACCAACCGTTCGGGTCGTGCCCGAAAGGCCGCTACCCCGTACCTGCTGTTGTTGCCAGCGTTGCTGGTCTACTGCGTCTTCACGGTCTACCCGGTCTTCAAGCAGTTCGAGATCAGCTTCTTCAATTGGCATATTTTTCCTGGCGCCTCGAACCCCTTTGTCGGGTGGTCCAATTACACGAAGGCCTTCCACGACCCGATCGTCCGCACCGCCGTCCGCAATGTGCTCCTGTACACGGCAATAACGGTGCCGGCGCAGATGGCGATCGGTCTTTTCGCCGCATCGGTCCTCACCGACCGGCTGCCAGGATCCCTCTTTTGGCGGGCCGCCATCTATATCCCGGTTGTCACGTCTTATGTCGTCGTGAGCTGGGTGTTCTCGTACATTTTTAGCTCGGAGGGCGGTATTGCCAACGCGGTCGCAGGCTTTTTTTCGGGCCACACCGAGGCCATCAATTGGACTGGTCAGACCTGGACGGCGATGGCCGTCATCTGGATCCTCACTGTCTGGAAGGGCATTGGTTGGTCGTTCATCATCTTCCTGGCCGCGCTCGACGGGGTACCGCGAGATCTACTGGAATCGGCTCGTATCGATGGGGCGTCCGAACCGCGCGTCTGGCGCCATGTCGTGATCCCGTCGATCCGGGCCGCCATCACGTTTGTGCTCGTGTTGTTGGTGATCGGTGCGATGCAGGCTTTCACTCAGTTCTACGAGATAACCAGAGGCCTCGGCGGCCCATACAATTCGACGCAGAACTTTATGATGTACATGTACCAGCAGGCATTTTCGTTCTTCAATTTCGGTTATGCGGCGGCGCTGGCATCGCTACTGGCCCTGGTGCTTTTCGGGTTCAGTTGGGCCGAGATCAGGGTCTTGCGCCAGGCAGACCTGTGAGCGCGCCATGTCGATGACTGCAACGGGGCCAGGTACCGGGCGAGGACGGACCAAGCCGCCGGCCGGGCGAGGTGCGCCGCACCAACCGGGCTTGTGGGGCACGCGGCCGAAGAACGCCCTTCGCCTCCTCATCGCCCTTGCCCTGGCGTTGCTATCGCTCGGCCCGTTGATGTACATGGTGTCGCTCTCGTTCCAGGACAACGGCTACATCCTTGGCAACACCTCGCTCATCCCCACTCACCCAACGACCTCCAATTATGAGCAAGCTTGGACGGAAAACAGCTTCGGGCATTACTTCTTCAACAGTATTTATGTCTCGCTCGTGACGGTGGCCATAGTCGTCGTACTCGCCTCCATGGCTGCCTTCGCTTTTGCCAGGTACAAGTTCCCCATGCGGGAGGCCATCTTTTATTTCTTCCTCGCGAGCCTTGCTATCCCAAACCTGTTGCTCCTGATACCGCAGTACCTCTTGATGGACAGGCTCCACCTGCTCGACTCGCTCGAGGGCCTCATCTGCTTGTACGTAAGTTCCAACCTGCCCTTTATGATCTTTTTCCTGAGAGGCTTCTTTTCATCGATCCCGCGCGAGTACGAGGAAGCCTTCCGCCTCGACGGGGCGAGCACGCTGAAGGTACTTTCACGCCTGATCGTGCCGCTGTCACTGCCTGCCATAGCCCTCGTCTCCATGTTCACGTTCAGTGCCGCCTTCGACGAGTTCCCGATCGCGCTCACGATCCTCAATACTCCGTCGAACTTCACCTTGCCGATCGGGCTTGCCGACTTCATCGGGGAGCACACCCTGGCTTGGGGCCCGTTCTTCGCGGCGTCCGTCATAGCCACTGTGCCTGTCGTCGTCGTGTTCCTCGTGACGCAGCGATGGGCCCGGAGCGGTATCTCGCTGGGCGGCTTGCGATGACCGACAGCCTTTCGATGACCGACAGCCCCGGGCGCCTCCGGGGGCTCCTACCATTTTACCGGACAGGTGAAGAGGTTATTGTCGAGAGGCTTCCCGAAGGTACCCGTCGCGTCGTGGCAAGGCGAGCCAATGGCGACGAGGCCGATGCCACCGTACGCCAGGGTGCCCGCTTCGGCGGCCTGCTCGGCGGTACCTACTCGGTGGAGGCGCTGGGCGCCGACGGCGGCGTGCTGGCCGAAGAGCTGACGACCGTCGGGTCGCACCCGGGGGAACGGCCGGTGCACGGGTTCGCAACCTCGTTCGACGACGAAAGTATTGCCGGGACGCTCCGGTGGCTCGCCGCCCTGCGCTGCACCGTGGTGCAGATCTACGACTGGATGGCAAGTTACTCGGCACCGCTCGGGCCCACGAGCGGCTGGAAAGACCCTTCCGAGCGAGACGTTTCCTACGACGCGCTCCGCTCTCTGGCGGCGGGCATTCGGGCGGGCGGAGGTGTAGCACATGCCTACGCGCCCGTGTACGCAGTCGACCCTCCCTTCGCTGCCGAGCACCCCGAGCTGCTGATGTACCGAGGCGACGGCCGTCCGGAGAAGCTCTTCGAGAACATCTTCCTTGCCGACCCGGCTAACCGGGCATGGCAGCGACATTTCGTGGCCACTTATGGCGCCGCTGCCGACAGCATCGGCTTCAACGGTTTCCACCTGGACACCTACGGTTTCCCGCGCGCCGCCCGCAACAGCCAGGGCGAGCAGCTGGAAATGCGTTCGGCCTACGAGACTTTCCTCGGGTTCGTCCGGGCCGGGCGGCCGCCGGACCAGCTGAGCTTCAACCAGGTCAACGGCGTCCCGTCGGCGATAAGCCTGCCCGATGGGCCGGGCTTTCGCTACTGCGAGATCTGGCCGCCCAACGACCTGTGGCGCCACTTCGAAGGTCTCTTCGACAGGAGCTCTGGCACAGCCGGGCGGCTCGGCCAGCCGAGCGGGTCGCCCGTCATGCGCGGGACGATCGCCTGCTACCCGCCTGTCTGGGACAAGGGAGCGCCCAGGGAAGACTGCCTGCGTACAGTTGTCCTCACCGGAGCGGTCGCGACCTGCCTCGGGGCGGGTGCCCTTCTCTACGGCGACGTGTACGGGGCGTTGTGCGACCCCTACTACCCAAAGCACGAGCGCCTCGCGCCGGCGGAGGTGGCAGCCGCCCTCGAGTGGCACCGCTTCGGGCTGCGCTGCCGCGACCTTTTCCTTTCTGGCGAGGACACGAGTTGGTACGAGATCGGCGACGAAAACGGTGCCGTCGCAGTCGGCTGGGGCGGGCCGGTCAGTCCGGAGCCGGTTGGCGGCGCCGTCTTCGCCCGCGTCGTGCGGGACGCGGGCTATATCGCCGTCAGCGTTGTCGACCTGAGCGGCAGCCCCAACGGGTCCTGGCAGGAGGCGACGCCACCGGGCAGGTGCCGCTCGGCGCTGGTCAAAGTGCTGCTCGACGACCCCGGCGGCTGGGACGCAGCGGCAGCGGTGCTCGGTCAAGGGAGGGGCCGTTTTGCCCGGGTAGCGTCCCGGACCATAGAGCACCGTGAGGGGCTCGCGCTCGAGGTTGCCCTACCTGTCGTATCGGGCTGGTCTGTGCTCCGGCTGACGCGCCGTGACGGGAGGACGGCCATATAGCCTTGGCACACGGTTTTTGGTGCGGTGTGCCAGGAGGTCTGATGCCCGGTCGGCAAACGTTCGTGATCATCGGGGCCGGCCTCGCCGGTGCCAAGGCGGCGGAGGTCCTGCGCAACGAGGGCTTCGACGGCAGAGTCGTGCTCATTGGCGAAGAGCCGGTGCGCCCGTACGAGCGGCCCCCGCTTTCCAAGGAGTACCTGCGGGGCGAAAAGGGCTTCGATTTCGCAGCCGTCCACAGCGCAGATTTTTACGAGCACCACGAGGTCGAGCTGCGCACCTCGAGCGTCGTGAGCGAGATCGACCCCGGCTCCTCCGAGGTCCTTTTCGGCCGGGGCGAGCGCCTCGGCTATGACCGCTTGCTCCTTGCCACAGGCGCCTCGCCGCGCAAGCTCGAAGTGCCCGGCGCCGACCTGGCCGGGGTTTTCTATTTGCGCACGGTCAGCGATTCCGACGCCATCAGGGAGGCCCTATCGCGACCGGGCCGCGTCGTGGTGATCGGGGCGGGGTGGGTGGGGTGCGAGGTTGCAGCATCGGCCAGGCAGCTCGGGGCCGAAGTGGCCGTCGTCGAACCGGCCTCCCTCCCGTTGGAGCGCGTCCTCGGGCCCGAAGTCGGGGCGGTTTTCAAGGACCTTCACGAATCACGAGGCGTCGAGTTCCACCTCGGTAGCGGCGTCGAGCGGATCGTCGGCAACGGCGCCGCGAGCGGGGTGCGGCTCACGGACGGCACGACGCTCGACGCCGACGCCGTTG
>Ga0335074_10006808_pt1 | contig 15861 bp, 15 predicted proteins | sample Lox_Sample_23_FD_206715 | JGI IMG/M metagenome (GOLD analysis project Ga0335074, IMG submission 206715) | Soil microbial communities from Loxahatchee National Wildlife Refuge, Florida, United States - Lox_Sample_2.3 | ecosystem: Environmental > Terrestrial > Soil > Wetlands | place: USA... | reverse complement strand
CGGCCGAGATCACCGCGGACGACGCCGCCAGCGCCGAAGGTGGCGCGGTGGTCGTGGCCGGTGACCAGCTCGGCGCCAACCTGGAAGTGCCGGCCGAGGCGCTTGGCAACAACGTGGCCGGGTTGGTCGACTCGGCCCTGACCGCGCCCGCCGACACCGCGGCCTATGACGCTTTTTTGGCCGGGTGGCAACAAACCGTCGCCGAAGGTGCCGACCTGATCGCCTCCGGTGAAGACGGCGCCGTCGTGAGCGGGGCCGATGCCGGTGACGTGGACGCCGCCGCGGGCGACTCGGTGGGGGGTTTTTGGGGATGGGTACTAGACCTGTGCGAAGCTCTTTGCGAGGCGGCTGCATGAAGCGGCCTCGCCTGCTAGCCACGGCGCTGGCCATTGTGGCGATGGCAGCCGCCTGCGGCGGCTCGCCCAAGCCTCACGCCGGCGTCACGACGCTCACCACGCTCGGGCCCCCTCCGACGGCCACCGCGCCACGCCCGACGGCACCGCCTGCGAGCCACCCGACCACCACCACGCCGACAACCACCACCCCACCGGCCGCGCCGACGACCACGCCAACGACGACGACCGCGCCGACCACCACGGCGGTCCCGACGACCACCACCCTCCCGAGGCCCGTGCGCACTCTTCCCGGCGGCTATGTACCGGCGCGCACCGGAGCCAAGCAGAGCAGCGTCGGGGTGCTACGGCTGGCCGCCGCTCACCGGCTCGACCCCGCGGCCCTGGTACGCGCCCCGCTCACGCCCGCCGAGGCGCGTCAGTGGTTGCCTTACGTCGCCGCCACCCCTGCACGCTTCACCGTGCACCCCCTGCTCGTCAGCTCGCTCTCGCTGGCGCCCGGCAAAGCCATCACGCTCGCCGCCGGCGACCTCGCCCCGGGCCGCACGCACCTGGGCATGGTGGTGCTGGTCGGCGCGGGCTTCCGCTCCCAGCACCTGGTCCTGGTCGGGCACGGGGTGGCCGCCGCCGTGGTGACCATGCCGGCTCATATGACCCGCGGCACCTGGGTGCTCGGCGTCGAAGACCTCTCGCGCATCAGGGCCGCGGGCAAGCGCCACCTGCTCACCGGCAGCGGATATGCCGACCTGGCCGTCTTCCGGGTTAGGTGAGCCGGCCGGCAGTCGGCCGCGTGCCGCGTGCCGCCGGCTGGGGGCACGAGAGCGCTTGTCCTGTTACCCGGCGCGGGCAGGACCGAGCGACGATGAGGCCGCCACCACGCCCCGGAACAGTGCCTGAGCAGCTTGCCTGGCCGCCTCCGCGGAGGAGGGTTGGACGAGCACGGCTTCGAGCTGGCGTAGCAGGTCGATCAACTGCTTGACGTTGCGGACGAAGTCCCCGGCGGACACGCCAGCCCCGCCCGCAGCGTCCGCCGAGCCCGGCGCGCTGAGCAGGCTCCCGAGCGACTTGCCCGAGGCCCACCCGTGGGCCAGCGCAGCGAAACCGGCGTCGGGTGGACGGGTCAGCGGGAGCCCAGCCCTCTGCTCGTCGATCGCCAGCTCCCGCGATATGGCCTGGACCGCCCGCCAGCGCTCTTCCACCAAGCGGCCCGGCAACTTTTGTTGGGGAGCCTCCGCCACGACCGGCCCCCGCGCCTCGTAGGTGAACATCGAGACGACCGCTGCCAACTCGACCGGGCGCAGGCCGTCGAGGATGCCCCGCTCGGCGCATTCCTCCACCAATAGGTCTTGTTCGTGGTAGACGCGCGCCAAGCGGCCACCGGCCGGTGTGAGCGCCCAGCCCTGCACGTAGCCCCAGTCCTCGAGCAGCTGGAGCACCCGGTCGAACTGGCGGGCCAGCGACTCGCTGCGCCCGAGGACCTGCCGGCGGAGCCGGTCCACCTGGGCCGCCAGCCGTTCGGCCCGGGCCGCAGCCCTCAGGTGCGAGCGAAGCTCGGGACAGGCGGCCACCGCCAGGCGCTCGGCGGCACCGTCGCGCCGGGCCTCGGGCGAGCTGCGGCCATGGGCGTCGGAGGCGTTCCCCAGCACCACTTCGGCCAAGGATTCCGCCACCCGGCGCTGGAAGTCGCGGCGGCGGGGCGCGAACGGGCCGGGCAGGTCCACACGCCCGACGACCTTCGGAGGCCAGTGGAAATCCTTTGCGGCCAGCTGGACCAACTGGCGGCGAACGGTTATCGCTTGCAGCCGGATGTCGTCTTTTTTCCTCTCTCTCGTCGAAAGGACGGCCACCCGGTCGTTGAAGCGAGTGCCGCCGGCCTTGCGCGCCGGTACGAGCACGACGTCCCCCGGCTTCAAGCGTTCCATGGCACGCACGATCTGGTTGACCCGCGAACGCGGCACGGCCGTTCCGGGCGGGGCGAGCTCGGGCCCTTCGCTCAGGCGCTTGTACTCCCAGACGTCGCCGAGCTCGCACTGCGCTGCCTCCAGGGCCGCCTGGTACTCCTGGGCCGCCCGTTCGAGGTGGCTCTCGAGGCGCACTATGTCGGCGTCCGCCCGGTACTGGGCAAACGAAAGGTTGAGCACGTGGTGCGCCTGCTCCGAGCTGCAGCGCCGCACGAGGTTGGTGGCCATGTTGTACGTCGGCCGGAAACTGGACGTCAGCGTGTAGCTGCGCGCCCCCGCCAACGAGGCGACCTGCTCGAAAGTCACGTTCGGTGCCCACAGCACCACGCCGTAGCCCACTTCGTCCGTCCCCCGCCGGCCGGCCCGGCCCGTTAGCTGGGTGTACTCGCCCGGCGTGAGGGCCTCCACGCGCTCCCCGCCGAACTTGGCCAGGCGTTCGATCACGACGGAACGAGCTGGCATGTTTATCCCCAGAGCCAATGTCTCGGTTGCGAAGACGACCTTGACCAGTCCGGCCAGGAAGCACTTCTCCACCGCTTCCTTGAACGGCGGCACGAGGCCGGCATGGTGAGCGGCAAAACCGGCCTCGAGCGCCGCCAACCACGGGCCGTAGCCGAGCGTCGTCAGGTCGGCGTCGGAGAGGTGGTCAACCGCTTGTTCGGCTGCCTCGCGTACCTGGCGGCGCTCCTGGCCGCTGGTCAGGCGATGGCCCTCGCGCAGGCACTGGCGCACGGCCTCGTCGCACCCAGCCCGGCTGAAGATGAAGTAGATCGCCGGCAGCAGGCCCTGGTCCTCGAGCAGGTCGACCACCTCGGCCCGGCGCGGCACGAAGAGGGGTCCTCGGCGCCTCGCCCTCCAGCCCCCGTCGGAACGGACCGTGATCGCCATGCCGCGTGGGTTCGGGCGCCCGTCCACGAGCGTCGGCATGAGCACCAGCTGCTCGCTGCGACGGTCGCCGAGCAGGAACAGGTTGTGCAGCGGGACCGGCCGCTCCTCCTCGATGATGGCTCGGGTGGAACCGCGCACGGTGCCGACCCAGTCGGCGAGCTCCTCGGCATTGGAGACTGTGGCCGACAAGCAGACCAGGTCGACCTCGGGCTGGAGGTGGATGATGACCTCCTCCCAGACCGGCCCCCGGTAAGGGTCCTGGAGGTAGTGGACCTCGTCGAGCACCACGTAGCGCAACCCGGCCAGGCCGCCCGCACCGGCGTAGATCATGTTGCGCAGTACCTCGGTGGTCATGACCACGACCGGTGCGTCGCCGTTGAGAGAGTTGTCTCCGGTGAGCAGGCCAACCCGGGCCGCCCCGTAACGGCGGCAGAAATCGGAGAACTTCTGGTTGGAGAGCGCCTTGAGCGGCGTGGTGTAAAAGGCCTTGCCGCCCTCGGCGAGCGCCTGTTCGACCGCGTACTCCGCCACCACCGTCTTGCCCGAGCCCGTCGGGGCGGCCACCACCACGCTGTGGCCCTCGTCCAAGGCGTCCATCGCCCGGGCCTGGAAGGCGTCCAGCTCGAAGCCCAAACTGGCAGTGAACGAGGCTCTCAGGTCACCGCGGCGCCGATTACCTGGGCGCCGTTCACCTGGGGCGCGCTCACCTGAGCGGCGCTCACCGGGCCGAGGCCCGCCCCGCGCCCCAGCTACCACTTGACCGTTTTACCCCAGCAGGGGTGCCAGCAGGCCCTCGCCACCGACCGCGCCAGCTACTTCTTGAGCAGCCGGCCCACCAGGATGCTCGCCTCGTAAAAAAAGATGAGCGGCACAGCCATAGCGGTGAAGGTTATGGGGTCGTTGCTCGGCGTGATTATGGCCGCCGCCGCGCACAGGACCACGATGGCCGGGCGCCGCCATTTGCGCCACTTCCGCGTCGGCACCACGCCCGAGATCATCAGGAACACGACGACGATCGGGTACAGGAACACACCGCCGAACGCCAGGCAGACCAGCAGGTAGAGGTTGACGTAAGAACCGATCGAGAAGGCGCTCGAAACGTCGGCACCCCCGACGCCGATGAGCCAGTTGAGGGCCTTCGGCCAAACCAGGATGGCCACCGCCACCCCCATCGCGAACAGTCCCATGGCGGAGACGACGAACGGGACGACGTACTGCTTTTCTTGCTTGCGCAGGCCGGGCGTGATGAACCGCCACAGCTCCCAGAGCCAGACCGGCGCAGCGAGCGCCACGGCGATGTAAAAGGCGAGCTGCAAGCGGGTGAGGAAGGCTTCTGTCGGGGTACGCGCCAGCAGGTTGCAGCTCAGCGTTTTGCTCGGGTGGTGGTGGCAGTAGTTCAGGTAAGGCCCGTGCATGAAATTGAGCACCGGGCTGTACAGGAACCAGCCGGCTATGGCGCCGACAACGATGGCTGCCGAGCAGATGACCAGGCGCTTGCGCAGCTCGGCCAAGTGCTCGTACAGCGACATGGCGCCGCCCTCACCGTCGGAGGCGGGCGGCCCTTGCTCTGCGCCTCGGGAGCCGTTGGTGCCGGCGGTCCCGGCTGTGCCCTCTTCCTTCAGGTCGGCGGCGGGGTCGGCCATCAGTTGAAGTTGGGGTCGTCCGGCGCCTCGTCCGAAGACGAGGGGGCACCTAGACCGGGCCGGGCCGGGATGGCCACGGCCGGCCCCGGTGCCAATGTGGCGCCTAAGCCGCTACCTGCGTCAACAGGGCTCCCGCCGAGCGCGTCGCCGTCGCCGTCGCCCAAGAGGTCGCTTTCCACGACCGCCGGCGCGGCACTATCAGACAAAGGCGATGGCGGGCTGCTCGTGGTCCGCCCGTTGTTCCGCTCGAGTTGCGCGGTCATTTCCGCCTCGTGCACGGCGGCGTCGATGATGGCCCGAGGTTCGGCCAGGACCTCCTTGACCTCGGCCTGCAGGGTGGACGTGTACTTGCGGAACTGCGCGTAAGCCCTGCCCAGAGTGCGTGCGGCCTGAGGTAGGCGTTCGGGGCCGAGCACGAGCACGGCAATGATGAATATGAACACCAGCTTCTCTGGGTCGATGTTCACTGTTTCAGAGCCTACCGGCTACCTTTCAGCCCGTCCCGCGGGGCGGCCCGCGGCTAGGCCCCTACGTGCCGGGCGAGCGCTGCCAGGGGCTCGGGCTGAGGTTGCGGCCGGCGCTGAGGTTGCGGCCGGCGCTGAGGTTGCGGCCGGCGCTGAGGTTGCGGGCGGCGCTGGGGTTGCGGGCGGCGTGCGCTGAGAACGTCAGTGACGGCCGGCTGCGTGCTGGCGCACGCGTTGCAGCTCGGGATGAAGCCGCCGCACCTCGGCCCGGACCAGCCGCAGCCGGGCGGCCTCGCGGCGCACTGCGGCAGCCAGGGCGGCGAACGCCCCGGCGCTCAGCGCGCCGACGGCCAATAAAGCGGACCAGTCCCAGTTCACGCCGGCCTCAACGGGACCCGAGTGAGCCACCGCCGGCGATCACCTGCTCGAGCCAACCTTCGGAATCGAGCTCGAAATGGAACGCCAAGAGGTCGTCGTAGGTGATGGCCGGGCCGGACTTGGGCTCGGACAGTTCGGCGGGAAGGTCCCAGTTGACCACCCTCACCCCGGCCGATACGAGCAGCTCGACCACCCGCTGCTCGGCCGGTTTGTTGACGATCAGGCGGCAGCTCGGGCACAAGAAGGAGTAGCTCCCCTCGTCGGTGGCCGAGCAGACTTGCACCTGTACTTCGCGAGTCGTCAGTTCGACGTCTCCACAAGTTGGGCAGCTTGCCCGAACAGTCGCCACCTTGCGAACTCCTTCTCCTAGTCTCACCCGCCGGCCGGGGCCCCCGGGTACTCGAACCACTGACAGTCATATCGGCGGCCAGCCTTACCCCTTGAGCCCTTGGACCAATCAAGCCTCGACGTAGTTTTCCAATTTTCCGATGTTCTTAGCGCACCAGATGGCCCTTGTGAAGAGCCCCCGACGTTTGCCCTGTGGGGCAGGGACTTTGGTAACAGCAAGGACGGCCCGGCCCCGCCAAGTCGCTGCCGCCGGCCGGCGCTCGAGGGAGGTTGCTCAAAGCAGCCCGAGCCGGCCAAGGGGCCACAGGCGCACGAAGGCACGCCCGACTATGTAGTTCGCCGGCAGCGGTCCCCAATAGCGCGAGTCGTATGAGTCCTGCCGGTTGTCACCCATCACGAAATAGTCCCCTTTTGGTACCAAATATGGATTGGGCAGGACCCCGGGCCAGGTGGTGCAGTAGGGGGACGACGGGCTCTGCCACCCGGCCGGTAGGTATGGTTGGGCCAGCTGGCGGCCGTTTATGTACACCCGGCAATGGTCGACATAGATGTGCTCGCCCGGCAGGCCGATCACCCTCTTGATCAGGTCGTCCTTCGAGCCCCCCGTGTCAGTTGGCGGCCGGCGGAAGACGACCACGTCACCTTCGTGCACGGGGTGCAGGTCGTAGGAGAGCTTGTTGACCAGCACCCGGTCTCCTGGCCGCAACGTTGGTTGCATGGAAGCGGACGGGATGTAGAACGCCTCGAGCGCAAAGGTCTTGATGAGCAGTGCCAACCCGACCGCGACAGCCAGGACCAGGCACCACTCGAGCAAGCTGCGCCGCGTTGGTGCGGCCTTTGGACGTGCAGCCATGTGCCGCGGCCCCCTCGCCCGCCGCCATCGTGCCCGGGTCACCGTCGGTACGTTACCGGCCGCCGCCCCGGCACCGAGGTGCCAGGAGCACCCCGGAGCTCGTAGCCACAAGGCGGCTGTCGCCTTTTCGCTGCGAGGCCGGCCCTGGCTTGGGCGGTCCTAGCTTGGGCGGGCCTAGCCTGGGGCGGGCCTAGCCTGGGGCGGGCCTAGCCTGGGGCGGGCCTAGCCTGGCTGGTAAACGGCCAGTACCCGCCGGGCCGCCGCTTGCGCCGCGCCCGGGGCGCCCGAGACCACTCGGGCATCGGGCCCGGCGCGCAACAACAGCCGCTCGAGCCAGGCCGCCGAACTGGCGCGCAACTCCACCCGGATGTGGCCCTCAGCGAGCTCGGCCACCCCTTCGTGAGGGTAACGGTCGGCGACCCAGCGAGCACCCGGGGCGAGGTCGAGCACGATCAAAGGGTCTTGGGTGCTGCGCTCGTAGGTGGAGAGGTCCCCCACGTCGCTCGGAGGCTCGAAGTGCTCGTCCAACAGCACGGCGTCGCGCGCCCGGTCGACGCGGAACAGCCGCTTGCCGGCCGCCTGCTCGCACCACGCCGACAGGTACCAGTGGCCCTCTGACGAAAAGACCCGCCAGGGGTGCACCACGCGCCGGCCGGACTGGTCCCGGCCGAAGGAGTAATAGTCCATCGCTACCTTGCGCCCCCCGGCAGCCCCTGCCTGCAAGGTAGCCAGGGTCTCGGCCGAGGCGGCGCCGAGCTCGATATCGAGAGCATCGTCCGCTCCGGCACCGAGGATCATCTCCAGCTTGGCCACTGCTCGGGCCAACGCCGTGCCTTCCCGGCCGGCGGCGGTGCCTTCCCGGCCGGCGGTGGTGCCTTCCCGGCCGGCGGTGGTGCCTTCCCGGCCGGCGGTGGTGCCTTCCCGGCCGGCGGTGATGCGTTCCTGGTCAGCGCCCCTGCCTTCCCGGTCGGAGGTAGTGCTTTCCTGGTCAGCGGCCCTGCCTTCCCGGTCCATGGCGGCACCGGCCGCCGGCCGGGCCGGCGTCCCTCCCATGCCCGGCAGCCCGCTAATGGCCGCCGGCACCTCCAGCATCGCCCGAGCTGCGGCGACCAACGCAAGCGCCTCAGGCGGGCTCAGCCGCACCGGCCGGCGGAACCAGTCGGCGAAACGCACCCAAACTCGGCCGCCGTCGAAGTCCACCTCGATAAGGGCATCGGGTGTGTACGGGTAGGCGCCGCACAGGAAGAGCAAGTTGAGGTCGGCAACGAGCTCGCGCTCGGAGATTGCGAAACGTTCGCAAACCTCGCTCACCAGGGGGCCGTCGTGGGCTACCACCCAGGGCACGATGGCCAGCAACCGCGAGAGCCGTTCGACGGCGCTCGGACGGCTCATGGCGCCGCCGCCACGGGCGTGGCCGGCGTTGCGGTCAGTGCCCGGAGCCAATCGACCACCTCTTGGCGGACGGGTGCGGGCCCCAGGACCTCCGCATGATCGAGCAACCCGAGCACGAAGCTGCGGAACGCGGCCCGGTTGGTCACGGCCAGGCGCGCCTCGACGGAGCCGTCCGGCAGGCGCCGGGTCACGGCTGCGGGACCGCAAAGCGCCTCTACCCAGGGCGCCTGCGAGGCATCGACGCGTACGTCGACCAAAACTTCCTCGTCGTCACCGAGCCGCCACGGCGGCGGGGGCCCGGCTGGAGCGCCAGCCGGGCGCTCGAAGCTGCCGGGGCGCTCGGCCAGGGCGACGGGCCCGTCGATGCGGTCCACGCGGAACAGCCGCTCGCCCGCTCTGCCGTGGTCGAAGCCGGAGAGGTACCACCGCCCTTGCCGGTAAGAGAGGCGGTACGGGTCTACTTGACGGTCAAGGCCGTTGTACCTGAAACGGGCGGCGCGCCGCTCGGCGACGGCAGAGAACAGCTCGGCCACGGCCGGCGCCAGCGTCACATCCACCTCGGGCACCACGGGCGGCAGCGGCGGCCCCGCGGTGTACGTAGGCCCCCTGGTGTGCCCGGGGCCCGTGGTGTGCCCGGGGCCCGTGGTGTGCCCGGGGTCCGTGGTGTGCCCTGGGTCGGTGGTGTGCGTGGGCTCCCCGGGCTGCGTGGGCTCCGCGGATTGCCCAGGCCCCGGTCGGGAGCTAGCGCGGCTCGATGCCGTGAGCTTCCACAGCGCCGTAGTCGCTGCGCCCCGGCCGGCGCCTTGGAACACGACGGTGGAGGCGGCCAAGCTGAGCGCCATGAGCTCGTCGTCGTCGAGCCCAGGGTCCGGCAGCTCGTAAAGGTGACGTGGGACCCGGTAGCCGGTGCCGCTGTCGGGGCGGTTGGGGTCAAGCTGCTCGGTGAGCACCGGTATCCCCATCTGGCGCAACAGTTCCTTGTCGCGCTCGAAGTTGCGCCGGAAATTCTCCGCGTCGCCGCTCTCGCTGTACCCCCCGACACGCAGCCGGAGCTCGTCTCGCGATAAGGGCCGCGGGGTATCAAGAAGGGCCACCACGAGGTTGACGAGGCGTTCGAGCCGGTCCACAGCTCAATGTTAGGTAGACAGCGGGCGTCGGCCGCCGAGCGACTGGGAACAGCCGCTCATTGCCTCTAGTGGGCCGGTCAGAGCGACGCGATCAGCTTCTCCACCCGCTCGTCACGCGCCTTGAAGGGGTCCTTGCACAACACCGTGCGCTGCGCCTGGTCGTTGAGCTTCAAGTGGACCCAGTCGACGGTGAAGTCGCGGCGCCGTTCCTTGGCCCTGCGGATGAACTCGCCGCGCAGGCGCGCCCTGGTTGTTTGGGGTGGTTCGTCAAGCGCGCGCTCGATGTCGTCGTCGGTGGCCATGCGCTCCACCAGGCCGCGCTTTTCCATCCGGTAGTAAAGACCGCGTTGGCGGTTGACGTCGTGGTACTGGAGGTCCATTAGGGCGACTTTGGGATGAGTGAGAGGTATCCCCTCGCGCTCGCGATAGGCCTCGACCAGCTTGCGTTTCATCACCCAATCGCATTCACGGTCGAGCGACCAAGGGTCTTTCTCTATGCCCTTCAGGCAGTGCTCCCACATCTGCAGTGCCTTGTCCTCGAGCGGCGAAAACCCCTTTGCCTGCTGGTAGCGCTGAGCACGCTCGAGGTACTCCGACTGGATGTCGAAGGCGCTCGCTTCGCGTCCGTTGGCCAAGCGCACCTTGCGCCGGCACGTGGTGTCGTGGCTGATCTCGCGGATAGCCCGGATCGGGTTTTCGAGCGTCATGTCGCGCATAACCACTGAACTGTCCTCGAGCATGCGCAGCATCATGCTCGTCGTGCCGATCTTCAAGAACGTGGCGTACTCGCTCATGTTGGAGTCGCCCACGATCACGTGCAGGCGGCGGTACCGCTCGGCGTCGGCGTGCGGCTCGTCCCGCGTGTTGATGATCGGTCGGCTACGGGTCGTAGCCGACGACACGCTCTCCCAGATGTGCTCGGCCCGCTGGCTTATGCAGTACTGCGCCCCCCGCGCGGTCTGTAGCACTTTGCCCGCACCGGCATAGATCTGGCGAGAGATCAGGAACGGGATCAGCACCTCGGCGTAGTGGGTGAAATCGTCGCGGCGGGTGGTGAGGTAGTTCTCGTGGCACCCGTAAGAATTTCCCGCCGAGTCGGTGTTGTTCTTGAACAAGAAGATCACGCCGCGGATGCCCTCTTCGCGCAGGCGCGCCTCGGCCGACACGACCAGGTGCTCCAGGATCCGCTCGCCCGCTTTGTCGTGCACGACCAGGTCGGCAATCGAATCGCACTCCGGTGTCGCGTACTCGGGGTGGCTGCCCACGTCCAGGTAGAGACGCGCGCCGTTCTCGAGGAACACGTTGGACGAGCGGCCCCAGGACACGACCCGGCGGAAGAGGTAGCGCGCCACCTCGTCGGGGCTGAGGCGGCGCTGGCCGCGCAACGTGCAGGTGACGCCGTACTCGTTTTCCAGGCCGAAGATGCGCCGTTCCATATTCTGTGCCTTGTCGCTCGTTTGTCCCTAGATCGGCAGGCTACCCCGCCGGCCGAAGCCCGGCGCGGCACCCTCCGCGCAGCCTAAGCCCGCCGCGGCCCTTGGTATATGGTGTCCCTATGAGCGAAGGCTTGCGGATGGTCCACTTGAGGACCGTCCCGGATGCCTGGCACGCCAAGGTCCTTGCCGCCCGTCTCGGCAGCGAGGGGATCGTGACCCAGTTGCGGGGCGCGGTGTCGGGGCCGTACCCCTTCGGAGCCGTGTCGGTGCTGGTGGAGGCGGCCCAGGCGGAGCTGGCAGCCGAGCTGTTGCTTGCTGATGAGGTGGAAGCGGCCTTCTCTGGCATTAGGGTGAGCGCACCTCCCTTTGACCGGGCGCTCGCCGAAAGCTCCGGCACTGGCGGCGACGAAGGCACCTCCCCCGCCGGCGATTGGGTGCCCGAGGGAGCCGAGCACCCGCTGCTCACCACGTCGGCCGATAGCGACATCGACATCTGGCCCGACCGGCCGCGCACTCGCCCGCCCTGGCGCCGTGCCGTGGCTGCCGTTGCCGCCCTCCTGGTGGCCGGCGCGCCAGTATTGGCTCACTTCGTCGGCTAGCCGGCGTCGCCGTCCTGGCCAGGGCGAAGTTCTCGACAATTTCGCGGTGGACGTCGGTCGGCGGACGGCGGGCCGCTAGGTCACGCCGACCGGCGGGGAAAGCAGCACGGGACGCGGTTGGTAGGTCACGGCAGGTGGCGTAATGGCCGACGTAGCCGCTTACCGGGCAAGGTTTTGGTCGCGGTCCGAGGTTCTCGGTGTGCCAGCGTTACCAGAGGCAACGCGGGCGCGACCAGTTCCTCGTTTGCACCCAGATCTCGCTCACCGGAGGCCCGCCAGAGGAGGCGATGGTGGGACGAGGGCCCGGAGCACCCGCGACTGGTGCCCGGCCACTGCTGACCCGCCGTCAGGGCCATGGTGGCGAGCCGCAGATGCTACTGCGGCGGCTCGCCGGCACCGGTGGGGGCCTCGGAGCCGGAAGAGCCTGCTGCCGCACCGTCCTCGCCAGCAACCTCGCCTTCAACCTCGCCAACCTCGCCAACCTCGCCAACCTCGCCAGCAACCTCCGCGTCAACCTCGGCGGGCGACGACCCGCTTTCAGCCGGGGCCTCCCCTGCGCCGCCCGGCTCACCCGAGAGGATGCGCTCGAGCTCCCGGCCCACGATACGACGGAAGGCCCGGCGCCCGTTGCCCCGGTCGAGCACCGCGACCTCTAGCTCGTCGGGCCGTAACTCGTGGTCACTGCCCCCGAGCGCCTTGACGGCTCCGCTGAGCGCTTGCCGCAAGGACCACCCCGCCTCGTACGCGCGGGCCATGCGGCCACTGATCGCGTCCGCCTCACCTCCTAAGACCGTGAAGCGGTCCTCGTCCACAACCGTGCCGTCGTAGAGGATGTGGAACATCTGGTCTCGGCCGGGCTCGGGGCCTACCTCGGCCACCAGGATCTCCACCTCGAGCGGTTTCATCTCGTGGGTGAACACGTTGCCCATGTGGCGGGCGTACAGGTTGGCCAGGGAGCGGGCGTCGACATCCTCCCGGCTGAACTGGTACCCCTTGACATCGGCGTACTGCACCCCGGCCACGCGCAGCTGGTCGAACTCGTTGTACTTGCCCACCCCACCGAAGGCGATGCGGTCGTATATCTCGCTCACCTTGTGGAGCGAACGCGAGGAGTTCTCCGAGCAAATGAGCACGCCTTGGGCGTACACAGTGGCAACGAGGGGGCGGCCGCGGGCGATGTTCTTCCGCGCGAAGTCCGCCTTGTCCTTCATGAACTGCTCGGGCGCTACGTAGAACGGCATCGTCATGAGCGCTTCCTCCTGCTCGTGCCCGTGCCTTCGCCCCGCTCGCGCGGGGCACCCCTGCGCCGGGTCGTCTCGCCGCCCTCGGCGGCGGCAGCGTCGTCCTCGTCTTCGGGGCCATTGTGCGGCCGGTGGACCTCTGCCGCGCTCAAGGTCTGGATCACGCGCTGGAACGCCTGCGCCACCTCGGCTTCGGGCACCCGGAAAAAACCTTCGGCCGTGATGGTGGCCACCGTCGGGTAGATGCCCCTGACCGCGTCCGGCCCGCCCGTAGCGGAGTCCTCGTCCGCCGCCTGCCAGAGCGCCCGCACGCACAGCTCGATCCCCTCCTCGCGCGACATGCGCTCGCGAAAGCCGAGCTTGATCGTGGTACGGGCATCCCTCCCACCAGAGCCGTCAGCGTGGTAGTCGGTCTCCTCGTAGCGCCCGCCGGTCGGGTCGTACGTGTAGATCCGGCCACGTCCGCGGCGCAGGTCAAAACCGGCGAACAAGGGCACGACGATGAAACCTTGCATGGCCATGCCCAGGTTGGAACGCACCATCTGGGAGAGCTGGTTGGCCTTTCCCTCCAGGCTGAGGGCCTGGCCCTCCACCTTCTCATAATGCTCGAGTTGCAGCTGGAAAACTCGGACCATTTCCACCGCCGGCCCGGCGGCGCCCGAGATCGCCACACCGCTATGGGCGTCGGCGGGGTGGACCTTTTCCAGCGTGCGGTGCGCGATGGCGGGGCCGGCCGTGACCCGTCGGTCGCCGGCCATGATGACGCCGTCGGCGTAGCGCACCGCGCAGATGGTCGTGCCGTGCGCCAAGTCGAACGCCGCCGGCGTCCCGCCGCGCCCCACTGACGGCAGCGGGGGCGCGAAAGGCACGGACGACGCGCCGGATGCCCCGAAGGGCGCAAGCCCTGCTCGGCGCAGCACTTCGCTGAAGTCCGGCCCGGGATCTTGCTCAGGCGGGAACATGGGCAGGCTCATAGGTGCCTATCGACCCTAGTGGACGCACACTGCGGGGCTGCGCAACCCCAGACCGGCCCGGCCGCGTGGCCGCGACCGCTACTCGCCTCCCTTTTGCACGTAGGACTTCACGAACTCCTCGGCGTTGTCCTCCAGCACCTCGTCGATCTCGTCCAACAGGTCGTCGAGCTCGGCCTTGAGCTCCTCGCCCCGTTTGGAACCGGCGGGGACCTCTTCGACCTGTTCCGGCTCCGAACGCGAGGGCGCTTGTTTTTTGATCTGCTCTCTCTCAGCCATTAGTTGTTGTCGTCCCTCCTCAAGAGCCCAACTGCTCGAGCAGCTCGGCCGGAGTACTGCACCTTGCAAGTAACTGATCGACATGTGCCGCCGTACCTCTGAGCGGCTCCATCATCGGTACTCTACGTAGCGGGTCGCTCCCCAGATCGAACACCAAGGAATCCCAGTTGGCGGCCGCTATGGCCTGGGGCCAACGCTGCAGGCAACGCCCGCGGAAATACGCTCGAGTGGTCGTCGGCGGCTCGGACACCGCCGCAGCGACGGCTTCTGGGGTGAGCACACGCTCCATGCCCGCCCGGGCGTACAGCGACCGTTCGGGCCGCACGTCATGGTACTGCAGGTCCATCGCCAACAACCTCGGGTCCTTCCAGCTCAAGCCGTGGCGATCGCGGTAACCGCTGACCATGCGGTACTTGGCCACCCAGTCCAATCTATTGGACTGGCTCATTGGGTCAGCTTCAAGGCCGGCGAGCACTTCCTCCCAGCGTCGCAGGATCTCCCGGCCGACGTCGTCGCCGCCAACAGGGCGCAGGCCCACGTCCTCGGCGTACTTCCGGGCCAGCTCGAGGTGCTCCCACTGGATTTCGAGAGCACTCATCTGCCGCCCGTTGGCGAGTGGCAACGGCTCTTTCAGGGTCAGGTCGTACGACACCTGGCGCATGGCCCGTACCGGCATGGCCAGGGCGTAGTCACGGCCATGGCGGGCGAACCAGTCGTCTTCGATCATGGCTAGCAGGAGAGCCGTGGTGCCCACCTTGAGCAGGTCCGCCACCTCGGAAAGGTTGGCGTCGCCCAGGATGACGTGCAGCCGCCGGTACTTCTGAGCGTCGCAGTGCGGCTCGTCGCGCGTGTTCACGATCGGGCGCTTGAGCGTGGTCTCGAGGCCGACCTCCTCTTCGAAGAAATCCGCCCGCTGAGTGATCTGGAAGTCCACGTGGTCGCTACCGGGCGCCTCGGCCCCCACCTTGCCCGCTCCGGTGTAGATCTGGCGCGTCACGAAATGCGGTATGGCGTACTGGACCACGCGCGAGAACGGTACGGACCGGTCCATCAGGTAGTTCTCGTGGGCCCCATAAGAATTGCCCTTGCCGTCGGAATTGTTCTTGTACACGCTGATCTGCTGGCCCGGGGGCAGCAACCGGCCGGCGGCGTCGACCGAGCGGGCGAGGATTGCCTCCCCCGCCTTGTCGTACAAGATGGCTTCGAGGGCAGTGGAGCATTCCGGCCCGGAGTACTCGGGGTGAGCGTGGTCGACGTAGTACCGCGCGCCATTGGTGAGCACGGCGTTTACCAAATGGGTCTCGATCTCTGGTGCCATCTGGGCTTCGCGCACAAAGCCGCGGGCGTCCCGGGCGGGCGATTCGTCTTGGAAGTCCCACTCGATGCGCCGCGCCAGGGAAGCCACATAGGCATTGATCAGCGCCGACGAGGCCGCGATGGGGTTGGGCTCCCCACCACCACGGACGATGATGCCGTACTCGGTCTCCATGCCGAGGACCTTGACAATGGCCACGCGCCGACGTTACCCCGCCCAAGGCTCCAAGAGGCCGCCATATCCCTTGGCCCTCTGCGGGCTGGGCGCGCAGGCGTTGGGCACCATCCTTGAGCTCAGCGCGTCAATTCGTTACAAACCGCAGTGCCACGGCGGTCGGCCATCCGGCTGCTCCGGTGGAGGTGTTGCTCGTGTGGACGCGAGCCGGCTCTGGCTGCCCCGCGTGCTCGGAGCGCTGGGCCACCTGGTCAGCGCTGAGCGGGGCGGGCAGATGCGATCACGTGCTCGCGCCACTCGCCGATCGCCGCCAGCACCGCCTCATCGCGTGCTACGGCGGGCAACAGCAGGCCACGGCGGGCGTCCCAGGCCCGGGCTACTTCGGTCAGCGGCACGCCCAGGGCCAGGGCACCGGCCTGGACGGCGGCACCGTAGGCCA
>Ga0335074_10006806_pt1 | contig 15861 bp, 16 predicted proteins | sample Lox_Sample_23_FD_206715 | JGI IMG/M metagenome (GOLD analysis project Ga0335074, IMG submission 206715) | Soil microbial communities from Loxahatchee National Wildlife Refuge, Florida, United States - Lox_Sample_2.3 | ecosystem: Environmental > Terrestrial > Soil > Wetlands | place: USA... | reverse complement strand
AAGAAGGTATAGTTGATGGCAGTTCCGCCAAGATCCACTCCGGCAACTACTTGCACAGTGTTCCCTCGTTTGGAAGTTTGGGTGAAGACACAGGGTACCAAGGCAAACGGAGTGGCTGGCCGGGAGACTAAGTAGCGGATTCCAGATAGTCATGCACATGCTCGCCGGAAACTTGCATTCCGCTATCGTCTGGGTCATCTCGCTCGCGTCAATCGGGCTCGTACTTATCCGCCCTAAAGGGTGGCCGGAAGCGACCTGGGCTGTTGCCGGCGCGTGTTTGCTGATAATTTGCGGCCTGATCTCGCTGGGCGATGCGGGCGCCGCGGCCGCCAAGGGCACGGATGTTTATCTGTTCCTCACGGGCATGATGATCATCTCCGAGCTTGCCCGCCGCGCCGGAGTCTTCGACTGGGTGGCGGTCCATGCCGTGCGAGCATCGAAGGGATCGCCGGGACGATTGTTCTTGCTCGTGTATCTGGTGGGGATAGTGGTCACGGTATTTCTTTCCAATGACGCAACTGCCGTCGTACTTACTCCGGCCGTACTGGCTGCTGTTCGAGCCGCCGAAGCCGATCCTCTTCCGTATCTACTCATCTGCGCTTTTATCGCGAACGCAGCCAGCTTCGTTCTGCCGCTCTCGAACCCTGCGAATCTGGTCGTCTATGGCGGGGAAATGCCGCCGCTCAAGACCTGGCTGGCCACGTTTGGGCTTGCGTCCATCGCCTCTATCACGGTCACGTTTCTGGTTTTGCGCGGCGTGGCAGCGAGATATCTGAATCAGCGTGTAAGGACAGATTCTGAAAGCGCGCCGCTTCGTCCAGAAGGAAAGCTGGCATTGTATGGAATCGCTTTTCTTGCGATCGTCTTGATAACCGCTTCGGGTTTCGGAGTGGATCTGGGAGCACCCGCCTGCGCTGCCGGCCTTGTGGTTGCCGTGGTCATCTCCTTTCGTGACCGAGGCCTATGGAAAGATATCGCGACCGGTGTTTCCTGGAGCGTGCTGCCGCTTGTGGCCGGACTCTTCATTATTGTCGAAGCGCTGAACGGTGCAGGAGCGCTGAAACACGCGGTTCAAGCGCTGACAACCATGCAACATTGGCCACTTGCCGGGGGCGTGCTGGGCACTGGGTTCGGGGTCGCGGTGCTATCTAACTTGATGAACAATCTCCCGAGCGGACTCATCACGGCTGCGGCCATTAAATCCGCGCATGCCGCGGGACCGCTGCGCGACGCGCTGTTGGTGGGAGTGGATCTCGGCCCTAATCTGTCTGTGACCGGATCGCTTGCAACCATTCTGTGGCTGATTGCGATCCGGCGCGAAGGTCTCGATGTTACGTTTTGGGACTTCCTCAAGTGGGGAGCGCTTGTGATGCCGCCGGCCTTACTTCTAGCGCTGATCGCAGTTCTTTGAAGCGCCGCGGTTATCGCCCGCGTGCATACATCAGAATCAGGGAGCGTTGGGCGAAGGGCATGTATACCAGCGCGGCGCTCATTCCCAGAGCCAGGCCGGTGCTCACGTGATGAACCAAAAGAAATGGCGAAAGCGCCCACAAGAGATCCAGCACAAGCAAGACGGGAAAAAGTTTGCCGAACTTAGCCGGAAGCTGCCGGTAATCGAATGCAAGCGCGGCGAGAAGAAAAAGCCGCACCGGAATCAATACGGCCGCGGTGGTCACCAGCAGAGCGGTCAGCACAGCCGGTGGAAGCAGTCCTGCCTCCGAGAAGAGCTCGTGGATCTCCTGGAGGTTTGCGAGCGCCCCCAAGTAGAACGCCAAATACATCGCCTGCACCAGTAAGAGCAAATTCCGGACGAGCGTGCGCGGAGCCTCGGGCAACTCGTGCGGCGCGGTGAGAACCTTGCCGGACACCGGGGCTGGAAAGCTCTGCTCAGCCACCAGCAGCTCAGCCGGCTGCGGGTTGGTTGTGCTCTGCGCGACGGGCGCAATGAATCGGTAGCCTTTGCCAGAAACGGTCTCGACATATCGCGGCTGCGAAGCGGAGTCGTTCAGCGCTTCGCGAATCTTATTGATAGCGGTGTTCAGGCCGTGATCGAAATCGACGAACGTGTCTTCACCCCAGAGCCGCTTTCGCATCTCCTCGCGCGTTACCACCTCCCGTGGGCGCTCCAGCAGCATCACCAGCACTTGAAAAGGCTGCGAATGCAGCCTGATGCGAATACCGTTCTTGCGCAGTTCTCCCGCTGCCTCGTTTGCCTCGAATACTCCGAAGCAAAACAGGCGGCTTGGATTGGCCTCTGGCATTAGCAAGCCTCCAGTTTAGCCACGCCGAGCGCTGTGGAGAGATTGCGATAAGAGTTGACAATTCAGCAGCTTGCACTTTGAGGTTTAAATGCGCTGCAGTTTGAGCCGCCGCCGATTGCGGTGGCCAGCGCGGATGGGCCATGATGCGGCCGCGAGGTGAATCGTGCGATTGAGAATCCGGTGGCTGGCAGCGTTCCTGGTGACAGCGGGCCTGTGTCCGGCGGCGCGGCTGAGTCCGGGTGCGGAGCGCGCATTTGAGGATTACATTTCCGGTTTTGAGGCGCAGCTCGCAAGGCGGCACGCATGTCCTTATAGTTACCTCGCAGTGCTCGACGCGGGGCCAGCGAGACGAGCTGAAATCGAGCGCCAAATGATGGCCGGCGCGATGCACATCGAGCCGGTGAATGGCGGCACTTGGCCGGTGAACGGCGGGTTGCTGCATCACTGGCGAGGCGACGCTTTTGTGTCAGCCGCGACGCGGCAGCAGATGCTCGCGCTCCTGAGAGATTACAACCATCTCTCCATCTATTACGCGCCACAGGTTCAGTGGTCTCACGCCGTGTCGGAGCAAGGGCGATTTGTCACGGTCGCGATGCAGCTCTGGGAACGCAATGTGGTCACGGTGGTGCTCGACGCAAACTATGCGGTTGAAACAGGACTCACCGGGACCAACACAGGCTACGGCTTTTCCCGCAGCATACACATCTGGCAAATCGACCAGCCCGGAACGTCGCAAGAACACCGGCTGCCCGAGGGTCAGGACGATGGCTTCCTATGGCGCCTGAATTCTTATTGGAGCTTCGTCCAAGTTCGTGACGGATTGCTGATGGAGTGTGAGGCGATTTCGCTCACGCGCGACATCCCGCTTGGTTTTGGGTGGCTGATTACGCCTGTTGTCAGAAGCCTACCGAAGACATCTTTGGAGTTCACTTTGAATGCAACTAGGAAGGCTTTGCTGGCAGGCACGCTAAAGGAGGCGCGCTGATGATTTTAACCGGCCGCACCACACCCACACGTTTCGTACATGCCTTGCGGATTCACACTGCCGTGACTGCCGCACTTGAAAAACGCCTGCTGATTTGGATTGCACGCCGCACACCTGCGACGATCAGCCCGGATCATTTGACCGGGCTCGCTCTTGTCTCGCTGGTACTCGCGGGCGCGTCATATGCGCTGGCAGTGCGGGACACTCGCGCGCTCTGGCTGGTAAACTTTTTCCTTTTCCTAAACTGGCTTGGCGACAGTCTCGACGGCACCTTGGCGCGGGTTCGGAATCAGCAACGCCCGCGCTATGGATTTTACGTCGATCATACTTGCGACACGTTTGGCGCGCTGGCTTTGATGGCCGGACTCGGCTGCTCCGGCTTTATTCACTGGCAGATCGCTACTGGGATGCTTATCTGCTTTTACATGCTCTCGATTGAGAGCTATCTGGCAACTTACACACTCGGACGCTTCCATTTATCGCATGGCGCCTTCGGCCCTACCGAGATTCGAATTCTGCTCGTGATAGGCAACGCGCTGTTGCCTGTTCATCCTTATGTGAGGGTCGCCCACTGGCATTTTCTACTCTTCGATGTCGCGGGCGCAGTCGCTGTGGCTGTAATGGCGCTGATGTTCTCGACAGCAGCGCTGCGTCACAGCCTGCTGCTTTATCGAGAAGAAACGCAGCGATGAGGCTCGCAAGATTCAGCCTGATCGGCCTCCTGGGCGCCGTATTGCAATTATCGTCGCTTCAACTGATGACGCAATACTTCCATGTGCGCGGGCTACTTGCCGCGGCCGCCGCAGTGGAAATCACGCTGTTGCACAATTTCATCTGGCATGAGAAGTTTACCTGGCGCGATCGAACCAGCAAAGGCCTCCCACAAAGAATCATTCGGCTCTGGCGCTTTCACTTGGGGAATGGCTTCGTCTCGCTGTTTGGAAATACGGTGCTGATTTACTTTCTGGCCGAACGGCTCAAGCTTCCCGTGCTAAGCTCGGCTGTCGCCGCCATCGGCCTGTGCTCGCTAGCAAATTTCCTGTTGGCAGACCGCTGGGTATACCCGGCTCCCGGCTAGCGGCGCTTCAGATCTTCGAGCTCTGCGAGAGTGCGCGGCCAGTCCGAGCGCAGGAGCCGCGACAGACTTCTATCCGCTAGAATTTTCCCACCCGTCTGGCATCGAGCGCAGTAGTTTGTTTCGTTGTCCGCGTAGCGAATGCGCTGGATCTTTTCTCCGCAGGTTGGACAAGGTTCGCCATAGCGTCCGTGAACCGCCATATCTTTGCGAAATGCAGTTACTTTCTCGGGGAAGTTAGTCTCGGCTTCCGCGCAGAGGCGATCCATCCAGATTCGGAGCGTGTCGCGCGTCGAATCAAACAGCTTTTCCCATTCCTGCGATTCCAGCTTGTGAGTGAGCGTGATGGGAGACATTTGCGCTGCGTGCAGGATCTCATCCGAATACGCGTTCCCGATGCCGCTAACCAGGCGCGGGTCGGTGAGAGCCCTTTTGAGCGTGCGGTTTTCGAGCATCAAGCTAGCGCGAAAGGCATCGAGATCGCTGCTGAATATTTCAATGCCGCCCGGGTCGACGGAGCGCAGACCTTCCTCGCCCTTGACGATATGCAGCGATGCGCGACGCTTTGCACCAGCCTCGGTGAGCACTAGAGAGCCGCTCGAAAAATCGAATGCCGCCAAATTGTTGCGGCCAGCCAGTTTTGCCCCTAGCGGACGCCAATGTAGCCGTCCGGCAATCATCAGGTGAAGCACCAGCCAAAGATCGTTCTCTAATCCGATTGCGATGCGCTTGCCGACGCGCCGAAGTTCGCGTACAGTGCAACCTTCGACATCTGTAATGGGCGGCTGTACGGTCCGCAGCAAGAACGCGCTTCGCAGGCGCACATGCTGGAGGCGCTGACCCACAATGCGCGGCTCAAGCGCGTGAAGGTAGGCAGCGATGTCCGGCAGCTCCGGCATGCTTCAAGTTGTAAACAGATTCGTGTTGAGAAAATTATTGCGAAACTTGCCCTTCGGATCGTACTTCGACGCCAGTTTCACGAAATCGTCGAGCCTTTCATACCTGGATTGCAGCTCGGCGGGAGCCATCGTGAAGAGCTTGCCCCAGTGGGGCCGCGGGTGAAAGGGCGATAACTCCCGCTCGATAAGTGGAAGCACTTGCTGGACGGCCGGCCAGTCCTGTTTCCAGGTGAAATGAATGGCGACACTGGGCCGCCGGTAGCAGGTGCTCATCCATAGATCGTCGGCTGCGATGGTACGGATTTCGGTGATCAGCAAATGAGGACTGATGTGATCGCGCAACCGCTCGACCGCCAGAATGGCCTCTACCGCATGCTGCCGCGGCAGGAGGTATTCCGATTGAAGTTCTTTCCCTGCGCTCGGCGTAAAGCCCATGCGGAAATGAGGCAGCCGGTCATACCAGGGCCCGGGCACGCCCATCTGTTCGGTGCAATTCTCGGCCGAAAGCGTTTCGATCGGATGCAGGTTTCGAGTCGCCAACCGGGCGCCGAAGAATTCTTTCGGCGGGGTATAAGTCTGCCCGGCATTGACCCGGCTCTTAATCCAGAGCTCGCTGATCCGTTGGTTCTGCCAGTCGGTAAACAAACTGACGCTGTAACCGCTAGCCTGAATTTCTTCGAAATGACTCTTCACTTGCGCAAGCGGCAGGTCCTCGTACACGTACTGCCGCACCATATAGGTGGGCTCGATGTCGAGCGTGATTTTGGTGATCACACCGAGTGCGCCGAGTCCGACTACTGCCGCGCGGAACTCGTCGCCGTCAGCCTGACGCGAAAGCTTCACCACGTCGCCCGCGGCCGTCACCATTTCGAGAGCGGACGCAGCAGCAGCGAGATTAGGGTTCTTTTCACCCGAGCCATGCGTCGCCGTGGTGCACGCGCCGGCGACCGAAATGTGCGGGAGCGAAGCCAGATTGTGCAACGCGAATCCCTTGCTATCGAGATACGGCCCGAGTTGCCCGTAAGTTACGCCGGCTTCTACTGTGACGGCGTGTGCGGCAGCATCCAGCTCAATCTTCCGCATGGGTTTGAGCGAGAGAAGCGTGTGATCGCTGTCGGCAATGGAATTGAAACAATGACGGGTGCCGAGCACCTTCAATTTGCTTTCCGACCGGAGAATGGATTGAATCTGATCGAGCGACGCAGCCTCCCGCAGACGCTCGGTCCCATAGACGATGTTGCCGGCCCAGTTGGTTAGCCTCGGCTCCGCCTCGAGCATAGAGAGCGGTCTCATGAAAGAGCCCGCGAGGGCGCTCGAGAACAGGCGCAGAAAGGTTCTCTTGTTCATCAAACGCTAACAGATCGTATCAGATCACGCAAACGTTGTGAGATGGTATCGGATCCACTTACGCGTGCTTCGAAATCCGCCGCACCAGCAGCGAAATGGTCAGACCAATGAAGATGACGACCGCCAACACGCCATTGATGCGCGACGCCAAGGAAATTGCGTGGCGCGTATTCGGAACATTGGAGAGCGGCAAGAGCACAAGGTTCATAAATAGATATACGCCGAGGCCATAGAGTAAACCGGAGATGACCGGCCGCCGTATTAGTAGCGCAAATTTGCGGCTCGCCGCAAAGAAAATCGCGGCCCAAGCCAGCGCGATCAGGTAATGCAAGACCACGCCCATCGCCACGGCCGCAAGGCCCCAATGCACGGCAGCGCTCAGGCCGATTAATCCACTCGCTATATATCGGAACACCATTGCCGGCGTAATCCCGCGTAGGGCATTGAAGATCAGGCTATCTGTAATGTCCAACGTCCCTGCAATCAGACCAATCCAAAGGACCGCCGAGAAACCGGACCGGCTTCGTGGGTGCGCCTCGTACGCTTCGGTCTTCAGCATTGCAGGTTTGCCGGGCGGTGCGCTCACAGCCGTCATTATCCCGCCGTTGTTGGAAGCGATTTTTCGCGCGAAGGAGCCGGGGGGAGGCGGCTATTTCGGCGAGCCCGGGCGCTCCGAGATATGATTCGGAGCATATGTTGAATCGTCGAGCGTTTTCCCGGGATCTGGCTGGCGCCGCGCTGGGAGCCGCAACTGTTGCAGGAGCATCGGCAGCCGAGGACAACCCGAATATTGCGCCCTTCAAGATCTCGGTCATGCTTTGGACCGTCTTCAGAGATCTCCCTTTTGAGCAGCGCCTCGAAAAGGTGGTCGAAGCCGGTTACACCAACGTGGAACTTGTCGGCGAGTACAAGAAGTGGTCTGATAGCGAGTTCAGCCGCTATAACGCCAAGCGCAAGCAACTCGGCATCAATTTCGACACCACCGCCGGGCTTCGTCACGCTGTCGGGAATCCAGCCGACCGCGATGCGATGCTTGCCGACGTCCGTAACGAGCTGCCAATCATGGAAAAACTTGATTGCCCAGCATGCATCGTAATGTCCGGCAATGTAGTACCTGGCATGCCGCGCGAGACCCAACACGAGAGCTGTATCGAAGGCCTCAAGCGCGCCGCTTCCATCATCGAAGGCAAGCAGATCAACGGCCAGCTTGTTCGCCTGCTGCTTGAAAATATCGACCCGGAAGAAAATCCCAAGTACTACCTGACCTCCGTGGCAGAAGGCTTCGAAATTATCCGCGCCGTGAACCATCCGCAGGTGCAGTTTCTGGACGATTTCTTCCACGAGCAGATCGCTGAAGGCAACCTCATCGAAAAACTCGAAAAGAATATCCAATACACGGGCCTGGTGCATATCGCCGACGTGCCCGGCCGCCATGAGCCCGGCACGGGAGAAATCAATTACGGCAATATCTATAAAAAGCTGGCCGAGCTGAAGTACGATCGCATGGTTGCGATGGAATTTCTGCCCACCAGCGATCCGGTGGCAAAGCTCCGCAAAGCTCGCGAAGATGCTCTGCGGCTCACCGCCGCCACGACCGCCTAATCGTCACGCGAGCGGTTGTAAACATCACCGCCGTGCGGCGGTTCTTGCCTGAGCATGAGGAAAGAATGCCATAGGCTGGATGAATGCGAACGTCGCCTATGCGGGCAGGAGGTCGTGAAGAAAAGGAGAGGCGCCGAACAGGGTCATTGCTTGGAGTGGGCGCAGCGGGTATTCTGACACGAGCGGCTATTTCATACCTGATCCTCGGGCAGGTGATTGCCGCATGGGCGCAGACCGCTCCGGTTTCGCCCGATCATCCATGGCACGCCATGCAAGAGCGGCAAATCGAACAGGATGCAAAGCGCTTTCGTGAGCCGCGATTCAGCATTGAGCCTGACAAGGCGTATTCGTTACCGGAGCTGATCGATTTAGCGGAGGCGCACAATCCCGAGACCCGCATTGCTTGGGAAGGCACTCGCGCGCAATTGGCAGAGCTGGGCATTGCGCGCAGCGAGTTGTATCCAACGCTTGCCGCCATTGCACTATCTGCGACGAATCGCGCGGAGATTCTCTTCGGAGACCGTTTTTATCGGCAGACTCTAGAGGCATTTGACGGCGCTCTGGAGCTCAATTACACAATCTTCGATTTCGGAGCGCGGGCGGGCAGAATCGCAGCAGCCAGAGCGCAACTCTTAGCGGCGAATTTTGCCTTCAACGACACGCATCGCAAGCTCATTTATCAAGTGGAGCAAGCCTATTACGGATTGCTGAATGCGTCGGGCCAAGAGGAAGCCGCGCGGGCAAATCTTGTGAACGCGCAGACCGCGCAACAGGCTGCCGAGGATCGATTGAACAACGGCTTAGCAACTCTGCCGGATGTTCTCGAAGCACGAAGCGCGACCGCGCAGGCGGGGTACGATCTGGAGGCCGTACTGGGGGCGGAAGAGATTGCCCGTGGAGACTTGGCGACGGCACTGGGAACTTCGGCGACCGCCGCCGTTCGCGTGCAGCCACTGGAGCAGATACCGACACCCGAATCGATCGGCGATACGGTTGATCAAGCGATCGATCGCGCATTCGAACAGCGTCCCGATCTGATGCAGCAGTTAGCCGAAGTGCGGTCGGCTAACGCCCGAATTAAAGAGGCGCGCTCGGCCTATTATCCGACGCTGAACGTGAATGCCAGGCCGACGGCGGAGTCGTTGTACGGTTTGCAGCAAACGGCGCCTTGGGCGCACAGCGCGGATTTGACCGGCGGCTTGACTCTGAACCTGAACTGGACGGTGTTCGATGGCGGCGCGCGAAAGAATCGGTTGGCGCAGGCCGAAGCCAACAGCCGCGCAGCAGAAGCACAAGTCAGCGCCACACGAGATCAAATCACCAATGAGATCTGGACAGCTTACTCGAATTTAAGAACTGCTCTTCGCCAGCGGCAATCGGCGATTGCGCTGTTGCAAGCGGCCAGTCAATCGTACGCTGCCACGCTTGAATCCTATAAGTATGGCGTTCGCAATTTTTTGGATGTCACATCAGCGCAGCGGACGCTTGCGCAGGCACGCTCGACCGACGTGCTAGCCCGTACACAGGTGCTCACCGCAGTGGCAAATTTGGCTTTCCAGACCGGCGATGCGATTCAACCGGGCGCGCGGAGACCTGGGCCATGACCGGGAGAGGAGGTGCTCATTTCTCGAGATGCGGATTGTTGCTAGCGTTGCTGGCGCTCACGAACTGCGCCCGAGCTCCTTCGTTCGACATCCTGGGCTCGTTCTTCCCGGCGTGGCTGATTTGCCTGGTTGTCGCCATGTTTCTTACGGCGTTGACCGGGTGGATGCTACGACTTCTGCACATTCCAATCGCTGTGCCGACATTGACCTATCTGAGCCTCACGGCATTGTTTACATTTGCTCTATGGCTGGTATTTTTTGGCTCGTGACAAGGTTTCCTTATGGAGCTTGAAACCAGTGCGAGGACCAGGCAGCAGCTTGGCCGCTTGATCAGTATCGGCATCGTCATCGCGGCCGTGATTCTCGGCATTACGGTTCTTTATCGTACGAATTACTATCCGCGAACCGACGACGCGGAAATCTTTGCGAATTTCATTGGAATCGCGCCGCAGGTGGACGGGCCGCTGGTTCGCCTGTGTGTGCGCGATAACCAGTTTGTGAAAAAAGGCGAACTGCTCTATGAAATCGATCGGCGACCATACGAATATGCGCTTGAGAGAGCCGTTTCCGAACAGGCTACTCTCGAGGGGCAGATCGCGGACGAGCAACGAAGGATAGCGGCGCTGGTGAGCGCGGTCTCGGTTGCGCAGGCAAACATTCAGAGTTCGCAAACCGACATCAGTAGATATGAGGCGTCGGTGGATGAGGCCCGAGCTGACGTGGCGAATGCGCAACAGGGGGTTGAGCGGGCGCGGGCGGAATGGGCATATGCCAACAGTAATCTCAATCGTATTGAGCCGCTGCTTGCCAAGCAGTTCGTCACGGTGGACCAGGTTGACAAAGCGAAAAGCTCGGAGATCTCCCTCGCGCAAGCGCTAAAACAGGCGGAGTCGCAGTTAAGGGTTTCGCAGGCGGGATTGCAATCCGCGTTGGCGCAATACGAACATTCGAAAAGCGTCCTGAAACAAAGCAAGGCGCAGCATGAAGAAGCGCAACACGGTGTCACCACGCTCGAACCACTGATCCACCAGCGTGGCGCAAAAGAGGCGGCAGTAAAAACCGCTCGGTACAACCTGGATAACTGCAGAGTTTATGCACCGTTCGATGCTCGCGTCACGAACCTGACGATTTCAGAAGGCGCCTATGCGCACGTTGGGGAGCAAGTGTTTACGCTGATTGACGCGCGCACCTGGTGGGCGCTCGCCAATTTTCGTGAAGGCCAACTGCAGCGCATCGCGCCGGGGATGCGGGCGGACGTTTACGTCATGTCCAAACCGAATGTGCGCTTTTCGGGCGTGGTCGAGAGCATCGGGTTCGGCGTTACGCCGGATGAAGACGTCATTGGCCGTTTGCAGCCGGGCCTCCCGAATGTGCAGCGAACGTTGAATTGGGTGCATCTCGCATCGCGTTATCCAGTCCGAGTGCGCGTCGCGAATCCCCCGGCTGAATTGTTTCGAGTAGGTGAATCGGCTGTCGTCCTGATTCGAGGACGTTGAGAGATGGCCACACTGGCGCAAAGCGTGCCTCAGCCGTTGCAGCGGCCGTCGCACTGGTTCCGGGAGTTCCTCAAGCAAGAACTCGCTCCGTATCCGGGCCGCGCAGGAACCGTTGCGCGCATGGTGATCTCTGCGACTCTGATCATGATCGTTTGCATGACTTTTCGCATTCCGTACAGTTGGCAAGCTGCGATTTATGCGCTTTTGGTTTCGCGTGAAAGTCCTCGGGCCACGCTGCAAACGGGGGGAGTATTATTCCTTGTTACAGGTTTGACCGCCGGCTATCTTGTGACCGCGGTGTGGTTCGTTATTAATATTCCCCTGCTTCATTTTCTGTGGGTGATCGGCACTTTGTTCCTCGCTTTCTTTGCAATCCGGATATTTAGTAACTATCTTGCGGCGGTCGCTTCAGTCAACATGATCTCTGCTGGGATTCCGTTTTGGGACAGCCATGTACCGGCCGAGACCAATGTCGAAAATACACTTTGGCTATGTTTGGCGGTACTGGTCGCAGTCGTCATTACCGCGGGGGTAGAGCTGGCTTTTGTACGAGGCCGGCCGGGAGATGAAGTTGTCCTGCCGATCACTCAGCGATTATCTGCGATCGAGAACTTATTAGCTTCCTACGCGGTGGGCGCCGCGATAGATCCCATTATCGAAAAGGAAATTAACCGTCTCGAGATACTTGGGACATCCATGTTGCGGCGAATCTTGCGCCGTTCAAACTATTCGGCCCAATACTCCACGCATATGGGTGCTGTGGGGGCCCTGGTCGGCAGGCTCGTAGATCTTGCGGCAACCCTGACTCAGCTAAGTTTCGATCTCTCGCCGGCTGATCGGAGACGATTTCGGGAATTGGCCGCGAGCCTTGCGAATATTCGCAACGATCTGACGAATCGCAAGATTCCCGGCCCCATTGAGTTCAATAGGGATAAAGAGGCGAGCAACGTTCCGTTATTGGGCGAGACGGAGCACACGGTCACTCTCATCACTCAAGTGTTTGCGGGTACTCGATCGATTCAAGAATATCTGCCATCATGGGACGCCGCAGCGAAACCTGCGCTGCTAGCGCGGGATGCATTCTCCAATCCCGACCACGTTCGATTCGCACTAAGAGGCTGTTTAGCCGCGAGCAGTTGTTATGTCATCTATAACGCGATTGCCTGGCCGGGTATCAGCACGGCGGTCACCACGTGCCTGCTGACAGCGCTGTCTACAGTTGGCGCATCCCGACAGAAGCAGATGCTTCGTCTTACGGGCGCAATCGCGGGCGGCTTCCTTATTGGAATGGGCTCGCAGGTTTTCATTCTGCCCTACCTGGATTCCATCGGCGGGTTTGCGATTCTCTTCGTAGTCGTCACGGCTCTATCTTCCTGGTTGAGCACATCAAGTCCGCGCCTGTCATATTTCGGCATTCAGGTCGCTCTTGCTTTCTACCTGATCAACTTACAAGAATTCAAAATGCAGATCTCACTTGCAGTAGCGCGAGATCGCGTGGTTGGGATTTTGCTGGGACTTTTGATGATGTGGTTTGTCTTCGACCAGTTATGGGGCACGCCTGCCGGTGTCGAGATGAAGAGGGCATTTGTCTCGAGCTTCCGATTGCTCGCTCAACTTGCAAGAGAGCCGCTCTCGAAGGATATTCGAACAGCGATTGAGGATAGCCTCGCTCTTCGCGATCGGATCAACGCTCATTTCGACCAGGTAAGAGCGCTTGCGGATGGCATGCTTTTCGAATTCGGGCCTTCGCGGGGCCGGGATCTTGCTATGCGCGACCGCGTCCGGCAATGGCAGCCGCAGTTGAGAACACTTTTCCTTATGAGGGTTGCGTCTCTAAAGTACCGGCTTCAACTGCCGGGCTTTGAGTTGCCTAAGAGGTTGCTAATCTGCCAGCGCGAGTACGATGAGCACTCGGCGCAACTTTTGGAAGAAATGGCGAATGCGATTGAAGGTAGACCAGCGCATCTGGACCTGACGGCCGATGATTCAGTGAACCTGCTGGGGCGAGTGCTACAGCAGTGTGGCGGCCCAGAGTTGGAGCGATTGCCGGCGGGCCAGGTCGACTCATTTGTTACTTTGCTCCGTGAAATTGATCAACTCACTGCTTTGTTCGCGAGACAGGTGGCTGCGGATTTTCGATCAGGCCAGGACGGTTTCGAATCGGCGGATCAACAAGTGCCCTAATTCCCCTGTCCGGGTAATCTCAAGTACAGGTAAGGAGCGCCTCAGCTTATGCACGCCGGAAGGATACCAGAAAGCAAGGGGTGCACCGAGTGGAGTGGAGAGTCCGATTTTTCTCCACTCGCGTCGTCATGCTTTGGATGAGCGGACCAGTTTCAGCGCAGGGACCAAGTCCGGCAGCACCGCGATAATCATCCACATCTTCAGCGCTGAACCCTAGCGACTCCGTTGTGAGAGTTTCGCAAAGCAGCAGCCGCATATGAAGGCGCTGCGAGCTCCGCGTTTACAGATTGTATCAGCTTGGCTTCGGTAAAAACAATTAGGGTCGCTGTTCTGAACGAGTTGTGCCAGACGGGGGTTTCAATTTACAGATGATAACCATCCGGGCTTCGGCTCAGCTTTTAAAAATGATGCGTATCATCCCGAAACGAAAAGAGGTCTTCTTGGACAATACGGAAAACCCGCATTCCCGCACGAATTCGCTCATCTGGTAGGGTGTACGAAACGGCTCGTCGAGGAGGCCAGACTGATGCATCCAAGAGTGTACAAAGAGTTTGACCGTATTGTGTCAGCCCGAGGAGCGAGTGGGTCAGCATTGGAAGTAGGAGCGTTGCCGTCAGAGGACAGCCTGCTTTGTATGGATTCATTACGGGCGACCAAAGAAAGAATAGGAATCAACCTTGACGGCCCATACGATTACAACGGCTTTAAGATCCTAAAGGGAAACGGCAATCACATGACGTGCTTTGAAGATAACCGATTTGACGTTGTGATGTGTAATGCCATGCTGGAGCACGATAAGTATTTTTGGAAGACCATAGGAGAAATAACGAGGGTTACAAAACCGGGTGGGTTGGTGGTGATCGGTGTGCCTGGATATACATATTTGAGGGGGGAGCGAATCAAATCGTTCCTGAAAAGAGTTCCAGGCCTGCGCTGGAATGAATATTTTGGTTTATTCACGGACGCGACGGTCACCTTTGAAATCCACAACTACCCTGGCGATTATTACCGGTTCAGCCCCCAGGCATTAAGAGAGGTGTTCTTTGACGGAATGGACGCTGTCGAGATTCGTACAATCATGCTGCCGCCAAGAATTATCGGCGCGGGCATAAAGCGCTAGTTAACGACCGCGGTCTCTCGATATCGAGGTTGAGGGGAGTGCCGTAGTCACGCCGAAAATAGGGCGGATCGAAATGCGAAAGATACAAGCCAGAAAAAATCCACAGCGTACACTTCTGCACTTCTGCGACGTCGCTGCACGTAATAATCGTTTCGGAACGGGCCGGGAAAGGCTGGCCGATCAAACCACCGACACGCAACAAAATGGGCAAGCGGCCACCAAAACGAAAAGCATGGCTGCGGATTTCGAGCACCTGGAAAAGAGCCGCAGGAAATCTGAATCTTGGCAACCCTGCAAAATTGCCAACCGATTTTCGCTGCTGACGGGCGGTCAGGGTTTGGCCATCATATCGGCTTTACCCGTCGCTAGATCTACAGGGATCGAATTGTGCTCGTGCACGATCAGCCATTTCCCTCCTGTCTTTCGGAAGACGTCAGTGGTGCGGACGTTACCCTCCGTTTTCTTTCCGTCCTTGTCGGTTAGTACAGAGTGAACGATTAGGTGTGCGTAACCGAATGTGCCAGCCGTGATCACGTTCAATTCGCTCATAGAGGCGTCAGTGGGGCCGGGGAATTGCGCGAATAGATCTTCCCAATCTTTGCGATACGCTTTGGCTCCGACATATTCGCGGGGCGGAACAACATCGAACACGAACAGACTCTCATCAGCGACGTAGCCTGACATAATCTTGTCTACATCCTTCGCCCTGAACCCTTCGATCACACGTTGCTCAACGGCGGTAATCTCGCTTTTATCGTTCGAAGACGCATGAACGCGGCTTGCATACATGGTCGTTAGAATAGTAACGCCTGCTAGAGCAAGGAAAAAACCAAAACCCTTCATTTATATCCTCCTGATAGCAAGCGATTATACATATGCAAAGGGGCTTTGCCAAATTGTGCACTCAGGCCCAAATTGTCTGAGACCGCTGAACAACTGACGCATTTGGGACGACGTCTCTAACCGGATGGCGGATATACAAAGTCTCCGATCTGATAAGCCCCAAGGGAAAGATCGGTGCACCAGCATCGGCCTGGCACAACGACGAAAAATGTTTGCGATGTCCCATCGCCGGCTGAAAAGGCATCATCGGCCGATACCTCGGCGCTTGGCCCGCAAAGCATATTGCGGTGGCTAGCTACAATGCATGGCGGAGCGGTGAAAAAGGAGATGGTATGAATTAGCGAGCTACGTCGGCGGTAGGGTCCAGAGGGAGACCTCTGGAGTAGACAGGCCACAGGCTGGATGCATAGTTTGAGGCGCTTGCGACCTCGTAAAGGAGATTGGT
>Ga0335074_10006804_pt1 | contig 15863 bp, 12 predicted proteins | sample Lox_Sample_23_FD_206715 | JGI IMG/M metagenome (GOLD analysis project Ga0335074, IMG submission 206715) | Soil microbial communities from Loxahatchee National Wildlife Refuge, Florida, United States - Lox_Sample_2.3 | ecosystem: Environmental > Terrestrial > Soil > Wetlands | place: USA... | reverse complement strand
TCGACGTCGTTCCGGGTGCCGGTGGCGCTGCCCGACGGACCGCACAGCTGGCAGGTCACCGCGGTCAATCCGGCCGGCGTGACCGGGGCTTCCGGCGTCGCCCGGGTGTTCGTCGACACGGTGGCGCCGACGCTCATGGTCAACGTCGGCGGGGCCCGGCGCGCGGGCTCGGGGGTGACGGTCACCATGCGCTATCGAGACGCGCCACCGAAGGGGCTGCCGGCGCGGGACGCCTCGGGCGTCGAGAAGCTCTCGATCCGGTGGGGGGACGGGACCCTGGTGTTCCTGAAGCCCGGCGTGCACCGCGAGGTCCACTTTTATCGGCGTGCTGGGCGCTACAAGATCGTCGTCTTCGTCACCGATCGCGCCGGCAACAGCCGGAAGGTCGTGAAGTTCGTGCGGATCGGTACGAGGTAGGCCGGGTGCGGAGCGAACACAGTTGATCCGGCGTGCCCTGCTCCTCTCGATTGTCCTGATGCTCGGCACCGCCGGCGTCGCCCAGGCCCAGGGTCCGGTGTACAGCGCGACGCCGCCCACCAAAGGAGCCTGGTACAGCGACGGTCAGACCGGTCGCTACCTGCTGGGCGGCACCTGGCTGGTGCGGCTGGACCCGAGCAATGTGGGCGTGTCGCAGGGTTGGTGGCGCGACGTCGCCTCGACCGACGGCTGGACCACGACCACCGTCCCCAACGCCTACAACGCCGGCGACCTCTCCCAGGCCAGCATGAACGGCTACGTCGGCTGGTACCGGCGCGACTTCACGCTGCCGGCGGGGGCGTTCGCGTCCTACGTGCCCCAGAGCGCCCGCCACTGGATCATCCGGTTCGAGTCGGTCAACTACACCGCCACCGTGTGGCTGAACGGCCACGAGATCGGCACCCACGCCGGCGCGTACCTGCCGTTCGAGTTCGACCTCAAGTATCTGCGCGAAGGGGTCAACCGGCTGGTCGTCCGGGTCGACAACCAGCGGGGCGGCGGGGACTTCCCACCGGGTCCCGGCGGGCAGTGGTGGAACTACGGCGGCCTCCTGCGCGAGGTGTACCTGCGAGCCGTCCAGACCGCCGACCTCGAGCAGGTGCAGGTCCGGCCGATCCTGCCCTGCCCCCGGTGCGCCGCCACGATCGACGAGCAGGTGCTCGTCCGCAACGTCACCGGGGCGCGCCAGCGGGTGCAGCTGCGCGGCTCCTACGGGAAGGCGAGCCTGCGCTTCGGCTCGGCCACACTCGCGCCGCACGGGACCTGGACCGCGCACGCGACGGTGAAGATCCGGCATCCCGATCTGTGGGCCCCTGGTCACCCCAAGCTGTACGACGCCACGCTGACCCTGTCCGATTCGCGCGGGCGGACGCTCCAGGGGTACTTCACCTACAGCGGGATCCGGAGCATCAAGGTGGTGGACGGTCAGCTCGAGCTGAACGGCCGGCGCCTGGACCTGCGAGGAGTGGACCTGCACGAGCAAACGCTCCAGACCGGCGCCGCGATGACGCCCGCCCAGACCGCTCAGCTCATGACGTGGGTCCAGGAGCTCGGCGCCACCGTGATCCGCGCTCACTACCCGGTCGGGCCCGAGATGGAGGAGATGGCCGACCGCGACGGGATCCTGATCTGGTCGGAGGTTCCCGTGTACCAGACCCAGGCCCAGTACATCGCACAGCCGGGGTGGACGCAGCGGGCGGAGGCGCTCCTTCAGGAGAACATCCTCGACAACCAGAACCATCCGTCGATTCTGCTCTGGAGCATCGGCAACGAACTCCCGTCGCCCCCAACCGGGCCCGAAGATCACTACATCGCCTCCGCGGTCGCCCTCGCCCACCGGCTCGACCCAACGCGGCCGGTCGGGATGGCGGTCTCCAACTGGCCCGGGCTCGGTTGCCAGAGCGGCTGGGGCCCGCTCGACGTGATCGGCGACAACGAGTACTTCGGCTGGTTCGACGCCGGCGGTGGCGGGGACGACGACCGCGACGCGCTCAGCCCGTTCCTGGACAGCGTGCGCGCCTGCTATCCGAACAAGGCAATCATGATCACCGAGTTCGGGTTCGACGCGAACCGGGACGGGCCGGTCGAGGAGCGTGGCACGTACGAGTTCCAGTCCAACTCGGTCGCGTTCCACCTCGGTGTGTTCGCCACCAAGCCGTGGCTGTCCGGCGCGATGTACTTCGTGCTCCAGGACTACGTGGCGTTCCCGCAGTACTCGGGCGGCGACCCCCGTCCGGACCCGCCGTACAACCAGAAGGGACTGCTGGACTTCAACGGCAATCCGAAGCCGGCGTGGTACGTCGTGTCGCAGATCTACCATTCCACGCAGCAGATCGCGCCCCCGTAACGGCTTCTTTGGGCCTCGCTCCGCTCGGCGTCCTTGGGGCCGGGCGACCCCGTCCGGTCAGTGACCGCGGGCCGTCGCCGCGAGCGCCCGGGCGACCCCGTCCGGTCAGTGGCCGGGGGCCGTCACGCCGGCGACGCGGGCGACCCGGTGGGACACGGACCGGAGCTTGAGCTAGCCTGCTTTCCGGTGTCGTCCACCACGGAATTACGTCGCACTCCGCTGTACGAGCGCCACGCCGCGGCGGGCGCCAGGCTGGTGCCGTTCGCGGGTTGGGAGATGCCAGTCCAGTATGCGGGGATCCGCGAGGAGCACATCGCGGTTCGCAGCGGCGCCGGCGTGTTCGACGTGTCCCACATGGGCCAGGTGGAGACGCGCGGCCCCGACGCCCTGAGGTTCCTCCAGCATCTGCTCTCGAACGATCTACGCCGGATGCCCGAGGGCGGCGCCCAGTACAGCGTGATGCTCAAAGAGGACGGCGGCGTGCTCGATGATCTGTTCAGCTACCGCCTGGCCGACTGCGAGTTCCTCACCGTCACCAACGCCGCCAACCACGAGAAGGACCTGGCCTGGCTGCGGGCCCATGCCGGCGAGTTCGACGTCGACGTGATCGACGCGGCCGCGAAGTTCGCGATGCTGGCGGTGCAGGGCCCGGACGCCCGCGCGCTGGTGCATGGGCTGACGGACGGGAATCTGCCGGGGCGCTTTCACGTGTGCCAGCGCGCGGTCGCGGGCGTGCCGACGCTGGTTTGCGGCACCGGCTATACGGGCGAGGATGGGGTTGAGTTGCTGCTCGATCCGGATCACGCCGCGAGCGTCTGGGATGCGCTGGTGAAGGCGGGCGCGACGCCGGTCGGCCTGGGCGCGCGCGACACGCTGCGCCTGGAGGTGTGTTTTCACCTGTACGGCAACGATTTGAGCGAGGATCGCGGCCCGATCGAGGCAGGCCTTGGCTGGTGTTGCAAGGAGGCGACGGGTTTCATCGGGTCCGAGGCGGTGGCGCGGGCGCGGAGCGAGGGGACCGCGCAGAAGCTCGTTCCGTTCGTGATCGATGGGCAGGGGATCCCACGCCAGGGCAACCCAGTCCTCGGCGGTGGCGAGGTGACCAGCGGCACGTTCTCGCCGTGCCTGGAGCGGGGGATCGGGATGGCGTACGTTTCCACCGCGCGTGCCGAACCGGGCACCGAGATCGAGATCGACGTCCGGGGCCGGATCCGGCCCGCGGTGATCGAGCGAAAGCCTCTGTACAAAAAGGGAGCGTAACTACATGGCCGACCCGAGCTATCCGGACGACCTCAGGTATCACCCCGAGCACGATTGGGCCCGCATCGAGGGCGACACCGCGACCTTCGGGATCACTTGGTATGCCCAGGATGCGCTGGGTGAGGTGGTGTTCTTCGATGCCCCGCAGGTCGGGGCGACGATCAGCAAGGATCAGGCGTACACGGAGGTCGAGTCGGTGAAGGCGGTCTCGGATGTGATTGCGCCGTTGTCGGGGGAGGTGACGGCGGTGAACGATGCGCTGGCGGACAGTCCGGAGACGATCAACGACGATCCTTACGGGGACGGGTGGCTGGTCAGGGTTCGGCTCTCTGATCCGTCGGAGGCCGATTTGTTGATGGACTCGACCGAGTATCAGGCCACGCTGGAGTAGCGACCCGCTCGTGACGCGCTACACCTCCGCCACCGATGCTGATCGCGAGGAGATGCTCGCCGCGATTGGCGTGAGCTCGGTCGAGGAGCTGTTCGGGGACGTGCCGGAGAGCCTGCGGTTGAAGCGTGAGCTTGCGCTGGGTGATGGGCTGTCCGAGGTGGAGGTGTTCGAGGAGTTTCGGGCGCTGGCGGCTCGGAACACATCGGCGGAGGACGAGATCGGCTTTCTCGGCGCGGGGATGTATGACCACTATGTGCCGGCGCTGATCGACTCAATCATGAGCCGCTCGGAGTTTTTGACGCCGTACACGCCGTATCAGCCGGAGATCTCTCAGGGTGGTCTGCAGGCGATGTTCGAGTATCAGACGGCGATCTCGGAGCTGACGGGCCTGCCGGTCTCGAACGCGTCGGTGTATGAGGGGCCGAGCGCGGTGGCGGCGGCCGGGTACGTGGCCAAGCACGCGAATAACCGGCAGCGGTTCGTGGTCTCGCGCGGGGTGCACCCGCATTCGCGCGAGACGTTGCGCACGCACGCGCACGCGTGGGGGATGGAGGTCGTGGAGGCGCCGCTCGACCATGGTGCGACCGTGCTGCCGGACCTTTCCGGGGACGTGAGCGCGGTGATCGTGCAGCAGCCGAATTTCCTCGGGGCGGTCGAGGATCTCACGACCGTCGCGACCGCGGCTCGAGCGGCGGGCGCGGTGAGTATCGCGGCGTGTGATCCGCTGCCGCTGGCGCTACTCAGGACGCCGGGGGAGTGCGGCGTGGATATCGCCGTGGGGGAGGGCCAGTCGCTCGGGAATCGCCTGGACTTCGGGGGCCCATCGTTTGGGTTCTTCGCCGCCACGGAGGCTTTGATGCGCCGCATGCCCGGCCGGATCGCGGGCGAGACGAGGGACGTGGACGGCAAGCGCGGGTTCGTGTTGACGCTGCAGACGCGCGAGCAGCACATCCGCCGGGAGAAGGCGACGTCGAACATCTGTACCGCGCAGGCGCTGAACGCGCTGGCGGGCGCGATCTACTTGAGCTGGCTCGGGCGCGACGGGATCGTCGAGCTGGCCGAGCTGATGCTCCAGCGCACGGCCTACGCGCGTGAGCGGCTGACCCGGGTGGCTGGCGTGACGTCGCTGCATGAGCGGCCGGTGGTGCGCGAGTTCGCGGTCGAGATCGGCGCCCCGATCGGAGCGGTGATCGCGCGCTGCCGTGAGCAGGGCGTCAATCCGGGCTATCCGCTCGCTCGCGAGTACCCGGAGCACCCCGATGGGCTGCTGGTGGCGATCACGGAGCGGCGCAGCCGGGCCGACATCGACCGGCTGGCGGACGCGCTCGCTGCCGCCGTCGTGGCCGAGCGGGAAGCGGTCGGAGCCGGGACGTGATCCGCGAGGCCGACGACACGCTGACGATCTTCGAGCGCTCCAAGGCGGGACGGCGCGCGTTCGTCGCGCCGGCGCTCGACGTGCCCGCGCGCTCGCTCGACGAGCTGCTCCCGGGCGAGCTTCGCCGCAGCGAGCCGCCGCGGCTGCCCGAGGTCTCGGAGCCCGAGATCGTTCGCCACTACAACCGTCTGTCCAAGCGCAACTTCGATCTGGATACCGGCTTCTATCCGCTCGGGTCGTGCACGATGAAGCACAACCCGAAGCTGCACGAGCGGATCGCCGGGCTGCCCGGTCACGCCCGCATGCACCCGCTGCAGGACCCGACCCGGGCGCAGGGCGCGCTCGAGCTGATGTGGCGGCTGCAGGAGGCGCTCGGGGAGATCGCGGGGTTGCCGCACGTCTCGCTGCAGCCGTCGGCGGGCTCCCAGGGCGAGCTCGCCGGGGTGCTGCTCACGCGCGCCTATCACGAGGACCGCGGCGAGCGGCGGAGCAAGGTGCTCACGCCCGATACCGCGCACGGCACCAACCCGGCGACCGTGACGATGGGCGGTTACGAGGTGGTCAAGGTCCGCAGCGACGCCAGCGGGAATGTGGATCTCGACGATCTGCGGGCCAAGGCCGACGAGGACGTGGCCTGCCTGATGCTCACCAACCCCTCGACGCTGGGATTGTTCGAGACCGGGATCGAGGAGATCGAACGGATCGTGCACGGCGTCGGCGCGACGCTGTACTACGACGGCGCGAACCTGAACGCGATCATGGGCATCAGCAGGCCCGGCGACATGGGGTTCGACATCGTGCACTTCAACCTGCACAAGTCCTTCACCCAGCCGCACGGCGGCGGCGGCCCGGGCGCGGGCCCGGTGGCCGTGGCCGAGCGGATCGAGCCCTACCTGCCGCGGCCGCAGGTCGTCCGCCGCCAGGTGACGGGCGACGGCTCCGAGCCGTCTGAGGCGCCGGCGCAGCCGCCGCCCATCTTCTTTTACGACCTTGACTACGACCGCCCGAAATCGATCGGACGTCTCCGCGGGTTCCAGGGCAACTACGGCGTGTTCGTGCGCTCGTACGCCTACATCCGCTCGCTCGGAGCGCCGGGGCTGCGCGACGCGTCCGAGACGGCGGTGCTGAACGCCAACTACCTGCTCGCGCGCCTGCGCCAGCACGGCGTGGCCGAGTACCTCCCGGCCGCCTACGACCGCCTGTGCATGCACGAGTTCGTCCTCTCCGGAGAGCCGATGCGCCACCAGCTCCACATCAAGACCCTCGATCTCGCCAAGCGGCTGCTCGACCACGGCGTGCACCCCCCTACGGTGTACTTCCCGCTGATCGTCGAGGAAGCGCTCATGGTCGAGCCCACCGAGACCGAGACCAAGGAAACGCTCGACCGCTTCGCCGACATCCTCGCGCACATCCTGCGCGAGGCCCGCGAGGACCCGTCGGTGGCGCAGAACGCCCCCTATACGACGCCCGTCCGCCGGCTCGACGAGGCCGGCGCCGCCCGCCGCCCCGTCGTCCGCCAAGCGATGAACGGAAGCTGACCGAACCGCATGCGGTTCGTGATCTTCGGCGCGGGCGCGATCGGCGGCGTCGTCGGCGCGCGGCTGCACCAGTCCGGGCACGACGTGGCGCTGATCACGCGCGGGGCCCATTACGAGGCGATCCGAGGGGCCGGGCTGACGCTCGAGACACCCACCGAACGGGTGGTGTCGGAGATCCCCGTGGCCGACTCTGCAGGCGGGCTCGAGTGGCACGGCGACGAGGTCGTGCTGCTGGCAGTGAAGAGCCAGGACACCGCGCCGGCGCTCAGCGCCCTGCGCGACGCCGCCCCGGTCCACACACCGGTGGTCTGCCTGCAGAACGCGGTCGAGAACGAGCGGGTGGCGCTGCGCCTGTTCGAGCACGTGTACGGGGCGGTGGTGATGTCGCCGACCGCTCACCTCGAGCCCGGGATCGTGCACGCATACGGGACCCGGATGAGCGGGGTGATCGACGTGGGCCGCTATCCCTCAGGGGACGACGAGCGCAGCCAGGACATCGCCGAGGCGCTCGCGGCTTCTCATTTCAGCTCGCAAGCGCGACCCGACATCATGCGCTTCAAGTACGCCAAGCTGATCAGCAACCTCCCGAACGCGGTCGACGCGCTCGTCGAGCCTGGGCCGGAGGCCGATGAGCTGAGCCGGCTCGTGCAGGAGGAGGGCCGCGCGGTGCTGAGCGCCGCCCACATCGACTTCGTGGCCGATGAGGTCAACGACGTGCTGGCGCGGTGGAAGCGGCTCGATGTCCAGCCGATCGCTGGACGCGAGCGCGCCGGTTCCTCGACTCGGCAGAGCGTCGCCCGCGGCCTTCCGGTCGAGACGGACTACCTGAATGGCGAGATCGTGCTGCTGGCCCGCCGGCGCGGCCTGCCCGCGCCGGTCAGCCAGGCCCTGTGCGAGCTTTCGGCCCGGCACGTCCGCGAACGCCGGCCGCCGAACTCCGTACCCGCCGGTGAGGTCCTCGAGCGCGCGCGGGCGGCAAACTACGTAGATGGACCCGTTCGTCGCTGATGGCGCCGCCGAGATCGCGTCCCGATCGGAACGCGAGCTCGAGGCGCTGGTCGCGGTGTCCTCGCCCTCGGGCGACGTCGACGGCGCCGAGGAGGCGATCGCGCTGTGCGCCGCCTTCCTCCCGCCGCAGGCCTCGATCGAGCGGATCCCGTGCTCGACCCCGGGCAGCGCTCCGGACATGCTCGCGCGGATCAAGGGCCGCGGATCGGGTCGGCTGTTGCTCCTCGGTCACGTCGACACCGTGATCGGCCACTCCTCGCACGCGCCGCTCCGGCGCGACGGCGAACGGCTCTACGGTCCCGGCACGGTCGACATGAAGGGCGGTGACGTGCTCGCCCTCGGGGTGGCGCGGGCGTTTGCCACACGGCTCGACGCCTTCGACGAGGTGTCAGTGCTGCTCGTCACCGACGAGGAATGGCGAGTCGAGCCGTTCCGGCACGTCGAGCGCTTCACCTCATACGACGCCTGCCTGTGCTTCGAAGGTGGTCAGCTCGCGGCGGACGGCGACGAAGGGGTGGTCGTCCAGCGCAAGGCGGCGGGGACGATGCGGGTGGCCGCCACCGGCCGCGCCGCGCACTCGGGCAGCGCCCCTGACCAGGGCCGCAACGCGCTGCTGGCGCTGGCGGCCACCGCGATCGAGATCGCCAAGCTCCACGACCCTGCCGGCGCCGAGCACCTCAGCGTGGTTCCCACCGTGGTGCGCTCGGGTGACGCCTTCAACGTCGTGCCGGCCGAGGGCGAGCTGCTCTTCGACATGCGCGCGGACGTCAGCGAGTCGTTCCAGGCCGTCTGCGCAGCGGTCCCCGCCGAGCTCGACGGGGTCGGCCTCGACGTGGCCTTACGACGTGTGTGGCCCGGGATGGACTCGCGGGAGGCCACGACGGGACTGCTGGAGCGGGCCAGCGGCCGGCTGGGGCGGCCGATCGCCGGCGTCTCACGGGGTGGGGCCAGCGACGCCAGCCATTTCGCGCCGAGCATCCCGCTCACCGTCGACGGTCTGGGGCCACGCGGCGGTGCCGCCCACAATCCCGGCGAATTCGTGCTCGCGCCGTCGTTCCGCCAGCGGGCGGAGGTGGCGCTGGCGCTGGCGGCCGAGGTGCTCGGGATCTGACCCGAGTTCTTACTCGAACCTTCACCGGCTGCGCTGGGCACCTGCGATCCTTTGGGATGTGAGCGCGACGCCCCCAACCCGCACCCGATCACGGCTCCCGAATGGCCGCGGTCAGACCCAGCTCGAAGGCGTGATCGTGCTGGCGGGAATCGTCGGCCTGATGTGGCTGATCGAGGCCATCAACACGCTCGACTCAAACCACCTGGATAACGACGGCATCTGGGCTCGCAACCTCGACCATATATGGGGAATCTTCACCGCCCCGTTCATCCATCTCAGCTGGCAACACCTGATCGCGAACACGGTGCCGTTCGTGTTCATGGGCCTGATCATCGCCCTGCAGGGGGCCCGTCGGCTGCTGCAGGTGACCGCGATCGTGATCGTCGTGGGTGGCCTCGGGACGTGGCTCGTAGCTCCGTCGCATTCGGTCACGGACGGCGCCAGCGGCGTCGTGTTCGGCTACGCCACCTACCTGTTCGCCCGGGGGTTCTTCAACCGCAGCGCGCTCGAGCTGCTGACCGGTCTGATCGTGGGTGTGATCTGGGGCGGGGCGCTCGTGTCGAGCGTCGTTCCCCACACCGGCATCTCCTGGCAGGGACACGTATGCGGCGCGATCGGTGGCGTCGTGGCGGCCTACCTGCTCCGGAACGAGCGGCCGGCGAAGGCCGGTTCCGGCCCGAGCAGCCCGCTCGACCACGTCCTCGCCAACCAGTAGCTAGCCTCCACATGGAGTGCGGATCTTTTCGGGCATCCAGCCGACGGGCCGCAAGCACCTCGGCAACTACATCGGCGCGATCGTCCAGTGGGTGGCCGGCCAGGAGCGCGGCGAGGCCATCTACTGCCTGGTCGACGCGCACGCGATCACGGTCGCCTACGAGCCGGAGGCGTTACGAGACGCCGTCTACGACACCGCGGCCATCCTGCTCGCGGCCGGGCTCGATCCCGAGCGCTGCATCTTCTTCCGGCAAAGCGACGTCCAAGAGCACACGGAGCTGTGCTGGCTGCTGTCGAGCGTGACGTCGTTCGGGGAGCTCAACCGCATGACCCAGTTCAAGGACAAGGCGGGCTCCCAGCGCGATCTGGTGTCCGCCGGGCTGTTCTTCTATCCAGTTCTCCAGGCCGCCGACGTGCTCGCCTATCGCGCCCACGAGGTCCCGGTCGGGGAGGACCAGCGCCAGCACGTCGAGCTCATGCGCGACGTCGCGGAGCGCTTCAACGCCCGCTTTGGGGAAACGCTGGTCGCGCCCGAGGTCAGGGTCCCGGAGGTGGGGGCTCGGATCATGGACCTCCAGGTGCCCGACAAGAAGATGTCCACCACCGGCGGCAGCCCGCAGGGCACGGTGCTGGTGCTCGACGAGCCCGAGACGATCGTGAAGAAGTTTCGCTCCGCCGTGACCGACTCGGGTAGCGAGGTCGTCCGCGCCCCCGACAAGCCCGGCATTTCCAACTTGATTGACATCCTCGCCGCGGTACGGGGGATCTCCCCCGAGCAGGTCGAACAGTCGTTCGACGGGTCCGGCTACGGCGCGTTCAAGCAGGCCGTGGCCGACGCGGTGGTCGATTACCTCGCCCCGGTGCGGGCGCGCTATGAGGAGCTGCGCGCCGACGAGACGGCGCTCGAAGAGACCCTCGAGCAAGGCGCCGAGAAGGCCCGCGCGATCGCCTCCGACACGATGATCGACGTCCGCGAGGCAATGGGGGTCGGACCGGTCCGGGTCCGCCAGTAGCCTGCCGACGATGCGGATTGCCGACCTCGAGCTGGACCTCGATGTTTTCGCCGGACCGTTCGACCTGCTGCTGACGCTGGTCCTGCGGGAGGAGATCGATCTGCTCGAGGTCGACCTCGCCGAGGTGGTCATCGCCTACATCGACCACCTCGAGAGCCGCGGCGAGCTCGACCTCGAGGCCGCTACCGAGTTCCTGGTCCTGATCGCGGCCCTGCTGGAGCTGAAGTCGCGGCTGCTGCTCCCGGGCGAGGAGATCGAGGAGCTGATCGAGCTCGAGCCGGGCGAGGCCGCCGAGGAGCTCCTGGCGCGGCTGCTCGACGCCCACCGCTACCGGTCCGCCTCGACCTACCTGCGAGACCGGCTCGCCTCCGAGGAGGGCCACCGCTTCCGTTCGGCCCCGCTGCCGCCGGCGCTACGGCGCGCCTCGCTTCCCGAGGCGAATGCGGTGTACGACCCGGCCCTGCTGGGGGCGGCTATTGGGACGCTCCTGCAGATTCCAGAGCCCGTTGACGTGCGTCACATGGTGGGCTCGCGCGTCACCGTGGCCGAGCGCCTGGCCCACCTGCGGGCGCTGCTCCGGCGGGGGCGCTTCAACTTCGACGAGGCGGTGGCGCGCGCGGACCGGGTGACGGTCGCGGTCACGCTCTACGCCGTGCTCGAGCTCTACAAGCAGGGCGAACTGACCTGGAGCCAGGAGGAGCCGTTCGCCGAGATCACGATCGAACCTCGTCAGGCCGGCCGCGTGAACGGTGCTGCGGCGGCGCCCGAGAGGCTGACGGCATGAGCCTGCCGCTCGAGTCGACGATCGAGGCACTGCTGTTCCTGAGCGCCGACCCGGTCGACGCCGAGGCGCTCGCCGGCGCCACGGGCGCGGAGCTACACGAGGTGGTCTCGGCCCTTGAACGGCTGCGCGAGCACTACGAGTTCGAGCGCCGCGGGCTGGCGCTGCGTGAGTTAGCCGGCGGGTGGGTCCTCTCGACGCATCCGCACGCCGAGGCGGCGGCCCGCCGACTGCTGGCGAAGCCCCGCACTCCCACCCTCACGCCGGCGCAGGCCGAGACGCTCGCCATCATCGCCTACCTGCAGCCGGTGTCTCGCCCCGAGATCGCCCGCATCCGGGGGGTCAACGCCGAGTCGGCCGCCGCCACCCTGCTCGAGCGGGGGCTGGTCGAGGAATCCGGCCGCTCGCAGTTCGGTGCGGTTCTCTACCGGACCACCGACCTGTTCTTGCGGCTGTTCGGCCTGGGATCGCTTGAAGAGCTGCCCGAGGTCGGCGAGTTCGATCCGTCGCCCGAGCTCGAGGCCGAGCTACGCGAGCGACTGCTTCAGGCCGGCGAGGCCCGCGCCGCGGGGTGACCGCGGTGGCGCCCGGGCCTTAGATCACGCGCACCGGCGTGCCGAGCTTCAGGTGCTCGGCGAGCCAGAAGTCATCCGATACCTCGAGGCGGATGCAGCCATGGGAGATATAGCCCGGGATGCCCTGCGCGTCGTAGTAGGGGCCGTGTATGCCCACCACTCCGCCGCCGGGCCAATCGGTGAGCGTCGAGTAGTCGGTGGTGCCGAACGCGTACGGGTAGTAGCCCGAGCTCGGGTCGGTGATCTCGAAGCGCTCGTCGATCCAGAAGTGACCAGTGGGAGTGGGGGTGTTCGGCTTGCCCACGCCCACCGGCGCGCTCCAAATCTTGCGGCCGCCGCTGTAGAAGTACATCCGCAGCCGCTCGCGGTTCACGACCAGCAGCTGGTGCGTGAGGTGAAACGCGCCGAGCGCGCCCCGCTGCACCCATCCCGTCCGGCCATTCGGGCGTCCGGGAATCCGTAGCTCCACCCACTCCTGGGCGTTTCCGTCCCAGTACGCGCGCAGGACCAGGTAGATCGACGAGAAGCCATCCGGCGTGTACCAGGCCAGCCGGCCAAGGCGAGGCGATGAGACGGCCGGCGCGCGGTGGATCCAGCCGATCTGGTCCACGTAGGCCCACCGAGTGAACGTCGTCTCGTTCGAGAGCACCTGATCCCGGCCGCCGGCGCTCTCCGACGTGGCGTCGGAGATCCGTGCCGGGTCGAGCGACCGGATCTGCGTACCGCCCCAGGCCCGCGTCGGCCCGTGCGCGGCCGGCCCCACCGGCGACGCGCCCAAGGCGGTCCCGCCGACGGCGACCAGAGCGCAAAGAAGTGCCCCGATCCGCCCGACGAACTTCGCGTGGAAAAAGCCGAGCTCGCGCACGTCTGTCCGCGCTAAAGCGTAGCGCCGATAGTGCCCCTGTCGCCATCGACCGACGAAGCGACAGGTTTCGTGCCGGCCGCGGCTCGGGGCGGCCAGCGCCCGAGGTTGACACGAGGAACGCCGGCGTCGTAGGCTATTCCTGTTCGGGGTCCGGTTACCGGGCCCCGTCCGAGGTGGCTGGAGGCGAACGTGAAGCGAACGTTCAGTGGGGAGGCTCACATGACTGACGAATCGTCCGACGGTTTGTGCCGGGGTCACTTCTGGCGGATCGGACGGCTCGCGTGTAGCCTCGCGGCTGCCATGGCGGTGATGGCGGCCGTACCGGACGTCGCGTCGGCGGCGCTCACGATCAGCAGTGCCAGTCTGGCGAGAACCAGCGGGCCGCCCGGCGCCGTCCTCGTCGGCGGGATCAACAGCAGTGGCACCAATGGCGTCACCTACTCCACGGTCACAGTGACTCGAAGCGGAGCCACCACCTTAGGGTCCATTAGGTATTCCTACACTCCGACCCCGTCGGTGGGCGCGTCTGGGTGTGTCACGGCGAGCAATTCCAACGGAGCCAAGAACGTCACCCCGGCATTGCCGCGGGCACCCGGTACCTACACGATCTCCTTTACGGCGTATTCCAACGGGACCTGTGGAGGTACGGCTAGCAACACGCAATCCGGGGGTACGGTGACCGTAACGACGCCGGCGACCAACCCGACCTCAACCCTGCCCTGCGGGTTGAAGGTCGCGCTGGTGCTGGACGAGTCGGCCTCGATTAACGCGACCGATGCCGCCCACGTTCGAGCCGCCGCGAATGGATTCGTCAGCGCGTTGAGCGGCACCGGGGCAACCGTGGCGATTATCGCGTTTGCGCAGAGAGCGCGGACGGGCGTCCCCTACACGGAGGTCACCCCGACGACGATCGGCAGTACCTTCAGTCCGTTCATCAACGGCACGAGCAGCCCCAGCTTTCTCTATCCCCCCGCCACCCTGGGCACCCGCAGCGGAACGAACTGGCAGGGCGCGTTCAATCAGGTCACCACTCTCGGCGACCTCCCCAACCTCGTCGTGTTCGTGACCGACGGCGATCCCAACGGAACGAACTCGACGACGAGCTTCACGACGAGCTTAGACGGGGGTGTGGACGTGATGACGCCCGCCGTCGCCGCCGCCGACGCGCTCAAAGATGCTCGAACCCGTGTCTTCGCAATTGGCGTGGGGGAGGCGGTGAGCAACGAGGCAAGCAAGTCGCGTCTCACCGCGGTCTCCGGACCGACTGAGTTCACAGGGATCCCCCCGCACGATGTTTTCACCACATCCGACTGGACGACGGTCGACTTCGACCAACTGAAAGACAAGCTGACCGGGATCGTCGGCGAACTTTGTGAGGGCTCGCTGACCATCACCAAGTGGGAATCCACCCCGAACGGAACGGGGTGGATCCAGGCGCCGGCAAGGGACTGGGAATTCGCCGCGACCCTGATGGCGGCGCACGGTCATAGGTGGCTACACCCGAGCATTGGCGACGGGAACCCTGCGAGGCTGTTCACGGACAGCCATGGGACGGCCAGATTCGAGTGGGAGCTCACCCACCCCGAGGAGTCGACGCTGACGGTCGTCCGCGAGAACTCGAAGCCGGACTTCAACTTCGTCTATGCCGTGTGCGAGGTCCATAACAGGGACACGACGTTGGTTGGAGAGCCGGTACGCACAGACAGCCCGATTATCGAGGGATTGACGGTCCCGCCCAGGGGATATGTCACGTGCTCGGCCTACAACCAGCGAAAGGCGGCGCACCTGACGGTCATCAAGCACCTGGTTCCGGACAACGACCCTGGGCGCTTCGACCTGCTCGTCGACGGCAACGTGTGGAAGGCGGGCGCCGGCAACCTCGAGGGGACGGGCCGTCTCACCCTTGCGCTGGGCACGCACACGGTCAGCGAAGCGGCGGCGGGTGGAACCGACCTCGCCGACTACTCGACCAGCATCGTCTGCCGAAACGGGACCACTGTGGTCGCGGGGCCAAGCACGAACACCTCGATCTCGGTAGATCTGAGGAGCGAGACCGACGACATCGTCTGCACGATCACGAATACCAACATCAAGTTCGGGGACCTCACGGTCATCAAGCACGTGGTGCCGAGCGATGCGCCGGGGAGTTTCAATTTGCTCGTCGACGGCACCGAACACGCGACAAACGTCACCGACGGCGGGTCAACGGGTCCGATTCGCCTCCCGTTCGGGAGCTACGAGGTCAGCGAGACCGCTGGAACTGGGACTGATCTCGCCGATTTCTCGAGCGAGATCACCTGCATCGACGAACACGGGACGGAGGTGGCCTCGGGCCCGGGACCGAGCCTCTCGGTGTCGCTCGAGAGCGCCAGCATCGAGTGCACGATCACCAACACGCACATTCCGCCGCCCGAGGTGGTGCATCTGAAGGTGGTCAAGCGCCTTGCGCCGAGCGACGACCCGGGACTGTTCGACCTGCTCGTCGACGGCACAGCATTCGCCCAGGCGGTCTCCGACGGCGGGACGACGGGCACGCTCGATTTCGCGATCGGCACGTACAAGGTCAGCGAGCGCGTCACCGCGGGGGAGGCGCACGCGATCTCGCTCGACGATTACTCGATCAGCACCGCCTGCATCAACGAGGCCAACGGCAAGAAAATCGCATCGGGTACGGGACCGGCGCCCGTGTCGGTGAGGCTGAAGAGCGGGGCCAACGTTGTGTGCACCATCACGAACACGCGCACGGTGGTGCCGCCCCCGGAGCCGCCCACCCCGCCGGAGGAATGCCGAGACGTCGTCGATGGCGTCGCCGAGTGCGGAGACTTGGCGCGCGCGCCGGTTCTGTCGGTGGTAAAGCAGATGCCCACCAGCGCGCGCGTCGGGGATCGGGTATCGATCACGATCACCGT
>Ga0335074_10006802_pt1 | contig 15865 bp, 11 predicted proteins | sample Lox_Sample_23_FD_206715 | JGI IMG/M metagenome (GOLD analysis project Ga0335074, IMG submission 206715) | Soil microbial communities from Loxahatchee National Wildlife Refuge, Florida, United States - Lox_Sample_2.3 | ecosystem: Environmental > Terrestrial > Soil > Wetlands | place: USA... | reverse complement strand
CCGCTTATGCGCGCGCTCCGCGTCGACAAAGCCACGCTCGCGGCACTCGGCGCAACGCTGCGCCTGTATCTCTCCTCGCAAAACGTGACACGTATTCCGATCTACGGAATGCTCGCGGCGACGCCCCAGGAGCTGCGTTCGCGTGCGACGGCTCTCGTAACGCGCATCGATGCGTCCATCAAACCTCGCGCCGTCGAGACCGAATCATATGCCGGCGGCGGCTCCCTGCCGGGGACGACGATTCCTTCGATCGCGCTCGAACTGGCTCCAGAGGATCTCGACGCGTTTGCTCGCCGTGCGCGCACGGGATCGCCTGCGCTCGTCGGGCGAACCGAAGCCGCGCGCTACCTGATCGATCTGCGTACGATTCCCGCGGAACGCGACGAGGACGTGGTCGCAGCAGTGGAGCGCAGCCGCACGTCGTAACCCAAGCGCACCATGCACATCCTCGGGACGGCCGGTCATGTCGACCACGGGAAATCTGCGCTCGTACGAGCCCTTACCGGAACCGATCCCGACCGGTGGCGCGAGGAGCAGCTGCGTGGTATGACGCTCGACCTCGGCTTTGCGCACCTCCGCTACGATGACGGCGTCGAAGCCGGCATCGTCGACGTTCCCGGGCACGAACGGTTCTTGCACAACATGCTCGCGGGTGCAGCCGGCATGGAGATTCTCTTGCTGGTCGTTGCGGCCAATGAAGGCCCGCGTCCGCAAACACACGAGCACCTCGCGATTCTCACGTATCTCAACGTGCGGAAAACGCTGCTGGTGCTCACGAAGCGCGATCTCGTCGATGCCGATGAGCTGGGATTTGCCGAAGAGCTCACGCGCGAAGCCTTGCGCGGCACGGTTGCCGAGGGAGCGGCCGCGTATGCCGTATCGACGATTACGGGCGAAGGCATGGACGAGCTTCGCTCGGCGATTCACGATGCGCTCGTTGCGCTGCCCGCGCGCAAACCGGATGCGCCGGCCTTCTTGCCGATCGATCGGGTCTTCGCGCTCGCCGGTCACGGAACGATCGTTACCGGTACGCTGATGCAAGGGACGCTGAATGTTGGCGACACCTTGCGCTTGCAACCGAGCGGACGCGACGTTCGCGTTCGCAGTTTGCACGTGTTCGGTCAGAAGCAGCAGACAGTGCATGGTGGTTCGCGCGTCGCCGCCAATCTGCCGCAGATCGACGTCCGGGAGATCGAACGCGGCGAAGTTCTTGCGAGCCCGGAGTTCGGCGTGCTTCGCCAATTCGAGGTGACGTTCGAGCCCCTCGAAAGTGCAGTGCCGCTTCTGCGACGCAGAAATTACGTCCGCGCTTATCTGGGCTCGGCGGAGATTCTCGGCACGCTCTCGTTTGACGAGACGCCGCGCGAAGCAACGCCGGTCGCAGGCGTCCTCTCATTGCGCCGTCCCGCCGCGACCTATCCAGGCGAAGCGTTCGTCGTGCGCCGTCTTTCGCCAAAGGACTTGCTCGGCGGCGGAACCGTCGGCGCGGCTGTCGTTACAGCGCAAGCGGATGAGGATGGTGCGCTCGACTCGGAGCATCAGAGCGTGCTCGCCGTGCTTTCCTCGCTCGGAGTCGCGTCGGGTATCGCGACGACGATTGCGGCGCGCGCAAATCTTCGCGAAGAGCGCACCGTTACGATTCTCGAGAGTCTCGTCGAACGCGGACTCGCGCGCAAGCTGGCGAAGCCGGTTGCCTTCGTCGAAAACGCGGCAGCCGACGACCTCTACGCGCAAGCGCTTTCAATGGTCAATATCGCGCACCGTGAAGCGCCGTGGAAGATGGGCTTGACGTCAATCGCGCTCGCAAAAGCGCTGGCTACGCCAGAGACGACGATCGTTCGCGTCCTCGCGACATACGTCGACGAAGGCCGGCTTGAATATCGTAACGGCTATTACGCCGCTCCGGGATTCGCGCCCGAGCTGACGTCCGAGCAACGGAAATTCTTCGACTCCACCGTCCAGCTCGATCCGCAAAACCCGTTCTTCCCGGTCGCGTTCGACGATCTGACGGCCGCGCTCCGCACGACGAAAGTGCGCGGCGCGCAGGAAGCGTTCGAGACGCTCCTTGCGACGGGGGCGCTCGTCAAAGTGCACGATGCGGTTTATCGGGGCACACAAGTCGCCGATGTTCGCGCGCGCGTCGAGGGCGCGTTACGCAAGGAAGGGACCATGACGATGGGGCGATTCCGGGATTTGATCGGAACGTCTCGCAAATACGCAGTCCCGCTGCTCGAGTGGTTTGATGCGGCCGGCATAACGATTCGAAACGGTGATATTCGAACGCTGCGCGCGGGTTGACACGCGGGCGTACAATGGTTTTGGATTCCTCGTTAGGTGAGGCGTCCACACGATGACAAGCCGCTGCCCGGAAAGGTCGAGAGACCCCAATGGGTGACCAGGCACCGTCGAATCAAGGCGGTACCTAATGCGGCTGAGTCCCAAAGACTCTATAGCGTGTGGTGCCAAAACTCGACGTAGAGGAGCAAGCCGGCGGTGACTATCCGTCGGGGAACTTCAACACCGTCGCCTATCGAGAATCGAGCGACGGTTTTTTATTTTGATGGGAGGTGATGATCCAGCCGTGGACGGCGACAGTAGCAACTCTATTTACGTACGCGCCGCGCTGCGGCGCCTGAAACAATCCGCTTAGGAGATACTGCCATGAGAATCTTCATTTTGGCGTGCAAGCCACTGCGCTTGCCGCAGAAATTGTTGCGCTGCATAATGACGCGGCGCCCGGTCACGCACGACGATTCGCTGCGAGCGGGATGCTACATCGAATCGCGGCACTTCGTTATCACGACGCCATGGAGCTCGTACGTGAGGCCGTGATGGTCAAGGAAAATATGCCCACGGGCGACATCAATGGTGCCCTCGGCACCATTCGCAGTCGAGACATTGGGCCGCGCATCGGCTGGCGCTCCAAGTTACTAACGTTCCTCGCCGTGCTCGGTCCGGGCCTGATCGTCATGGTCGGCGACAATGACGCAGGCGCCTTTAGCACATATGCCCAGGCCGGTCAAAACTACGGCACCAAGCTGTTGTGGACGCTTCTGCTGCTTATCCCCGTGCTCTACGTCAATCAGGAAATGGTGCTGCGCTTGGGAAGCGTAACGGGCGTTGGCCACGCGCGCTTGATTCTCGAGCGGTTCGGCAAGTTTTGGGGCGCGTTCAGTGTCGTCGATCTGTTCGTTCTCAATGCGCTAACGATTGTGACCGAATTCGTCGGCGTAAGTTTGGCACTGACTTACCTGGGTTTTTCGCAGGTGCCCGGCGTCATCATTGCGGCTGCACTCGTGATGCTCGCCGCAGCACAGGGGAACTTCCGGCGCTTCGAGCGCTTCGCGATGCTGCTGTGTTTCGGTAGCTTGATTCTCATACCGGTCTTCATTGCGGGCATCGGCCCGATCGCCAAAGACGTCCATGACACATTCGTACCGTCACTTCCGGCGGGAGATCTCAGCACGATCATGCTTGCGATCATCGCGATCGTCGGGACGACCGTGGCACCGTGGCAGCTCTTTTTTCAACAGAGCTATGTGGTTGACAAGCGCATCACGACCCGGTTTTTAAACTACGAACGATGGGATCTGGCCGTCGGGATTGTTTTCGTAATGCTCGGCGCTTTTGCGCTCGTCATCGTTGCCGCGACTGCGTTCAGCGGTCACAAAGAATTCGGAAACTTCCAAGACACTGCCGCGGTTGCGGCCGGAATTTCGGCGCACATCGGTCACTGGGCCGGAGTGCTGTTTGCGATCGGCCTCATTGACGCGTCCATTATCGGAGCGGCGGCGGTCTCGCTTTCTACGGCATACGCGATTGGGGACATTCTGTCGATTCGCCACTCACTCCATGGTGGGATTGCCCAGGCACCTGGCTTCTACGCGACTTACTTGCTGCTGATCGTTGCCGCGGCGGCACTCGTCCTTATCCCCGGAACGCCGCTTGGTCTTCTGACGAACGCGGTCCAGGTGCTCGCCGGAGTGCTATTGCCCAGCGCCACAGTATTCTTAATGTTGTTATGCAACGATAAGAGCATTTTGGGGCCGTGGACGAACACGCGACGCGTTAACGCCTTCACGGGAGCCGTGATCGCCGCGTTGATAACGCTTTCCATTATTCTCACGGCTTCGGTCATTTTTCCATCGCTGAGCGGCGTTTCGATACTCTGGATTCTCGCGATTGGTTTCGCAGGGGCGCTCGGCGTCGGGTTGTGGATGGCCTTCGTTCGTGCGGGACGCTACTACGACCCCGCGGAGCGAGCTGCGCGGGATTCGTGGCGGATGCCTCCGCTTGCCGACCTGCCGAAGAATAAAGTGACGATGTTCAGCCGATTTTGGCTGGTTGTCCTGCGTGGCTATTTGGTGGCGGCGGTCGCGCTAGTTATAGTCAGAGTCGTCCAAATAGCATTGCATGGCGGTGCATCATAAGAACGCTGCAGCATATGCTAAGAGGCGTGTTTTTCGGAGGTGTCGCTGCAATCGCTACGCCGTTATCCGTGCATGCGCAAAGCGCGATGCCGCAGCCCTCTTCGGTTGCGTCCGCAACTCCATCGCCGTCGCCGGCGGCGAGCCCGCGTGGATTCGCGATCGGAGTCGACGCGCATACGACGTTCATTTCGGAAGGCACACGTGGTCCGGGAATCTCTCCGCCTGAAGGCCCAGGATTCGCGCTGGGCTCGCCGCTCTCGCCGCTGACGCCCTACGATACGTTTTCGAGCGCGCCGCTGACGCCCGGCAACGCTTGGGAGTCGGCCGTTTATTTCCGTCCGACGTTCACGACGCCCGGGCTCGTCTTCGCAGCAACGCTGGGCGCCGGATACGTTACGGGAAGCACGACCGCTGCTGCCTATTGGGGCGAGCCGCTATTCGATACGCTCAATCCGCATCTCGGTTTCCAGCAGCTCGGCTTTCACATCGTCTTTCCGACGCACGCGGGGCAGGACGACGGCGCCGGCGTTGCAGCGTCGATCCTTTCCGGCTCGGTCGCGACGAACGATGGACGGGCGCTCGTGCGCGGCGGCTGGTTCGATTTGCAGCAGAGCGATGGGTTCGTCTTCACGCAACCGGCGGTAACGAATGTCGCGCCGTCGATCTCGTTCGCAACGGCCGAAACACTCGGGAACGGAGCGCCGAATCTCGATTGGTGGCAAACCTCCGATGCGGTCCTGCCGCTGCACGGCATCGACGGGGTGTTCAAACAAGGTTTGGGGACGCTCGAGCTGACCGATGCTGCGTTGCCGTCCTTGCCTGGAACCGGCGTGCAAATGCAGATGGCGACGCTCGTCGTCGATCACGGCGAAGGGACGCGCTATTCCGCAGATGTGCTGCATGTCAGCACGGGTGGCAACCTGATTGCGACGACGGTATTGTACGGAAGCGATCCAAGTTTGTTCGTGTCACCGCAAGGCGCGCTTCCTACGAGCACGATCGGTGGCCAGCAGCAAACGATTTTCGGATTGCGCGCCGCGTTTCACGTCACGAAGAGCGTCAACGGCATAATCGAATACGGCCACTCAACGTATGCGGCACAGAATGTGGCTGAACCGGGAACCGGTAAGCCCGGCAATTACTACCATGCCGGTGCCGCGAAAAGTCTCGGCAAGAACGCAACCGTCGGAATCGATGCATATCGCAACGAACCGTTCTACGCTCAAGCGCTGCTGCCGTACGGGACGCCCGAAAACGTTTGGAGCGTCGCTTGGTCGTGGCCCGGACAATGGCTGAAATCGAACTATCAGCTGATCAACGATTTTCCGGTCAACATCAATCGCCAAGGCTATCGTGCTCATGCGGCACTCAGTTCGGGGCAGCTGCAGTTCAAAGCCGTTTACGGAAACTTCGGTCAGATCGATCCCATCACGCTCAGCAACGCGCTGCAAACGGGATTCATCGACGGTTTTTTCTTACCGGAAGCTGATGCAGACGCAACGCTCGGGCGCCAGCACCAGTACGGCCTGTGGGGCGACTGGCATTCGGGACTCGGCGATCTTACCGTCGACTATGACGAAGACACGATGCGGCGGCTCGCGGTCGCTTCCGCGCCCATCGATACGGTCTCGTACGACGCGCCATCCTACGTCCTGAGTTTCTCGCACCATTTCGGCTCGCGAGTCATCGGGTCGGTCTCGTACGGACGGTATGCGATGCGCGGCAGCTTCGGCCAAGCAGTCACGAACGTCGACTATGCAGAGCGCGTCGGGATGTCGGGTTTCGAATACGAGGAGAGTCCCTCAACCGCGACCCTGGTTTCCCTGCGCTGGTCGGGGCTGAACGGCAACCCCTCGATCCCCCCCACTGGCCCCTCACCGGCCTTCAGCGGTACGATGTTTGTCCTCGAGCAACGTCTGAAGATCTAGCGGAGCGCTTGCTTGCCTCGCTAGCGCAACTCAGCGCGTTAGCACTCGGTCATAGAGAGTGATAACATGAACGCAGACCGCATGACCCAACGCGTCCAGGAAGCGCTGAACTCGGCGTATACCCGGGCGCTGGCGGAACACAACCCGCAGACGACCCCCGAGCATCTGCTCGCAGCCTTACTCGATCAAGACGAGGGCATCGCTCCGGCGATCCTCGAGAAGGCTAACGTCGACGCAGCCGCGCTCCGGCGCGCCGTCGATGCCGCGATCGGTCGTCTCCCGCGACTGTCGGGCTCAAACGCCGACAACGCTCAGGTTACGGTCTCGCCCGGCATTCCGCGTGTCTTCACGCAGGCGGAGTCCGAGGCCAAGCAGCTCGGCGACGAGTACACCTCCGTCGAGCATTTGCTTCTGGCGTTAGTCGATGCAAATACGGACGCAGCCAAAGTGCTGCGCGATGCCGGCGTGACGCGCGACAAGCTGCTCGTCGCTTTACGCGCTATCCGCGGCAATCAGCGTGTCACCACGCAAAATCCCGAGGGGACGTATCAGACCCTCGAGCGCTACGGTCGCGATCTCACGAAAGCCGCAGCGCAAGGGAAGCTCGACCCTGTTATCGGGCGCGACGATGAGATCCGTCGCGTCATTCAAGTACTCTCGCGCCGGACGAAAAACAATCCGGTGCTCATCGGCGAGCCGGGTGTGGGCAAGACCGCGATCGTCGAAGGGCTCGCGCAGCGCATCGTCCGCGGCGACGTCCCTGAAGGCCTCAAGGACAAGAAGATCATCACGATCGACATGGGGTCGCTCGTCGCCGGCGCAAAGTATCGCGGCGAGTTCGAAGAGCGCCTCAAAGCGGTGCTCAAAGAGATCACGAGCGCAAACGGCCAGGTCATTCCGTTCATCGACGAGCTGCACACGGTCGTCGGAGCGGGCAAAGCCGAAGGCTCGATGGATGCAGGCAATCTTCTCAAACCGATGCTCGCGCGCGGCGAACTGCACATGATCGGTGCCACGACGCTGGACGAGTATCGCAAATACATCGAAAAAGACGCCGCGCTCGAACGGCGCTTCCAGATGGTGATGGTCGATCAGCCGTCCGTCGACGACACGATCTCTATCCTACGCGGGCTGAAGGAGCGCTACGAAGTCCACCACGGCGTGCGCATCAAGGACTCCGCGCTCGTGGCCGCTGCGATTCTCTCGAATCGCTACATCTCGGATCGCTTCTTACCGGATAAGGCAATCGATTTGGTCGACGAAGCCGCAGCCAAGCTGCGCACCGAGATCGATTCGATGCCGCAGGAGATCGATGAGATTTCGCGCCGTCAGATGCAGCTCGAGATCGAACGCGAGGCTTTAAAACGTGAGACCGACGACGCCAGCAAGTCGCGCCTGACAAAAATCGAGTCCGAGATCGCTGCGCTGCGCGCCGAGGGTGATGAGATGCGCGCGCGTTGGAACAGCGAGAAAGGTCAAGTCGTCAAGTTGCGCGAGCTGCGCGAACAGATCGATACGACGAAGCGCGAGATCGATCAAGCCGAGCTCGCCTACGATCTCAACAAAGCCGCGGAGCTGCGCTATGGAAGATTGGCATCGCTCGAGAAGCAGCTCAAGAGCGAAGAAAGCACACATGACGGCAAGCCGCGCCTGCTCAAAGAAGAAGTCGACGAAGAAGACATTGCCGAGATCGTCAGCAAGTGGACGGGAATTCCGGTCAGCAAGCTGCTCGAAGGCGAGATTCAGAAGCTGCTCAAGCTCGACGAAGAGCTGCATAAGCGCGTCATCGGGCAAGACGAAGCCGTTACGGCGGTTGCCGAAGCGATCGTTCGCGCGCGGTCGGGTCTCTCGGATCCGAACCGTCCGATCGGATCGTTCATCTTCCTCGGGCCGACCGGTGTCGGGAAAACCGAGCTTGCGCGCGCACTCGCTGAGTATTTGTTCGATGACGAACGTGCGATGGTTCGCATCGATATGTCGGAGTACGGCGAGCGTCATTCGGTCGCACGTATGATCGGCGCGCCGCCGGGTTATGTCGGTTATGACGAGGGTGGACAACTAACCGAAGCCGTGCGGCGCAAGCCGTTCTCGGTCATCCTTTTCGATGAGATCGAAAAAGCGCACGCGGACGTGTTCAACGTGTTCTTGCAAATCTTGGACGAAGGCCGGTTGACGGACGGACAAGGCCGCTTGGTCGATTTCCGCAATACGATTCTGATCATGACCTCGAACATCGGGAGTCATCGAATTCTCGACTATCACGGCGGCGTCAACGACGCAGCCTACGCGGTGATGCGTGCGACGGTGCTCGACGAGCTGCGGCAACACTTCCGGCCGGAATTTCTCAATCGTGTCGATGAGACCGTGGTCTTCCACGCGCTTACCGAAGAAGAGCTCACGACGATCGTCGACATCCAGATTGCACGAGTGCAAAAACGGCTCGACGACCGGCGGATCAAGCTCGAGGTCGGCGACGCAGCCAAAGCGCATCTCGTCAAAGTCGGTTACGATCCGGCGTATGGTGCGCGCCCGCTCAAGCGGACGATCCAAAAAGAGCTGGAGACGCCGCTCGGGCGCAAGATTCTGGCCGGGGAGATTCGCGACGGTCAGAGCGTGAGCGTCGGCTTCGACGAGAATCGCGGCGAATTGACGTTCATGGTCATCCCGACGACCGTCGCCGAAATCGTTCGCGCCTAAAGCGCGACGCGAAACTCGAGCGTTCGATAGTGCGCTAGCGCGCTCACGTCCGGCTCGAGGGACAATCCCGGGCGATCGTCGAGGGTAGCAATTCCGTCGGCGATCGTATCCAGAGGTCCCGGGAAGATCGTTCGGAGCGGATTCGGGTTTGCATCGATCTCGAGGCGCCCGTCGCCTCCGATCGCGGCGAGAAAATGCGCCGAGGCCGCTAATCCAATTGCGCCGCCGAGAAAATGCGGGCAGAAGCGCTTACCTCCGCGGCGTATGGCGCGCGCGATCGGCATGCACGCAGAGAGTCCGCCCCACTTGCTGATATCGGGTTGAATGACGGCGGCGCTCTTCCCGACGATTGCGTCGTCAAATGCCGCACGCGACGTGAGATTTTCGCCCAGTGCAAGCGGGATTGCGGAACGCTGCGCGAGGGTTTCCCACTCCTCACGCCCGGCGTCGGCGCGCAGCGGTTCTTCCAGCCATTCGAGGCCCAGACTCGAAAGCGAAGCGACAGCCTCCGATGCTTGCTGGAGATTCCAGCCCTGGTTCGCATCGGCCATCAATGCGCACGACGGACCCACCGCGTCGCGAATGGCACGAAGATTCGCGCGATCGCGCTCCAGGCCGAAGGCTACTTTGAGCTTGAATGCGCGATACCCGGCGTCGAGCATCTGCCGTGCCAGTCTCTCCGGGTGATCGGGATTGAGTCCGCTCGCGTAGACGCGAATCGCCGGCTCGTTACCGCCGAGGACTTGATACAACGGCTTGGATTGTCTGCGAGCGTGCATGTCCCAGAGCGCGACGTCGAGACCAGAGATGCACTGTGCGATCGGGCCTGCTTCACCGGACTGAATCGCAAGGACGCGCGTGCGGGCGGTGAGCATTTCGAAGACGGTCGTGGGCTCCTCGACGTCGGCATCTTTCAGGAGCCCCGCAAAAACAGATTCGAGAAGATGCGCGCGATGCTCCGCGCCGACTGAGGGGAAGTTGCACCAGACTTCACCCCATCCGGCGACGCCGTCCGTATCCTCGAGACGTACGACGACCATCGGACGATCGCGCATTACGCCGAAGGACGTTTGCACCGGAGTCTCGATCGGCGCTCGAAGGACGAGCGCATGCAGCTCACGCAGCTTTGTCATGCGTTATGTCACGCTTCGGTGTTTGGCTGCTTCCCTGGGCGGGCTTGATCGTTCTTTGGTACGTCGTTCGCATGTCCGGGATCGTGCGTCCCGGACTCATTCCAGCGCCCGATGAGGTCGCGCTCACGCTCTTTACGCTCTTTGCCACAAAAGGCTTGTGGTTCGACGTCATGATCTCGTCGGCGCGCGTCATCGCAGGTCTCATCCTCGGCATCATCGTTGCTGTTCCAGTCGGCTTCTTGCTGGGCTGGTATCGTCCCGTCGGCCGCCTTTTCGATCCCGTGATCAATTTCTTCCGCGCGCTCCCGCCGATCGCGTTGATCCCGCTGGTCATCGTTTACTTTGGCATCGGCGAACCTGCGAAAGTCATCATCCTGTTCTATGCCGCGTTCTTTTCCGGTGTCATCGTGATGTACGAAGGGATCGCGCAGCTCAATCCGCTTTTCGTTCGCGTCTCGCGAACGCTGGGCGCTCGCGATGCTGAGATCTTCCGCTATGTGATCATCCCGCTTTCGGTGCCCCACGTACTGACCGCTTTGCGTGTGGCGCTCGGAGTCACATGGGCGACGCTCGTGGCATCGGAGCTCGTCGCAGCTCAACGCGGGCTCGGCGCCGTGATACAGAACGCATCCAACTACTTTCAGATCAAAGTGATTTACGCGGGGATCATCTGCATCGGCGTCGTCGCGCTTCTTATGGATGCGGCACTGCGAGCTCTCTCGCGGCGCGTTCTCTCGTGGCAGGAGCGGATCGCAATATGACGGCTCGCTTGATCTTGGAGCACGTCTCGAAGACGTTCGACGATGGCAACCGTCGAGTGCCGGCGGTCGAGGACGTCGATCTTCAGATCGCCGAGGGTGAGTTCATCTCGATCGTTGGTCCTTCAGGTTGCGGAAAGACGACGCTTCTCAACATGGTCGGTGGGTTCGTGATCCCGACGACGGGCCGCGTTCTGCTGGACGGTGCGCCGATCGCAGGTCCAGGCTCAGACCGAGGCTTCGTCTTTCAGGATTACGGCGTATTTCCGTGGCTCAGCGTTCGCGACAACATCGTCTTCGGACTCAAGCTGCACGCGAATTTCGTGCCGCCGCGCGAACGCGACGCGATTGCCGACCGTTATCTCGACGTCATGGGTCTACGCGATTTTCGTGACGCATTTCCAAAGGCGCTCTCCGGAGGGATGAAGCAGCGCGTCGCATTGGCGCGCAGTTATGCCGTTCGTCCACAGTTTCTTCTGATGGACGAACCATTTGGAGCACTGGACGCACAAACTCGCTATGCAATGCAAGATCTGCTCCTCGACCTGCAGGCACGTGAAGGGAAGACGATTCTTTTCGTCACGCACTCGGTCGAGGAAGCGCTCTACCTTTCGTCGCGCGTCATCGCCGTTACGGCGCGGCCGACGCGAATCCGCCGTGTACTCGAGGTTCCGTTTGCCTATCCTCGAAACGACTTGCTTCGGCACGCTCCTGAATTTCAAAACTTGGTTGCCGAGCTGGAGTCGGTCGTCATGAGCGAGTATGCGGCTCAACAGCGCCAGACAACCATAGCCAATGAGGGGACAACATGAAGAAACTTGGCCGCCGCTCAGCACTGAGTCTGCTTGCAGCGGGCTCTGCATCCGTTTACTTTTCCGTACCGGCGCGCGCAGCGACGACGGTGCGCGTCGGATATTTGCACACGCTGGCCGTGGACGGCCAGATGTGGCTCGCGCAGTCGCTCGGGTCCTGGCAGCGCGACGGCATCGATATCCAGGTCACCCGCTTCGATACGGGCATCGCGTTGTTTCAGGCGCTCGTCGGCGGAAGCCTCGACGTGCTTTCGACGGGAGCCGTAATCTCGAACTTTCCCGCGCGCGGCCAAGGCAAAGTATTCTTGATCAATGACGTCGAGTGGGCAACTGCGGAGCTGTGGGTACGTCCGGACAGCGGCATCAAATCGTTCGCAGATTTAAAAGGAAAGAAGATCGCGACCACGGCCGGCACGACCGCGAACGTGTTTTTGTACGAAGCATTACGCGCTAACGGACTCGATATCGCAAAGGACGTCGAGGTGGTGAACCAGCCGATGCCGCAAGCGGTGACTGCTTTCATTGCAGGTGCCGTCCCCGCCGTAGCGTTGTGGGTCCCATTCAATCTGCAAGTCGAGCAGCAGGTCCCGGGCGCGAAGATGCTCGTCGATGCATCGAAATACTATCCGCAAGCCGCGATCGTCGACGGATGGGCTACGCGCGACGACTATTACAGCGCGAATAAGGACTTGCTTCGACGGTTCATTCGAGGCTGGATCGTCGCGAACGACGCGCTCGTCAACGATCCGGAACGGTCATTGGCGACGATCGGAAAACAATACGACGGCGTATCGAGCGCTCAGCTGCACGCCATGTATAAGGCTGAAAAAGTATTCAGTGCGAAGGAGTGGGTCGGCCGGTACAAGGACGGCACCGTTACGAAGTGGCTTGCGCACGTCACGGACGTTTACGTAGCACTCGGCGCGATGCAGAACCCGACGCCGGCGTCGCAGTACTTCGATCCGTCCCTCTTCCTGTCGAGCGTGTAGTGCGGCCGGCCTAGGCCGCTTTCTCGGGTTCCCCTCGCCTCGCGAGGGGCCCGGCTATCGGCCGCGACGGGCGTATAGCGCCACGCCGGGTCCTTACCGTCAGTCGATTCATCGCGCCACATAAGATCTTACCGGCGCGTCTTCAAATCGGGCGTCCCTCTCGCGCAGCTTTTGGGTCTCGATCTCCGGCTTTAGTCCGCGTTTGAGCTTGACGACCGGCCGAGGAGCAATCGTGAGAATCGCAGCAACCTTGGCCTGCACAGCCTCGACCAGTTGCACGGGGTCCAAATGCGCACGATGCGCGAGCAACCTTTGCGCCGTCTGGGTATCGACCAAGTTCTTCGCAATGAGTCGATCCAGCGGCGTCATCGGCGGATCGTAGCGGCGCTGCACGCGGCTTCCAACGCGGCGCTTCTCCACAAGCTGGACGTTGACATGAAAATAATTCAAGAGCAGACGAATCTCATTTGCATAAAGGTCGTTCATCGCAGCAACCGCTTCCTCCGAATCGATCCGTTTCCAGCCAAAGATCTTGCGCACGTGCGTCCAATTCTTCTGCTCGATGTGCGCGTTGTCGTTCTTGTGATACGGTCGGCTCCGCGTGAACTGCAAGCGATGCTCGTAGCACCACGCCACGCAGTGCCGATTGATGAATTCCGAGCCGGTATCTGAGTCCAACCCACGTAAGGCAAACGGTAGCGCTCGACGAATTTCGTCAAGCGCCGCAACGACAAAACGCTGACCTTTACCAAGTACCGCACGGGTTTCCGTCCACGTCGAAGCGATGTCGGTCAGATTGACCGAATTGGCGAATTCACCCTCGCCGCTCACGCCACAGTGGGCAACCGTATCGGTCTCGCACCAGCCAACCTCCTGGACGTTCCAACGCTCGCTGCGGATCGGAACGTGATGCTTGAGCATCGTCCCAGGCTTCGTCCGACCGTAAATGCGGCGTTTGAGCTCGACCCGATGCGGCTTCAAGAGCCGATCGATCGTGCGTGGGCTCATCGACCGCAACAGGGCTTCGACCCGCTCGCTCATCGCAAAACGTTCACGCGTCGCCGGCAACCACAGCGGCAACATCGCGTGCAAACGACGTGACCATGGATAGTCACAAGCCGTCCACAACTGGACGAGCGCCGTAACCGCCTCGCTATCAAATCGCGATGAGCGGGCAGATCGGCGCACGCGAGCTGGCGGCGGCTTTCCCAAGAGCGCGATGGCGTACTTGCGATGCAGGCCGGTCATGGCGGTGAACTCGTCCAGCAACCGGCTCCGCTCCCGACGCTCGGCCTGGCGATAGCGACGTCCCATCTTGGCCGCGTACTCGCGGCGTGCTTGCGGTCCCATTGGGGCCCGTTCGCCGCTACCCGGCCCGGCCGGTAAGGTTTTTGATGGCGCGACGATGGCCGCCTGGGTAAGATTTTGCGTGGCGCGATTCGGGCAGTTGACGGCCCGGCGCTCTTTCGTGTAGGGTAGACCCCACGATGACCTCGACGACCATGATGTCCAGCTGTATGTCGATGTGCTGCACCGGTAGGTGCCGTTGAGGTTCGTGTTGCTCTAAGCGTCCCGCAGACGCATAAACGCAAGCCGCCTCATCGGGCGGCTTTTTTGATGCCCTTCCCATCTCACAAGGAGGCATTGTGTCTACCCCCTTCTCTCGCAAGCTTTTTCTTCGTACGAGCGCTGCCGCACTCGGTACGCTCGCCGCCCATGGGATCGCGGACGCCGCGCCCTCGCGGATCGGCGTCGACTACGCCTACTACAACCCGCCCAGCCTGATCCTGAAAGAAAACGGCTGGCTCGAATCGGCCCTCGCTTCCAGAGGCGTCGGCATCGATTGGGTTCTCTCGCTCGGTTCGAACAAAGCAAATCAATATCTGACGTCCGGCACGGTTGCGTTCGGCTCGACGGCGGGCAGCGCTGCACTCCTTGCCCGCGCGAACGGCTCGCCGATCAAAACTGTGTTTCTCTACTCGCAGCCCGAGTGGACCGCAATCGTCATCGGGAAAAATTCAAAGCTCAAGTCGGTTGCAGAGCTCAAAGGGAAAACCATCGCGGCGACGCGCGGCACCGATCCTTGGTTCTTCTTATTGCGCTCGCTCCACGATGCCGGCCTTGCGCCGACCGACGTGCAGATCGTCGACCTGCAGCATCCTGATGGACGCATCGCGCTCGAGCGCGGACAAGTCGACGCGTGGGCAGGCCTCGATCCGCACATGGCCGCGTCACAGCTGCAGGCCGGTTCGCGGCTACTCTACCGCAATCTCGCCTACAATACATACGGAGCGCTCAATGCGCCCGAAGATTTCCTGCGTTCGAATCCTGCGATCGTAACAGTCGTTCTCGAACAATACGACCGTGCACGGCGCTTTGCGCTCGCAAATGAAACACAAACGGCCGCAATCGTCGCGAAAGCCTCGTCGGTTCCGCTCGATGTCGCCACGCTGATGCTGCGAGATCGCACGCGATATCCCGATCCCGTGCCGGGCGCAGCCTACGCGCGCGCTGTCGGGGGCTGCGAGCCGATCATTCGGAGCGATAAGATGGTCGAAGGCGACGTCGATCTCGACAAAGCCTTAAGCGGCCTCATCGAACCTGCGCCCGCGCGATTGGCGCTGCGGCATGCGTAAGTTTGCGCTTGGATCGCTCGTCCCGCTCGCGCTGCTCGCGTTCTGGTGGGCCATCACGGCGTTCGGTCTCGTGAAGACGTACCAACTCGCATCGCCGATTCAAGTCGCGCGCGAACTCGTCGCCCTCGCACAAGATGGAACGCTTGCCGGCGACTTGACGGCCAGTATCTTGCGCGTCGTCGCAGGATTCGCCGTCGGTGCCGCACTTGCGTGTCTCCTCGGCATTCTCGTCGGTCTGTCGCGAACGGCCGAACGGATCATCGATCCGACGCTGCAAGCGATTCGCGCGGTTCCCTCGCTCGCGTGGGTACCGCTCATTCTCTTATGGCTCGGCATCGGGGAGACCGCGAAGATCACGCTCGTCGCTGTCGGCGCGTTCTTTCCGGTTTACGTCAATTTCGTGGCCGGGATCCATAATGTCGACCGCAAGTTGATCGAGGTCGCCGACGTCTTTGGTCTGAGCCAAGTCGAGCGTGCGCGGC
>Ga0335074_10006801_pt1 | contig 15866 bp, 17 predicted proteins | sample Lox_Sample_23_FD_206715 | JGI IMG/M metagenome (GOLD analysis project Ga0335074, IMG submission 206715) | Soil microbial communities from Loxahatchee National Wildlife Refuge, Florida, United States - Lox_Sample_2.3 | ecosystem: Environmental > Terrestrial > Soil > Wetlands | place: USA... | reverse complement strand
GACCAGGAGCCGTCGTAAACCGCGGCGTCGGGCCAGCCGAGGAGGTGAAGGCCGAAGGCGAGCGCGCAAGCGGTGACGCCCGAGCCGCAGCTCGTCACCACCGCTCTGCCGGGCTCGAGCCCGGCGGCGGCGAAGCGCCGCGCCAGCTCTTCCGCCGGCAACAGCGTGCGCTTTTCCGGATCGATCAGCTCGTCATAAGGCAGGTTGAGGCTGCCGGGAATATGCCCGCTGCGCAGCCCCGCGCGCGGCTCCTTGGCGGTGCCGGCAAAGCGGGCGCGGGCGCGCGCGTCGATCACCTGCTCGCGCCGGCTCTCGAGATTGGCAAGGAGCTGCGCCTTGTCGCGCACCAGAAGCGTGTTGAGCCGCGCCGTGAAGTGGCGCTCGCGCGGCGCGGGGACGGCATCGGTGACGGGCCGGCGCTCGGCTTGCCATTTCGGCAGCCCGCCATCGAGGATGGCGACGTCGCGGTGGCCGAAGACGCGCAGCATCCACCACGGCCGCGCCGCCGAATTGAGCCCGGTGCTGTCATAGATGATGATCCGGTGCCCGTCGCCGAGGCCGAGCTTGCGCATGCGCTGGGCGAATTTCTCGGCGCTCGGCAGCATGTGGGGCAGGGGGCTCGTCTCATCGGCGATATCGTCGATGTCGAAGAAGACGGCGCCGGGAATATGGCGCTGCCGGTAAAGCTCCTGCGCGGTCGGCGTCACCCCCGGCAAGGTGAAAGACCCGTCGACCACGCGCACATCCGGTGCCTCGAGATGCGTCGCGAGCCAGTCGGTCGAGACCAGCGAATCCGGATTGACATAAGGCATCGGCGCTTTCTCCCTGTGTTGGCTTTATCGCCGCCGCTGCGGCGCGCTCGGCGCGACGGCGCGTCTAGCCGACGAAGGCGAGGATGACGCGCCGGTTCTGGCGGCCTTTGTTCTCGATCTTCACGACATCGACCGGGCCGATCTCGCCGGTGCGCCGGACATGCGTGCCGCCGCAAGGCTGCAGATCGACGCCGGCAATGTCGAGCAGCCGCACGCGGCCTTGTCCCGAGGGCGGCTTCACCGACATGGTGCGCACCAGCTCCGGCCGCGCCGCAAGCTCTTCGTCGCTGATCCAGCGCGGCAAGGCTTCGTGGTCGGCGGCGATGAGCGCATTCAGATGCTGTGCGATCGCGGCCTTGTCGAGCGCGTCCCCGGGCACGTCGAAATCGAGCCGGCCTTTGCCGTCGGCGATCTGGCCGCCGGTGACGCCGGCATTCGGCACCGCGGCGCACAGCAGATGGAGGCAGGTGTGCATGCGCATCAGGCGATAGCGCCGCGCCCAGTCGATCTCGGCGCCGACGCGATCGCCGGCGGCGGGCAGGATCGCGCCCGGCGCCGGGATGTGCAGGATCTCGTCCGGACCCTCGCCCTTGCGCGTATCGGCGATCGCCACCTCGCGCCCGTCGGCGAGGCGCAGCACGCCGCTATCGCCGGGCTGGCCGCCGCCTTGGGGATAGAAGAGGGTGCGGTCGAGCGCGATACCGCGCTCGGAAACGGCGATGATGCGCGCTTCGGCGCTGCGGAGATAGGCGTCGTCGCGAAACAGCAGCTCGGTCATTGCTCGAGCCAGCGCGGCGCGGGCAACTTGCGTTCGCGCAGGAAAGCGGGATTGAAGAGCTTCGACTGATAGCGTGTACCGTAATCGGCGAGCACGGTGACGATGGTGTGGCCGGGGCCGAGCTCACGCGCGGCTTTGATCGCGCCGCAGATATTGATGCCGGTCGACCCGCCGAGGATCAAACCCTCTTCCTGCACGAGGTCGAAGAGCAGCGGCAGCATTTCCTCATCGGTGACCTGGAACCAGCCATCGATCGGCGCGCCTTCGAGATTGCGCGTAATGCGGCCCTGGCCGATCCCTTCGGTGATCGAATTGCCTTCGGCCTTGAGCTCGCCGCGGGCGTAATAGCCATAGATCGCCGAGCCCATGGGGTCGGCGAGGTAGATTCTGACCTTGGCATTGCGCTCTTTGAGCGCCATGGCGACGCCGGCAAGCGTGCCGCCGGTGCCGACCGCGGAGACGAACGCATCAACCTTGCCGTCGGTCTGCTGCCAGATCTCGGGGCCGGTGGTCTCGTAATGGCCGCGGCGGTTGGCGGTGTTGTCGAACTGATTGGCCCAGATCGCGCCGTTGGGCTCGGTTTTGGCGATTTCCTGCGCCAGGCTCTCGGAATAGCGGACATAGTTCATCGGATTGGCGTAGGGCACAGCGGCGACGAGGCGGAGATCGGCGCCGCAGAGCCGCAGCATGTCCTTCTTTTCCTGGCTCTGCGTCTCCGGCATGACGATGACCGTGCGATAGCCGAGCGCGTTGCCGACGAGCGCAAGCCCGATGCCGGTATTGCCCGCGGTGCCTTCGACGATGACGCCGCCCGGCCGCAGCAAGCCGCGCGCCTCGGCGTCGCGCACGATGGCGAGGGCGGCGCGATCCTTGACCGAGCCGCCGGGATTGAGGAACTCCGCCTTGCCCAGAATAGTGCAGCCCGTCAGCTCCGACGCGCGGCGCAGGCGAATGAGAGGCGTGTTGCCGATGGTTTCGAGAAAGCCGTCGCGAATCTGCATGGTGCGGCCCGATCTCAGGCGTCTGCCCTCACTATAGGCGGCAGCCGCGGGCGATCAACCCTCACCCTCCCGTCGCTTCGCGACGGGCCCCTCCCTCTCGCGCTCGCGCGGGAGAGGGGCTTGCAACACTCTCTAAGACCCCCTCTCCCGCTTGCGGGTCGCTTGCGGGAGAGGGTCGGGGTGAGGGGACATCACCGCCAGAGTCGTCGCAGCCGGGGGCGGTGGGTGGCGAGCCAGTAGAGCGCGACGAGCGTGGTGGCGTTCTCGATCTTGCCGGTGCGGAGCATCCGCATTGCCTCGGCATAGGGCTTCACCACCACCTTGATGTCCTCGAGCTCCTCGGCGAGGCCGTGAACGCCGCCGGCGCGGCTGGCATCGACGCGACCGCAGAAAAGCGCCACCGTCTGCGTGGTGCCGCCGGGGCTGGTCAGAAAGTGATGGATCGGGAGCAACTCGCCCTCGACGGCGAGCCCGGCCTCCTCTTGCGCTTCGCGTCGCGCGACCTCACGATCGCTTTCGCCGTCACGGTCGACGATGCCGGCGACGACCTCGATCGACCAGCTCGAGCATCCCGCGGCATGGGCGGCGATGCGGAACTGCTCGACCAGCACGACGACGTCGCCGACGGGATCGTAAAGCAAGAGGCCGACCGCGCGGCCGCGCTCGGAGACTTCGCGCAACACCTCCGGGCTCCAGCCACCGGCATGAAGGCGATGGCTGAAGCGATAGCGGTCAAGCCGGAAGAAGCCCTGATAGAGGGTCTCGCGCTCGATGATGCGAACCGCATCGTCGCTCGAAGGGGGCGGGGCGGCGGGGAAGGTTGTCGTGTTGCGCGGCATGCGCGCAATTTAGCTACCGCCCTTCCGTAAGCAACCTCCGCCGCGCGTCAGGTGCCGCTGCGCTGCCCGCGGGTGTCGCCGATGCTGGCGCTCTCGCGCCGCAACTCCTCGCGGTGCTGCTCGTCGGCGAGGCGGACGCGCATCGCCGCGATGCAGAGCGCGAGCGGCGCCGAAGCGGCAGGCGCCGAGGACGGGTAGGGGATCATGGCGTCGCTGGCGCGGTAGATCTCGCCGATCCAGCCGCCGAAGCCGCCGCGGCAATCGCTCAGCTGACTGAGGCGATGGATGGTCCAGCCCTCCGGCAACAGGCTGAGCGCCGCATCGATCGAGCGGGTGTAAAGGGGCACGGGCTTCGCGGTGCCAAAGAGCAGGCGCTGGATCGAGTAATCGAGATACTCGCTGCCTTCCTTGGCGCTCTGGAGCATCGTGACGAGCTTTGCCAAATCCATCGCTAAGCGATCCTGTAGCTGTCGCATTTCGGGGATAGCGAAATGGTAGCGACGGCACGCCGCAGGGGTGAGGGTCATTTTCGTGTCAGCGGAACTTTCAGGCGCGCGGCTTGGTTGGGCTGTTCCCGAGCCGGGCGACCTCGGCGAGAGGCAGCCGGACGCGCATCAGAAGTCCGCTCGGCCGGCGCGCCTCGGCCCGGATGGTGCCACCGAGCGCCTCGACATTGCGCCGGGCGATCCAGAGGCCGATGCCGAAATGCGTATCGTACTCGTCGGTGCGCGACGGCGAGCGTTCGGAGAAGTAGCGATCGAAGATGCGATTGAGATTTTCCGCCGCAACGCCGGGGCCGCTATCGCCGATCAGCAGCTCGGCGAAGCCGTCGCGCGCTTCGAGTCTGACGCCGATGCTCTCGCCCTCGGGCGAAAACGAGATGGCGTTGTCGAGCAGATTCTCGATCACCGTCTCGACCATCTCCTCATTGGCATGCGAGAGGACGCGCGGCGCGATATGGCCTTTGAGGTTCAAGCGGCGCTCGAGCAGCGCTTCGGCATGCGCCTGCAGCAGGCGGCCGAGAATGCTCGACAGGTCAAGATCGGTGCGCGGCATGTCCATGACGTCGGCCGTCGCCTCGTCGAGGCGGCGCGCCGACGCGACGAGCCCGTCGAGCTTGTCGAGCGAGGCCTCGATCAACCCTACGGCGCGAAGCCCGCGCTGGTTCTCGATGGCGATGGCACGCTTCAACGGCTCGAGCGATTGGCGGATGACGGCGATCGGCGTCTTGAAGGCATGTGCGTTGTCCTCCGCCGCGCGGCGGATGTCGCGCGCCGAAGCATCGAGCACTTCGACCATGTGATCGAACTCTTCGGCGACATCGGCGAGCTCGGGAATGTCGTTCTGCGCCCGGAACGAGCCGCCGCTGGAACGACGCTCGCGAATCGTGCGGGCGCGCTCGGCGAAGCGGCGCAAGCCGCGGCGCACGCTCCAGAACGTCGTGATGGTGAGCAGCACCATGGCGAGATAGATCGCCGCGGCGACGCGCACCTCCGAGCTCGCCCAATAGGGCCGGCCGAGATTGGATCCCGGCAGCGAGCCGGCCGCCGACGAGGTCACCACCACCCAGCAGCCCGACGGCGTCTTGAGCGGCGTCATCGAGGTCACGACCTCGTCATTGCCCTGCGGCGTGCGGTAGCGCAGCGCGAAGGGAAATTCGCCATCACAGCTCGTCGAAAGCCGGTCGAGGACCCCTTGCTGGCGCAGGGTCTCGCGCTCGGCATCGAGCTGGGCCGTCGACACCACCGGCCAGGAGGCGACGTAAAAGAACCCGGAGGTGCCCGCGGGCGCGAAAAGCAGCTTCACATTGGTAAAGTCGTCGGCAAAGCGTGCCAGCTCGTGGCCGAGCTGCGGCAGCGCCGGGCGGTCGCTGCCGGAGAGTAGGGGCGCCAGCGCTGCCGTGATGACGTGGCCATGCTCGCGCACGCTGCGCAGCAAAACCGCCTTTTCCGCCTCGTCGGCGGCGCGGAACTGGTCGTAGACGATGAGCGGCACGATCAGAAAGATCGTGGCCAGCACCGCCGCCTTGGCCGTCAGCGAGCGATAGAATCGCGGCCGTGGCGCCGCTTGCGGCGGCGGCAGCGCGGGTGCGTATTCGTGCCGGCTAGTCGCCGGCAATCCAGCGGTAGCCGAATCCGGCATAATTGTGAATCTGGTCGAAATCGCCGTCGATGTCGCGGAATTTCTTGCGGATGCGCTTGATGAAGGTGCGCACATTGGCGCGGTAGCCCTCGGCGCCGTAGCCGGCGACGAAGTCCTTGCCATGCACGAGATCGTAGATCTCGCGGTATCCAACATCCTCGCCGCTGCGCGAGGCGAGCAGCGCCACGATCTTGAACTCGGTCAGGGTGAGGTCGAGGGTCTTGCTCGTCCAGGCGGCGCGGTTGGTATCGAACCGCAGCTCGAGCTTGCCGAGCGCGACGACATCCCCGGGCGGGCGCTTCGCCGCCACCGGTTCCGGCGCCGGGCGCATGCCTTCGGTGATGAGATGGAGCCGTTTCAGCAGGATGGAGAGCCGCCGCGACTTGTCGATGAAGTCGACGGCGCCGCCTTCGAGCGCGGCCTCCTCGTAGATGTCGTCGCTGAGCACGGTGAGAAAGATGACCGGCGTCGTCGTCCCGGCGCGGCGGAGTCGGCGCAACACTTCGAGGCCGTTCAACCCCGGCATGCGCCAGTCGAGCAGGATGACATCGGCATTGCCGCCCCGCTGGAAATAGTCCAGTGCCGGCTCTCCGGACGAGAAGCTCTGCACGTCGAAGCCCTCGTCGACAAGGTTCAGCCCGAGCGATTCGCGAAAGGAATCGTCGTCGTCAACGAGAACGATCCGCACCGGCGGCAGTGTCTGCATTGGTCCGCTGCTCGCTGACGAGGGCGTCGTAGCATCGCTGGGAAGATCGTGCGGGTACGTCATGGCTCCTGACTTCGTAATGGAGGGCGCGCATGGCCTGGCTCTGGAGGTCCAGGTAGAAATACACGTCGATCTCGCAGTCGCCCCCAGCATAGCGCCAAATCGTGGCCGGTGGAGCCTCCGCGCGGCTCTGCGGCTCGCCGAGCAGTTCGGCGACATGCGGCTGGTCGAGGCCGATCAACTGATCGGGTCCGGCCGTCGGCGGCGGCTCGGCCTGCTCGGCCGAAGCCGGGGGCAGGCGGGCAAGATTCTGGCCCGGCGGCGCCGGCTTGCGCGGCGGCGGCGGCGGCAGCGGCAGGTGCTCGCTCACCGGCGGTGCCGTCGGCGGTGCGGGCGGCGGCGCCGGCGGCTGAAAAGCCTGGCAAGCGCCGAGCGTCAGCGCGAGGCATGACGCCAGCACGGCCGGCGCGCTCGCTCTGATGCGGTTCGACAATGTCATCCTCCTGCCCCATCCCCAAGCTCGCCGCCATTATGGTCAATTTACCGTTAACATGGCGACCGTCTCGTTCTGGTTCGTTGCATGACAACGGCTTGGGGCATGGTTCCATGCGCCGCCGATTTGTGGCAAGGTCGGCCGCGCGACGCAAGGAGAGGAACGTGGCGGCAGCGGCGGCGAGCAAGACCGAAGCTTTGCGGTTTCTCGATCTGGCGGCATTCGAGCGGATGCCGCTGGCAACGGAGCCGTTTCCGTGGCTGGTCGTGCCCGGCTTCGTTCCGGGACCGGCCCGGGCGTTGCTTTCCCGCGACTTTCCCGCGATCGACAAGCCCGGCAGTTTTCCCCTGGGCGAGCTGAGCTACGGGCCGGCTTTCCACGCCTTCATCGCCGAGCTTCAAGGCGCGGCGCTGCAGCAGGCCTTCGCCGAGAAATTCGCCATCGATCTTACCGGCCGGCCGACCATGATCACCGTCCGCGGCCAGGCCCGTGCCGCCGATGGCAGGATTCACACCGATACCGCCAGCAAGCTCATTACCGTATTGATCTACATGAACGAATCCTGGGAGGCGCCGGGCGGGCGGCTGCGCCTGCTGCGCTCGCCCGATAGTCTTGAGGATGTGATCGCCGAGGTGCCGCCGGCGGCCGGGACGCTGCTTGCCTTCCGCGTCACGCCGCAATCCTGGCACGGCCATGCCCCGGTGAGCGGCCCGCGGCGAGTCCTCCAGCTCAACTGGGTCGAGAGCGAGCGCGTGGTTCGCCGCGAGCGGCTCCGCCACGGGCTTTCCGCACGGGTGAAGCGCTTCTTCGCTCGCTCAGGCTGATCTCCACTTCTTTCCGGCGGCAACCTCGACGTTGCGCCGATCGTTTGGCTGGTACGACGATCGTAGCTTCGTGGCACGCCTATGATCTTGCCGATTTTGAGGTGGCGGTGACCGATCGGCTGGCAACCTATCGCAGGAAGCGCGATTTCGCGCAGACGCCGGAGCCTCAGGGGGCGCCGGGCCGGGGGGCCGCGCGGGCCCTGCGCTTTGTCGTTCAGAAGCATGCGGCGCGGCGACTCCATTACGATTTCCGGCTGGAGCTCGGCGGCACCTTGCGCAGCTGGGCGGTGCCCAAGGGACCGAGCTTCGATCCCGGCGTGAAGCGTCTTGCCGTGCAAGTCGAAGACCACCCACTCGACTATGCCGATTTCGAGGGCGTCATTCCCGAGGGCCAGTATGGCGGCGGCACGGTGCTGGTCTGGGATACCGGAACCTGGAGGCCGCTCGGGAGGGATCCCGAGGGCGAGCTCAAAGCGGGCGGGCTCAAATTCGAGCTGCATGGCAAGAAGCTCCGCGGCGGCTGGGCGCTGGTCCGCATGGGCGGCAAGCGCGGTGACAAGAACTGGCTCTTGCTCAAGGAGAAGGATGAGACCGCCCAGCCGGGCAGCGGCGATAGGATCACCGCCACGCGGCGCAAGAGCGTGATCAGCGGGCGCGATCTGGCCCAGATCGCAAAAGCGCGCGACCGCGTCTGGCAGTCGAACCGGAAGGAAGCGACGGCGCCGGCGCTCGACCCGTCGGCGATTCCCGGTGCCCGCCGGAGCGCGCTGCCGAAGAAGCCTGCACCGGAGCTCGCAAGCTTGGCGACCGCGGTGCCGGGTTCCGAGGGCTGGCTGCATGAGATCAAGTTCGACGGCTATCGCATGCTCGCCCGCATCGCCGGCGGCGACGTGACGTTGCTGAGCCGCAACGGTCTTGACTGGACCGACCGGTTTCCGCAGGTCGTTGCGGCGCTGGCGCAGCTCGGGCTTGGCGCGGCGGTGCTCGACGGCGAGGTCGTCCATCTGCGGCCCGACGGCATCAGCTCTTTCGGGGCGCTCAAGGACGATCTTTCGCGCGGCGATACCTCAGCCGCGGTTTATATGCTCTTCGATCTCGTTCATCTCGAGGGCTTCGACCTCAGTGCTGCGCGTCTCGACGCAAGAAAGCGCGCGCTCCAGCAGCTCCTGGCCGGTGCCGGTGGCGGGGTGCTCCGCTTCAGCGAACATATCGAAGGACGGGGCGATGACTTCTTCCACAGTGCTTGCCGCATGGGGCTCGAGGGCATCATCTCCAAGCGCGCCGATGCGCCCTATCGGCCGGGCCGCAGCAAAGCCTGGCTCAAGGTGAAGTGCCAGGCGCGCGAGGAGCTGGCGGTGATCGGCTGGACCGATCCCGCCGGAACGCGTCAGGGTTTCGGCTCGCTGTTGCTCGGCTATTACGACGCTGACGGCGTACTCCACTTCGCCGGCGGCGTCGGCACCGGCTTCGACGAAGCCGCGCTGCGCGCCCTGCGCCGGCGGCTCGACCGCCTTGCCGTCAAAGCGCCGCCTTCGGTCGCGATCGCGCGTGCCGCGCCGCGCCGCGCCCATTGGGTCAAGCCCGAGCTCGTTGCCGAGCTGCGCTTTGGCGAATGGACAGAAGATGGCAGGCTGCGCCATCCGGTGTTTCTCGGGCTGCGCGAGGACAAGATGGCGCGCGAGGTGGTGCGCGACCCGCGCGCCGGCACGGCGCTTCCCGCCGATCCGCCCGAACCCGCAACGGCTGCGCCGCGCGGCACGGTCGCGATCGCCGGCGTTCGCCTCAGCAATGCCGACAAGGTGCTGTACCCCGAGGACGGCATCACCAAGCTCGACCTCGCGCGCTACTACGAAGCCGTCTCGGCCTATATCCTGCCGGAGCTCGCCGGCCGGCCGCTGACCTTGCTGCGCGGACCCGAAGGCTATCGCGGCCAAAGCTTCTTTCAGAAGCATGCGACCAGCGCCGTACCCGAGACGCTGCGCCGCATCGAGCTCGTCGAGAAAAAAGGGACCACCACCTATCTCATCGCCGACGATCTGCCCGCGCTATTGTCGCTCGTCCAGATGGGCGTGCTCGAGATCCATGTCTGGGGCGCGCGCGAGCCGCAGCTCGAAAAGCCCGACCGCGTCGTTTTCGATTTCGATCCCGATACCGGTCTTGCCTGGGAGCGGGTGAGCGAGGCGGCGCTGGCGCTGCGCCGGCTGCTCGAGGAGATGGGGCTCGACTGCTTCGTCAAGGCAACCGGCGGGAAGGGGCTGCATGTCGTACTGCCGCTTCGCCCGCGCCTCGGCTGGGACGGGATCAAAACCTTCGCCAAGGCGATGGCGCAGGATTTGGCGGAGCGCCATCCCGCCGCCTTCACCACCTCGCTCGCGAAAAAAGCGCGGGGCGGGCGGATCTTCATCGACTATCTCCGCAACCAGCGCAGCGCGACGGCGATCGCCGCCTATTCGACGCGCGCCCGCGCGCATGCGCCCGTGGCGGCGCCGCTCTCCTGGGAGGAGGTTGCTTCCGGCGTTCGTTCCGACGCGTTCACCACCGCCACCATGGGCGAGCGCCTGCGGCGGCAAAAACGCGATCCCTGGCACGGCATTGCCGAGGTGAAGCAGTCGCTGCCCGCCGCGCTCCTGCGCAAGCTCAAGGTGAGCTGAGCCCGAGCGCTATTCGTCCGCTTCGATCAGCGTCTTCAGCGCGGCGAGGCCCGGCATCTCGCCTTGGCGGGCGTTGAGCAGTGCCGCGTCGCGCAGATTGGCCCAGCGCAGATCGGCGCCGCGCAGCTCGGCGGAGGCGAGGTTGGCGCCCTGCAGATTGGCGCCGGTGAGCACCGCCGCGGCGAGGTTCGCGGATTGCAGATTGGCGCCGAGCAGGATGGTATGATCGAGACGCGCCGCGGCCAGCAGCTTGCCCGAGAGATCGACGCCTTCGAGGTTGCAGCCGCTGAGATTGAGGCGTCTGCCTTCCTTGCCCAGGCTCGCAACCCAGCGCTCGTGCTGCGCCAAGCGGTCGGCGATCGCTTCGAGCTTGAGCCGCGACTGCGGCAAGGCCGCACCGCTGTTCTGCAGCTTCTGGCCGACATCGCCCTTGAGCACGGCGCTGCGCAGATCGGCTTCCGCGAGTTGGGCGCCGCGCAGGATCGGATCGATCAGCTCTGCGCCGTGAAAGCAGGCATTGCGCAGATCGGCGTCGGAGAAATCGGTGCCCTCGAGGATGGCGCCGCTGAAATCGACGGAGCGGCAGCGCGCATTGGGCAGCCTCGCGCCCTTCAGGATGGCGTTGGTGAAACGGCTGCCGGTATCGCTGTCAAGCGTCACGCCGGAATCGATCACCATGCCTTCGCGCAGATCGGCGCCGCCAAGATGCGCGCCGGTGAGGTTGGCGAGCTCGAACTTGGCGCCGCGCAAATCGGCCTTCTCGAAATCGGCGCCGGAGAGGTCGCAACTGTTGAAGCGGGCGCCGAACAGATTGGCGTGGCGGAAGATGGCGCGCTGCAAATTCGCGCCGTCGAACTTGCACACCAGGAACTCGCTGTTGGTCCAGTCGCCGCCGCTCAAGTCGAGGCCGGAGAGGTCGCATTGGCGCAGGATTGCCCGGGCGCCGCCGCTCTGGTTGCGGAGGTAGCGCCGGTGGCGCTCGAGCAGCGCCGCGACCGAAGCCGCGTCGAGCCGTATCTTGACCAGCGTGGTCGGCCCTTTGGGCTGTGGCGCCGCACGCATGTATTGCGACATGGGTCCTCCGCTCTCCGACCCGAAGCCCTGGATAAACGGGTTAATCTAGAAGGATTTGAGTAAACTTATGATTGACGCCGCAGCACCCCGCTGAACGGCCGGCCGCCGCCGCCGTTCAGCTCTTATTCACCATGTTGCTGCAGAATTCACCACCGAGAGGTGAACCTTGGACAAGCCCGTTCCCGAAAAACAGAGTCATCATCAGCCCAAAGCCTACCAGAACACGCGGTTCCTCGAGAGCAAGGACGCGCGCGCCTTGCGCATCCTGGCGGAGTATCTGGAGCCGCTGTCGCGCTTCAAGCGCTATGGCGTGCAGGACACCATCGTGTTTATGGGCTCGGCGCGGCTGCCGTCGCGCGAAAACGCGGAAGCGGCGCTCGCCGCGGCGGAGCAGGCCGGGAGCGGGATCGAGGCGGCGCGCACCGCGCTCGAGCTCTCAGCCTATTACGAAGCGGCGCGCGAGCTGGCCCATCGCCTGACGAGCTGGTCGAAGAAGCTCGACCATGAGGAGCGCCGCTTCGTCGTCTGCACCGGCGGCGGCCCCGGCATCATGGAAGCGGCCAATCGCGGCGCGTCGGAAGCGAAGGGACTCAATGTCGGCCTCACCATCTCGATCCCGAACGACGAGTTCGACAACCCCTACGTCAGCCGCGAGCTGCATTTTCACTTCCACTATTTCTTCATGCGCAAATTCTGGTTCGTCTATCTCGCCAAGGCCGTGGTGCTGTTCCCCGGCGGCTTCGGGACCTTGGACGAGCTGTTCGAGATCCTGACGCTGGTGCAGACGCGCAAGATGAAGAAGCGCATGCCGATCGTGCTGTTCGGCGCCAAGTATTGGGACGAGGTGATGAACTTCGATGCGCTGGTGAAATACGGCACGATCAGCCCTGAAGATCTCGGCCTCTTCCATCGCACCGATTCGATTGAAGAGGCCTATGACATCATCACCCGCGGCCTTACCCAAGACGCCCTCGGCAGCCCCGGCGCAGTGCTCTAAAGCGGCGCTTCTTTGGCTTTCGGCGCCGGTTGCGATCCGGTACCGCCGGCGCCGCTGCCGAGGCTCTCCGTTCCCGGCGTGTGGCGGCTTTGCGTCCGGCGCGCTCGGGCCAGCAGGCGGCCGATAATCACCGCCACGGCGACGATCGGGATCCAGCTCGCCAAGCCGAGGAGATAGGCTAGCCACACGGCCCCCAACGCGATCCTCCCTCGGAGCTAGGCGCCCGGCCGCGCAACGGCGTCCCCGCCCGCCTCGAAGAGCGAGCTGATCAGATCGGCAAGCCCGCATTGCGCGTCGGCCGCTTTGCGCAGCAATCGGATCGCGCGCTCGCGATCATCGCTCGGGATGAACGCAGCCATGAGGCGGAGCGCGGCCAAGCCCGCGGCGCGGCGCTCGTCCCAGGGCGCCGTCGCGCTCGCGTCCAGCAGCAGGATTTCCGGCTCGATGCGGTGCCGCATGCCGGTCTCCGGCAGACTGTCCTGCGTGATGAAATGCGCCGCGACGATCGCGGGCTCTGCGGCGCGCTGCTTCGCCAGCGCGATCTCGCTGCGCACGCTGCGGAGTGTCGGGATCGTTCCCGCCTCGATCTGGCGGAGGACTGCCTCGACCGCGCCGCGGGGTGTCTTCGGCGCGGTCAGGAGATAGACGGTGCTCACATCCAAAATTGCAAAATTTGCAAATTCCGCCGGATGCCGCTCGGCATACTCGGCCATGCCCATCCAATTGTAGACCGTGCGCGCGCGCCGCGCGCCGAAGCTCTCCTTGAGCCACCGGCCGGTCTCGCCATGCGCGAGCGCGCGCTGGATGCGAAGCGCTTCGCGTCCGATCTCGAGCGCGTCCTCGAGCGTGCGGAGTTCGAGGCGCGCCACGAGTTCTTTCACCCGCGCTTTCACCGCCTCGATGTCGGCGGGCTGCAGCAGCGGCGTCGGCGCCGAAGCGGGTTCCGGGCGCGGCAGCGCTGCGGGCGGCGGGTTGTGATCGGCAAGGGCGTCCGCGAGAAGCGGCGCGGGCGGTATGTCGGCGGGAGGTCTGAGGCGCGGCCGCGGTCCGTGAAAACAAGGAAACTCGCGAAGCTGCGGCAAGAGATCTTCGCTGCCGAACTCGGCCTCGAAATCCGATCCCGCGGTGTCTACCGGTGCGGATATGTGCTCGCCCATTCGACCGCCTCGCGCGACCTCGCCAGCCCCGCCAGGCGGCTACGGTCGCGCACAAAGTGCATCCTCGGAATCGCTAACAGGAGCGCTGGGCGGTCAACCGAACGCTTCCCACCTAATAGTGCGAAGAGCTGCGTTACCAAACCGAAACGCGCTTAATGCGAGAACAAATTCGACGCTGAATTGAGAGGACGCGCTCGCCCCGCGGTTATCGATTTGGCGTCTACTGCGTGCTCGATCCTGCCGATGGTTGCGGGGCACTCGCGCCCGCCGCCGGCGGAGGCGATGGCGGAGGGTTGAACGGTGTATAGCTGGCGGCGACAGACCTCCACCCGCCGCGCTGACGCTCCAACACTTGCATCCACGTGCCTTCGATTGTCAAAGGTTGAGGGTTTTGCGGGTTGTTGTAGGTCACGGTGTAGGATCCGGCGGCAACCGCTGCGTTCCGTCCGATCATCCGCACTTCGTCGACGTCCATGCTTTTGACCTTGGCGCCGAGATTCGCCTCGTTCTCTACCGCCCGCTCGAAACGCTGATTGCCGGAAATCACGCCCCGGTCGCCGACGCCGAAGGAATCGGCGGTCGTGAGCGATGCCATGGTCTTGCTATCGCCGCGATTATACGCGTCGATCCATTCGTGCATGAAGGCTTCGATCTGCTGCCGCGTCCTCTCGGGCGCGTTGCCTTGCGCGACCGCCGGACCGGCGAGTCCGACAGCGAGGGCGGCGATAGCGAGCAAACGCACCATCATGGCTTCCTCCACTGCAATGGTACGACGGCAAGTGCTTTCAGGGGGGCTTCTCCGACCGTCAACACCCGGCGCAATGCTGACGTTCATCCGCCGCTCTAGAACGTGAAGAGGATCGACGCGTACCAGGTGTATCGGTCGGTCGAACGGCGCTCCCCGAAACAAAAGCCCCGCGCGAGGCGGGGCAAGTCATTGAGGGAGGATCGTATGTTATTTGGGCGGAGCTTCCGCGCTCGCTTGTGATCTACCTCACTTGGCGGGGCAGCCTCCGCCGCGCCTGTGCCTCTGGTGTGCAAGTAGACGTGGATCAACCGGGAAGGGTTGATCGTGGCCGGCAATAGCGTCGCCTGGTCGTCTTTGAGCGCAGATGGGAAATATGAGCGTTTGCATCGGGGACTCGTTGTAGGGATTGGCGGGCCGACTCCCTCAGAGCCGCGAAAGGCGCCGATGCTCCGAATTCTGATCGCTGACGATCATGAAATGATCAGGCGCGGCCTGCGCGACTTGCTGGAGCGGCATGAGGGGTGGGAGATCTGTGCCGAGGCATGCAATGGCCGGGAGGCCATCGAACGCGCGAGAAGCCTGCCGCCTCACGTCGCTGTGCTTGATCTCGCGATGCCCGACCTCAACGGATTTGAGGCGACCCGTCAGATCAAAAAGGTGCTCCCGAACACGGAGGTCCTGATCTTCAGCGTCCACGAAGCCGAGGATTTCGTTCGCGATGCGCTCGAGGCCGGGGCCCTCGGCTATCTCCTGAAATCGGACGCGGCCTTACACATTGTTGCCGCCATCGAGGCTGTCTCCGCGCATAAACCCTATTTCACATCGAGTGTGTCGCGAACCATGCTGCGCACTTACATCGCGCAGGCCAGGGCACGGCCCGAAACCGTCTCGTCCATCAACCAACTCACGGCACGCGAGCGCGAGATGGTCCAGCTCCTGGCAGAAGGGCATACCACCAGGGGCGCCTCGGCGCGCCTTGGCATCAGCGCCAAGACAGCAGAGACGCATCGCACGCGGCTGATGGCGAAGCTCGGCTTCCGTTCAATCGCTGAACTCGTGCGCTTTGCGATCCGACACAAGGTGATCGAGCCCTGAGCGGGATCGACAACATCGGTCAATTCTGTTACAGAATCGCTGCATCACGATGACATCATCCGACAGCGGGGATACCGATGAAGCGATCAGCGTGGAAGGTGCGCGCCGACGATCTCCGCCGTATCGCAGGCAACACGGCTGAGCCCGAACGGGAACGGAAGATGCTGGTGCTGGCAGAACGGCTTGAGGAAGCAGAGCGTGGGGGCGAGACCGACGGCGGCGATACGCCTGCTCAAACGAAGAAAAGCGGCGCCAAGGTCAAGCGCTGACCCGCGCATGTACACGATTCACTATGAGCGCGACGGCTGCGAGCACCGGGTAGCGGTGGTGTTCGCCGAGAAGCAGCCCGCGATGGAAAACGCTTGCGAGCTGTTGAGGCTGGGCTTCCGCGTCCTCAGAGTTCAGGGGCCGGGTTTGAGCATTGGGGTGGGAGCGCTCCAACAGTATCGGCACGCAACCTCGCGCAAGGAGTGATCGCCGCTCCCCGGATGCCCACCCTTTGCCAGTCGGCTGCGGTTCGTTCGCCGAGCGCGAAACAATCGTACTACC
>Ga0335074_10006800_pt1 | contig 15867 bp, 14 predicted proteins | sample Lox_Sample_23_FD_206715 | JGI IMG/M metagenome (GOLD analysis project Ga0335074, IMG submission 206715) | Soil microbial communities from Loxahatchee National Wildlife Refuge, Florida, United States - Lox_Sample_2.3 | ecosystem: Environmental > Terrestrial > Soil > Wetlands | place: USA... | reverse complement strand
GGCCGCCGGCGCCGGGTCCGCGTTCGCGAACAACGGGGCCAACGGCGCCTCGCTCGGCATGGCGATCGGCACCGCGATCGCGATGCTGTGCTACGCCGCCATCCTGGTGATCCTCGGCAAGCGGCAAGGATGAGCGTCGAGAACCTGGTCTCTACCGGGCCGCTGATCCTGGCGATACCGGTCGCCGCGGCGGCCGGCGCCGTCACGTTCCTGTCACCCTGCTGCCTGCCGCTGGTGCCCGGCTACCTGTCCTATATCACCGGCATGTCCGGCGCCGGGGCGGACCGCAAGGCGGCCGCCGGGACCGCCACTGCCGGGACCGCTGCCGTCGCGGTCGCCGTCGAGGGCGCGGGCGCCGGCGAAGCGGGCGGCGGCGGCGTCACGACCGCCACGGTCGCGGCGCCCCGGGACGCCGCTGCGACGCCGAAGGGCCGCGCGGTCGCCGGGACGGCGCTGTTCATCGTCGGGTTCTCCGCCGTCTTCGCGGTCTACGGACTCGCCGTGGGCGGGCTCGGCCAGCTGCTCCGCACGCACAACACGGGGCTGACCCAGGTCCTCGGGGCGATCACGATCGTGCTCGGCCTGATGTTCGCCGGCGCGTTCGACCGGTTCAGCTTCGCGGGCCGGATCTTCCGCCCGTCGGCGCGGCCGCGCGCCGGGCTGGCCGGCGCGCCGCTGCTCGGGGTGATGTTCGGCTTCGGCTGGTCGCCGTGCATCGGCCCGACGCTGACCGCGGTGCTGACGCTGTCCGCGTCGTCGGGCACCGCCGCCCGCGGCGCGTTCCTCGCGTTCGTGTACGGGCTCGGCCTCGGCGTCCCGTTCCTGATCGTCGCGGCGGCCTTCCAGCGCGCGGTGAACGTGCTCGGCTTCTTCCGCCGCAACGCGCGCATGGTGAGCCGGATCGGCGGCGCCTTCCTGGTCGTCGTCGGCATCCTCGAAGTCAGCGGCGCATGGACGTCAGCCATCGACTGGCTCCACACCCACTGGTTCAGCAGCTACGTCCCGCCCCTCTAACACCCCCCGCCCCACCGCCGGGATCAGCGCCGCCGTCGCTTCTTGCTGTTATCGCGACCGGAGGATGCGCAGGCTCCACTTAGGGCGAGAAAAGCCCCTGAGAATTAGGACATATCAGGACACGCGAGGGTACTTTCTCGCCCTAAGTCAACCCGAGGGCGGGAACTGCCGCCCGCACCCAGCGGCCACGGTCCGCTTCTTGCTGTTATCATCCGGACATCGATAGCGCTGAAAGTTATGCCCCTCACAGCGGCATAACTTTCAGCGTTGATGCGATCTGACCGATCGGTGCCATCGGCGAAGGCGCGCCGCCATCGCTTCTCGCTGTTATCAGCGCCGAGTGTCACCAGCCCGCGTGGACGCAAGCGGGCGGGCGCTAGCCGCTTCTTGCTGTTATCAGCGGACCGTGGGCGGGGACGGCGCGGGTTAGCGGGTGCGGGCGGCTGTCTTCGGCTTCGGGGCCGGGGACTTCTTGGGCTGCTGGGGCTGCTGAGCTTCCTGGCGCTTGGGCTGGTCGCGGCGCGGCTCGGCGGCCGCCTCGATCAGCGCGGCGAGCAGGCGGGGGTCGTCGCCTTCCTCGGGGTGCCAGTGCACACCGACGCCGAACCGGTGGCCGGCCACCTCGAGGGCCTCCACCGCTTCGTCATCGGGCGACCAGCCGACCAGGGTCAGGCCGTCAGGGAGCCGGTCCGGCGCCTGGTGATGCGCCGCCGGAACCTGAACCTTGCCGCCGAACAGGCGGGCGAGCACGCTGCCCTCGGCCAGGACCACGTCGTGCGGCAGGTAGCGAACCCGGTCCTGCCGATGGCCGGGCAGGTCCTGGCGGAGCGAGCCGCCGCGCGCCACGGTCAGCACGTGCAGGCCCCGGCCAATCGCGAGGAAAGGCAGGCCGGCCTCGACCACGGCGCGCATCAGCAGGATCTCGAACCGGTCCCGGCGGTGCTCGGGCATGTCGGTCTCGTCCAGCCGCTGCTGCTCGTACAGCGCGGGGTCCACGTCCCGGCCCCCGGTGAAGACAACCCCGTCAAGACAGCCCACCAGGGCGGCCACCGAATCGGGCGGCACCGGCGGAAGCAGCACGGGCGCTCCCCCGGCCCGCTCCACGGCCCGGGTGTAGGTGACCGGCGAGACCACGGCCTCACGGAGCCAGTCCCCCCAGCGGGCCGCCTCAAGCTCGCAGGTGATGCCAATGATCGGGCGGCCCATACAGTCCTCCTCGCCATTCCCCGTCTCGACGTGCAACCAATCCGGCACGCTCTTGTAACGCTCTGCGCTGAGTGCAACACTGTCCGCTGTGACGCCGCAACCGTCAGACGGGTCAGCGAATCCCGCCCCGGCCACACCGCCATTCTTCCTGACCGAGCCGGTTTCTGACTTGGCGATGACGTATTTCTACGGCCGCCTCTTCGCCGCCGAGCCAGAGATCAGCGCGATGTTCCCGGCGGCGATGGACGGTCAGCGACATCGCTTTTACCGAGCGTTGTACCGGATCGTCGTGACGCAGGATGAGGGACTCGACGGCTACCTGGCGGAACTGGGCCGCGCGCACCGCAAGTTCGGGGTTCGGGAGCGGCATTACGAGGCGTTCCGGACGGCGCTGCTGGCGGCGGCGTACCGGTTTACCCCGCCGGGACAAGCCACCGGCCAGACTCCGGTCGCGGAAGCCCCAGGGGAGGCCGCCGACGGCGAGAGCCCCGGAGAAACCGCCGGGCCCGCGTGGCTGGCCGCGTTCGACCGGGCCGCCGAGATCATGTCCGGCGCGGCGGAAGACGACGCCGCGAACGCGCCGCCGTGGTGGACCGCCGAGGTCACCGCCCACGACCTGCGCACGCCGCACGTCGCGGTGCTCACGCTGCGGCCCGGGGAGCCGTTCCCCTACCTGCCCGGCCAGCACCTGTCCGTCCAGACGCCACGCTGGCCGCGGCTGTGGCGCCGCTACTCGATCGCGAACGCCCCGCGCGACGACGGCTCGCTCACCTTGCACGTCCGCGCGATCGACGGCGGCCTGGTCAGCAACACCCTGGTGCACCACCTCGAGCCGGGCGACACGCTGCTGCTCGGGCCGGCCGAGGGCCAGATGACCGTCGACACCGAAGCCGGGCGGCCGGTGCTCTGCCTGGCCGGCGGCACCGGCCTCGCCCCGCTCAAGGCGATCGCCGAGGCGGTGGGCCGCGCCTCGGGATCCGGCGGCGGCCGGCGGGAGATCGCGCTCTTCCACGGCGCACGCACCGAGGCGGACCTGTACGACCTGCCCGCGCTGCGCCGGATGGAACTGGACTACCCGTGGTTCGAGGTCATCCCGGCGACATCCGACGAGCGCACCGCCGGCGTCGCGCACGGCTCGATCCCGAGCCTCGGCGCGAAGGCCAGCTGGGAGGACCGGGACATCTACATCAGCGGCCCGGACGAGATGATCGTCACGGCCGTGCGGGGTCTGCGGACGCTCGGGGCCGATCCGGCGCTGCTGCATTACGACCTGCCGGAAGAGAAGGCGTGGCGGTTGTAGAGTCAGCCGCGGCCGTTCGGGATAAGGCCTTTTTCAGACCTTCCGCCAGCCTGGCACCCATGCACCGTCGGTCACCTCGTAATCGCCGAAGAGCGAGGGCGCCTCGGCGCGCATGATCTTCGCGATCTTGCCGAAGACCAGCCGGATCTCCTCCTCCGCACCCGGGTCGGTGCGCATTTCGATCGTGTGCCGCAGCGCCCTGATGTTCGCGGTCCACACCAGCCCGGTGGCGACGCCGTCCGGCGCGAAGCGGCGCATGAACGACGTCTTGTGCTTCTTCTCGTGGAAGGGGACGCCGTCGTCGTCGAGCCGGAAGTGGCCGGCCATCCACTGCTGGAAGGCTTCCATCTCGGTGAGCATGGCCGTGGCGCGCTTCATCAGCTCGGGGTCTTGCAGCGCCCAGTCCGGGAACCAGAAGGGCAGTTCGTCGAGCCGGACGAAGCGCAGGGACTCCTGCGAGATGGCCGTGCCCGGACGGTGCCGCACCAGTTCGTGCGTGAAAACCCTGCTGACGTTGTGCAGCACGAACGTGAAGCTGAGGTGCTCGAGGACGGAGCCGTGCCCGCTGCGCAGGATGTTCTCCAGGTACTTGGCCTGGTCGTCGCGGACCTTGCGGACGTTCGGGTTCAGGCCGGGTTCCCAGGAGCGGTAGCAGATCTTCCCGGCGAACTCGGCCAGGTTCTGCGCGTCGTTGTCGAGCTGGTCGCGGTCAAGCCGCTCCAGCCAGCGTTCCCCGCCGACCTCTTGCAGGTAGGCCGCGATCGCCTCGTAGTCGGCCTCGGGACGCGCGACCAGGAAAACCTCGGGCTCAACGTTGCGCATACCCGGCACCCTATCTGCTGAGGAGAGAAAAGGGCCGGTAACGGAGCAGCGTGGCGTGTCCGGCCGCGTCTCTCTTTCGTGACCGCGACGGTAGAGGCCAGCCAGCACTCCCAGGATGAGTCGGTGCCGCGGGCGCGCTGGCTCTGGGTGGCGGGATATGCCGCGGCGGCCGTCCTGTTGTTCCTGTGCTACCTGCGGGTCGCGGGCACGCAGCCCGTCTCGTCTGACGGCGCGTCCAACGCCCTGCAGGCGTGGGACATGCTGCACGGCAACTGGCTGCTCAAGGGATGGACGCTCAGCGACGTCTCGTTCTACACGACCGAACTGCCCGAGTACGTGCTCGTGGAGGCGTTCCGCGGACTTGGGCCGGCCGACGTGCACGTGTCGGCGGCGCTCACCTACACGCTGCTCGTCATCGGTGCCGGCCTGCTCGCCAAGGGGTCCGCGACGGGACGCGAGGGTCTCGTCCGGGTCCTGATCGCCACCGGGATCATGATCGCGCCGCAGGTCGGGCCCGGCACGTTCCTGCTGCTGCAGTCGCCGGATCACACCGGGACGGGTGTTCCGCTGCTGCTGGTCTTCCTGCTGCTCGACCGCGCGCCGCGCCGCTGGTGGGTACCGGCCCTGATCTGCCTGCTGCTGGCCTGGACGGAGGTCGGGGACCGGATCGCGATCACGGTGGGCGCGGCACCCATCGCCGTGGCCTGCGTGGTGCGCGCCTACCGTGACATCGTGCAGCGCCGGGAGCGGGCGCGGGAGCACTGGTTCGAGCCGGCGGTCGCGGCAGCGGCCCTCGTGTCGGCTGGGGTGGCCGCGGCGGCGGGGACGGTGCTGCGGGAGCTTGGCGGGTTCGCGGTGGCACCACTGAACACGACGTCCGCGCCAAGCGCGGACTGGCCCGCCCATCTCGCGTTGGCGGCCGAGGGCGTGCTCGGCCTGTACGGCGCGGACTTCACCTCGCTTCCGCTCGGCGCCGCCACCGTCATCGCGCTTGTCCACCTCGCCGGCGTGGCGCTGGCGGCCTGGGCGGCCGGTCACGCGATCAGGCGATTCTTCTGCTGCGACCTGGTCACGCAGGTCCTCACCGTCGCGATCGTCGTCAACCTGGCCGTTTACGCGCTCAGCGTCCTTCCTGACAGCTACTGGGCCAACAGGGAGATCGCGCCGGTGCTGCCGTTCGGGGCGGTCCTGGCGGGCCGGGTGCTGGCGGGCAGGCTTATCCAGGCCAGGCTGCTGCCCGCGCTGGCCGTGGCGGGCTGCTGTTACCTGGGGGCGCTCGGCTACGGCGTCACGCGGCCGCAGCAACCCGCCGCCAACCAGGCGCTGGCCGACTGGCTGGCCGGGCACCACCTCACCACCGGCCTCGGCAGCTACGCCGAGGGGAACAGCGTCACGCTCGACAGCCATGGCGCGATACTGCTGGCGGCTCCGGCGTGGTTCCCGTACGGGGTCTTCCCCGGCGACCACGAGGCGAAGGCGGCCGATTTCGATCCGCGGCTGCACGACGCCACCTTCTTCGTCACGACCGCGCAGGACGGTCCGGCGTTCACGATCCCGGCCGCGCGGATCATCCGCGCGTTCGGCGAGCCCGCGCACACGTACCACTATCAGGGCTGGACGATCATGACCTGGCCCACGAACCTGCTCACTGTCATCCGGCGGGCTTAGCGGAGAAAATTGTGCTCGTGGAGCAGCGTGGCGCGCCCGGCCGCGTCTCTTTGTCATGAACCTGCTTTCCGCGCTGGGAGCGCGGGACACGGGGGCCGATGCGGATGACGCCGCATCGATCGTGTCCGCGCTGTACGCCGAGCACGCGCTCGGGCTGACGCGGCTGGCTCAGGTGATGCTCGGTGACCGGGCCGCGGCCGAGGACGTGGTGCACGACGCGTTCTGCGGGCTGTGCCGGCGCTGGGGTGACCTGACCGACCCGCGGAAGGCGCCGGCGTACCTGCGCTCGTCGGTGCTGAACGGCTGCCGCAGCGTGCTGCGCCGGCGGGCGCGCGGCGCCGCCGATTCACCGCTCGTCGCCGAGGTGTTCTTCGGTCAGGGGACCAGTGGTCAGGGGACCAGTGGTCAGGCATCCAGCGCGGACGCGCCGCTGCTGGCCACCGAGGACCGGCGGGCCGTGCTCGCCGCGCTGCGGCGGCTGCCGGACCGGCAGCGGGAAGTGCTCGTGCTCCGTTACTACCTGGAGCTGCCCGACGCGGAGATCGCCCGGACCATGGGGATCGGGGAGAGCACCGTGCGGTCCGCCGCGCACCGGGGACTGACCACCCTCGAACGCCTGCTCAGGGGGGAGTCGTCATGAGCCAGATGGAAGACCTGCTGCGCGCCGCGACGCGGGAAACCGCCGCCGAGGTCACCCCGGAGAGCATCCCGCCGCTTGACGTGGCCACCCTGCCGCTGCCGCGCCGCCGTCCGCCGTGGCGATTCAGCGGACCGTTCGCCCCGCTGCTGGCCGCCGCGGCCGTAGTCCTCGTGGTCGTGCTCTCGCTGGTGCTGAGCTCGGTGCTCGCCGTGTCCCGGCCGCCGTCTCGTCCCGCGCCGGGTATCGCCGGCGCGCCGCCGTACTACGTCGCCCTCACCACGGCCTCGCCCGAGGCCCAGAACGCGCTCTCAGAACAGCCGGCTCAGCTCACGGTGCGGTCCACGGTCACGGGCACGGTGCTGGCGAGGGTGAGCGCGCCGCGTCCCTACGGCCAGTTCGTCCTCGTCGACGGAACCGCCGACGACCGGACGTTCCTCGTCGGCGCGCAGGTGTGGCACACGAACAACGCGGGCGCCGGTCAGCAGCTCGGCGAGCCGGTCCGGTTGTTCCTGCTGCATTTCGATCCGTCCACCGGCCAGGCCACGCTCAGCTCACTGCCGCTACCGCAGTTCAACGGGTTGTACCTGGAGACCGCGTCGATATCCCCCGATGGCACCCGCATCGCGGTCGGGTACCAGAGCGGGCACTACGCGACCCAGATTCAGGTCTACACGCTGCCCGGCGGCGCGGAACGCACCTGGTCCGCCGCGCTGACTCTCGCATCGGACGCCAGCGGGCCGAACGCTATCGGCCTTTCCCGGGACAACCCCGCCAGCATCGCCTGGGCCGCGAACGACCGGACGATCTCCTTCGTGTGGAGCGGCGCGACCGATTCCACCGACTCCGGCGCCCATCTGTTCGATACGGGCGCCCCGCCTGGGAGAAACCTGCTGTCAGCGAGCCGTTTCGTGGTGTCCGCGTCGCAGTACTCCGGCGGCGTCCCGGCCGGCAACAGCCACTTCATCTGCGACACGGACCCGTTCCTGAGCGCGAACGGGGCCTACGTCTTGTGCGGCGGGTATACCGATCCCACACGGACGACGCACGGCTACTACCCGGATTTCCCCGCTGGTTCGGTGACGCAAGGGGTCGGCGAATTCTCCGCGACGACCGGGAACCTCATCACCATTCTCGGGGCGTTCAGCGGCCCGGTGACAAAGCCAGCAGCCGGAGCCGTCGCGGTTGTCGTTCCCTATCTCCTGTGGGCCAGCCCGGACGCGAAGACCCTGATCGTCGAGGATGACGGCCACGTCTACGTCGTCGGGGACGGCCACAAGCAGGCGATTCCCTGGTCCGCGGACATCAGCACGGCGCTGAGCGCGAACCTGCCGGGCGCCGCCTGGTGATTCTGGAGGCGGGATGCTGGGCGGGCCGTTTTGTCGGTGCCCGTCTTTAGTGTGGGTATGTGAACACGCGAGAGGCAGCCCAGCGGTGGGCGGAGGTATGGGAGCGTGGCTGGCGCGAGCATGACGCGGCCCCTATCAGCGGGCTTTACGCCGAAGGCGCGTTCTGGCAGCAGCATCCATTCCGCGATCCTGAGCCGGATTATCTGGCCCGCGTGTTCGCGGAGGAAGAATCGGCGGAGTGCCAGTTTGGCGCGCCTCTCGTCGACGGTGACCAGGCGGCGGTGCCCTGGAGAGCGCAGACCAGGCTGACCGATGGCGGCAGCGAGGACCTGGCAGGGGTGTCGGTGCTCCGCTTCAGGAGCGACGGGCTCGTGGTAGAGGAACGCGATTTCTGGAACCTGCGCTGATGTTCTGTCGCCGGAGAAGCAGGGCGACGATCACCACGGCCGCCCCGATGCACAGGGCGACCGAGTTGGGGATCACGAGGGCGATAATCCCCGCCGCCGCGCCGTAGGCGATCCACAAGGCGAATCCGACGAGCAGAATCGCGAAGTAAGCGACGGACACGTCTCGCGACGAACGCTCGCGGACCATGCGGCGGATCTGCAGCAGGGGTGCGATGCCCATCAGCACGGCCCACGACGACGCGGCAACTTCGAGAACGGTCGGTGCCATGGCGTCCCTCCGGTGAGGCGCCCTGGCTGGTGGGGCCGTGTTCGCCAGTTACCTGGAGAGGGGCGCAAGCACGACCGTGGACATGGTACCGCCGCCCCGCGGGCAGGCCTTTACCATCGCGCGCGCCCGGTCAGGAGGTGGCCGTGAACCTGTTGGGCGCCAGCTGCGGATAAAGGATGTAGCCTCCCGAGGCATCCGGAAGGACATGGACATGAGTCAGGGTCGCACGTGAGACGGCGCCAGGGATCTGCCGCGGCCGATGATGCCGCGGTCATTGAGGGTTCCTGGCGTGAGCCAGAGCTGTTCGCGGTCCTGTTTGACAGGCACGCCCCGCACATTCACCGCTACCTTGCCCGGCGCGCTGGCCGCCAGATCGCTGATGACCTGGTCGCCGAGACGTTCCTGGCCGCTTTCGCGAAGCGGGACCGGTATGACCTTCGCTATCCAGACGCCCGCCCCTGGCTGTACGGGATCGCCACCAACCTGGTCGGCCAGCATCGCAGGGACGAAGTGCGCCAGTACCGGATCGGGCAGGCCGCCACGGCCGAGCCTGAGGTTCCCGGTCACGCCGACCAGGTGGCTGTGGATGTCACCGCCCGGGCGGTGCGCCCGCTGCTGGCGCAGGCGCTGGCCGCGCTGCCGGCTGGTGACCGGGATGTGCTGCTGCTCATCGCCTGGGAGCAGCTGACCTACCAGGAGGTGTCACGGGCGCTGGGCATTCCGGTGGGGACGGTGCGGTCCAGGCTGCACCGGGCGCGCTCGAACGTGCGCCGGGTCCTGGCCGGTACCGGTGCGGCCGCCGCGTATGAGGAGATCACGACCCATGAATGAGATGGAGCTGCTCCGGGAGCTGGCGGAGGAGACGTCCCTGCCCGCGCCCGCCGAGCTGGACGCGGCCCGCGCCCGGTTGACCGCCGCGATCGCCGCCAATCCGGCCGTGCCCGCCGCGGCCGGGGCGCTGCGGCCCGCTGCTCCGGCACCGGTGCTGGACGCGGTCAGGCTCATGTACGGGGGCGCCGCCGGGACCGTCGCGCAGCTGATCATCGCGCTGGTCTTCCTCGGCGACAGCAAGGCTTACCACCTGACAGTGCTCGGGCACCACCTCACCACGGCCCAGCTGAGCCACCTGCGGCCGCTCATCATCACGCTGGTGATAGCCGTCGCCCTGGTCCTGGTCGCCCTGTGGCTGTGGATGGCGCGGGCGGCCGGCCAGGGCAAGAGCTGGGCGCGCACCATGTCGACGGTGCTGTTCGGCCTGGCGACGCTGCAATTGACCGGCATCCATGGCGTCGCGCAGCTGTTCTGGGCCATGCTGACCTGGCTAACCGGTCTCGTCGCGGTGTGGCTGCTCTGGCGCCCGGCCTCCACGGCGTTCTTCAGGCGATGCCGGCAAGCCGCGTTGACCCGGGCGCCGTGATTGGCTAGTGAAGGTGGGAGGCGCTGGATGAGGGTGCTGCGGACGGCGGAAGAGCGCTTTGCGGGCTTGCCGGACTTCGGCTACGAGCCGCGGTACGCCGACGCCGGCGGGCTGCGGCTGGCCTACGTCGAGGCCGGCCCGCCGGCCGGGGAGCCCGTGCTGCTGCTGCACGGGGAGCCGAGCTGGTCGTTCCTGTACCGGAAGGTCATCCCTGTGCTGGCCGGGGCCGGGTTGCGCGTCATCGCGGCCGACCTCATCGGCTTCGGGCGGTCAGATAAGCCGGCCCAGGTCGCTGACCACAGCTACGCCAGGCACGTGGAGTGGATCCGCGCGTTCGCGTTCGGCGCGCTCGGCCTGCGCGACGTGACGCTGGTCGGGCAGGACTGGGGCGGCCTGATCGGGTTGCGGCTGGTGGCCGAGCATCCGGACAGGTTCGCCCGGGTGGTGGCCGCGAACACCGCGCTGCCGACCGGCGACCGGCCGATGCCGGCGGTGTGGCTGCGGTTCCGCGAGGTGGTCCGCACCGCGCCCGCGCTGAGCGTGTCCCGGCTCGTGCAATCGGGCTGCCAGAGCGCACTGCCGCCCGCGGTTCTGGCCGCCTACGACGCGCCGTTCCCTGACCCGTCCTACGCCGCGGCGGTCCGGGCGATGCCCGATCTTGTCCCGGCCGCGCCCGATGATCCCGCGTCCGCGGCCAACCGGGCGGCCTGGCAGCAGCTCGCCGCGTGGGACAAGCCGTTCCTCGTCGCGTTCAGCGATCGTGACCCCATCACCGGGCCGAGCGCGGCAGCGTTCAAGCGCAGCGTGCCAGGCGCGGCCGACAGGCACCATCCGGTACTCGAAGGAGCCGGCCACTTCCTGCAGGAGGACGCGGGAGAAGAGCTCGGCGCGATAGTCGCGGACTTCATCCGGGCAACCTAACGCTGTCGCGCGGGCGGCCGGCGATGGCATGCTTGCTGATGTGGAACCGCAGTTGTCCAGTCCGGTTCTGGTCGGCCGATCCGCCCAACTGACGGTGCTCGAGGCCGCGCTCGCCGACGTACGCCACGGCAGCCCCGCGGCGGTCATCGTCGGCGGTGAGGCCGGGGTCGGGAAGTCGCGGCTGGTGGGCGAGTTCGCCGGACGAGCACGCGCCGCGAGCGCGCGGGTGCTGGCTGGCGGCTGCCTGGAGCTGGGCGCCGACGGCCTGCCCTTCGCCCCGTTCACCACGGTGCTTCGCGACCTCGTGCGCGACCTCGGCGCCGACGGCGTCGCCGGGCTGCTGCCCGGCGGGGAGGCCAGGGAGCTGGCACGGCTGCTGCCGGAGTTCGGCGCGCCTCCCGGGGCCGATGACGCGGGCGAGGCGCGGGCGCGCCTGTTCGAGCAGATGCTGATCGTGCTGGAACGCCTGGCCGAAGCCGCTCCCGTGGTGCTGGTCATCGAGGATATGCACTGGGCCGACCGCTCCAGCCGGGACCTGCTGGCTTTCCTGATCCGTAACCAGCAGTCGCTGGATGGCGTGCTGATCGTGGTGACGTACCGGTCCGACGACCTGCACCGCTCCCATCCGCTGCGCCCGCTGCTCGCCGAACTCGACCGCATCGGCTGGGTCACCAGGGCCGATCTCGGCCGGCTCGGTCGCTCCGACACCGGCCGGCTCGTCACCCAGATCCTCGGTCGCGAGCCAGGTGAGGACGCGCTCGCGGCGGTGTATCGCCGTACCGAGGGGAACCCGCTGTTCGTCGAGGCGCTGCTCGGCGACGGCGGGCCGGACTCGAGCCTGCCCGAGTCGCTGCGCGACCTGCTGGTGGCCGGCGTCCGGCGGCTGCCCGAAGAAACGCAGGAGGTGGTCCGGGTCGCTAGCGCGGCCGGCGAGCGGAGCGGTCACGGGCTGCTGGCCGCGGTTACCGGACTGGATGGCGTGGCGCTGGCCAGTGCGCTCCGGCCAGCGGTAGCCGCCAACGTGCTGCTGGCCGACTCCGACGGCTATACGTTCCGGCATGCCCTGATCCGTGAGGCGGTGCATGACGAGCTGCTGCCCGGCGAGCGCAGCGCGCTGCACAGCCGGTTCGCCGAGGTCATCGGCGCCGACCCGGCACTGGTGGAGCCGGGGTCTGCGGTGCGGGCCGCGGTTGAGCAGGCCTACCACTGGCATGCGGCCCACGACAACGCCCGGGCGCTGATCAGCGCCTGGCAGGCGGCCGACCAGGCCGACCGCTCGCTAGCGTACGCCGAGCAGCTCGCGATGCTGTCGCGGGTGCTGGAGCTGTGGCAGCAGGTGCCGGACGCCGCGCGGCGCATCGGCGCCGACCATATCGCGGTGCTCGAAGCGGCGGTCCGGGCCGCCGACCGGGCCGGGGAGGTCGACCAGGGGCTCACGCTGGCCCAGGCCGCGCTGCGGGAGACCGACCCCGCGGCAGAACCGGTCCGCGCCGCGCTGCTGTTCGAGGTCCGCGGCCGTCTCAAGTACCAGCTCCTCCGCCCTGACTTCGCCGAAGACTTGCGCGAGGCGGTCAGGCTGGTCCCGGCCGACCCGCCGAGCCCGGAGCGGGCCCGGGTCCTCGAAGCGCTAGCCCACCACACGCTTCAGGTGCACGGCGGCTGGGACGACCCCGAATTGCGGGCGGTCGCCGAGGAGGCGGTGATCACCGCCCGGCAGGCCGGCGACGCCACCACCGAGGCGGCCGCGCTGGTGACCCTCGCCTGCGCCGCGCCGGTCGGCGAGGGGGTGGAGCCGGTCCAGGCGCTGCTGGCCCGCGCCCGGGCGATCGCGTTCCGGGCGAACGCCTGGCACCAGTTGCTGAGAGCCGCCATCACCGAGTCGGACATGCTGGAGGGCGCTGGCCTGCACGAATCGGCTGCCGCGGCGGCCCGCGAGGGGCTCGCGGCGGCTAGGGAACACGGGCTCGCCCGGTCCCACGGCGCGATCCTCACCACGAACACCGTCGAGCCGCTGCTGTCGCTGGGCCGGTGGGCCGAGGCCGATGAGCTGCTGGAAGGCGCGCTCGGGTCGTTCGCGCCCCGGATCTACCGGACGCATCACTGGCTGTGCGCAGCCGACCTGGCGCTGGCCCGTGGCGACCTGGCCGCCGCGGCCGGCTACGTCGCCTCGATCAAGTCCGTGCTCGATCACACCAGGTACCAGGACCAGCATCATCTGGCGCTGGCCCGGCTGGAAGCCGACGTGCTGCTGGCCGAGGGCCGCGCGGGCGAGGCCCTGTCCGTGGTCGAGGGTACGCTCGACCACTATGACGTGCTGCAAGGCCCCCGGTACGCGTGGCCGGTGCTGGTCGCCGGGGCCACGGCTTGCGCCGCCGCCGAGACGCTCCGCGACCGCGAGTCGCGCGCCAAGGCCGCGGTGGCAGGTGGCCGCCTGCGCGCCGTGGCGGACAAGCTGGCCACCGACGGGCCGGTGCAGCAGGCGCATCGGCTGACCTTCGCCGCCGAAGTGGAGCGCGCCAGCCGTAGCCTGGCCGCCGCGGAAGGCGGCGAGCCACCCCAGCAGGCCGGCCCGAGTGCTTCCTGGGACGAGGCGGCGCGGGCGTGGGAAGCGCTCAGTGAGCCTTACCCGCTGGCGAAGATCCTGGTGCGGTCCGCCGAGGCGGCGCTTGGCGCAGGCGACCGCGACGGTGCCGCCATCCGGCTGCGCCGCGCGGCCGGACTGGCGCACCGGCTTGGCGCCCGGCCGCTGAGCGACGACATCGCCCTGCTCGCCCGGCGTGCCAGGATCTCGCTCAGCGAGCCCGACGAGTCCGGCGCGCCCGGCGATCAGGCGGCCCCCGGCGCGCCCGAACGGCTGGGGCTGACCGCGCGGGAGTTCGAAGTGCTCCGGCTCGTCGCCGCGGGGCGCAGCAACCGCGAGATCGCGAGCGAGCTGTTCATCTCCGCGAAGACCGTGAGCGTGCACGTGTCCAACATCCTCGCCAAGCTCGGCGTGAGCGGCCGCGGCGAAGCCGCCGCCACCGCCCACCGGCTCCGCCTCTTCGACTCCTTCCCGCCTAAGGCCGGGTAAGCCGGAATCTGAGGACGCACCAACCCCGGATATGGGTCGATCGCCCGATCCGCGCCGCCCCGCCTTAGCCGCATCCTCGGGATAGAGACAAGCCGCGTCACCCGAGGAGACCGAGATGCTGCACCCGGCTATCAGCCACGAAATCGCCAAGTCACGCATAGCCAACTGGCACCGCCAAGCCGAGCGCGACGCGCTCGCCCGCGCCGCCGCACCCGCGCCGTCAAACTCACCAAAGGCCACCAGGAAGCGGATTCCGGTCGGCCTGCACGGCTGGCGGCTGCGCGAGCCGGCCCAGCAACCGTCACGGTAGCGGCGGGCGATCGTCGCGGCCCGCGATGGAGCGGGCGGTCTCGTCGAGGGCGCGGATCCGCGCGTTCTCCCGGCCGGCGCACCAGACCAGCCCGAGGGGAATGGGCGGCAGGTCGTCGATGGGGATGAGCACGATGTCGTCGCGGTCGAACATCGGGACCGTCGAGCTGGTCGGGTGCACGATGCGCCCGCTGGCCACGAACGCGAGGATTTCGTTGATCGTCCGGATCGGCTGGGTGCGGCGGATGAGGCGTCCCGACGGGGTGCGCGGAGGGACGAGCAGGTCGTAGACCGCTGACGGGGTGGTCGGAGGGAACAGCGCCACCTCCTCGCTGGCCAGTTCCTCGACCGACACCGCGGCCTGGCCGGCGAGGCGGTGCGACGAGGCTACGGCGAGCGCCCGCTGGTAGTGGGCGAACGCGGTGCCCGCGATCAGGTCCGGTTCGTCCACGGCCAGCCAGTTGCACAGCACGTCAACGTCACCGTCGCGCAGGGCCCGGTAGGCGTCGAACGTCTCGACCTCCTGCAGCCGGACCTCGCAGCCGGGATAGCGCGTGCGGAACGCGGCGGCGAGCCGGCTCAGCGCCGGCCCCTCCGTGGTCAGGACGAAGCCGACGCGCAACAGCCCGCTGACGCCACCGGACAGGTCGCTGGTTTCCGCGAGCGTCTGCTCCAGCGCCGCCAGCGCGGGAGCGAGCTTCCGGCGGAACTCTTCACCGGCGGAGGTGAGCCGGACCCGGCGGCTGGTCCGCTCGAAGACCTTGATGCCGAGGCGTGACTCGAGCACGCGCACGACCTCGCTCACCCCCGGCTGGGAGATCCCCAGGCGCTCGGCGGTGCGACCGAAGTGCAGCTCGTCGGCGAGCACCAGGAAGATCCGGAGCTCGCGGAGCTCGACATCTCTCCACATCGATCAGGAATGCTAATCGATCCGATCAGGGATTTCCCCTTGATCCGCGGTCCGCCACCGCAGAAGGCTGGCACCAGGACGAAGGGGGCTGTCGTGATTCTTGTCATCGGGGGCCGAAGCAAGATCGGCTCGGCGCTCATCGGGGAGCTCGCGGCCCGGGGCCAGCAGGTGCGGGCGCTCGTCAGGGCCGGGGAGGCCACCCCCGGCGTGCCCGGGGCGGCCGAGATCGTGACCGGTGACCTCGCCGACGAAGGCTCGCTGGTGACGGCCATGGCCGGGATCGAGAAGGTGTTCCTGCTGTCCAGCCCGCACCCCGACGCGGTGCGCTGGCACCGGAACGCCATCGACGCCGCCTGCCGCACGGAGGTCCGGCTCCTCGTGCGCAGCTCGATCATCGGCGCCGACCGGGAGTCTCCGGCGGAGTTCGTCAACGCGCACACCGCCACGGACCGCTACCTCGAAGGCTCCGGCCTCCCGTTCGCGATCGTGCGGCCCAATCTGTTCCTGCAGAACGTCCCCGAGTCCACCATCCCCTCAATCGACGCGTCCGGGGTCTTCTACGCCAACGC
>Ga0335074_10006799_pt1 | contig 15868 bp, 11 predicted proteins | sample Lox_Sample_23_FD_206715 | JGI IMG/M metagenome (GOLD analysis project Ga0335074, IMG submission 206715) | Soil microbial communities from Loxahatchee National Wildlife Refuge, Florida, United States - Lox_Sample_2.3 | ecosystem: Environmental > Terrestrial > Soil > Wetlands | place: USA... | reverse complement strand
GCCGACGATTTCCTGACGAAGCCGGTCAACGACATCGCGCTTTTTGCCCGCGTCCGTTCGCTGGTGCGGCTGAAGCGGATGATGGAAGAGCTTCGCCTGCGCGAAGAGATTTGCGGTCGCTTTGGCAGCCAGGAAGAGCAGGGCGAGCACACCGAGGCGATCAGCGAGGCCCATATCCTGCTCGTCGAACAGCAGGGCTTTGGCGCCTCGCGTATCGCCGAGACACTGTCGCCGCTGGCGGCAAGCGTGCGCCAGGTCGGCAGCGGCGACGAGGCGAACACGGTGCTCGACGAGTCGGTGGAGCTGATCATCCTCAGTCTGTCGATGCCGGATGGCGATCCGCTGCGCCTCGTGTCGCAATGGCGCGCCGCCGAATCGTTCCGCCAGTTGCCCATTCTGCTGCTGGCCGACGAGGGTGAGCTGCCGCGGCTCGCCAAGGGTCTCGATCTTGGCGCCAACGACTATCTGATCCGCCCGGTGGACCGTAACGAGCTTTTGGCGCGCGTGCGCAGCCAAGTGCGGCGGAAGCGGCTGCAGGACCGGCTGCACGAAAATTATCGCCGCAGCCTGTCGCTCGCGCTCACCGACGAGCTGACCGGCCTTTACAACCGGCGCTATGCCGTCGCGCATCTCGAAGAGCTGATTGCGCGGGTCAACAATGATGGGACCAGCGAGACCTCGCTGATGATGTTCGATGTCGACCACTTCAAGCAGGTCAACGACAAGTTCGGCCATCCCGGCGGCGACGACGCGCTACGCCAATTGGCCGACCGCGCGCTGCGCGGCGTGCGCAGTATCGACCTGGTGGCGCGTCTCGGCGGCGAGGAATTCGTCGTGGTCATGCCCGAGACCTCGTTGAGCGCGGCCGCGATGGTCGCCGAGCGCCTGCGCCGGGCGGTGGCGAACGAACCGTTCCTCATTCACACGGCCGGCGACCGCATACCGGTCACCATCAGCCTTGGGGTGGCGGTGGCACGCCAGGGTGACACCGTCGATACGCTGCTGCAGCGCGCCGACGATGCGCTATACCAGGCAAAGAACGGTGGCCGGAACAAGGTCGTCGCGGAGGGCGGGGCGGTGACGCCGCCGCCGCTTGCGGTCGCATCGTAATGCGACGGGCCGGCAGGTGCCAGCCCGTTTTATTTGATCTTGGCTTCCTTGAAGACGACGTGCTTACGCGCGACCGGGTCATATTTCTTGAGTTCGAGCTTGTTGGTCTTGGTGCGCGGATTTTTCTTCGTCACATAGTAGAAGCCGGTGTCGGCGCTGCTGACGAGCTTGATTTGGACGGTGCTGGTCTTGGCCATGCCGGTTCTCGCGAAACTTAGGGCGTTCGTGGGGTCGAAGATAATCCGCCGCCTCGTTCTGTCAAGGCGGCGTCGGCGGCCGGCGCGCCCGGCGGCAGGGCCGACATGCCCGAGGGGTGGATCGCACGCAGCGCGGCGGCATAGCGCGCCGGATCGGACAGCACCCGCTCGGCGACCTTGAGGTCGAGGGCGGGCGAGACCGTCTCGGCCGGGCAGCTTTTGCGCAGCGCCGCCCAGGCCGCGTCGTTGAGCAAGGCGCGCGGCCGCGATGCGTCGGCGTCGGCGGAGTCGACCGGGCGCTCCAGCACCGTGGCGATCGAGCCGTCGGTGTCGCCGAGCCCGCTCGTGCACAGCGTCGGCACGACACCGTGCTGCTGCAGGAAATAGCCCGACGGCGTGACCAGCCGCGCCCAGGTCAAGGTCAGCTCGCCGTCATTCGGTAACCGCATCACCGTCTGCACCGTGCCCTTGCCGTAGGATGAGCTGCCGACGACCACCGCGCGCCCGACATCCTGCAGCGCCGCGGCAACGATCTCGGACGCCGAGGCGGAGCCGCCATTGACCAGCACGACCAGTGGCGTCGACGGCGCGATGCTGTGCCCGGTGGCGGCAAAATATTGATGGCTTGCCGGATGGCGGCCGGTGGTCGCGATGATCGGGCCCTTGCTGATGAACAGGTCGGACAGGCTCACCGCTTGGTCGAGCAAGCCGCCGGGGTCGCCGCGCAGGTCGAGCACGATCCCGGCGAGCTTGCCGCCCGGCGCCTGGCGTTGGGCCGCGATGATCCCTTCGGTGACGCGTTCGGTCGTGCTTTGATTGAAGCTGGCGACGTGGAAGATCGCGATGTTGCCGTCGCGCGAGGCGGTAACGGTCGGCACGACCACCAGCGCGCGCTCGATCTTGTAGTCGCGCGTGCCGGCAAACCCCTGCCGCGCGATCGTCAGGCTGACGATGCTGCCGATCGGACCGCGCAGATCGTGGACGATCTCGGCCGCCTGGTGCCCGGCCACCGGCGCGCCGTCGATTGCAACGATCTTGTCGCCGACTTCGAGCCCGGCGCGTCTGGCCGGGCTGTTCTCGCTGACCGCGGTGATGCTGAAACCGTTGTTGGCGGTTTCGAGCGTTACCCCGACGCCGCCGAACCCGTCGCGCTGCGCGCGCAGGTCGCGTGCCTCGTCCGGTGAGGCGTAGCGCGAGAAGCGGTCGAGCGCGCCGGTCATCCCGTCGAACACGGCCTTGTCGATCTCGTCCTCGGGCAGCGCACGGATTCGCGCGGAAGCCTTTTTCGCGGCGGCGATGACATCACCGACGATCTCGCCGCCCTCATTGCCGTCGATATCGCGCGGCAGCTGATAGCTGCCGGCGACAATGCCGTCATAGGTGAGGGTGAGCGTCTCGCGGTCGCGCACGTCGCCGCCGAACGAGACGGCGAGCCGCGGGTCGAGTCTCGCCAGGTTCCGCGTGCCGGCCGACACCAGCGTTTGGCCCGAGATCGGCTCGATGTAGAGGTCGGTGATCTGTTCGATGCCGCGAGCAAAAAGCTCGCCGGTCGCACCGCCGTTTTGCGACGTACCGTGCGTGCCGCATGCCGCGAGCAACAGGCAGGCGAGGGCGGGCAGCACCCGGCGCAAGCGCGCGGGCAGGCGCAACCATGGCAATAAACGCGCGCTGTTCGGCAATGCTAGTGTGTCCCCTGGCCCGCCAATCGCGGCGCGTTTTCGGGCATGGCCGGCCCGTCGGTGGCGGCTCCCACAGTAGTTTTTTGCCGCGCGCCGAGCAACAAGCGCTGGCGTCGCATGCCTCAGTGCCGCCGGCCAACCCGGGACGCCGGACGTCGGGGTCGCCGTGCCGCGGCGGCTCGCGGCCGCTCGGCGATCGGCTCGTCGAGGCGAAAAACCAGCCTGCCGCCAAGCGGGTCGGCCTCGGCGAGGCGCACCGAGAGCGGGTCGCCAAGACCAAAGCTCCGCCGCGAATGACGTCCGCTGAGACGCAGCCGGCGCGGATCGAAGCGATAAAAGTCGGGCGGCAGATTGCCGGTCGGCAAAAGGCCGTCGGCGCCGCTGTCCGGCAGGGTGAGGAACAGCCCGAAGCGTTGCACGCCGTTGACCCGCGCCTCGAACGCCTCGCCGATGAGGTTGCCCAGCAGCCGGGCGCGGTAGCGATCGAGCGCGGCGCGCTCGGCGGCAGTGGCCCGGCGCTCGGTGGCCGACACATGCTTGCCGATCGCGTCGAGCGCCTCGCCCGACAAGCTTTCGCCGAGCAGCGCCCGGTGCACAAGCAGGTCGGCATAACGGCGGATCGGCGAAGTGAAATGCGCATAGCGCTGCAGCGCCAACCCAAAGTGGCCGATGTTTACGGGGCTGTAGGCGGCCTGCGCCTGGGCGCGGAGCACGAGGTCGTTAACCGCGGCCGCCTCGGGGCGGCCTTCGACCTTGGCCAGCACGCGGTTGAACAGGTCCGGTCTAATGACCTGGCCCTTCGCCAGACCGAGACCAGGAATATCGATATCGGCGAGCGCCTGGCGCAGCGCATCGAGCCGGTCGGGATCGGGCGTGTCGTGAACGCGATAGAGGCTGGGGCGGTGGCGCGCCTCCAGCTCCTCGGCGGCAGCCACATTGGCGAGAATCATGAATTCCTCGATCAGCTTGTGGCTGTCGAGGCGACGGGCTGGTTCGATCGCGACCGGATCGTTTTTGGCATCCAGCACGACGCGGTACTCGGCGAGATCGAGCGCCAGCGCGCCGCGTGCGGTGCGCGCGCGGTCGAGCGCGGCAAAGGCACCGTAAAGCGCGTCGAGCCTGGCGACCGCGACCGGGAGCTTCCCGGCGCCGTCGCGCGCCGCCTGGAGCTGCTCGTAAGTCAGTCGCGCCGCGGAGCGCATGACCGCCCGCTCGAAACGGTGGCGCAGCTTCTTGCCGTCGCGGTCGATCCACAACCGGGCCGCGAAGCAGGCGCGGTCTTCCTGCGGCTTTAGCGAGCACAGCCCGTTCGACAGCGCCTCGGGCAGCATCGGCACGACGCGGTCGGGGAAATAGACCGAATTGCCGCGCTCGTGCGCCTCGCGGTCGAGCGCGCTGCCCGGCGCGACGTAGTGCGCGACATCGGCGATCGCGACCACGAGACGCCATCCACCCGGGTTTTGCGGATCGGGGTCGGGTTCTGCCCAGACCGCATCGTCGAAATCGCGGGCGTCGCTGCCGTCGATCGTGACCAGGTCGAGCGCGCGCAGGTCGACGCGGCCGGCAGCGTCGACCGGCTTCGCCGCCGCCGCCTCGGCGAGGGAAGCTGCCGGAAAGACATGCGGGATCTCGAACTGTGCGATCGATATGAGGCTGACCGCTCCCGGCGCTTCCGGCGAGCCAAGCCGCTCGACGATCTTAACGCGCGGCGGGCCGAAGCGGCGCGCCGGCAGCGGCTCCGCTGTGACCAGCTCGCCATCGGCCGCGCCGGCGGTATTTCCAGCTTCGACAATATATTCGGTGCGATCGCGGCGGTCGGCGGAAACGACACGCCCGCCATTGGCGCCGCGGCGAAAGACGCCGACGACGGGCCCCAAGGGCTCACGATTCGGCTCGCGGCTTGGCGCGCGGCCTAGGGAGTTGCCGGACGGCTCGATGAGGCGCGTCTCGATTTGCCTGGCGATTTGCCAGGGGCCGCTTTCGCGCGTCCACCGGCCTTCCGTGCCGGTTTTTTTGCGACGCGGCGCGCGGCGCCGTTGGTCGCCGCGGCAGCGGCAGCTTGGCGCGGCCGTCGTGGCGTCTTGCCTTTCGCCTTTTGCGCGGCGAGCAGCGGCAGCGCTTCGCCCAGGGTGAAGGTGTCGGGGTCGGTGGCCTTTGGCAGCGAGGCGTAAAGCCCGGCGTGGCTCACATAAGGACCGTAGCGGCCGCGATAGAGCCCGACCGAGCCACCATCGGGATGCGCGCCCAGCTCGCGCAGCAATTGCGGACCGCGCCTCCCACCACCGCTTTTTGCTTCGGCGAGCACCGTGACAGCGCGATTGAGCCCGATATTGAGCACGTCGTCATCCGCGCCGAGCGAGGCAAAGCTGCTGCCGAGCTTCAGATAGGCACCGAACCGGCCGATGCCGGCGGTGATCGCCTCGCCGCTGTCGGGGTGACGGCCAATTTCGCGCGGTAAAGCCAAAAGCTTGATGGCGAGATCGAAGGTAACGTTGCCCGGCTCCACGCCGCGCGGCAAGGCCACCCGTTTCGGCTTGTCGCCGTTCTCGCTGGTGCCGAGCTGGATGTAATGACCGTAAGGGCCTTTTTTCAGCGCTACCGGAAGCCCGCTGGCCGGATCGGTTCCCAGTTCGGTATCGGGCGCCGCGGAGGCCTTGGCCTCGTCTTCGCTCTCGATACCCAGCGCGCGGGTGTAGCGGCAATTGGGGTAGTTCGAGCAGCCGATAAACGCACCGAATCGGCCGAGTTTCAGCGACAGTTTGCCCTCGCCGCAGACCGGGCACAGGCGGACGTCGCGTCCTGAGCCGTCATCCGGGAAGAAGTGCCGGCCCAGCCCCTCGTCGAGCGCCTTTAGCACATCGCCGATCTTCAGATCCTTGGTGCCGTTCACCGCGATCGAAAAGTCGCGCCAGAAATTGCGCAGCACCTCTTTCCAATCGAGCCGGCCGCCCGAGATGTCGTCGAGCTGGTTCTCCAGATCGGCGGTGAAATTGTATTCGACATAGCGCTCGAAAAAGCTGGTGAGGAAAGCCGTCACCAGCCGGCCGCGGTCCTCCGGGATAAAGCGACGCTTGTCGAGGCGGACGTAACTACGATCCTGCAGAACTTGAAGAATCGACGCGTAAGTCGATGGTCTTCCTATACCGAGCTCTTCCAGCTTCTTAACGAGGCTCGCCTCGCTGTAGCGCGGCGGCGGCTGAGTAAAGTGTTGGCTCGGGTTCACCGCGCCGCGCGTCAGCCGCTCTTTCTCACGCATTGGCGGCAGGCGTCGGTTTTCCTCATCCTCCGCCGCATCGTCCTGGTCTTCCTGGTATAACCGCAGGAAGCCATCGAACAGCGTGGTGGTGCCGGTCGCGTGCAAACCGATGCGGCCGGACGGGTCGGCGATATCGATACCGACCTGGTCGAGCAGCGCCGCTTCCATCTGGCTTGCGACGGTGCGCTTCCAGACAAGCTCGTAAAGCCGCCGATGGTCGCTATCGAGATGGCGCGCAACCTCGGCCGGCTTGAGCGCCATGTCGGTCGGGCGGATCGCTTCGTGGGCTTCCTGCGCGTTCTTCGCCGGGCTGCGGTAGACGCGCGGCGCGTTGGGCAGATATCGATCGCCAAATTCCTGCGCGATAAGGCCGCGCGCGGCAGCGATCGCCTCGCCGGCGATGGCGACGCCATCGGTGCGCATGTAGGTGATAAGGCCGACCGTGTCGCCGCCAAGATCGACGCCTTCGTAAAGCCGCTGGGCGATGCGCATGGTGCGGCTCGCGCCAAAGCCGAGCTTGCGCGAAGCCTCCTGCTGGAGGGTCGAGGTGGTGAAGGGCGGGAACGGGTTGCGCCTGGTCTGGCGGCGCTCGATGGCGGTGACCGAAAAGCCCGGCGCGGCGAGGATCGCTGCCGCCGCCGCGCTCGCTTTGGCTTCGCTGTCGAGGTCGTAGCGTTCCAATTTGTTGCCGTCCAGCCGGGTCAGCCGCGCAGCGAATTTCTCGCCGGCCTCGGTTGCGAACTCGACCTCGACAGACCAGTATTCGCGCGCCTTGAATACCTCGATTTCGGCTTCGCGCTCACAGATGAGCCGCAACGCCACCGATTGCACGCGCCCGGCCGACCGGCTCCCGGGCAGCTTGCGCCACAGCACCGGCGACAAGGTGAAGCCGACGAGATAATCGAGCGCGCGGCGCGCCAAATAGGCGTCGACCAGCTCGATATCGATATTACGCGGCTTGGTAAAGGCGTCGAGCACCGCATTGCGCGTCACCTCGTTGAAGACGACCCGCTTGACGTCGACGCCTTTCAGCACGCGGCGGTTCTTCAGCACCTCGTTGACGTGCCACGAGATCGCCTCGCCTTCGCGGTCCGGGTCGGTTGCGAGGTAGAGGCGGTCGGCGCCGCGCACCGCCTCGGCCATGGCACGCACATGCTTTTCCGACTTGCCGTCGACCTCCCACGACATCGCGAAATCCGCATCGGGAAGCACCGAGCCGTCTTTGGCCGGCAGGTCGCGCACATGGCCGTAGCTCGCCACGACCTTGTAGTCGCGCCCGAGATACTTGTTGATGGTCTTCGCCTTGGCCGGCGATTCGACGATGACGACGTTCATGGGCCTAATCTGTTGGCGAGGCCGAAGCCCCGGTCAGCGGCGCGACACCAGGTTGCCGGGATGACGCTCAACGCGCCCCGCAAGTTCCAATTCGAGCAGCAAGGTAGCGACGGCGGCGGCTGACAATTGGCATTGGCGCACCAGTTCGTCAACCGCGACCGGCGTCGGGCTCAGCTTTTCAAGGATCAGGTCGAGGCCGGAATCGCCTTCGATGGCGGCCGGCGCGGGGCCCGGCAGCGGCGCGGTCAGGGGCCCTGGCAGCGGCCTTGCCAGCGGTAGGTCGTGTTGGGGTCCGACGCGGCGCGGCGGCAGCGGCGCGCCCTGAAGCAACGGCCCCAATTGCGTGACGATGTCGGAAGCGGTCTCGGTCAGGGTCGCTCCGTTGCGCAGGAGATCGTTGGCGCCGCGGCTTCTCGGGTCGAGCGGCGAGCCCGGCACGGCGAACACCTCGCGGCCCTGTTCGAGCGCGAAGCGGGCGGTGATCAGCGAGCCCGATTTCGCCGCCGCCTCGACGACGACGATGCCCAGCGACAAGCCGGAGATGATGCGATTTCGGCGCGGGAAGTGGCGCGCCTGCGGCTCGATGCCGAGCGGCAGCTCGGCGACGATCGCGCCGTCGCGCGCGAGCGCATCGTAGAGCCCGCGATTCTCCGGCGGATAGACGACATCGACCCCGCCGGCGACGACAGCGATCGAGCCGGTCGCCAGCGCGCCGCCATGCGCCGCGGCGTCGATGCCGCGCGCCATGCCGGAAGCGACGACCACGCCCGCCTCGCCGAGGCCGGCGGCCAACTCGTGCGCCAGCCGGCGGCCATTGGCCGAGGCGTTGCGCGCGCCGACGATCGCGACGATCGGCGCGGTCAACAATTCGTGTCGGCCCACCAGCGTCAGCACCGGCGGCGCATCCTCGATATTGGCCAGCGTCTCGGGGTAGCCGGGCTCGCCCCAGCAGATGAGCCGCGCACCAAGGCGGGCGAGCGCGGTCACCTCCTTTTCGGCCGCGCCGCGGCTGTAAACGGCGAGGTCGCGCCGTCCGAGCCGGGGCACCGCGTCGAGCGCCGCCTTGGCCGAGCCGAACCGGCGTAGCAGCGCGTAGAACGTGACCGGGCCGATCGTCTCGGTGCGGCAAAGGCGCAGCCAGTCGAGCCGTTCCTCCGGGTCGAGCGCGCGTCCGGTCAGGGCTCGCCTCAACTCTTCCTGAACGAGATATGGCTTTCAGTGCCGGCAATGAGACGACGGATGTTCTCGTGGTGCTTGGCGATCACGACGAGCGCGATCGCCGTGACGAGCACCGCCCGTTCGCCGTCGACGGCGAACCCGGCAGCCGCCGCTGCCGCGGCGGCGGCGACCAGCGCGGCGAGCGACGAGTAGCGAAACATGATCGCGACCGCGAGCCAGATCAGCCCCGCGACCACCGCCACCGGCCAGGCGACGACGATGAGCACGCCGAGCCCGGTTGCCACGCCCTTGCCGCCTCGGAACATCAGCCACACGGGAAACAGGTGGCCGAGCACCACCGCCGCCGATGCGGCGACCATCGCGTCGAGCCCCCAGCGTGCCCCGATCGCCGCTGCCGCGGCGCCCTTGCCGGCGTCGAAGATCACGGTCAGCGCTGCCAGCGTCTTGTTGCCGGTGCGCAGCACGTTGGTCGCGCCAATACTGCCTGAGCCGATCTTGCGCACATCGCCGAGCCCGGCGAGCCGCGTCAGCACCAGCCCGAACGGGATCGACCCGAGCAGATAGCCGATGACGGCAGCTGCGGCGATGCCGAGGGTCATGTCGCAAATCCCTGGTCGTCATTGCGAGCGGAGCGAGGCAATCTCCATCCGTCCTGGCCCTTGACCGCGGGTGATTGCCGCGGCGCGTTCCGCGCCTCGCAATGACGGCCGATGTTCATGCCGCGACGCGCTCGAAGATCGTACGGCCGTCGACCACGGTCAGCTCGACGCGCCCCTCCACCGGGCGGCCGTCGAACGGCGCGTTCTTCGATTTGGAGCGCAGCCGGTCGGTGTCGATGCGGTATTTCGCCTGCGGGTCGAAGACGACGAAATCCGCCGGTGCGCCCGCGGCGAGCCTTCCCACATTCAGCCCGAGGATGCGCGCCGGCGCCACGGTCAGCCGCTGCAGCACGTCGATGAGGCTCATGCGCCGGTTGTGCACGAGCTCGAGCGACAGCGGCAACAGCGTCTCCAGCCCGACGATCCCGCAGCTCGCCGAGGAAAACGGCAGGCGTTTCGAATCCTGGTCCCACGGCGCATGATCGCTGGCAATCGCGTCGATCGTGCCGTCGGCAAGCCCGGCGACAACGGCTTGGCGGTCGCTTTCGCTGCGCAGCGGCGGCGACACTTTGGCAAAGGTGCGATAGTCGCCGATCGCGGTCTCGTTCAGCGCGAAATAGGGTGGGGCGGTGTCGCAAGTCACCGGCAGCCCGCTCGCCTTTGCCTCACGGATCGCATCGATTGCCGCCTCGGTCGAGACATGCGCGACGTGGTAGCGTGCGCCGGTGATCGCGACAAGCCGCAGGTCGCGCTCGACCATCATGACTTCGGCCGCCGGAGTGATCCCGGCGAGCCCCAACCGAGTCGCGATCTCGCCTTCGGTAACCTCGCCGGCGCTGCCGAGGCTCGGTTCCTCGGGGTGCTGGATCACCAGTTGATCGAACGTGCGGGCATAAGCCAGCACCCGGCGCATCACCAGCGCGTCGGCGATGGCCTTGACCCCATCGGTGAAGCCGACCGCTCCGTTGGCGGCGAGCAGGCCGATCTCGGTCAGCTCTTTGCCGTGCATGCCCTTGGTCGCCGCGGCGTAAGTGTGTACCTTGGCGAGCCGCACCTCGCGGGCGCGGCGCGCGACGAACTCGACGACCGAGACGTCGTCGACCGGCGGTTCGGTGTTGGGCAGCGCCACGATCGTCGTGACCCCGCCGGCGGCGGCGGCGCGGCTGCCGCTCTCGATCGATTCGATGTGCTCGGCGCCCGGCTCGCGCAACTGCACGCGCATGTCGACCAGCCCCGGCGCGAGGCACATGCCGGTGACGTCGATCACCTCGACGTCGGGGCCCAGATCCTCGGCGCTGATATTGGCGCCGATCGCGGCGATCCGGTCGTCGACGACGATGACGTCACCGACCATGTCGCGGCCGCTGTCGGGGTCGATCAGCCGCGCGCCGCGATAGAGCCGCCGCAGGCCGCTCATTTTATTGGTGGCCCATTATTGCCGAGGCTCCGCCCCATCAGCTCGAGGCAGGCCATGCGCACCGCGACGCCCATCTCGACCTGCTGGCGGATGAGGCTGCGGTCGATGTCGTCGGCGACGGTGCTACCGATCTCGACGCCACGGTTCATCGGCCCCGGATGCATGATGAGCGCGTCGGACCTGGCGAATTTGAGCTTGTCCTCGTCGAGCCCAAAGAAATGGAAATATTCGCGGGTCGACGGCACGAACGAGCCATGCATGCGCTCGCTCTGCAGGCGCAGCATCATCACGATGTCGACATCGGCGAGACCTTCGGCCATATCGTGAAACACCTCGACGCCGAGATGTTCTACGGCAGCCGGCAGCAAGGTGCGCGGCGCCACGACCCGCACCCGTGCGCCCATCGCGTTCAGGAGCCAGATGTTGGAGCGCGCCACGCGGCTGTGCAGGACGTCGCCGCAGATTGCCACGGTGAGCCCGCCGAGCTTGCCTTTGCGGCGGCGGATCGTCAGCGCGTCGAGCAGTGCCTGGGTCGGGTGCTCGTGGCTGCCGTCGCCGGCATTGATCACCGCGCAATCCACCTTTTCCGAGAGCAGCTGCACGGCGCCCGACTCGGGGTGGCGCACCACGAGCACGTCGGGGTGCATCGCGTTGAGGGTCATCGCCGTGTCGATCAGCGTCTCGCCCTTGCGCATCGAAGAGACCGCGACCGCCATGTTGATGACGTCGGCGCCGAGCCGTTTTCCCGCCACCTCGAACGAGGTGCGGGTGCGCGTCGAGTTCTCGAAAAAGCAGTTGATCAGGGTGCGGCCGCGCAGGAGCGATTTTTTCTTTTCGGCCTGGCGGTTCATATCGACATAGCCGTCGGCCAGATCGAGGACACAGCTGATGTCCTCGGGCGTCAGACCTTCGATACCCAAGAGGTGCCGGTGCCGATAGGCGTAGGAATCCATCAGCCTCGAACTATAAGGACGCCCTGGAAGAGCGGCAAGGGGCGGTCACGCCGCGGGCCTTAGAACTGCTTGGTAATCGATATCCGGGCCATCAATGGTTCGAGCGGGTGTTCGTGGATGTCGGCCCGCCCGTCGGGAAAGCTCGAAATCTCGCTTTGCAGCCGGTCGACATACCAGAACTCCGCGGCAGGGGCGTGGGTGTTGAGCAGGTTGTAGATGCCGAGACCGGCGAGCCAGCCCAGCCCGAGATCATAGTGAACATCGAGGTTCAACTGCCCGTAGCCCTTGCCGTTGATCTGGCCCGGCGCGGTCGGGGCATTGGCGCAGGAGGTCGCGACATCGGGGAAGTCGTGGACGGCGGCGGCATCGTTGCAAGGTCCCGATGAGAGCGGGTAGTTGCCGATAAAGCGGTACACGAGGCCGCCGCTCCACGGCCCCAGATCGTGCATGTAGAGCGCGAACGAGCCGGCGTCGACCGGCGCATCCTGGATATTCGTGCCGAGATGGCCGGTGCCGTCGTCAAAGGGCGAGGTGAAGCGCGCGTGATTGACTGAGATGGTGCCGTAGAATTCGAGCCAGTTGGTGAATTCGTAGGTTGTGTTGAGCTCGAACCCGTAACGGTGGCTCGGCGGACCAGCCGTGTCCTGTCCGATGTCCGGATCGATGATCGTCTCCGACCGCTGCCACAGATTGTAAAGCGCCGCCGTGAAGGTGAAATTATTGGTGATGTTGGCCCGCGCGCCGATTTCTTCGCCCCATTGTTTTGCCAACAGAGGCGAGTAAGGCAGGCCGAAACCAAGTTCGCGGCTCTGGTTGACGCCGCGCAAATCGGCGCTGTGAAAACCTTCGCCCGCCGACAAGTAGAATTCGACTTTGTCGAAGGGTGTGACGATAAAGCTCGCCTTCGGCTGCGGCAGGTTCTGGCCGCGCGCGCCGCTATTGGTGTACCCCGCCGTCTCGTGCAGCGCGGCGAGCAAATCGTCGTCCGTGCCGTGCTGGTAGTCGTCGCGCACGCCGAGCACGGTTCGGAACCACGGCGTCCAATGGGTGGTCGATTGCAGATAGAGCGCCCCGGCGTAAAGATTCACATCGTCGTTGTTGGAGAATGATGCCGGGTCGCCGGCCGTTTGCGCCCGCGTCAGCGGCGTCTGCGCCTGGCTCGGCAGCCGCCCGACATTGAGCAGATCAAAGCGTGTCAATTGCCCCATCGCGACCTCGTTGGGAAATCCGGCGATGGTCCCCGGCAGCGTGTAGTCCGCCGAATTGCCGAACACGTTGCGCGTCTCGAATTGGTCCTCCTGGTCGCCATGCACCGGATCGACGAGGAAATGGGTGAAGTCGTTGAACAGGTTGAGCTGGTTAAAGATGTAGAAGGCGCTGGCCTTGAGCTCACCGTCGCCGAGCGCGGTGTGGTAGTTGGCCGACAGGCTGGCGCGCATTGCATGGCCGCCATCGGTCGGGTCGAGCGAGCCGAAATAGCCGATCTGGGAAACGGCGCGGAACGGGATGTCGGTCGTGTTCGTCCAGTCCTGGTGATAGAACATCGCGGTCAGCGAGAACCCGCTGTCCTTTTCATCCTGGCTGTAGCGCAGGACGACGTTCTCCTTGCGCGCGTCGTCGGGGACGGAAAACGGGCCGTCGTAATGCTGCAGCTCGACGGCTTGGAGCAGATGCCCTTCGCCTAGGGGTACCGTGCCGGCGCCGAAGAGGCGCTCGTAGCCGAGGGTGCCGATGGTCGCGCTAAACTCATCCAGAATGATGTCGCGCAGGCCGACCCGCACCGAGCCGACGGCGCCGAAATCGCCGACATTCGCGTAGTAGGTGCCCTTGGTGTAAGTGATCTGATCGGCAAGCTCGGGGATCAGGAAATTGAGATCGGTGTACCCTTGGCCGTGCGCATGCGTCGGTTGGTTGATCGCCATGCCGTCGACATAGGTCTCGAGATCGGTGCCGTGGTCGAGGTTGTAGCCGCGCAGCAGGAACTGGTTGGCCTTGCCCTCGCCGCTGTGAAGGGTGACGGTCAATCCCGGTACGGTTTCCAGGAGCTGGCCGGGGCGGTAGGCCGGGGTCAGTTGGATTTCTTGATCGTCGACGATGCCCTGGCTGGCGCTCACCGCGATGCCCAGCAAATCCTCGCGTGGCGCGCTGATGTCGACCACACCCAGATCAGCGGAGGGCAGCGTCTGAGCTCCGCTCGCCGCTGGAGTCTGCGGCATCGGGGCGCCACTCGTGGTCTGGGCAACAGCGGCCCCGGTCAGCGCGACAAGCGGTAACGCGCCGGTGGCAAGACGCCGTATCATGGGGGAACCGGGCATCGACCTGGGGAAACATAGTATGATGTTTAATACTAAACATCATACTATCGCGGAGGTTTCTCGCGATGCAACGCATAACCGTCACGATTGACGACGAGCTGCTGGCGGCCATCGACCGGGTGATCGCGGAGCGCGGCTATCAGAACCGCTCGGAAGCGATCCGCGATCTGGCGCGCGCCGGCATGACCGAGCTGGAGGAAACGGCGGCGACTCAGCGTGAGGGCGTCGCGGCGCTCGTCTACGTCTACGACCACGAAGGCCGCGAGCTGGCGAAGCGGCTGACCCGCTCCTTCCATGACCACCACGATCTGTCGCTGGCGACGATGCACGTGCATCTCGACCACGAAAGCTGTCTCGAGGTCGCCGTGCTTCGCGGCGGCATGGATGACATCCGCCACTTCGCCGAGCACGTCATCTCCGAACGCGGCGTCCGCCATGGGCGGCTCGTCGCAGTACCGGTCGAGCTCTCGGTGGAAAGCCACCCGCACGGCGGAGACCTGGGCCGGCGGCATGTTCACACCCATGTGCGGGAAGCCGGGTAACCGCTGGCGCCTTTCCTGGTTCTTGAACCTCCTACCTGCGATTTACATATTAGCGCGGGAAATTATCCTCACCACGCGGCGTTTTTGTAGCGTCGTTGCATGCATTCGCGACAGGATCAGACGGATGAAGCGGCTGTTGTCGGCGCTTGTGCTGATGGGCGGGATTGCGGCCATCGTGGCGATGGCGGTGGTCCGTCCGCTTTCGGCGGCGGCGCCGATCCCGGAATTTGCTGGCGGTGTGGTGCCGAGCCTCGCGCCGATGCTGAAGAGCGTTACCCCCGGCGTCGTCAACATCGCCGTCAAGGGGCGCCAGCGCATCCAGAACCCGCTGTTGGAAGACCCGTTTTTCCGCCGCTTCTTCAACGTCCCGCAGGGACAGCAGAATTACGCGGAGACCCAGGCGACCGGCTCGGGGGTCATCGTCGACGCCGCGCAGGGCTATGTGCTGACCAACGCGCATGTCATCGCCAACGAGACCTCGATCGCCGTCACCACCAAGGACAACAGGCGCTTCGCCGCGAAGCTCGTCGGCCGCGATACCGAAACCGATGTCGCGGTGCTGAAGATCGACAGCGAGCATCTAAGCGCCGTGCCGCTCGGCGACTCGGACAAGCTTCAGGTCGGCGATTTTGTCGTCGCGATCGGCAATCCGTTCGGGCTCGGTCAGACTGTGACCTCGGGCATCGTCAGTGCGCTCGGACGCAGCGGGCTCGGGATCGAGGGCTATGAGGATTTCATCCAGACCGATGCCTCGATCAATCCGGGTAATTCGGGCGGCGCGCTTGTCGATTTGAAGGGCGACCTCGTCGGCATCAACACCGCGATCCTGGCGCCGGGCGGCGGCAACATCGGCATCGGCTTCGCGGTGCCGATCAACATGGCGCGCAAGGTGATGGACCAGCTGATCCGCTACGGCGAGGTGAAACGCGGCCGCATCGGCGTCTCGATCCAGGACCTGACCCCCGACCTCGCTCAGGCGATGGACACCAAGCAGACCAACGGCGCGGTGATCGCCAAGGTCGAGCCGGGCTCTTCGGCCGACCATGCCGGGCTGAAGAGCGGCGATCTGGTGACCGCCGCCGACGGCGTCATGGTCCACAGCGGGACGCAATTACGCGATGCGATCGGCCTCACGCGCGTCGGCGACGATGTTAGTCTCACCATCGACCGCAACGGCAGCGAGCGCACCGTCGCGGTCAAGGTCGAGATGGCGCAGCAGAGCGCCAACCAGTCCCAGCAATCGGTGCGCTGAGGCGGACCGCGATGGCGCAAACCCCTTACGAGGT
>Ga0335074_10006798_pt1 | contig 15869 bp, 15 predicted proteins | sample Lox_Sample_23_FD_206715 | JGI IMG/M metagenome (GOLD analysis project Ga0335074, IMG submission 206715) | Soil microbial communities from Loxahatchee National Wildlife Refuge, Florida, United States - Lox_Sample_2.3 | ecosystem: Environmental > Terrestrial > Soil > Wetlands | place: USA... | reverse complement strand
CAGTTCTTCACAGTCGGCGACGACCTGGGGCATTTTGTCCGGTGCGAGCAGCATTTCCTGCAGCGTTGCCATACCTGGCCTGTTCTCCTTCGTTCCCGTTATGCCGCCACCATAGCGGTCGCCGGGTCGGCGCGGCCGATTTGTAACGATATGTTGACTCACCCGCCGCACGAGCGGGAGTTCCCCGGTGCTGAACTCGCCACGTAGGTTCTGTATAAATACTTTTTGTCATCCTCAATCGTGCGGAATTGCCGAGGGCGGGGTTTCGCGTGGCAGATGAGTTGCGACCGGGAGATCCACGGTCGATGGGGCCCTACCGGCTGACCGGCCGGCTGGGCGGCGGAGGCATGGGCGAGGTCTTCCTCGGCCGGTCGGCGGGCGGCCGGCTGGTGGCGGTCAAGGTCATCCGCCCCGAACTGGCGGCCGACCCCGAGTTCCGGGCCCGGTTCCGGCACGAGGTCGCGGCGGCCCGCTCGGTTAACGGCCTGTACACTGCCCCGGTGGCGGACGCCCAGGTGGACGGGCCGATGCCGTGGCTCGCCACCGCCTACGTGCCCGGCCCGTCGCTCGCTACCGCCATCGAGGAGCACGGCCCGCTGCCCGCCAGGTCGGTGCTCGCGCTAGCGGCGGGACTGGCGGAAGGGCTGGCGGCGATACACGACGCCGGCCTGGTGCACCGAGACCTGAAGCCGTCCAACGTGCTGCTCGCCGCCGACGGGCCGCGGGTGATTGACTTCGGCATCGCCACCGGGGCGCAGGCGACGGTGCTGACGCTGGCCGGGCACATCATCGGCTCCCCGGATTTCATGTCACCTGAGCAGGCCACCGGCCGTGAACTCGGCCCGCCGACCGACGTGTTCAGCCTCGGCGCGGTGCTCACGTTCGCGGCGACGGGCCGCGCGCCGTTCCGGGCGGCGGAGACCACGACGCTGCTCGGTCTCATCGTCAACGACGAGCCCGACCTGTCCCGGGTGCCCGGGCAGGTCCGGCCGATCGTCCAGTGGTGCCTGGCGAAGGACGCGGCCAGCCGGCCGACCCCGCACGACCTGCTCACCCGGCTCGGCGAGGACAGACTCTGGGACGCCTGGCTGCCGGACCGGATGCTCGCCGAGATCAAGGACACCGGGGACCGGATGAGCCCGGACTGGGTCAGCCCGGCAAAGCCGGCGCCAGGCGGGCGTGGCGGTGACACCCAGACCGTGCGGACGCCGTCGGGCGGCGTGCCGGAAACCCGCCAGCCCGTCCTTCCGGAGCGGGAAACGCCGGGCAGGGACACGGTCGACGCCCCGACCCCGCCGCCGCCAGGTGTGCCTAAGGTCGCCGCCGATACCCCGGCCGCCCCGGCCGCGCCCGTCACCAGCGACGCTCCGGCGGAGCCCGGCGAGACGACCCGCCGCCAGGCCGGCGCCGGCCGGACCGGTGGCGGCGATGTCGGCGGTCACCGGTCGACGCCCCGGCCGCGGTCCAGAGCCCTGTTGCCCGCCGCCGCGATCGTCGTGCTCGCGGCGGCGGGCGTCGGCCTGTGGCTCGGGCTCGGCAGCCACCCGGCGACGTCGTCGTCAAAGCCGCCGACCGCCAGCGCGACGACGAGCGCGCCGCCGAGCACGTCCCCCTACCGGTTCGCCGCCACCGGCGCCACCTCGTTCGCGTGCTCCGCGGATCTCGCGTCCACCAGTGGCGGCGCCAAGGCGGACGTCGTCTTCACCGACAGCACGTCACAGGCGGTGCAGGTGTACTGGCTCAACTACACGGGCAAGTCCGCCCTGCACGTCACCGTCAAGCCGGGGGTGTCACAGAAGATCGGGGGCAACGTCGGCGACGCCTGGGAGGTGGCCGGCCCGGCCGGGTGCGCCGGGGAGTTCGTCACCACCGGCACCGCCCACATCACGGTCCAGAACGCCTACGGCTAACCGGGGTATGCACAGAACATGAGCGACGAAGAGAGCGACGCCCCCGGCTACCAGAACTGGCCGCCGAGACTGGGACTACTCGCGCCCGGTGAACTCGATGCGGCGCAGCGCGCCGTCTATGACGCGATCACTGGCGGGCCGCGGGCCAGTCAGGCGGCCACCGTGCCGATCACCGACGAGGCAGGCCGTCTCGTCGGCCCGTTCGCCGTCATGCTGCTGACGCCCGCGGTTGGCGACGCGATGCAGCAGGTGGGCGGCCAGGTCCGGTTCGCCACCGGGCTGACCAGCCGGGAACGCGAACTCGGCATCCTGTCCGTGGCGGGCGTGCTGCGCTGCGACTTCGAGCGGCTCGCGCACGAGCCCGCGGCACGCAAGGCCGGCCTGACCCAGGAGCAGATCAACGCGTCCCTCTCCGGCCGGATTCCGGATAGTCTGACCGACGACGAGGCCCTGGTTTGCCGCCTGGCCCGGCTAATGACGGCGGACCGGAATCTCAGTGACGCGGACTACGCCGACGGCCTGGCGGCACTCGGCAATAAGCGCCTAGCCGAGTTGACCTACCTAGTCGGCTACTACTCCGCGCTCGCGCTGTCCCTGGCCGTCTTCCGCCCGGAACTGCCCGAGGAATTCCAGAAGTACCGGACTGGGGGTGACTACCAGGGGATGACGCCGTAGCCGCCGGTGCCGTCGCCCGCCCAGATATAGCCCCAGTGGATGCCGTTCGGACCGTCGTCCGGCAGGGTCGCCAGGTACACGCTTGGCTCGGCGCCCTCGGCGGCCGACCGGAACCCCCGGTGATTATTGAAATCGGTGGCGGTGAACCCGGGGTTGGCCGCGTTGACCTTGATCGGCGTGTCCCGCAGTTCCTTGGCGTACATGGCGGTGATCATGTTGACCGCGGCTTTGGACGACGGGTACTGCACGGACGCCGGCATCTGCCCGAGCGGGTGCGCCGGATCGCTTTGCGCGCCGATCGAGCCGACCTCGCTGGACACGTTGACGATGCGCGCGGCCGGCGCGCGGCGCAACAGCGGCAGCATCGCGTTGGTCACCGCTACCACGCCGAAGACGTTGATCTCATACACCGCCCGCATGTCCTGCAGCGACGTCTGACTCGGCGGGTAGCCCTGGCGCGCGACAGTCGCGGTACCCGCGTTGTTGATGAGAACGTCCAGCCGGTCGAACTCCGCCTCGATCCGTTCGGTCGCCTGCTGGATGGACTTGGGGTCGGTGACGTCGAGTTGCACGAAGCGGGCGTCGGCCCCGCCGTCGCGCAGCGCTTGCTCAGCCTCGCGGCCGCGCTCGATGTCACGCGCGCCGACCAGCACGGTCATGTCCTGGGCGCCCAGCTGGCGTGCGGTCTCGTATCCGATTCCCTTGTTGGCCCCAGTGATGAGGGCGATCTTCGATGTCATGCCTGTCACGCTATGGCGGCCGTCGCGGAGCCGGGAGAGACCGGCACAGCCTGGGACTCGCGGTACCACCCTGCCGCCTGCGATCTGCGGCACAGTAGAGGTATGACCACGGTGAACCGGGATGAGCTGGCCGGGTTCCTTCGGGCCAGGCGCGCCCGAGTGTCCCCGCGGGACGCCGGGCTGCCCGAGGTGGGCCGGCGGCGGACGCCGGGGCTGCGCCGCCAGGAGGTTGCCCAGCTCGCCGGGATGTCCGTCGACTACTACATCCGGCTGGAGCAGGGCCGTGGGCCACGGCCGTCGCGGCAGATCCTGTCCGCGCTCGCCCGGGCGCTCATGCTTAACGGAGACGAGCGCGACTACCTGTTCCGGACGGCCGGCGAGGCACCGCCGCAGCCGCTCCGGCCCGGCCGTGAGATCAGCCCCGGCATCAGGCATCTTCTGGACAGCATGCCGGCCACGCCTGCCTATGTGGTCGACGCCGCGTATAACGTCCTGGCCTGGAACCCGCTCGCCGCCGCCTTCATCGGCAACCTGGACGGGCACGAGGACCGGAACATGATCCGCTGGACCTTCCGCCGGGCACCGACCGACGTCGTCTGGACCGACGAGCATTTCCTGCGCTTCACCCGGTCCACGGTCGCCGACCTGCGGGCCAACTACGCCCGCTATCCCGGCGATCCCGAGATCGACAGCCTGGTGAGCGAGATGCTCGCGCTCTCCCCGTGGTTCGCGCAGATGTGGGACTCCTACGCGGTGGAGGTCCGCGGGCCGATGCTCAAGCGCGTCAGCCACCCGCAGGCCGGACCCCTGGAGTTCGAGTGCCAGGTGCTGCACATCGCCGAGACCGGCCAGCGGCTCATCGCCTACTGCGCCGCCCCTGGCTCGCCGACAGAATCCGCGTTCATCCTGCTCGCCGCCCAGCCGGCCCTCGGCTAGCCCACTAGGGGGACGCCGAAGTTGTCGGTGAAGGCGAGATCGCGGACCTCAGGGCGGTACAGCCGCCGTGGGAACGGGCGGGCCGGATAGCCGGCCACGATGTGGCACGCCGTCGCGAAGTTGTCCGGGATGCCGATCAGCGCCTTCACGTCGGGTTCGCGGGCGCAGAGCAGTGTGGTGAAGGCCGTGCCGAGGCCTTGGTCGCGCAGCGCCAGGCAGAGGTTCTGCGCCATCGGGTAGACCGACCCGCCGGCGACGATGGACATTCGCTGGAGCCCGGCGTCGGTGACATGCACCTCGCCGAGGTCGGCGCAGACGACGATGATGACCGGGTGCTGGCCGAACCGTTCCGCGAAGTGATCGCCGTCGGCCATCGTCCGCTCCGTGTTGCTGAACCCAGTGCCAAGCTCCGCGGTCCCGGCCCGGGCGGCGGCCGCGACCTCCCGCCACAGCGGCAGGTACCACACCCCGAGCTGTGCGCGCAGCGCCGGGTCGCGCACGAACACGAACCGCACCGCGCAACGGTTCCCGCCGTTCGGCGCGAACCGGGCCAGCTCGGTCGCCCGGTAAAGCACCTCGTCGGGCACCGGGTCGTCGGTGTAGTAACGGCACGCGTTCTGTGTCCGCATCGCCTCAGACAGCTCCACGACAGCCCCTTCGTCCACGCTGACCGGCGCAGCCGGCACCGGCTCTCCCCTGATCTTGAGCGGTACGCCCCATGCTGGCTAGTTCGCCGGTCGCCAGCCAAGCGTGGCAGCGCTAACGTTCTGGCCATGCGGGCGATATGGACCATCGCGAAGAGCGGACCCGATTCGCTGGAAGTTCGGGAGAGCGCGGACCCCGAGCCGGGCCCCGGCCAGGTGCGGATCCGTGTCCGCGCGGCGGGTCTGTGCTTCGCCGAGGTGATGGCCGCCCAGGGTCTCTACCCCGACGCGCCGAAGCTTCCCGCCGTCCTTGGCTACGAGGCCGCCGGCGTGATCGACGCGGTTGGCGAGGGCGCCGACGCCTGGACGGCGGGCGAGCGCGTCGTCGCCCTGACCCACTTCGGCGGTCACTCCGACGTGCTGACTGTGCCGGCCGGGCAGGTGCTCCCGATCCCCGACGGCAAGGACTTCGAGGAGGCCGCCGCGCTCCCGGTCAACTACCTGACCGCGTATCACATGCTCTTCCGAACGGCCCACGTGCAGCCGGGCGAGCGGGTGCTCGTGCACATGGCCGCGGGCGGCGTCGGCACCGCCGTGCTGCAGCTCTGCCGGACCGTCAGCGGGGTGGAAACGTTCGGCACCGCCTCGGCGGCCAAGCACGAAGCGATCGTGCGGGAAGGCTGCACCCATCCCATTGACTACCGGAGCAAGGACTACGCGGCCGAGATCCGCCGGCTGACCGGCGGCGAGGGCGTCGACGTCGTGCTTGACCCGCTCGGCGGCGGCGACTGGCGCAGGGGCCTGAAGCTGCTGCGCCCGTGCGGCCGCCTGGTCGCCTTTGGGTTCGCGAACCTGACGAGCGGCCAGCGCCGCCGCCCCGCGCACATCGCCAGGCAGATCGCGTCCACCCCGCTGCTCACCCCACTCCAGCTGATGAACGCCAACAAGACCGTCAGCGGCGTGAACATGGGCCGCCTCTTCCATCGCACGGACCTGCTCGGCCAGGAGCTAATGGAAGTCCTCACGCTCTGGACGGCGGGCGAGATCACCCCCCGGCTCGACGCTACCTACCCGTTCGCCGAAGCCGCGCAGGCCCACCGGCGCATCCTCGCCCACGGCAACACCGGCAAGATCGTCCTCATCCCCTGAGATAACAGCAAGAAGCGTTGAAGAGCCGAAGATAGTGGGACATTTTCCACACGGGAGGGTGGAAAATGTCCCACCATCCTTGCGGTGGCCGACCCTGCGGCGCTGATGGTCGGCTCTTGGTCCCACGTGTGAACTGCGGCTCACGCGTTGGCCGTCCACGCCTCCCAGGCAGCTATGCAGTCGGACTTGAACCGGTCGCGGGCCGCGGCTCGGGCAAGGGCCTCCTCCGGGCCCGGGTCCTGGCCAAAGCCTGACATGCGCGCGGCCCAGTGGCGGGCCCAGAGGTACTGGGCGCGCTCGCTCGGCACCCGGTCACCGAGCATGGCGTACCGGAGCGTCTGGTCGATCGCGGCCTCACGCAGCCGCTGGTCGGCGGTGAACCACGGCGCCTCCGAGGCCAGATTTCCGAGGTGGTTCACCGCTGAGGTGACCACGTCGTCGGCGGCCCGCTTATCCTCCCCGGCCAGCCGTTGCCGCTCCGCGACCGCCCGCTGCCACAGCGCCCGGTGCATGCCCGCCCACTCGCGTCCGTGCCTGGGGTCGCGTCCGCCGACGATCGACGACCGGATCTCCGTGCGCGTGGCGAGCATGAAGTCGGCGAGCGCCCGCAGCGCCGCCACCCCTTCGGCGGGCGGCAGGTCCGGCACCGGCAGCGGAGGCCCCATCCTCCCGCGGTTCCGCTCGATGCGCCGGGTAAGCTCGGCGCTTCGCGCCTCGATTAGCGGCCGCAGGCTGGGCACCTGCTCGAGACTCACCGAGTCCGGTGACACGCCCCGGCCCACCACCGTCACGGCGACCCGCGGCTCGCCGTCCAGCAGCCGCGCGGCCCACACGATCCCTTGCCGTACGACGAGCGCCTCGCCAGCCGGGAGTGTTTCCCGTACGACCACGACGGGCTCAGTTGAGGAATCCCCAACCGAGGAATCCCCGGCCGGCGATTCGTCAGCCCCGGAATCGTCAGTCCAGCGCGCCGCCCGGTCCTGCTCGCGCTCGACGGCGAACCGCAGTTCGCCCGCCGGGCCAAAACCGTGCCCTCCGGTCGGCATCCCGAACTCGATCGCGGGCCGGTTAGCCTCCGGGGGAAGGGCCATCGTGGTAACCGTGACGTACGGCCCGGCCGGCACGTCTTCCGGGCGGCCATACGTCAGCGTGAGCAGCCACCACTCCCCGTTGGCCTTCATGGTCTCCGACACGAAGGCAGGGGTCAGGGACGGCGCGGCCAGACCGTAGATCGGAAATCCGGGCCGCGGCACCAGCTCCTCGGCGTCCCGCCTGGCCTGCTCACGCAGCCGCCTGATGAATTCGGGGTACTCGTCGTCAGGAACCACCCGCATAAGGCAAGCATCGCCGGTCGGCGCCGCCCGCGGCAAACAGTAATCTGCGGGAGATAACAGCAAGAAGCGCGGAGCGCCACTGAACGCCGGATAGGCGCCGATTCAGCCGCTGACGTTAGGCCCGGCCTTGCTGACCGCGAGCCGGAGCAGGACGCGCTGCTCCTGCTCCATGGCGGCCCGGTATTCGTCCCAGTCGGGGTGCTCGCCCGAGATCTGCCGGTAGTAGTCGATCAGGCCGTCCATCGCGTCGGGCAGCTCGACGATCTCGGCCGTGGCCTCGACCTGGACCCATCTCCCGTAGAACCCGTCGGGGAAGACGCACAGCCAGGTCCGCGGGTCACGGCGCAGGTGCTTGACCTTGTACGCGGTCTGCCGGGTGCTGATCACCACGTGGCCGCCCTCGTCGACCCCGGCGGTGACGGGGGACAGCTGCGGCGTGCCGTCGCTCTTGAGGGTGGCGAGCACCGCGTGGTGGTGGGTCCGGACGTATTCAAGCGCTTCCTCGATGTCCATGTACTCATCCTGTCACCGGTCATGCCGAAGGGCGCGTGCCCCTTGGCGCGCGCCCTTCCTGTCAGCCGAGTACCCGACGGTCAGACCTGTCCCACCGGAACTGGTGCCGCCGTGACGAGACCGGCGTCAGCGGCGTTCGTTCCGGATAGCGGTTCCGCGCCCGCGCGGGCGCGCGCCGGCAGCAGGACGAGCGCCACCAGCGACCCGGCGAAGGCGGCGCAGGCGGCGAACAGCGAGCCGCGGTGCAGGCCGGCCATGAACGCGGTCCGGACCGCCGCGGCGGCGGCGTCGCGCAGCGGTGCCGGGAACTGGGCGGCGACGTTCATGCCGGCCACCACCGACTGCCCGGCGAGGCGCCCGACGGCGGCGGGCGCGCCGAGCGCCGTCAGGCTGGCAACCACGTGCGAGCCGTAGGCCGAGTTGAGCACGGAGCCGACGATCGCGACGCCGAGCGTGCCGCCGACCTCGCGGGTCGTGTCGTTGACAGCCGACCCGGCCCCGGCCTTGGCCAGCGGCAGCACGCCCATGATGGCGTCGGTGGCGGGCCCGGTGGTGAAGGCCAGCCCGGCCGCCATCAGGGTCATCGCGATGATGATCTGTCCCCAGTAAGGAGCGGAGACCGGGGTGGCCGTGGCGACAAGGAAGCCGAGGCTCATCAGCAGCAGCCCGGAGGCGACCACCAGCTTGGTCCCGATCCGCCGCATCACCAGCATCGCCACCGGCGAGAACCCCGCGACCGCGAACGCGAACGGCAGCGTCGCCAGCCCCGCGCCCAGCGGGTTGTAGCCGCGGACGACCTGGAAGTACTGCGTGATCATGAAGATGAACCCGAAGAGGCCGAAGAACGCCAGCGCGATCGCCCCGCTCGCCGCCGAGAACCGCAGGTTCCGGAAGAGCCGCACGTCAAGCATCGGGTCCGGCCGCCGCGCCTGCCACCAGGCGAACACCGCCAGGACGACGAGTGAGCCGGCAATCCCGCCGAGGGTCGCCAGCGACCCCCAGCCGTGCGACGGCGCCTCGATGATCGAATAGGTCAGCAGCGCGATCCCGGCGACCGACAGCAGCGCCCCGAAGGGGTCGAAGCGTCCCGCGTTGGGGTCGCGCGACTCCGGCAGCAGCAGCTGCCCGGCGACGACGGCGAGCACCGCGACCGGAACCAACACGTAGAACACCGAGGACCAGGAGAAGTGGCGCAGCAGCGCGCCGCCGGTCACCGGCCCGATCGCTACCGCGAGCCCGGAGACGGCGGACCAGATGCCGATCGCCGTCGCCCGCTCGCGGGGCACGGTGAACACGTTGTTGAGGATGGCCAGGGTGGCCGGGTAGACGAACGCCGCGGCGGCGCCCATCAGGGCGCGGGCGGCGATCAGTTCGCCGGTCGTCTGCGACAGCGCGGCGCCGACCGAGAACAGGCCGAACAGCGTCAGGCCGAGCTGCAGGAAGCGCCGCCTGCCCAGCCGATCGCCGAGGTTGCCGCCGAGCAGTAGCAGCCCGGCGAAGGAGAGCGTGTACGCGTCGACGACCCACTGCAGGGAGGACGTCGAGGCGTGCAGGTCGCGGCTGATCGTCGGCAGCGCGACGTTGACGATCGTGTTGTCGACCACGGTAAGGAGGACGCTGAGGCAGAGAACCGCCAGAATCCACCAGCGCCTGGCCCCGGGGGCCTTGTCGTTTCGGGTTTCCATGCTCAGGCTCCTTGATGACTGGAGTAGAACGTCGTGCTATAACTATGTAACAACGTTCTATAGCTTGTCAAGCGAGCAGCGAAACAAGCCCGATCGGGGGAAGATGATCCACATGAGCGAACCCGCCGCTGCCCGGCGCGGCCGTACCCCGTCCGCCGACGTCGAGCGTGAACTCGTGGCCGCCGCCGAGGCCGTCCTGGTCCGCGACGGACCTGGCGGTCTGACCGTCCGCGCCGTGGCGGCCGAGGCGGGCATCGCGCCGATGGGCGTCTACAACCGCCTGGGCGGCAAGGACGGCCTTGTTGACGCCCTGCTCATCAAGGGGTTCGACCGGCTGGGCGCGGTCATGGAAGCCGGCCTCGCGTCGGCCCCAGTGCTGGACAACACCGTGCCGGACGGCGCGTCAATCGCCGCGGGGTCGAACGCGGCCAGGCGGTTCTACGCCTGCGGGCTGAGCTACCGCGCGTTCGCCCTCGCCAACCCGCACTTCTACGCGATCATGTTCGAGAAGGCCATCCCGCGCGAGCATGACAACCCGGAGGTGGAAGAGCACGCCCGGGCGACTTTCTTCGCCTTGGTGCGCGTGGTGGAACTGACGGCGGCGGCCGGCGTGATCGCCGCCCCCGATCCGGTCGAGGTGGCACAGCAGATCTGGTCCGCCGTCCACGGTGCGGTATCCCTCGAGCTCAGGGGCCTGGTGCAGACCCCGGACCCGGAACGCACTTACCGCGACTTCCTGATGACGATCGTCCGCGGCCTGGCTCCGCGCTGAAGATCGTGCCGATAGGCTCATCGCTCATGGCCGCCCCAGTCATCCGGATCGCCGCCGCCGCGGACGCGCCCGCGCTGGCCGCACTGCGTCGCGCGTGGACGCAGGAGCAGCACGGTGACATCGAAGACGAGGCGTTCGAGGCCCGTTTCCTCGACTGGTACGAGCGCGAGGCGGGGCGGCGGATCTCCTGGCTGGCGGAGGTATCCGGGGAGCCGGTCGGCATGATGAACCTGGCCGTCTTCGACCGGATGCCGCAGCCCGGCCGCGAAGCCGGGACCTGGGGATACCTGGCGAACGCATTCGTGCTCGCCGCCCACCGGGGGCGGGGCGTCGGCACACTGCTGCTGCGCGCGCTCCTGCGCCACACCGACGAGTCCGGATACGTCCGCGTCGTACTGCGCCCGTCGCGGCGCGCGATCCCGTTCTACCACCGGGCGGGCTTCGTGGCCGACACCGAACTGATGGTCCGCCACCGCAGGTAGCGGACCATCGGTGGCCGGTTAGTGCGGATCCGTCGGCTCGAACGCCGGCCCCGTGCTGGCCCCCGAGCTGGCGGGCTCCTTAGCTCGCGGTATAACGCGTGTCAACGCTATCGACAGGTCAACGGCCCGGCCGCATCTGAACACAGTTAGTAAATAGACGACTACTGTAAGCAGTAGCCGTCTTGGGAGGGGAGATGCGGCCCGAAGTCAGCGTCCTGATATCAACGTACAACCGCCCGCGAATGCTCGCGGAGGCGCTGGAAAGCGTTCTCTCGCAAGATTTTGGCGATTTCGAGGTAATTGTTCGTGACGACGCCGGGCGCCTCGGGGAAGCCGAGGAGGTCATCAGGTCCGCGCGGGACAGCAGGGTCATTTACCGCCGGAATGAGCGTAATCGCGGATTGTGCGACACGAACGCGTTGCTTTATACCGAGGCGCGCGGCCGGTATCTGGCGCACCTTGATGATGACGACCGATGGCGCCCGCAGTTCCTGAAGCGCATGGTCGCTGCCTTGGACGACAACCCCGACTGCGGTATCGCGTTCTCGAATCATCGGGTGACGGACGAGCGCGGGAACTTCCTGCCGGAAGAGACACGGAGCGGGAACGTCGCCTGGGGCCGTGCCGGGCTGCGGGCGGGACGGCATGCGGACGGCCGTCGGCTGGCCGCGGTCACCCGCTCGATACCGGTCAGCCATTCCGCCGTGGTCCGCGCGGAGACGCTTGACCTGAGCTCCTTCGTCGCCGGGAAGGCCAGGCGTGCCTGGGATATGCACATGGCGGCCCTAGCCGTCCGGCGGACTGGCTGGCTGTGGTTCGAGAGCGAGGCGCTGTCCTTCTACCGATGGGGGCACGCGGACCAGATGAGCGGTCAGCGCGCCGGTGATGAGATATTCGACGGCCTGGTCTGGACGCTGGCCGAACTGGCTGCGGACCCGTGTTTCGCGGCCGAGCGACGCGCGCTGCTGCGGCAGCTTTCCAGGCAGGAGACCTTGTGGGGCTTGCACGCGTTGCTGCGCCAGAAGCGGCTCGGCGCCGCGACCAGGCTGATAGGCCGCGCGTCGCGCGATCTCGTATCGGCCGTCATGCCCCCAGCCGACCCGCGACGTCCTCGTACAGCAGGGCTGTCATAGCCGTTACCTCGTCCCAGCTCGGCAGCCGCATGCCGGCTGCTGCGCCCGGACCACGGTCGGCCGCGTTGAGCGCGGCTGCCAGCGTCGCCGGGCTCGCCTGCGGTGGCACCAGCGTGATCGGGCCGCCGGTGCAGCCACGGATATCCCGGTGCGCGGGAATGTCCGAAGCGACGATCCGGGCCCCGGCCGCGAGCATTTCCAGGATGGTGACCGGCATCGCCTCGTTCGTCGACATCGAGCAGAAGACCTGCGCGGTCGCGTACCAGCGGTACAGGGTTCCGGTGTCGACTGATCCGACGAAGGACACCCGGTCGAGTGCTCGCCGCGCGGCGGCAAGCGCCTCAAGCCGCGGCCGCTCCGGTCCGTCTCCGGTGACAACCAGCCGGAGCGCGGGGGAGGTCAGCGTGATGGCCTCGATGATGCGGTCTACGTGCTTGTAGGACTGCAGGCGGCCGCCGGTGACGACCACTCTTCCGGCGTCCGGGAACGGCGCGGCGGCGCCGATCCGGTCGCGGTCGATGCCGTTTGGTATGACCTGGACCCGGTCTTTAGCGGCCGGGAAATGAGCGAGGAACAGGTCCGCCTCGGCCTGTGAGACGCAGATGATCCGCCCGCAACGGGCGATGATTCCCCTGCCTGCCAGCCGGTACGGGCGATGCAGCGCCGCCCGGAACGCCGAATGTCCCGTCCCGTGGTAGTGCGGGGTGAATATCAGCGGCGATACGCCCGCCAGGGCCGCCGTCAGCGGAGCGGCAGCGTGATAGCCGTGCGCGTGAAACACGTCGTACCGTTTCCGCTCTCGCCGCAGCGTCGCCCACAGGGCGGGGGAGAGCCGGAAATGCTGGCTCGTCACCGCGACGTCGTGGCGGCGGATCAGCACACCGTCCCGTTCTTCGTTATCCGGCAGCCCGCCCGCGTCGCGGTGCGTCAGCACCTCAACGCAATTCCCGCGAGCGGCCAGGCGCTTAGCGATCTCCGTGACGTGCGATTCGACGCCGCCTACGAACGGAGCGTAGTGCGCCGAAATTAGTGCTATCTTCATGACATATCCCCCCGTGCAGGCTGCGTAGCCTCACTTACATATCTGCTCGATGAATTCCGAATAACTCCGGGCTGTCTGGTGCCACGAGCTCACTCCGTGAAAGCGACGGCCGACCAGCTCGGCCCCCTGCTTGATGCCCACGGCTAGCGCCGCCGGATTCGCCGGGGGCACCAGGACGGACCCGGGATAATCCGCTGTTGCTTCTACCAGGCCGCCCACTTTTGTTACGACGACCGGGAGCCCTTTAGCCATGGCGATCTGCAGCGGCCCCGAGGACGACGACCGGTGGTACGGCAGAACCACGAGGTCAGCGCCCGCGAAGTAGCCGGCCGCCTCGTCGTCGGAAACGTACTTGTTCACCAGCGTTATGCGGTTCCGCTGCGGCGACGCGGCGATGAGGCGGGCGGGCGCGTCCCAGCCCTCCCAGGTCTCGCCCACGATGGTGAGCCAGAAACCGGGTTCGTCTCGCGCATCGATGAAGTCGAGCGCCGCGACGAGGTCCTCGACGCCCTTGAATGGCCGGATTACCCCGAAGTACAGCAGGTTGACCGCTCCGGCGGGTGCCGTGCGGATGGGCGGCCGGGCAGGCAGGTAATCGTAACCGGCGTGCGGGATAATCCGGCTGGCCCCGGTCAATCCGAAACGCCTGTGAATCAGCTCGAGGTCGAATTCGGAGTGCACCAGCTGGCCGGCGGAGAGGTCGCGCAGGTAGCGCGCGCCAAGGTCGGCGTAGCGAGCGGCGAATGGCAGTCGCGCTTCACCGACATCTTGTGCCTCGTGGAATTCTATGACTACCTTGGCGCCGAGCAGGCGGGCGACCACTGCCAGCAGCAGATAGGTGTGCAGTACGGCTGCCGTCCACCATTGCAGCACAAGTACCTGCGGTCGTTCCCGAGCGAGGAACAGCACCGCCCGGATCATCGACCTGCCCCAGTACCAGTCGACGCCATCCAGCCGCCGGACATTCGCCGGCAGCCGGAGCGAACTGAGGTCCTGCCCCACTCGGGCGCGCCCCGGATAGAGCCGGGCCGGCACGAGATTACGGATGAATATGGCAGAGCAGCGGTGGCCTTCCTCGGCCAGCGCGCCGATAAGGGAATAACTGTAGTAGGTGATGCCGGAGAGGAACCGAGTGCCGGGTCCCACGACGCAGACCCGCTTCTGCTCAGTCATCACGCGCCGCTCGCCTCAGCCCGGCCAGGACCGCGAGCGCACGGGCGAGCGCGCCAGCCAGGCGCCGCGCCGCGGTGTTCCGTCGCGGCCGCATCACCAGGGCGCGGGCAAAGCGCGCCAGCTCGTCGGCGTAGCGCTGGTCGTCTTTTCCGGCCACCCAGCCGGGCGCGCGTGCGGCCATGCCCTCCCGGAGGGCGGGGTCGGTGAGCTCCACCATCGCCCGTGCGAGCGCGCCGGCGTCTCCGACCGGGAACACGCGGCCGACCCAGGCCGGGACGCGAGACCTGATGTCTCCCGCCGCGTCGGAGGTGATCACCGGGACCCCCGCGGCCAGCGCCTCCTCCACGACCAGGCCGTTGGGATCGCCGTGGGTCGGGAAGACCAGCACGTCACTTATCGCGTACCACTCAGGAAGGGAGGCTGGTTGCACGAACCCGGCGAACCTGACACCGGGGGTAGCTGATTCAGCGCTTGCGTACCGGGCGTAATCGACGCCGTCGCCGATGATCAGCAGGCTGACGTCCGGGCGAGCGGCACGGACCTGACGGTAGGCGGCGAACAGCTCGTCCAGGCCCTTGCCTGCCCAGACGCGCCCTACATAGGTGAAGACGCAGCCCGCCAGGCCAAGCTCTTCCCGGCGAGCGACGCGCTGCTCAGCGGGCATGGCACGGCTCCGGCCGAAGTGCGCTACCTCGATAGACTGGGTCACGACCGCGACCCGTTCCGGCGGCAAGCCGTACCGGACTGCCAGCGCGGCCCCGTCCGGACCAGGAACCTTGGCGCCGTCGACGGCGCGGAACAGGATATGCTTCCCGGTCTCTCGCCACCAGGTGCGCGTTGACCACGCGTCGAAGTTGGGCAGTACGCGGAACGCCACCCGGCGGGCGACGCCCAGGCCGATGACCGCGCCGAGTGCCAGGTTCCAGCGGTCGTACTCGAGCAGGAACACGTCGGGGCGCTGCCGGATCAGTTCCGTCAGCGGCACCTTGATCTGGCCGAGGTAGCCAGCCGGGAACTTCCACCCTGACTGGTCAACCTCCCACGATCGGTCTGCCTGGCGTACCTCGGAAAAGACCGCGCGGAAATCGAGTTCGGGCTGCTGCGCCGCGGCGTTGAAGCGGGCGACCACGTACGGCGTCGGCTGGGTGAACCAGTAAAGGACGCGGATGCGCCGGCCATTCTCCGGCAGCGCTAGGGGATCCGGCATCACCAGCACACCCCGGCGCCGAGGGGCTGTGCCCAGGCCGCTCGCAGGCCGTCCCGGAGCGAGGTGCGCGGCACCCAGCCCAGTGCCTTCTGGGCAAGGTCGTTGCCTGCCTGAAGGTTCGGCCGGTCCACCAGGCGGAGGCGGCCTGGGTCGATGGCCGGCGTCACGGCGGCGCTCGCCGTGCTGAAGTGGGCCAGCGCCCGCACGATGTCCTGCCCCGAGTAGGAGCGGCCGGTGCCCAGGTTCACCGTTACCGACTGGCCCGCCCGGCAGTACTCGGCCAGGCTCACCAGGCCGTCGGCGACATCATCGACGAAGACGTAGTCGCGCCGGGTTGACAGATTTCCGAGCCGGACCGGTTGGCCGGCCTGCATCTGGCAGATCAGGCTGGGAATGAAGTGCGGGTTCGTCTCTCCCGGGCCGAACACGTTGAAGAGCCGGGCGATCCCCACCCCCGCACCGGTCCGCACGCTG
>Ga0335074_10006797_pt1 | contig 15870 bp, 14 predicted proteins | sample Lox_Sample_23_FD_206715 | JGI IMG/M metagenome (GOLD analysis project Ga0335074, IMG submission 206715) | Soil microbial communities from Loxahatchee National Wildlife Refuge, Florida, United States - Lox_Sample_2.3 | ecosystem: Environmental > Terrestrial > Soil > Wetlands | place: USA... | reverse complement strand
TACCAGGTGCCTATCGACATGAGGGCGAGCGCGATCAGCGTGCCGCGCGCGATGAAATCGCCGCTGTGCCACAGCGCCGAAAGCCCATAGGGATTCTCGACGAACTCTTCGCTCGTCGCAGCGGTCGACGGCACGGCGGGGGACACCGGGCTCTCCGGCGGGGCAACGGCTGGTGCGGAGGCCACCGGAGCCTGCACTTGCGGAGCTGGCGTTGCAGTCTGCGCCAACGCCGTCGCGGCTAGCAGGACCAGTGACGCGGAGGCAATGACCGGGCCCACGGCGACACCCGAAACCCCTATGATGCGCGTAACCATTCCAATGACGAGAGTGATTAGCGAAAGTGCCATGACTATTGTAGCTTCCAATTGAATTTGAAGGTGAACCACATCGTCTGCGGCTTGCCGTCGACCGTCCCCGGAATGAAGCGGTAATTCACCTTCGCGCCAGCGAGCGCCGCCTGGTCGAGCCGGTCATAGCCGCTCGACTGGAGCAGCTTGGCATCGAGCACCCTTCCGTCGACGCCGACCAACACTTCGATCACCGCAGTGCCCTGCTCGCCAAGCCGGCGCGATACCGGCGGGTATTCCGGTTGCTCGCTGCGCTGCAGATCGAGCCGCGGCATGGCACGCACGGGGACGGCGACCGACGGCGTCGCTGGCGCAACCGGCTTCTCCGGCGTCACTACAGGGAGCGCGGTGCTTTTCGGCATCGGCATCGGCTTCTCTATATGCACCTCGGGCGGCAGCACGAAGGGCGGCGGTGGCGGCGCCAGCTGCGGTGACGGCGGGGGCGGCGCTTCGGGTGGCGGCAGCGGCGCCTCGATATGCACCTCTGGCGGTGACACGAAGGCCGGCGGGGGCGGCGCCAGCTGCGGTGACGGCGGGAGCGGTGCTTCGGGTGGTGGCGGCGGCGGCATCTCGATATGCACCTCTGGCGGTGGCGTGAAGGCCGCTGGCGGGGGCGGCGCCAGCTGCGGTGACGGTGGGAGCCGCGCTTCGACTGGTGGCGGTTTCGCCTCCTCGATGATCCTGGTCTCGATCGGCGTGCGCACCACCTCGATCGCACGATAGTTGAGGCCGGTCACCAGCGCATAAATCAGGAGCGCGTGCAGCAGGACAACGAAGGCGATGCCGACGAGCCGAGTAACGGGCGTCTGCGGCTCGGAATACGCCATCAGAACTCCTTGGTGATCCCAGCATAGATCGTGCGCCTCGCACCGAAGGCCGAAGCGAAGATGCCTACGTCGGTCTGGCTGCGCGACAGATAGGTCTCGTCGAGCAGATTAACGACGTCGGCGCGCAAGGTGATCGGCCTGGCATCCTCGAAGCGGTGCGCGACGCCGAGATTGACCTGCTCAGAAGTCGTGCCTGCCACGACGCGAAGCAAGAGGGATGTCAGGTCCACTTCCGTTCTCCGCGATCCTCACCAACTTTTAATCAACGGACCGGGAATTCCCAACCTCTCAGGCACATCTCAATACGAGCGAGGCATGGGTTTCCAGTGCCGCGAGCCTGCGTATCTCCTCCGGTGGATATGCCGGCATCGGTGTTCCTGCTGTTGAGCCCGCGCCAGGATTGCGCAGGTCGCGCTGAAAAGGAGCAGTGTGGGCGTGCGGTCGCCAAGTGCGTTCGCCGCTGGCGGGATGTAAATGCTGATCGGGCTGGCCGCGATCGTGCGCGATTGCGCTGGGGATTCTCCCGACGCTGGGGATCGTCCGTTCTCGTCCCGGTCGGATTGCACGGTGGGCGCTGCATTGTTGCTGGTCAGCGCTTCGCTGAGTGACGTTGGGCAGCATGCTCTTCAGGACGGGATGACGAGTAGGTCGCTTCCGTCACGCAAGGCTACCCGCCATCATCGTCGCCCGAGCCGTGCGGCTGCCCCTTCGAGAACTGCAGCACGTTACCTGTTGCGTCATCGACCGTCGGCAGCCAATCGAAACCGCTGAGTTTCCATCCGGATTGGAACAGCGCGGCTTGCTCTGCGACGGTAATTGAAGTTGCATTCCTGAAAAGTCCGTCCACTGCTTCGCCGCGTAAGGCGAGCTCGATCTCGAGACTGAGGGTCTGCCAACGATTTTGCGCTGTGACAGGGTTCTGTCTCGCCAGAGTCCACTGTTCGTGAAGGGTGGCCGTCGCTTCGGACTCAAGGTGGCGGCCGGCCTCCAAGTAGTAATTGATGAATTCACCCACGCGATATTTTCGGCCCAGCCGATCGACAGCGCGCCAGATATCGTCTTCGGTGGGAGCGGTCGCCATCACAGCAGCAAAGAAAAGCCCCACCGGAGCGGGGCTGAGTAAGATGAGAAGATGCGTAACGACTTTGCCAGGCTTCGCATCGCGGCAACAGGGCGGTCGGTCCCTTTTTGCGCCGGAATCTTTCCCGATTTTGCTGGAAAATCAGCGCCGCTCTCCGGGATCAAACGGCGGCGACACGTTCCGCCGCGCTGCCACAACGCCAGCTCTTACTCTCGCCGGGGTGGCGGCCAAGCTCCGGCAGATTCACGCTCAGGCCATTGCCGGCAAGACGAAACAGGTAATTGAGCCCCGCTTGTAGGTGTGCCCTCCGTATTGCCATTCGTATGGAATAACCCAAGCGGCGCGACCCGTCGGATTGTTCTGGTGCTCGAGTAGGGCGTTTTGCGGCACCGGCTCCCAATGATCTCGGTCGATCGCGTCGGGGAAAAGCGCGCGAGCATCCCCACTGCGTTCGGGCCTTCGGCAGAAGTTCCTGCCTTATGCCCTCTGCTGACTTCCTCGCCGCGATCACGGACGTTGCCGTCCGCTCAGTCCGGGATGCCGGACACGGCGTGGACCTCCCGAGGTAAGACCGACCGCCTTCACCGCACGCCCGCCGGATTTACCACCCCGGTCTTTGATGACATTGGACTTCGCAGCCTCTTGCCTGCTCGTCCGGCCGGGGCGGCCTCGTTATCCGATTCTTGTCCATCGGGCCGCGGCTTTGCTCCACGCTTCTTTCAGATCCCGCCTCGCGGCCGCACCCTTGCGCTTCGCTAATCCTTCGCCGCCATCAGGCTGGATAGAGGACTTTCACCTCCAAGCTGTCGTTCATGCTCGGCACACAAGAAAAGCCCCGCCGGTGAGGGCGGGGCAAAGGCTTGGAGTGAAAATATGCGAGAAGACTCTCGCAGACCCGGCAAAGCTCGAACAGGGCGGAGTATCACGTTTTTTCTGGGAACTGTTCCCGATCTGTCTTGGCCTTTTTCCAGAGCGATTTTTTTATCCCGGTCTCCAAAGAAAACCCCGCCAAAGCGAGGCGGAGTGCTAACGGGAGTAATGCTGGCTATAGCCTAGCTCGGCGCCCCCGATCTAGGCTGTGATCCGCGCCGGACCTGACGGAAGGCTACGCCTGACAGATCGCGGCTGCTGCGCTCGGCGGCGAGCACCGAGGGATGTCACAAGGGAAGGCGAAGCGCGAGATCTGGCGGGTGAGCGGGCACGCTGACTGTCCGCTCACCCTCCGATTAAGATCAGTGTGCTACTTCGTCGGTGGCGTCGAGCTGCCAGTAGCGGCTGGAGTTTGTGCGTTGATCGGAAGCACGGCGATCCGATCGCCGCGGAAGGTGCCGATGAACATGTCGTCGCCGACCTCCAATGCCACGGTCGCATCGCCGAATTCAGGATTACCGGCTTCGCTCACGACCGGCGTAACCTTCATCGCTTCCGTGTCCCAACGATCGACGCGCCAGGGTTGGGTGCAGCGCACGTTCTTGCTCTCGAAGCAGTCAAACACCGCTTTCGCCGACACGTTCTGACCCGCGATCATCAGCGTGCCATCGGGCGCCCAACGAAGGTTATCGGACAGGAAACCGGTCGGAATCGTGTCTCGCTTTGAACCGTCGCTGGTCAACCGCACGACCGCTTTGTTCCCCCAAGCCGCCACATAGATGTACTTGCCGTCCTTTGACACTTCGATGCCGTTGTTACCCGACATCTCGCTGTTCGGCACAGGCTTGTAGCCGCCGCTCGAATGCCACTCCAAGACCGATCCGGTGATTTCGCCGGCATTCATCTTGTCCGGCGCTTGCTTGTCATCGGGATCGAACATGTTGGTGACGACCATCCCGCCGTCGGGGAGCGGCGCGACAGAATTAGGCCAGGTGTGAGCGGGCATCACGGCGCAGCCGACCCAGGTGACCGTGGGCTCGGCGCCTTTCGCATCGACCGTGAAAAATTCTATCGAATCGCGTCCGCCATGATTGACGACATAGAGAATGTCGGTGCCGTCGCTGTTGGCTTTGATGTTGAGCCCGTGCGCGGAGAACTTGGTGAGATCGGGAGCGCCGGGGCAGGCACCATACGTCGCCTTGTCGAGTTCCATTTTCGGCGACGTGCCGGGGAACAGCGCCGACCATGTCTTCGTCTGGCTGTCGATCAGGTGGAGCTTACCGACCGGAGCGCCCCCGCCGGCAAAGCCGCTGCCGATGACCCATTTGGTGCCCGGCACCTGCACCAGATCTTCGGCGTTATAGACGCCGCAGAGAAACTTGAGGTTTGCTGCTGAGGTGCAAGATTGATCTGCCGCGATCGCGCGGCCGACGTTCAACGAAGCGAAGGCCATCACAGCCATAGCGATGAGAAGAAGTCTCATTGTTTCCTCCCGCATTTATTTGTTTGGAAATCGTCCTGCAGCAGGAAGCTGTGGTCAACCGATTTTCGGACTCAGACTTTCAGGTGATCGGGGCGAGCTGAATTTTTTCGATGGCGCGTCCACAAAAGACAAGCTCGGCCCGTGAGTTACCCTCCAGCTCGGCCACAAGGTGGACGATATCGGCAGTCATTGCGGGACTGCCTTTCAGCGTTCCGCGAGGCTTGAAGGGCGTACGGCGGATAAGGGCGCATGTTCTTCAGCTTCGTCGAGTGCATGTTGACTCTGCGGGTGAGAGGCGGAAATAAAAGCGGCGCTGACGCGAAGGCGGGGGCTCCGGGATGACCGTCGCAATCGGACGCCAGCGGGAGGAAACGTCCTATGCTTCAGAAGGTGATATTGCTGAGCTTTTTCTGCGTGTTCCCTACCAACGCTCTTGCGGCGGTACCCTCCACTCCTGAAGAGTGGGCAGAGTTTCATAACTCGTGCATGCGATGTGCCAGCATGGCGGCACAGCAGAAAGGGTGGCCCGTGGATATGCCCGCCAATTATTGCGCATGCATGGAGAACGAGTTCCATCAGTTGGCAGCTGACGACCGGCTGTGGGACGAATCATTTAAGCAACTTGACGACTATTGCCTCGCGCAAGCGAGGCGTACGCGGTGAGTTGGAGTAGGTCGCTCCCGTCGATCCGGTGCCCGATCTGGCGGGCGCTTTTCTAGCTGGCGCCGATCTCCTTCGCCGCGGCTGCCGCGCTCCCGGTAGTGAAAATTGCGAGGGCGAACAAGCGCCGGCATTCGGGGCTTCGGGTGTTGATCCGTCTGACCGATCTCTCCGCTTGCGGTGGCGCCTGCTGTTCGTTCGCGGCCTTCGTTCGTCCAACTTTCATCTGGCCTCGGGAAGCACCCGCGCTTCGGCGGCAGCCAGAATCACCTGTGGGCGCTTGACGACGCGGCTGATGCGCTGGAGCGCGGCGATGGCGAGGCCGAGCCAAGATCGATTGGGCACGCTTCGAGATAGGTACGGACTGCTTTGGCGACGGCAGGCAAGACCGGGACGCCGCGCTGCTTCCCGTCCTTGCCGTTGACCCGAAGCGCTTTTCCCGCTTTGACCGGCGCCTCCGTGAGGATAGAGGTGCCCAATTACCGCCAGCTGAACGGGGCGCAGCGCCCCAGGCCGTTTCGGGAAACAATTCCAGAAAAAACAGGAGGTATCGCCCTATCGCGGCACCGCGGGGCCGGGGCAGGATAGAGCATCTTCTCATAGATACTCCTACCTCTGCCCGGCCTCGCGCCGGGCTTTTTCTCGCCGCCGCCGCCTAGCGCACCCTGCGGCCGAAGTAGCAGCCGTCGGCGAGCGTCTACCGCCGTTGCCCGCGGGGTGCCGACACCTCGAGATCTGACGGCTAGAGCGGAGCGGCGAATGAACAATGTGCGCAGAGGTGACCCGCTAGGTCTGATCAGGGGGCTAAATGAGCCGCGGATCAGGAAAAATTGAGAGGGCGATTGCTGCACTGCTCGACGGCAATCCCGACATGGCGGTGACGGCCGAGGAGCTTGCCGAGCGCGTCTACGGCATCGCCGCTGTCGAACACAAGCACATCGTGTCGGTCCTGCGCGCTCTGCGCCGCCTCGCCCAGCGGCGCCCGGACATCAACACAGCATGGGGCCGGGATTGGAAGTGGCTCCAGAAGAGGGGCGGCCGTACGGTCTGGTTCAACCGACGAAACGTCCAGAGCTACGGGCTCATGATGCTCAAGACCCGCTACTGCGCCTATCGCGCGACCGATGCCGAGAGGCAACTCGCTTTCCTCCGCCACATCCGCAAGGTCGACACCGAGGGCGAGCTGTTGGCGATGCTAGCGCCGGGTGGCAAGTATCACAGGTATATCCAGCCCGGCGGCGAATGGTATCGCGCCGTTCACGGAGCGCCGGAGGTTCCGGAAGGTCGCGCAGTGGAACGCGGAAAACAGCAACGCATCTTGTTGAAAGCGTTATTCGCGCTTGGCGACCCGGGCGAGGATCGGGCGTGGTCGACGTGGGCCGTCCTCAATAAGGCTTGGCACGATCCAGAGTTTCGGAGCGCCATCGCCCAACGGGTACGCCAATGGCAGGCGGACGAAGCGGAGCGCACTGCTGGGAAACCAGCATCAGGTATTGATGGCTTCGGTACCCATCTCGGCGTCTACGTTGGACAGGATGACCGCGGCGTGCGCCTCCTCGAGCATCGGCACATCAGAGTCGAGATAGAAGATGCGTCGCAAACATTTGCGCTCTTGGAGAAGCGCGGGCTTATCGTCCGATGGGGACGCAGAGGACGCACCAGCGTGGCCATCACGGCCGCCGGTCGCGCGCTGATCGCCAGCTCCGACGAGGTAGCAGTTCCGAGCCGGGATCGCCTTTCGCCTGCGGGGATTTGAAAAACGAGGACAACCAGCCGCAAATAGTTTACTATAGCCAACAATCAACAAGCTCCACAACAATCAACGTTGGGAGGAACCGATATGCCAAAGGGAGGATCACGAGTCATTCGTTCCGTAACGCGGCGTCGTTTTCTGAGCGGCGCTGGGGTTGGGCTGACTGCCGCCGGGGTGGGCCTATCCAACCCGTTCGTGGCGCGCGCTCTCGCCCAACAGAAGACGCTGACGATCGTGCAGTGGAGCCATTTCGTTCCTGCCTTCGACAAATGGTTCGACAAGTTCGCCACCGATTGGGGCCAGAAGAGCGGCGTCGCGGTCACCGTCGACCATATCCCCGAGCAGAATATCGCCGCCCGCGCGGCGGCCGAGGTCTCGGCCCGCGCTGGTCACGACTTGTTCATGTGGAACGGTGCCGGCGGGCCCCATCTCTATCGCAAATTCCTTGTCAACATGGACAGCCTGGTCGACTATGTCGAAAAGAAGTACGGCAAGGTCAGCTTGATCGGCCGGCAGATCGCCTATAACGAGGACGACAAGACTTGGTCGGCCTATCCTGATTACTACATTAACAACCCCGGCATGTACCGCAAGGATTTGTGGGACGAGATCGGTATGGTGCCGGATACCTGGGACGATGTCCGCGTCGGCGGGGCCAAGTTGAGGGCGAAGGGGCATCCGGTCGGTTGCTCGTTGGCCCACAGCAACGACCCTAACTTGTGCTGGCGCGGCGTGTTGTGGAGCTACGGCGGCGCTGTTCAGGACAAGGAAGGCAAACGCGTCGTCCTCAACAGCAAGGAGACCGTCGAGGCGGTAAAGTTCGTCACCGCGCTGTACAAGGAGGCAATGACCAGCGACGTGCTGTCATGGGACGACGCGAGCAACAATAAGTACATTGATTCCGGAGTCGGCTCCTTCATCGTCAATCCGATTTCGGCCTATCGCACGTGCCAGCAGATCAACCCCAAGCTCGCCGACAGCATCTTCTTACTGAAATGCCCGAAGGGGCCGGCGGCCCGGCTGGTCGGCGGGGCGACCAACGCCTACGGAATCTGGAACTTCGCGAAGAACAAGGACGCGGCGATGGAGTTCCTCAAATACTATGCCGATAACTGGGTCGAAGCGTTCAAGGCCAGCACCGGCTACAACATGCCGATCTTTCCGGACATTGTGCCGAAACCGATGCCGATCCTGTCGAACGATCCGACCTCGCACCCGCCGACCAAGCTGCAGATCACCGAGACGTCGGACGAGTGGTGCGCGGTCGCCGGGTATCCGGGGCCGGCCTGGGCGGCTACCGACGAGGTTTACAACGATTTTGTTCTCTGCGACATGATGACCAAAGCGGCCACCGGCGCGATGTCAGCCGAGGATTCGGTCAAATGGGCGACGCAGGAATGCGAAGGCATTTTCAAGAAATGGCAGCAGGTTTAGCCGCCGCCGTGCGGGCCGCGTAATGCGGTCCGCACAGTTTGCCTCGGCCGCGGCGGTGCGGAGCAGCGGGTAGGGCCCCCCGCCAAACGGTTGGCGGGCGCCCCTTTTGTCTAGGCTTTGTCTAGGCGAGGAGGTTCGATGTCCGCAGTGCTGACCAGCGAGATTGTGAAGACGTTCGCCAATGTCCACGCCGTCAACGGCATTTCCCTGGCGGTGCCGGACGGCGAGTTCATGGTGCTACTGGGGCCGTCGGGCTGCGGCAAGACGACGTTCCTGCGCATCATCTGCGGGCTCGAACGACAGACCGCTGGCGACGTGATGATTGGCGGCAGCGTCGTCAATGACATCCCGCCGCGGGCCCGCGGCGTCGCCATGATGTTCCAGAGCTACGGCCTCTATCCGCACTACAAGATCCGCGACAACATCGCCTTTCCGCTGCGCACGCAGCGGGTGCCGCGCGCCGAGATCGAGAAGAGAGTCGAGTGGGCATCGCAACTGCTCAGCATCGGCCACCTGCTCGACCGGCGCCCGCGCCAGCTTTCAGGCGGCGAGCGCCAGCGTGTCGCCCTCGCCCGCGCGCTGGTGCGGGAGCCGACCGTCCTGCTGCTCGACGAGCCCTTGTCTAACCTCGACGCCAAGCTGCGCGCCTCGGCCCGCAACGAGATCAAGCAATTCCAGCAACGCGTCGGCACGACGACGATTTACGTCACACACGACCAGGTCGAGGCGATGGGCATGGGCGACCGCATCGCCGTGATCGATCGCGGCATGGTGCGCCAAGTCGGCACTCCGACGGAAATCTACGACGATCCGGCCGACCGCTTCGTCGCGACCTTTGTCGGCACCCCGCCGATGAACCTCGTGGCGTGGAACCGCGGCCATGTGGGATTCCGGCCGGAGAATTTTCTGCCACGCGATCTGATCGCCGACAGCGCAGTGACCGAGTTCTCGTTCCGTGTCGACCGATCGGAATACCTCGGCTCGGAGCGGATCGTCTACGGCGTCCTCGACGGATGCGACGCGGCGCATGAGATCACCGCGAAACTGCCGCCGGCTCACGTCGCCGAGGAGAGCATCCGGCCGGGCGAGTGGCATTCCTTCGCCGTGCGCAACAGCGCGTTGTGCTATTTCGATTATGACGGCAAACGCACCAACCGCCATTGAAGTGAGTTTTCCGATGGTCGCAATCGCCGAAAAAGCTGCAAGGCCGGCCTCCCGGCTTCAGTTCATCCTCGACCGGCCAGGCGTGCTCGGCGCTCTGTTCGTTTCGCCGGCGATCCTCTATGTACTCGCGCTGGTCGGAGTGCCATTTCTGCTGGCGATCTATTACTCTCTCAGCGCCTTCACGATCTACAGTCAGAGCTATCGCTTCGTCGGCCTGCGGAACTTCGTCGATATCGTGAACGACCCGGTATTCCGCCAGACTCTGCTCAATACGTTCGTCTTCACCTTCGGCTCGCAGATCCTCGGGCTGATCCTCGGCAAGTTCGGGGCGCTGATGCTGCTGCGGCCGTTCCCTGGCCGCAAATTGGTGCGGGCCTTGATCATCTTGCCCTGGGCAGTGCCGGTGGCGCTGGCAACGGTGGCGTGGGAATGGATGTTCGATTCTCTTTACAGCGTCATAAATTGGATGCTGATCGCGCTTGGCATTATTACCCGCTCGCACGCGCCGAACTGGCTCGGCACGCCCGATCTCGCTATGCTGTGCGTCATCGTCGTCAACGCCTGGCGCTTCTTTCCGTTCGCGATCGTCATCTTCCTCGCCGGCATCACCGCGATCCCGCAGGACGTGCTCGACGCGGCGACCGTGGACGGCGCCGGGTTCTGGCGGCGCAACTACCAGATCATCCTGCCGATGATCGCGCCGATTGTCGTGGTCGGGCTGGTGTTCGGCATCGTCTTCACCTTCACCGATCTCAGCATTGTCTATCTGTTGACCAACGGCGGCCCGGTCAACGCCACCTCGGTGCTCGGCTATGAAGGGTTCCAGGTCGGTATCATCTCGGGCGATGTCGCGCACGGCGCGGCGATCTCACTCTTCATGCTGCCACTGCTGTTCGTGCTGGTGCTGGTGATGCTGCGCATGATCCGTCGGCAGGAGATCTGAGATGCCAAAGCTGTTGGCCGCCGCCCGTGAGACCGGCTTTTATGCCGCGGTGCTGTTCTTCGTCATCCTCGCCGCCTTTCCTTTCTATTGGATGCTCATCACCGCGTTCAAGACCAATGCCGATCTTTACGACCTCTCCAACATTCCGTTCTGGTTCAACCAGTGGCCGACCCTCGAACACGTCCGCTACCTGTTCACGCAGACGCTGTTTGCGCGCTGGCTGCTCAATTCGCTGATCATCGGCGTCATCGTCACCGCAATTACCCTGGTGACGGCGCTGCCGGCCGGCTACGCGCTGGCGCGCATGACTGGCCGCAGCGGCGAGAGTCTCGGCATCGCCGTGTTCATGACCTACCTGGTGCCGCCGACCCTGCTCTTCCTGCCGCTGTCGCGCGTGGTCAGCATGCTCGGCCTGCAGGATTCTATGTGGTCGCTGGTGCTGGTCTACCCCACTTTCACGATCCCGTTCTGCACCTGGCTGCTGATGGGATTTTTCAAGGCGGTGCCGCGCGAGATCGAGGAGGCCGCGGTGGTCGACGGCTGTAGCATCCTCGGCGCCTTCGTCAAGATGGTGCTACCCGTGTCGCTACCCGGTATCCTGACCGTAGTGATCTTCACCTTCACGCTCACCTTGCAGGAATTCATCTATGCGCTGACCTTCATCTCGTCCTCGGCGCAGAAGACGATCACGCTCGGCGTCGCCACCGACTTGGTGCGCGGTGACATCTATTACTGGGGCGAGCTGATGGCCGGGGCGTTGATTGCCTCGATCCCGGTGGCGATCGCCTACAGCCTGTTCCTCGACCGCTTCATCGCGGGCATCACCGGCGGCGCGGTCAAGTAGCCGGTAACCGGCCGCGTCGCGTGCGCGATGGGGCTGGCGGCGGTGCTGCGACCTGAACGGCTGACGCCATGCGCCATGTCTAGGGTCCGATAAGCGCAGATATGCAGACTTAACTCCAGGGCCAGTTGCGAGCTCTTCTCCAGAAGCGTGCGAAGGTTCATCATGTCGTCGGTCATCGTAAGGTCCTCGATGGGCTTGTGGTTGGCACCCAAACCCTACCGAAGATCGACGATGACCACCGCTCGCCGGGACCCGACCGCTCGGCGCTCGCATCGCCAGGTCGCCTATCTCTTTGATCGAAGGCGGGCGCTTCGGAACACCATGCTTTTCCAATAGCGCGGTTGCGAGCCATCCGGCTCCGCTCCATTGTTTTGGCAAGACTCCTGCTGTCGCGCAAACCTCGCGAAATCCCGTCATCAGCATTGCCAGATAGCGGCATTCGAGTTTGCAGTATTCGATGATTTCGTCGGTCAATTGTGCGAATGCGTCGCGCCGCCGCTTAGTCGCGGTGATTACTGTCGGCGCCAGACCGCGCGTCGCTAATCGGGCTCGATTCGGGAATGTCCGCCTTGAAGCTAGGGTGGCGTTCTCTGCACGGCTTGACGCAGAGACGCGCGCGATGTTTTCTCGAATCGGCCCGAAGAAATTTTGCAAGCACAACGCACTTTATCCGCATGCATCATCTCCGCGATCGCAGCGCTGGCTTGCTCGAGCAGCGACAGCGTCAGCCGCCGGCCCAGCCTGACTGGGACAGAGCGGCGGTCGCGAACGAGCTGGCTCTGTAGTGACCATCTGCAGCGGCTCGGGCGCCTTCCGGCGCCTGAAGAAATCCTCAGACGGCGATTGACGGGAGAATGCCGCGACTCCTAGATTAACTTTCGGGGGAGGGGTCTAATGGCCGTCATCGGCAGCGCGACGGGATGAGATCCGGGGCGCGCAAAGTCCGGACGCTGGGCGCTTGGGTGTCGCTGCTGGCGCTCTACGTGCAGGTCATGCTCCCGATGCTCGTGGCGATCGAGCTTCGGATCCCAAATTTCGCCGGCCCGGATGCAGCAGCGATTTGCCACTCCAGCCCGTTGGCGGCGAGGGGCGATCACGGACGCGCGACCGGCGCGCCGAGCAGAGGGCGCGACCATTCGCGAAACTGCTGTCCGCTCTGCTCGGCAATGGGCACACCGTTCATCGCGCCCGCCGAGTATTTCGTCCCCGCCTCCTCTGCTTGGACCAGAACCCTCCTGCGCGGCACCGTCAGCGTTGCCGTCCTTTATCCGACCGCCCTCACCTATGAGGCGCGCGCACCGCCGCTGAACAGCTGACTTGGATCAAAGCCGTCCGGCCGGTCGCTCGACCGGCCGAACCTTGCGCGTCTTTCACGCGCGCCACGTCCATTCCGGTTCATGCGAGGAAATCGTGTCTTCTCTTTTTTCCAGTAGGCGCGCCGGGACAAAGGTCCGGCGCTTTGGCATCGCCTTCCCATCTTTCGCGCTTGCAGCGCTCGCTTGGCGACGTTCGCCGCTGCTCGTCGCTTCGTCGCTGATGGCGACATCTCTCGCCTGCGCCCAGGGCTGGGCGCAGGCGGCATCACCCGAGGCGCCGGCCTCCGCCTCGAGCGGCATGGCGGAGGTCACCATCAGTGCCAGTCGCGGCACCAAGCTCGAAGACATGGATGTCAGCACTACGGTCATCACCCGGGAGCAGATCGAGGCGGCGCCGCAAACCACGGTCGACCAGATCCTCAACAACATTCCGGGCATCTTTCTGCCGCAGGTGCCGTCCAACGAGATCCATCCCACCGGCGCCTTCATCAACATCCGCGGCTTCGGCGGGGCCGGCGGCGAGCGGACCCTAGTCATGGTCGACGGCATCCCGGTCAACGATCCTTTCTTCCGCTACATCGATTGGGGCAAGATTCCCAAGGAGTCGATCGAACGCATCGAGATCATCCGGGGCGGCGGAGCCACCTCCCTCTGGGGTAATCTCGCGATGGCCGGCGTCATCAACATCGTCACGCGCGAGCCGGGGCCCGACGAGAAGCGCCTCTCCGTCGGCTACGGCAGCTTCAACACGCTGAGCGCCTATGGCGACGCCACGATCTTTTCCAACAGCCTGCTGCGTATCGCCTTGAATGCCGACCGCGAGCAGACCGACGGCTACAATCTGACGCCGGAGCCCTTCCGCAACCCGCACAACGTGGCGACCTCCTCGGACTCTATCCTCGGCGGCATGTCGGCCTACCTCACCCCGTCGGGCGACGAGAAATACTGGTTCAAGCTCGACGGCTACCAGAGGAACCAGAACGGCCTCGTCTGGGACAACGCCAACAATTCCTGGACCACCTACGATGCCAAGTTCGGCGGGCAGAAAAAGCTGGCCGACGGCAGCGGCATCGACCTCAGGGCCTGGACGGGCACCTATCGCATCAGCACCCAGAACGCCAGCCCGCCCCCCGCCTATTCCCTCTCCAACCCGGGAGCGAATGGAGAGTCGCCCTATGCCAGCCTGATCGGCAATACGCCCTATACCGATTACGGCGGCTCGCTCGTCTGGCGCAAGGACCTCTCGCCGAACCTCACCGGCGTCCTCGTCGGCGTCGATGGCCGCGGCATCATCGGCAAGGATGCGAATGCGACCTTCAATTCCTCGGGAAAGGAGACCTCCGCCACGACGGTCCAGGCCCAGGAGCAGTTCGCAGGCCTCTTCACCCAAGGCACCTATCGCCCGGGCACTATTCCCGTCGAGATCACGCTCGGCTTGCGCGAGGATTACTGGCGTGCCTTCGGCGGCGAGATCAACGCCACCCCGCTGCCGACCGTGGGCAGCTACAGCCACTTCGATCCGCGCCTCGGAGTGAAATATTTCATCACCGACACCCTCGACCTGCGCGGCGCGGTCTACGAGAATTTCTCGGCGCCGGGCATGAACCAGTCCTTCCGCAGCTACGGCAGCGGCAGCACCTTTCGCGAGGCCAACGCTGAGCTGATTCCGGAGAACAATTTCGGCAGCGAGGGCGGCATCGAATACAACCACGCCGGGCTGAACCTCGCCCTCAACGGCTTCTACAACCAGCTCAGCAACATCATCGACTCCGCGACGCTGTGCAACGGCAGCGTGAGCTGCGCGGCGACGGCCTTGCCGGCGGGCGTCTCACCCAGCACCTTCCCCACCGTGACCCGCTACTACAACGTTGGCGAGGGCATCGTCGCCGGCGGCGAGCTCCTGGTGCAGGACCAGATCACCCCGGATATCGATCTCCATGGCAGCTTCACGCGCAGCATCTCGATCATCACCAGCAATTCCGCGCTCGCGGGTCAGATCGGCGCGGCGAACGCCAACCTGTTCGAGCCGGTGGGAAACCAGATCGGCCAGGTGCCGACCTGGATCATGCTCGCCGGGGCGGACTGGCAGGCGCTGCCGGCCATCAAGCTGTCGGCGCAGTTCAAGGCGTTCCCCGGCTATTGGTACGATACGCGGCACACCACCTGGAACTCGGAAGGGGTTATCGTCGATCTCGCGGCCAGCTATAAGCTCACCGAGAAGATCCAGCTCTTCGCGGACGCGCAGAACATCACCAACCGGCAGTACAACGACACCGGGGCAATCGGGACGACCACTGCGCCCGTCCTCGGCGAGCCGCTCGCCGTCTTCGCCGGCGTCCGGGCGGATTTCTGAACCAGGAGAGACCGAGAATGATGGCACATCCGCTTTCCCCGCCGACACGCTGGCTCTGCGCCGCGGCGATCGGCTTCGCTTTGTCGGGTGCGAGCGCATATGCGGATATGAAGGACATGAAGATGCTGCCGGCCGCGCATGGCGCCGGTGCCGGCGCCTGCCATGACCCCGCGCTCGCCTGCGCCAGCACGGTGACGCCGGTCTTTGCCACGGACGGAACCTTGTGGCTGGCCTTCGACGCCAACGGCAGGGTCTTCGTCGTGCATTCCGCCGATCTCGGCCACAGCTTCTCGGCGCCGGTGGCGATCACGCCCCATCCCCTCCAGCTCGACACCGGCCCGGATGCGCGGCCCGCGATCGCAATCGACCGGCAGGGCCGCGTCTTCGTCTCCTATGCGATCTTCAAGGACAAGCTGTACAACGGCGAGGTCTTCTTCAGCCGCTCGCTTGACGGCGGCAAGACCTTCTCGCCGCCGCGGCCGCTGGTGGACAACACGGCAAGCCAGCGCTTCCAGGTGCTGGCGGTTGATCCTGAGGGCCGGCTCTTTGCGGCCTGGCTCGACAAGCGGGACGTCGCCATCGCCACACGCGAAAGCCGGCCCTACCCTGGCGCCGCGCTCGCTTTCTCCTGGTCGCGCGACGGCGGCGCCAGCTTCTCGCCGTCACGCATCGCCCATGACGATACCTGCGAATGCTGCCGTATCGGCGTCGCCTTCGCCGGGCCGGGGCGGCCGGTCGTGCTGTTCCGCAACATCTTCGACCTCACGGTGCGCGACCATGCGGTCATCACCTTTG
>Ga0335074_10006796_pt1 | contig 15871 bp, 12 predicted proteins | sample Lox_Sample_23_FD_206715 | JGI IMG/M metagenome (GOLD analysis project Ga0335074, IMG submission 206715) | Soil microbial communities from Loxahatchee National Wildlife Refuge, Florida, United States - Lox_Sample_2.3 | ecosystem: Environmental > Terrestrial > Soil > Wetlands | place: USA... | reverse complement strand
TCACCTTGACGGCCAGCGCCAATAGCGCGTCGCTGACTTTCGCTCTTCAGCTCGGTTCAGGAACGACTCTATTAAGCGTCAACGCCACCACCATTGCCTTCGGCAACGTCAGCCTCAACTCTCCTGCCACACAGTCGCTGACGCTGACCTCGACGGGAACCTTGCCGGTAGTCGTCAGCGCCGCCACGGTTGCCGGAACCGGCTTCACCATCTCCGGCGCCACTCTGCCCCTCACCCTAAGCACCAATCAGACCGCCACAATGACCGTGCAGTTCGATCCCGCTTCGGCCGGTGCAGCCTCAGGAACGCTCACCATCGTCAGCACCTCCACCAGCAATCCCACCGATGTGATCACCCTGACCGGAACCGGAGTCGCCGCCGGCTATCAGGTGAATCTCAGCTGGGATGCTCCGGCTTCGTCTCCAGCTCCCGTCACCGGCTATAACGTCTACCGATCGCCCAGCGGCGGAACATCGTACCAGCAGATGAACACTGCCACACTGACCGCCACCAGTTATGTGGACACCACTGTCCAGGCCGGACAGACTTACGACTACATCGTGGAGAGTGTCGACGCACAGGGTAACACCAGCGCACCCTCAAACATGGCCAGCGCAGATGTGCCGTAACGGATTCGGATCGCTACCGCGAGTTGAGCATGGCTGGCCAGCCAATCTCATCATTGCGCTCTGACACTCCTGTGACGACAAACACGTGGTCAGTCAAGCGCGAACATCCTATGTCAGCGCATGCTGCCGCACGGTTGAATCGTTCAGAAAACGTCAGGTTAAATTAATCATGACAGTGCCGCAGCCATCACTGCAGCTGGACGCAAGGTAATTGGACATGGGCCGGACCCATCTACCCTATCTATCTCAACAGGGAAAGGGCCATCCTGCGAACATTGGCTAGCCGCTCACGTATTTATCTGACCAAAGTAATTACCCGTCGGTTTTTTGCACACCGCGCAGATGATTGCAACTTGAATATGTGCCTGCTATCTTAAACTCCAGTGTTGCTGAACCGCTAGATTATCCAACAGGAGCTTAGAATGAGTAAGAGTCTTGTATCGTTTTTTCGATTTGGACTTTCTTCGACACTGAGCATGGGGTTTTCAGCATCATTATTCATTTGCGCACAACGCCCTCTTGCAACCTTACCTGACGCTTCCCCGCGAAAGCCCGTCGCGAACTTGCCTGACAAATCTGCGCAAACATCTCTTTCAAGCTCACCTGAAGTTTCAGTTAAGAACCCTGTGGTTGGAATCCCCGACGATTGGAGCCATCATCGGATTGTTTTTTCTCAGCCAAGTCAATCCGCAGGCGAAGCACGAGGCGGAAAGGTTGGGAATCAAAACTGGCAGAGGATTCTCAACGATGAGCGCTACCAGTTTCAGCAACTTAGAAGTGTGCTCCGTGAGCGTTGGCCGATGCGGCCAATGAGGCGCGGCTTTGGGGAAATTGAGAGTATTAAGAAAGATTGGAGTATGAATATGGGTCTAGGCGCCACGGTCGGCGCCGGCCAGTATCCTGCAAAGTACAGTTTTGGCACTATAACTGCAAGTTGTAGCGACTTTGTCGTCTACAACACTGGTTTGGCCGGAATTTCAACCAGCCAGGCAAATATTGTTGCTTACGACAACCTCTACGGTTTTAGTGCGGGCGATAGTCAAGGTTGCTCTGGAACAGTACCCTCAGTCTATTGGGCGTACTTTACCGGCACCGGTCGAGCCCTGACTTCACCAATACTTTCCGCGGACGGCACGAAGGTGGCCTTCGTCGAAAACTCCAGTGCGGGCGCCATTCTGCGCATACTGGCCTGGGAGGGAGGCGAGGGCACGCCGCAATTGCCTGCATCCCCCGACAACACCTACACGAATTCCACGGTTGATGCTACGGGAAACACCGCTTGGAATGCGACGAACTGCCCATCGGGGGAATCGTGCCTGATCAGTGTTCCGCTCCAGAACGGCGATCAAGATACGCTTTCGGCTCCGTTTTACGTGTACAGCAGCGCTGACACCATTTACGTGGGCGATGCGTCGGGGAATCTTCATCAGTTTACGGGAGTCTTTAATGGTACGCCGGCCGAAGTGGTGACCACGACTCCTTATGTTTGGCCGATCGCGGTCAGTGGAAACGTGTTGACCAGTCCAGTGTACGATTCCGGAGCCTCCGGAAATGTCTTCGTGGCTGATTCAGGCGGTTACCTCTACTCTTTCAATGGAATTACGGCTGCCCCGCAAATGATAAGCAGTAAGCTCACCGCTGCAGGGAACACGACTGGAATTGCAGATGCTCCAATGCTTGATCCCTCAACTGAGGAAGTTTATGTCTTTGTCGGGGATGACGCAAACACTTCGGGAAACGCCCCCTGTTTCTCCACAACTGGTTGTGACGGTGTGTTTCAATTCAGTGCTACGAACAACACGATCGGAACCGGCAGTTGCGTTGCCAGCGGAGCATACGTCTGGTCCGGATCAAACTGCGGCGAAGAAGCCGTCCTTGGATCTGTCGCCGCGGCTGCAGTCTATGATGGAGCGTTCGATCATACTTACCAGGTCGGAACGGGATCGTCAGGATATCTCTGGGTTTGCAACCCTATCACAACGGCCGGCGTACCCGGCCTTTCGTACGTGACCATCCAGTCTGATGGTGGAATCGTTCCCCCTGGGCAACTATCCGGCGAGGCAACCGGTGATATCGCGAGCCTGGGCGGCGCTGCCGCATGCTCCCCGGTTACCGAGAATTGGGGCAGCGACGGTACCACCAACGACTACATCTTTTTGAGCGTGACCGCCAATGGCAATCGAACTCAGTGCACCGGCGATTGTCTTTACAATTTCGTCGTCGCGACCGGGGGATCTGCAACCACAGCGGGCACATTTGTAGCGCCCGGTTCGCCGACGGCGGGCATCAATGCCGCCGGTGGTTCAAGCGGAATCATAATTGACGACAACCTATTCGATGACGGCGGCACAGAATCGCAGATCTACTACACACCGTTGGCCAATCAAACCTGCCTCGGTAATGGAACTACAGGCAGCGGCGGCAATGGAGGTTGTGCAATCCAGACCTCGCAGACTGCCCCGTAATTCCGACGCCCCCACTCCCGGCAGTCAGACTGTTGATCAGCGATTCCATTTTCTCAGTCAACGATGCCATCAGCTTGGAACACGTAAGAATCGTAAATGGAGTCAAGACGCTCATCTGACTCTACGTTTCCGCGAGGCGTCAACCAACCTTGATCACTGGACGCACATTCAACCTTCAGGGAAGAAAGTGCGCATGGCCTTTGACTCCATGGGCCTTGTCACTCGCGGAAAGCGCGCGACCGCGCACTTAGCATCTCACGACATTTGGCGCGGCAATGCCCCGTGTCGCGTTCCGAGTATCGACCACGAGCTGCGATCTACGCACAATGCTTTCATAGTCGTATTGCGAGTGGTCAGTGACGATCACGATGCAATCAAATTCTGGAATTCGATCGAGTGAAGTACTCGTCATGTTCAGCGCATACTTGCGGCCTTTGCCGACACTGGGAAAAAATGGATCATTGTACTCGACATGGGCGCCACGCTTCTGCAATAACTCAATAATAGTCAGGGAAGGCGATTCGCGCAGATCGTCGATGTCGCGTTTGTAAGCGAGCCCGAGTACCATCACCTTAGATCCCCGGAGTGCTTTTCCCTGCAGGCTTAATGCTTCGATCACGTTTTCGACGACAAAGTATGGCATCTGAAGGTTAACTTCGCCAGCCAGTTCGATAAATCGCGTCCGAAAGTCGAATTCCTTCGCCTTCCACGAAAGATAGAATGGATCGATTGGAATGCAGTGACCACCTAAACCCGGTCCCGGATAAAAGGCCTGGAAACCAAACGGCTTTGTCTTGGCTGCATCGATGACCTCAAAGAGGTCAATTTCCATCCGCATGCAGAGTTGCTTGAGCTCGTTCACAAGAGCAATGTTGACGCAACGATAGATGTTTTCGAGGAGTTTCGTCATCTCCGCGGTAGAAGGCGATGACACTGGGACTGTGCGATTGAAGATGGTGCTGTAAACGGCAGAGGCCAGCGCCGAAGCCGTGGGCCCACACCCTCCAACGACCTTCGGAATGTCGCGGCGGGCGACGGTGTCGTTGCCTGGATCTTCGCGCTCAGGTGAGAACGCGACATAGAAACCCTCGCTGCTGGCATCGCGCGCCACTAATAGGCCGGATGGATTTCTCTGCTCAAGCAGCGGAACAACAATTTCCTCGGTCGTGCCTGGATAGGTTGTGCTTTCGAGAATAATGAGCTGACCATTGTGCACGTGGGGCGCAATGCTGCTCACCGTGTCGGTGACATAAGTCAGGTCGGGCTCGTGATGCTCGTTCAACGGCGTCGGCACACAGATGATGACGACATCCATTTGCGCAATCTGGCTGTAATCGTCCGTTGCACGAAACCCCCCCTGCAATGCGGACTTGATCTCTGAAGCCGGAATGCGCACAATGTACGAACCACCCTGATTCAGCGTGTCGACCTTATATGCATCGATGTCGAACCCTGTTACTCGAAAGCGCTCCTCTGAGAAAAGAAGCGCTAGTGGTAAGCCAACATAGCCCATACCAATAATCCCGATGCGAGCACTCCTGGTTTCAATGCGATGTTTGAGGTCATTGCTCATGTCTAACGCGGCAACGGTCACAACTCCTCCTTCGAATGGTCAACCGTGTGTGGTGGTATGCTAGGCCGTGCACACTGATGATCTATCGGGTGCCGCCTGGAAACACCCAGTGCGCGGCTCTTTCTCACAAGTCTTCGCTCCAGCCAACGCCAGTGGTAGTACCCGAGACGCCTGGTTACGGGACCCCTCTCTGGACGCCAGGAACCTGTCATCAGATGAATGCCAAATTCGCCGAAGTGGTACCAGTTTCGGACATTGCAAACGTCATCCGGAAAGAGCACGGTGACAGACCTGGCCAGCTCTGCGTTTTCAGCCAGAGTTCGGGAACAGAGGCCTGGCCCGGTCGAGTAAAAGACGGAATATAAATCGCGGTCGAGAGGTGGCGTCCCACGCATCATTGAACTGAACCATTGCGGATCCCTTTGGCTCCTGACACAGTTCTTGATTATCGCATCGAGAAACGGGTGGCCCGCCGCGGCTCCGAAGGCGTAGTTCCCGATCTCCCAATCGATGCCAAACTCGGTGCGCAGACGATGGCTGAACGTGAGCCTCTCAAAAGGAAAGACACAACCGCACTCCAAAAGCGTGGAAAGGCCACTTCCCAATAACACATCAAGATCAAGATAGAAGCCGCCGTAGTGGTAAACAGCCAGATATCGGAAGAAATCAAAACGCTGAATCGGTACCTTGAATGACTCAAAGACTTCTTGGTATTCGGGAAATTGCTTGGCGATGAATTCCTCTACCCGCCGGTCGTCAAAGAACAAGTATTCATAATCGGGGTTGAGCAACCTCGCGCTGGCCATATAGGCTCGAATCGGAAGTGGCTGTTCGGATTGCTTTCCGGTCTGAATTATTCGTTTGGGGATTCGGTAAGACATGGTCTTAAATTACCGCTTGGGCCAATAGACAACAGCCCGGAAGCGAAGCATCAGGAAAGTCTTTTACAATGCAAGTCCCGGCCTGAACCTAAGCCGGGTCTCGCAACATCCGAAGATAGGAGTGCTTTGAGCAGGGCAAGCAGAGCTCGCGACGGTCTCACTTGCACTAACAATCGGCTCTTGTCAATTTGTATTGCCCGGCGCATCGCTTGCTTCGCGATGGCGGCCCTGGCACTGGCGAAAGCTTTCGGCGATTTGTCCGAATGTCATCCATGTCTCGCATTTCTGGTGAAATCTGCGCTCAGGGCTCGGCGTGAGGAGCCACTGAAGAACTGCGATTGGAAGTTGGGTACTGATAAGTCTGATAACGGTGAAGCAACGACGTGAAATCCCTAAAATCTCGGGGCCAGGCCTTGATTCCCGGATTATCGCCCGACCTGTGTCGAAGAAACGGGTGAGAAAGTAGCGCTTTTGCAACCGGTCGTCATGAACTGGGTGATAAACAACGGCCGAAGGCTCATAATACAGTCGCTCGCCCGCAGCCAGCAGCCGACGTCCAAATTCAGTGTCTTCATTTCCAATCTGGCTACCTGGTTGGGGTCCTAAGTCAGTGCGAAAGAATCCGTACTTTGCAAACATCTCTTTCCGGACCGCCATGTTCGCGCCGTAAAATGCTTCGCGAAGCTCGGCTGAATGTGGACCGCGGTCGAATAATGCCCCAAGCATTCCAAGATCCTTGGGACTAAGCCAACGCGGCAAAGAAATCGGCTGGGGCAGCATTGTCCGCCCACCCGCACCTGCCCATTGGTTCTCGCCAAGGCACGCCGTCAGATTCTGCAGCCATGTAGGCTCGACGCTTACATCGTCGTCTGTGAATGCAAGAATGTCACTGTGAGCCTCTCGCACTCCGGTATTCAAGGCGAATGATTTTCCCGGGTGCGATTCATAAACATAACGGAAACGGCCGGGGTGCCGCCGGCAGAAGTCTTCGGCCACTCGCCGGGTTTCGTCGCTCGAGTTGTTGTCGACCACAAGAACTTCCCAATCGATCGAGGCGGGAAGTAAGGAGCCGGCAAGGCTCTCGAGTGTCTTTGCCAGGCTCTGGCACCGGTTATAGGTGCAAAGGATTACGGTGATTGTCACTTCTTGGGGATTCCTCTCGATCAATAGCTTCCGGCCAGACACCCATCCACTGGCGGCGGATCTCAACCATCTGGCCCGCTGTCATCCACACCCAGCACTTTAGACGGAACCTCTGCAGTGGATTGATGGTTACAGCCCATCGCATGATTTTCAATGGTAGACGGATCCCAAGAAACTTAAAGAAGGTGAGCGCACGACGCGGGATTCCGAGAATGTTAGTACCAGGCGGCCATTCGCGTACGTCCGCTCGGCCGTGATCAAACCACCAAGAAAGGAAGTAACTCTTTTGAATACGATCTTCGACAACTGGATGATAGACAACCGCGGACGGTTCGTAGCGCAGGCGCTCGCCAGCCGCCAACAGACGGCGGCCAAACTCCGTGTCCTCGCTGCCTATCAGGTCGTTTCCTATTCGGCCTAGATCCGTCCGAAATCCGCCGTACTTGTGAAACACTTCTCTTCGAAAGGCCATGTTCGCGCCAAAAGGGGGCTTCTCGAGCCGCCTTGGCACTGCGCCAGCATCGAAAGCAACAAAGGGTTCCATTGAATGGAAGTCGTGAGGTGAAAGCCAGCTTGGGAGCGGCTTCTTCCAGGTTGGTACAATGCGGCCACCGGCACCAATCCAACCGTTGAACAGGTTCGACGTCAGATTCCGAAGCCAATCTGGCTCGACTTGGACGTCATCATCCGTAAATGCAATCAACTCTCCCTGGGACTCCTGGATGCCTCTGTTTCGCGCTTGAGAGAGGCCCTGGCGGCTCTCAAATACGTACCGGAAGCGGCCCGGCCATTTTTCAGAGACCTCCTCGACAACCTTGCGCGTCTGGTCACTCGAGTTATTGTCGACAACCACGATCTCCCACGCGTTAGAGTCAGGCATCACCTGAACGGCAAGGTCCTCAAGCGCCGCAGAAAGAGATTGGCAGCGGTTGTAAGTGCATACGACTACTGAGATTTTCATTTAGTCAACGTCAGCGTAGAAGCGATTGCCAGATGCTCGATTCATCGTGAATGATTCGCTTTTGGTCGAAACCACCGAGAGATTCTACTTTCGTTTGCCCCGCAAAGCCCAGGTCGCGCACCATCAAGATGCCCCTGAGGCAAGAGCTATTAGTCGTTCGCTAAACAGTTCAACAGGATTCCTCGGAACCAACTTTTCAGCCCGTGCGCGCGCGGCCCATCCCAGGCGCGGCCATTCCTCGCGTAGCTCCCACGCCCTCTCCAGGGCACAACCCAATGACGATACCGTGGCAACCGGAGCGATAAATCCGGTCTCATTATCCACGCAAAGCTCTTCGACGCGACCCACATCCGTAACGACAGCCGGCCGGGCGCACCACATTGCTTCAATTACTGTAATGGGCACGCCTTCGTACCTTGAGGGTTGGACCAATAGATGGTTTTGCTCCCAAATCGCGGTGACGTCCTTTGCATGACCACGAAAGTGGACGTTCTTCAAATCGAGCATCGCGCATAAGCATCGCAAGGATCGCTCGTTGGGGCCCTCCCCATATAGATTCAATTCCACAGGACGCGCACGCCACTGCGGGCGCGCCAGAATCCGGACTAACAGATCCTGCCCTTTTTGAGCGAGATCAAGTCGGCCCAAGCATGCCAATCGCCAAATCTTGCTTTCATGAGGCCATTCTGGAATGTGCTCGGAAGGAACTCTGTAGGGATTCCATACTACCTCGGCGTTTTCAAGAGGCACGCCCAACTGAAGGCGCAGCAGATCGAGATTTGCATGAGAAACACAGATAACTTTGCGCGCTGCAGTATAACTTGACACGGCTTTACCAATCTCATGGTCCGCAAACCACCAAAGATCGCTATTACAATGGACCATGATCAAGTAAGGAATTCCTGCATCATGGCAAGCGGTCGCCCAATCAAATCCCCCAGAAGTGTATCCCTGGGAAATTACGACCAGGTCTGGCTTGAATTTCTGCAATCGCCGATAACCTCTCCGTTCGTCGCGAGAGATCCGGCTCCAGAGAGATCGGATACGCCCGGCATGATAAGAAGGATAGGTCTCCACGCCAATCCCATGATCATTTAGCGCGGTTACGTTATCCGAAAGAGTTGGCCAATATGCCACCCATGCTCGTATGTTATGTCCGGCCTGACGCAACCGAACTGCAGTTTGGCTCCAGAGTTCCTCGCTTGCACCCCATGGAGAGCCCAGCATTGTACTGATGAAGGCAAATTTCATTTGGATCAGGCGTCAATTCTTGCTGGTCACGGTTCCAGCTTGGAGAAGTCGTTCAAAGAAAGGTCCGCTGAAATCCTCGCAGCCCTCATTTCCGTAATATTCGCGTCCGTTACATAACGCCACAGTGCGCGCGTCAGTGTACGCAGAGCGGTTAGTCAGGAACTGTACAATCTGATGAAGAGCCTCCTCGGGAGCCAATGTCTGGTCGGGCGAGAAACATGCGAGATCTCCCGTCCTGTAGCCTCGCTCTGTCTGCAGGAAGATCGTCGGCAGTCCGGATGCTGAAGCGACAGTAAGAGCCCCACTGAGAATTCCGATTGCGACTGACGATCGACGCAGGTCCTCTTCAAGGGACCATGTTGGATGAGATAACTCACATCGATCTGGATAGGCGCGAACGAGACGTTTACACGCTTCAAGATCCAGGTTACTCCAGTAGGGATGAGGCCTGATAATCAAGCGTCGAAGCGGCGAGCCCGAGGTGAGGAGTTCTTCCGCCATTCGAAGTAGCGCCTGGCACTGAGCCTCGATGCCATAGAAGTCACCCGGCTCTGCCGGCACATCAACCAGGAGCAGAGTCTGAAGCTCAAACTGATCTGGTAAAACAGTGATCGTGTCGAAAAGGCAACCTCCGTTCACGTATTCCACAGGTGCCTCAGGCATTCCAGCTGCTTGGAAGAATCGCTGGTTGGCTAGCCTCAAAAACGATGTGGAAGGCTTTCCGAAGGCGACAAACTTTGAAGCGTTGACCGGGACATCCAACGTGTGTCCGATCACCCCTTGCTGAAAAGCGATAACTGGTTTTCCGCGTTGCAATCCAGTCTGGCAAACTGGACTGCAAAGCGTATGCCAATGACAGCGGGCAACAACTGCGTCAAACTCTATCCGGGACGCGATACGCTCCCATGCCTCAACAAACTCTGCGGCGTGTTCAAAACCGCTCACGACTCCGCGGCCAGGGCTTAGTTTATGGGGTTCGAGAACCTGAACCGTCTCCTCGAATGCCGCACGCCCGCGCATCCGCGCGGCGATTGGGCGAAAGCGCGCTTCGGCCCGGTTGAGGGGTGTGGAAGGATCCAGAAATGTTACCTGCTTGGTACGCCCCGCCGCGGCTAATCGGTCGGCTATTTCCTGGCGACATGGGGCGTAGCGCGGAAGCAGGCATAGAATCGACGCCCCGGTTTCAGCAAGACCAAATAGCGTGCGGACGAGAAACTGGTTTTCGGTCTTCCGCTCAAAATAGGGTATCGGACAAAAGAGCACGTCTGCCTTAACTCTTTGCGGCCTGTGAACCTGGCTCACCCTGTCCGCGAGGTGCACGGCAGATCTTATGACCGGATTCGTGGCGCGCCGCTCATCTGAGCCCGCGTCAAAGCTCGTCAATGAGTCTTTTTGCAGCGGAAGAAAATAGTCACGCAGCTTGATGTCATGACGAAAAAGATGCACTTGCCTTTCGAAGAATTCTGCAATACGCCCACTTGAAGAATGAAACAGGTCATCGACTTCCATCGGAATCAACGAACCTTCGCCGGGCGATCACGATCGCCCACTAAACTTACGATCGCTTCGATCACTCTGCTCTGAGCAGAACTGCTCAGTCCTACAGAGCAGGGCAGGCTGATTCCCCGATCATAGAGCGCATCGGAGTTTGGACATTGAGGAGAGCCAAATGGGTTATGCGCCGGCGAGCGATGAATCGGCTGCCAGAGGGGTCGGGACTGAATTTTGCGCGTGGCAAGTTCTTTAAGAAGCTGCCTGGAGGTGATTCCTGATTCCTCAGGATCTATGAGAACGGTATACATCCAAAAAGTGCTGAACGCCCAATCCGCTTCCTCGGGAAGTCGGATGCCGGCAAGGGAAATCATTGACTCATGATAGCGTCGCGCAATCTTCCGTTTCGCTTCGATATAGTGCTCGAGTTGCTCCATCTGACCACAGCCGATTGCCGAGAGCACGTTAGTAAGTCGGTAATTGTAGCCGATAGCGTTGTGGATATATTCTGTAGGGTCGTCTTTAGCCTGCGTCGTAAGGTAGCGAGCGCGTGCAGCCCATTCGGCGTCATTGGTCACAATCATACCGCCGCCGCCTGTGGTGATGATTTTGTTGCCGTTGAAACTGAAACAACCGACGCGCCCGAGGCCGCCGACGCACTTTCCGCGGTAACGCGCACCCAGTCCTTCGGTGGCATCTTCGATCACTGCCAGAGAGTACTTTGCCGCGATCTCGAGTATAGGATCCATATCAACCGGGTGGCCAAGAATATGCACCGGGAGAATAGCCTTCACGCGGCGTCCCGTCTGCAGGTTGCGGACTTCCTTGCCATCCCAGCGGCAGTTCGTCTCGAGAAAGTCGATGACCGCCGCCGAGCTCATTTGCCAGTATTTTGGCTCAGCGTCAATGAAGATGGGCCACGCGCCAAGATACCGAATCGCGTTAGCTGGAGCAATAAAAGTGAGCGAGGAAACGAGTACTTCATCGTCAGCACGCACATCTGCCAGAATCAGCGCAATGTGCAGGGCTGCAGTACCGTTCACTGTTGCAATCGCGTATTTCGTTCCCGCCTGTTCCGCCACGCTCTTTTCAAATCGGTCAACATAGCTGCCAACCGAGGAAACCCAGCTTGTGTCCAGGCATTCCTTGACGTACTTCCACTCATTTCCCTTGATTTCTGGCTCGATCAGGGGAATGAATTCTGTCGCCTGCGATTCGCAGGACGCCGTCCTATTTTCCGTTCTCAATTGCGGTACCTCGCAGCTCCAAAGTCTTCGACAGCGTGACTTCGCACAAGGTGCACTATTTCCTCAATGCCCTGAGCTACGGTTTGCGTTATCTTGAATCCAAGTTGGTCGGCAACTCGCGAAAATGAAACACGGTAGTCGCGCGGGTCTTCTTCTTTATGCACATATTCGACAATTGCATCCGGGGCATGAATACTAATCATTTCGACGAGCTGCTTCTTTTGAAAATTTTGATCTGTGGCTCCTACGTTAAATACGGAGCCTCCGACTTTTTCTGGGGGCAAACTGAGAACAAGCTGAATTGCCCTTGCCGCGTCGCGCACGTGCACGTAAGGCCGCCAGAACTGCTCACCGTATACTTTCAGGCGCTTTTTGGTCATCATCTCCATGGTGAATTCGTTCACCGTGAGATCGAAACGCATGCGGGCAGAAACGCCGAAAATGGTAGCGAATCGCATTGGCGTAGGGCACCAGCCCCCGCTGCGTCCACTTTCCAGGAGCGCCCTTTCCACGGCTACTTTTGTCTCGGCATAAAGGGACACGGGCCTCAATTCGGCTTCCTCATCAACGTACCCGTCGGTGTCTTTCATTTTTCCATAATTGCTACAGGTTGAGGCAAAGATAAAACGACGAACTCCGGCCCGCTGACTTTCCTCGATGAGTGCGAGCGACGCCTGAAGGTTGACAGCGCGCGCCAGATCGGGCTGCCGGGAACAGGCCGGGTCGCCTACGACCGCGGCGAGATGAACAACTGCATCGATTCCAGCGACCGCGGCGCGCAGAGCGTCGCGATCGCAGACGTCGCCGCGACGGAATTCGAAATCGTGATGAGACCAGACGCCCAGGAGCGATTCGCCCCCATGCATGAGGATATCCAGGACTCGCACTTTGTGTCCGTCAGACAGAAGCAGAGGCACAAGTGTTGATCCAATATAACCGGCACCGCCAGTAACTAATATGTTCATTGCACATTCCTCATAGAGCTACCGCAGGCCAGTCCATCGCGGCACAGCGGCCATGAATTCAGCAAATCAGGTTGACGATTGTCGGAACCGCGTCGGCACGGTCCGATCAGGCCATGCACATAAGAAATCTCAGGCGCAGAGCCGAGTGGATGTTAAGAGCTGTGGGTGAACGAGGCTGACATATGCTGTGTACCATTGAATAATCTAGAAAGGGCACGATCGACAGGATGATCACCTTTGCGCAATCGAGTTCTCCTGATTCGGGACCCATTCCGATTGTGGAACACGGGAGGCCTGATTCGGGGGAATAATGCTCGGCCAAAGGAATCCGGCGACAATCGTTGAACCGTGCTCTGTAAGATGAGCGGTATCGTATGTGAGTAAGTCGTTCCATTGATCGCCGGTGGTGACCAGGCAACTGGATCGGTCACAGAGAGTATCGAAGAGCGAGACAAATACTGCCCCAGCCTTTTCTGAGTAAGTCTTTAGCGCCGTATCGTCATGATCCGTCAAATAACGTCGCGGCAAGCGATGTGGGACGGAGCCGCTTGAGTTGCGGCGAATCTCCCGGACAAGGAGCGCTGGTACGCGGTCTGTCCAAAAGGGTGCCGAACCGACTACGACCACTCGGCGAACACCCGCAGCTCTAACCTCCTCGATAGTTTTCTGAAGTTCCTCATCCACGGATGGGTCATGGTCGATGTACCAGGTGGTCCAACTGGCAGACATGACAACGACGTCAGGTTCAAGAATCCGAATGCGGTCGATGACGGCATCGTTAATCGAACGGCAGAGAGGCCGCCACGGAACCCAACGGCCAAGTATAGGCTCACATGAAGACGCCGTGAATTGTGCCAATCGAACTCCCGTCCGGCTTTGTAGGGCGCGGAATCCTGGAATCAAATCGGCGGCGTGAGAATCTCCCCATACGAAGACCAGTCTCTGATCCGCACGCCCTGATGGTGGATCCAGACAATCGGGGCTGAACGACGACGCGGACTGGTTCGGCCGAAGGAGGCAAGTACCGTCGCGCATGGACTCAGCTTCCTGGGTCCGGAAGTCATGGTCGAGAGCGACAACCGCAGCCGGCAGCCGGCTCGGAAACCCTCCCTTAGCGACCACAAGAAATCCGAATACTCCTGTCATGGCAGTGCAACCGAGCAGTCGCAGTGCTCCTCTTCGCCGTTGCTTTCTTTCCTTTACTTGGCGAATTGGCAGTTCGATGAAGCAGTAGGTCAAGTAGGCTAAGACAAAAGATCCGGCCAGCACAATCAAATACTGAATAAGCTTTGGGAGGACCAACATCCCATTCCGATTCGCGGACTGGATGAACGTGAATATCGGCCAATGCCACAAGTAGAGGGGATAGCTGATCAGACCAACAAAGACGACTGGGTTGTAGGAAAGGACGCGGCGGTTAAGCCATGAAGATGGGCCCGCGGCGATCAGAAGCGCCGCCCCTATGGTCGGCAAAAGGGCCCACCATCCTGGAAACCTGTCGCTTTGATTGATGCCAAGAATTGCTCCCGACAGCAGGCCCATGCCCAGAAACCCGATCCAATTCCGAAGCATCGAAGATCGAAGACCTGTCCATAACAACTGGTGGCCGCGCATTCTTATGAGCGAGAGTCCGGCGCCAAGGAACAGTTCCCAAAGCCTCGAGAATGGCAGGAAGAAGGCTGCATCGCTGTATCTGGCAACAATGCAGACATTGACAACCATCGATGCCAAGGCGATTACGAGAAATGCCACCGGAAGGCTCCAGCGAGACTTCGCCCGGTAGAAAATCAAACAGATCAAGGGGAACCCGAGGTAGAACTGTTCTTCGACACCAAGCGACCAAAGATGTAGCAGGGGCTGCTGCGTCGCCTCCTGAGCAAAGTATCCGGATTGCTGCCACAACACGAAATTCGCAACGAAGGCGCTTCCACCAATAATTTGCTTGCCCAGCAAGACAAAGTCTGAGGGCAATAGAATGAACCACCCGGCCAGGCAGACGAAAACCAGAACAACAAACAGCGCCGGGAAGATTCGTCGGATTCGCCGGACATAAAATCCGACTAAGCTGAAATTCCGGGACTCCAATTCCTGATAAATGATCGAAGATATCAAAAATCCTGAAATAACGAAGAATATGTCTACACCGACGAAGCCGCCGCTCATTCGACGCGGCGAGAGGTGATAGCCAATCACAGACAGCACTGCGATCGCGCGCAAGCCATCGATGTCGGCACGGTAGGGGATTTTTCTGTCGATGCTTGGTTCGGGTACTATGCTCACGCTTCTCTGCTGACTTGCTGTCCGTACTTTTGCCTTTCAGTGGATCCGGTTGCTGCTTTCCGCGCAGGTTGCCATAGCCTTGGAATACGGGTCAATGCCGGCTAACATCAGTGACTTCACAGCTTCGTGACAATCAGTTTTGTCGGTCCGCTTTGTCGTCGATCTCACTTTTACGGGTCAATCAATCTTGTAAATTCTAAGGTCACCGCAGTCTTGCTGCTCGATTAGCCAGGTGGGCAACGGCCTCGGGAGAGATATATCGGTACCATCGCGGGCAACAAGAAATCGGACGTGCCATTTCCTGGCTATATCGCGCAACGTTTCCGGGTCCGTGGTAGTGAACAGCAAATCGTTATCATGAAGCAGATTGTTAAACCACGGAAGTGCCATTTCGTTTCGCGCCACGTACCCCTCGAGGAGCACCGGACGCTCAGACAGTGCAGAGTAGCCATAGGAGCGGCCCCGGCCGGACTCCGTCATATCCACATCATGTTTGTTGGTTGCAAAAATTTCACCTGGAGTCATCAGTTCACCAAGGCGTCGCAGCCCCCGAACCTCGCCGGGCGAATAAGTTATATCTGTGTGAACCCGTCCGAGCGCGATCTTGACCCAATCGGGAGACCAGGCCAGAAAGCCTGTCATCAGGATGATCATGAGAAGTGCCGAGGCGAAGGCCGAAATACCGCGGCCGTGCCTCATGAAAGCCAAAACAGTGGCCAGAACAGCGAGCAATAGGCAGGCCACGAACAGCTTCGGGCCGAAGTAACTTATCCCCGTCTTGGTGCGAGTTACAAAACTCACAATGCCGATCAAGAAGCCGCACGCGACGAGCAAGCCCATTCCTTTTGTTGCCAGTCTTAGCCATTCGACCATCATTTGGAGACGTTCGACGCTGTGCAACCATCGAGGGCTAACCCGCGAGAAGGCGAAAATGCTGAACATACATTGCAAGAAATAGATGCCGTATTTTTCGTTGGCATCCTTG
>Ga0335074_10006795_pt1 | contig 15871 bp, 12 predicted proteins | sample Lox_Sample_23_FD_206715 | JGI IMG/M metagenome (GOLD analysis project Ga0335074, IMG submission 206715) | Soil microbial communities from Loxahatchee National Wildlife Refuge, Florida, United States - Lox_Sample_2.3 | ecosystem: Environmental > Terrestrial > Soil > Wetlands | place: USA... | reverse complement strand
TCGCTCATCCACCATTGGGGAGTGCGCCCCAAGCTTTGCCGGGTTTTGAGGTTCGGGACGAATCAGGACGGCGGGGCTAGCCGTGAGCCGGCCCCTTAGCAGTGGTCAGTTTCTACTGGCGGCGCGTTCAGGGGGACCGGTGCAGGTAGGAGCCTGGGAGTGAGGGTATGGCGCCGGCCATGGGGGATAGACGATGCCAGCGGTCGGTGGGCCGTGGCCGGCGGTTGGTGAGTCGGGCGCGGGAATGGGGGTGACGCTGGGGGTGGGGGTGGGGGTGGCGGAATGCGCTTCGCTTTTCCGCCCTACGCCAGGTGCGCCGGTCGGGGCGGGATCGGCAAGGTCCAGGTGGCGGGTCTCGAAGGGGGCGGGGTCGGCGCCGTGGAGGGCGATGGCGAGGCGAAGTTCGTTCCAGGTGGCAGGGTCCATTTGGGCGGGGACGATGCCGAGATCGACGCAGATGTCGAAGAGGATGGGGCCGATCTCGCGGTCTCGGTCCTGGTCGACGATCTCGGCGTACATTTCCTCCTCGGGGGTGGGCAGGCGGTCGAGGGAGGAATCGTAGGCCGGCCAGCCGGGGGGGATGGTCCTCCATCCGACGGCGGGCGGGCGGCGTGGGGCGGGGGCCCGGCTTGGCCTGCTCTCGTCGTCGGTGCGCTCGGCGGCTCGGTTCGGCGGCGAGGAGAGGAGGGACAGGGGGGCGAGGCCCTTGCCGAGCCTGGCCTGGAGGGCGACGGCGCGGAGCAGACCGCGGATCATGTAGATGGTGATGAGGGCGGGATTGGTGGTGTCGAAGATCCTTGTGAGGACGGCAAACCAGGGGAGAGTCTTGGGGTCGTCGGTGTGGCGCAGCGTCTGGACGACGTTCTTGCCGTAGGCGATCAGGGTGTGGAGGAGGCGAAGGATGTTGCCGGCACCGGCGGGGCCGGGGCGCGCGGACACGGCCCGATCGGGATCGGGCTGGACGGCTTCGGCTGGGGCGGTGGTGGCGTGGGTCATTCGAGGAACATGGACGCTGGTTTCGATAATTCAAGGTCCATTTTCCTGATTGATAAGATTTTTGTCAGGAGCGGGCACTTGACCCACGTTGTCCCTCCGGCTTGCTGGTGACGTGGACGAGGACACCATCTTCGCGATCGCGTCGGGCGCGGGGCGTGCGGCCATCGCGGTGATGCGGATCAGCGGACCGGACAGCCGGCGGGTGGTCGGCGGGCTGTGCAAGTCGGTGCCGGCGCCGCGTCATGCAGCGTTGCGCCGGCTGCGCGATGCGGCGGGGACGGAACTGGACCGCGGCGTTGTGCTCTGGCTGCCGGGGCCGGGGAGCTATACCGGAGAGGATTCGGCGGAGCTCCACCTGCATGGCGGGCGGGCGGTGGTGGACGGGGTCGCCGAGGCGCTGGTGGGGCTCGGCGCCCGCCCGGCCCAGCCGGGCGAGTTTACCCGCCGGGCCTTCCTCAATGGCCGCATGGACCTGCTGGAGGCGGAGGCCGTCGCCGATCTGGTCGCGGCTGAAACGGCTGCGCAGCGGGGGCAGGCTCTGCGCCAGCTCGAGGGTGGGCTGGGTGCGCTCCATCGCGGCTGGGCCGACCGGCTGTTGAAGCTAATGGCCCAGCAGGAGGCGTTGATCGACTTTCCGGATGAGGACCTGCCGCCCGAGGTCGAGGCGGCTGTTGTTGCCGAGATCGGGACACTGGGCACCGAGATGGAGGCCCACCTCGCCGACCGGCGGCGCGGCGAACGCCTGCGCGAGGGCTTGGTGTTCGCGGTCACCGGGCCGCCCAACGTGGGCAAGTCGGCGCTGGTGAACGCACTGGCCGAACGGGATGTCGCGATCGTCTCGGCCATCCCCGGCACCACGCGCGATGCGCTGGAGACGCGGGTGGTGCTGGGGGGCGTTCCGGTGACCCTGGTCGATACGGCGGGCCTGCGGGAGACGGCCGACGAGATCGAGGCCGAAGGTGTCCGACGGGCACTGGCGCGCGCCGCCGAGGCGGACCTTGTCATCGCGGTCGCCGAAGCGGGGGGCGGTGGCCAGCGGGCGGCTGTCGAAAATACTGTTTACGTTGCCAACAAGATCGACCTTGGCGGGGTGGTGCCGGCGGGCGCGATGGGCGTCAGCGCGCTGACCGGCGCCGGGCTGGATGCGCTGCGGGAGCGGCTGGCACAGCAGGCGCGGGCGCTGACCGACAGCGCCGGCCCGCCGCCGCTGACCCGCGCGCGGCACCGGGCGGCGTTGCAGGAAGCATCGGCGCGCCTGGTCGATGCGCGGCAGGCGGATCTGGCGGAGCTGCGTGCCGAGGACCTGCGGCTGGCGCTGCGGGCGCTGGGGCGAATCACCGGCGAAGTCGGGGTGGAGGACATTCTGGACGCGCTGTTTGCCCAGTTCTGTATTGGGAAGTAGGCGAGTTGCCTTGGTTCCGGGATTGCGAAGTAATCAAGTGGACAAGGAGTGCACAGAGGTCGCACGGAGTTTCACGGAGAAAGGTTTTGGGCGCTTCGCGCGGGCGGGGCGTTGTTGTGCGAGGCGTCCGGGCCGAAGTTTAGCCACCTTTCGGCGCACGTTATTGATGTGGCCTGTTTTTGGGGATGGCTATCTGTCTGCGCTATCGCCCGGCCAGGCAACTCGGCCGCCGTGCGCCGCGCCGAACTGACCCTCATTGTTGCGCGCCATTCAACTTCATCAAGTCTGCACATCCGTGTGCATCTGGTGCGTCCAGGAAAGCTGGCGCGATCCAGCCGGTGCAAGTCCGGCCCAGGTAAGGGGTAGCGCCCGCCTGGTAGTGAGTGTTGCGTCGATGGCGGCGACGTCCTCGGCGAAGCGTACACAACAATCGTGTGGGGTGGGCTATTGAGCCGCGAAACACACAAGACCGCAGAGGCCGAGACTGTCAGATGGGCCGAAGGCAACATGTGCGGCGCCGTTTTGCGAGGCGCTGACGCTCTGCCGTGGTCAAAGATCCCATCACGCACGAAAGGATCGCGTCGGAAACTGGGAGGTCTCATGTCTGACCAGGGGCGGCCGGAAACCCGCTCCTGGCCCGCGTCGGGAAGGCGAGGAGCCGTCGCCGACGATGCACGGGCACGAGAAGTCGGACAGATGCGTAGTACCGATGAAGCCTGCGAACAAAGCCGAGCGATCGGCGGCGGAGTGGGTGGAGGGAAGGCATCTGGTCGAGGGGAGTACCGGGCTGGGAACGCACGCTCCGGATACAAGGCCGGGTTGGCGTGTCACAACTACCGGCACGGTCTCGCTGCGCAACTGCATGGGTCGCCAAAACCCCGAGCGGTGCAGCGGTATCACCCGAGACAGGAGCCCGGTGCGGGAAAGCCGCACGCCGGGATCTGTGCGGGGGGCGCGCAGCAATGCGCGTCCCTACCGCGACTGGTTCCACCATTTGCCTGCGGCCAGCACGCCAGGAGCAGGCCCGGGGAAGACCTTCTAGTTGCCGCCTCGCGCCGGATCCCACTGCGCGGGACCGCGGCAACCGCGTTGTCCTGCAACAGGGGCATCAGCTCGTGGTCTCTGTGTCGATTCCAAACCGACACCTAATGCCCTGCCGGCTAGCGCCCCGCCGTCATACGCTGCGGGGGCTGACTTCAGGGCCGCCTGCGACTAGAGGGACCGTCGGCCATTCGAACCATTTGCGACACAGTAGGACCAATGGCGGAAGGCCCGAGCACGCTGCTGACCATATTCGCCACCTTCGGCGTCGGCGGACCACAAGTACGTTTCGCCGCCATCGCCAATCGCTTCCCCGACCGTTACCGGCACCTGATCGTGGCGATGGACGGCGTGACTGCTGCCCGCGAACGGCTGGCACCCGAACTCCAAGTGACGTTCCCATCGATCGAGATCCGCAAGGGAGCCACGCTCACCAACCGCCGCACATTCCGCATCGCACTGCGAGAGTGGCGTCCTGATCTGCTCGTGACTTGCAACTGGGGCGCCATCGAGTGGGCGATGGCGAACCTGCCGCCGCTCTGCCGCCACCTGCACATCGAGGACGGCTTCGGCCCCGAGGAGCAGCAAATCCAGCTCCGTCGCCGCGTCCTGACCCGCCGTCTGGTCCTGGCCCGAAGCACCATCGTGGTGCCGTCGCGCAACCTGGAGCGCATCGCGACGCAAATCTGGCGGCTCTCGCCGCGCCGCGTGCGCTACATCCCCAACGGCATCGACATCGCCCGCTTCGCCGCCCCATCGGACACCTCGTTGCTGGCTCGCATCAAGGGCGACGGCCCGATCATCGGCACTGTCTCGGCCTTGCGGCCGGAGAAGAATTTCCAACGCCTGTTGCGCGCGTTCCGCATCGTGACCCAACAGCTCCCGGCGCGGCTAGCCCTGGTGGGTGACGGACCAGAACGGCCCAACCTGGAACGTCTGGCGGGCGAGCTCGGCATTGCCGATCGTGTGCATTTTGCCGGCCATGTCCCCGCGCCGTCACCGTTCTACGGCGCCTTCGACCTGTTCGCGGTTTCCTCCGATACCGAGCAGATGCCGATCGCCGTGATCGAGGCAATGGCCGCTGGGCTCCCCATCGCCGCCACGGATGTAGGCGATGTGCGCACGATGCTGGCGCCGGAGAACGCATCCTTCATCGGCCCACTGGACGACGCCGCGTTGGCCGCCTCCCTGCTGACACTGCTGCGCGATCCCGGCCTGCGGCAGAGCATCGGCGCGGCGAACCGCGCCAAGGCGGCCCGCGATTACGACCAGGAGACGATGTTCCAGGCTTACGCGGCGCTGTTCGATCGCCAGAGGTGATCCGCCAGCCAGTACCACGCCAGTCCGATCCACTCGTGCAGCGCGTAATAGCTCTGCAACCACGCGGTTGCCGCCGGCAACGCCCCGGCGTTTAGCTCGTCCAGTTGGACCGGCGCCGCGGTGGCCCGCAGGCCGGTACGCCGAAAGGCGATCATCGCCCGGTGCTCGTGCCAAGCGTGCGTAACGACATAAACGGAATGGATGCCGAGCGGTTCCAGGATCGCCGCGCTGTCGCTGGCGTTCTCCCAGGTGTTGCGCGAGCGGTCCTCGATCCATCGCACCGGCACGCCGAAATCGTTTCTCAGGCTGTCGGCCATCAGCTCGGCAATCGGCGGCTCGTCCCTCTCCAGCGTGCCGCCGGAGACGAGGATCGGCAGGTGCGTGCGACGCTCCAGCGCAGCCCCGGCGCTGAGGCGCTGCAAAGTCAACGGGCCCACCCGTACGTCAGGGCCAGGCCCGAGCGTGTGCTGCAGTTCGGCACTGAGGATGACGATCGCCTGGGGCGGATCGTTCCGGGGCGGCTCCAGGGGCAGCCCTTGCTCGATCGACACGATCAACGCCTGGCTGACGACCGGAAGCGACAGCACCAGCAGCAATCCCAGCGACGCCGCCACGACGATCGTCCCGGCGCGTCGGCGCCGGCGCATCAGCACCAGCCCGGCAATGGCCACCAACACGAGGTTCGGCGGCGGCACCACCAGGAAAGTGAGGAATTCTCGCAGAAAATGCGGCAGCGTCGTTCAGCCCGGTCGATCGAGCCAGCGCAGCACCTGCGCCAGTCCGTCGCTCAGCGCCACACTGGGCGCCAGCCCGAGCGCTGTCCGAGTCGCCGCTGTCGAACCGACCGAGGCGCGGACGTCGCCCGGACGCGCGGCCCGGTGGCGTAGCAGCGGCCGGCGATCGGTCAGCCCGGCGATCGTCCGCGCCAATTCTTGGACTTGCGTTGCCACGCCCGTGCACACATTGAAGACCGCCGCCGTGTCCGTCCGGCGCTGCATGGCCGCAAGCAGCGTCGCCACCACGTCGGCGACATAAATGAAGTCCCGGGTCTGCTGCCCGTCGCCGTAGATGTCGAACACCGCGCCGTTGCGCGCGCGCTCGCAGAAGATCGAAATCACCCCGGAATACGGCGATTCCGGGTCCTGCCGCGGTCCATACACATTGAAGAAACGCAGCCCGACGGTCGGAATGCCGTGCACATGCGCCGCCACCCGCGCATGCAACTCGCACCCCAGCTTATCCGCCCCATAGGCGGAGAGCGGCCGTGTCGCCGCTGCTTCCGTGATCGGCTGCGTCGGGCAGTCGCCATACACGGCCGCCGAGGAGGCATACACCACCTTCGCCTGCCGCCCCCGAAGCGCATCGAAGAGCGTGACGGTCCCGCTGAGATTGGCGCGGTGCGTGCCCAGCCAGTCGTCCACCCCGCGCGCGACCGAAGCGATGGCGGCAAGATGGAAGCACCCATCGATCCCGGCCACCACATCACGCACCACGGCCGGATCGGCGACGTCGCCCACGATCAGCTCAGCCCCTCGCGGCAGGTTGCCGCGCTTGCCGGTCGAAAGATCGTCCAGCACGCGAACGCGGTCGCCGCGTGCGATCAGCGCATCGCAGAGATGCGAACCGATGAAGCCCGCCCCACCGGTTACGAGATACGTCGCCATTCTAAAGATCCGTGCTGGAGATGAAGCGAACACCAAGTGCCGCGAGCCGGTCGTGTGCCTGATCGAGGGTGGTGTGGCCGCCAGCAGCCGGCAGACCGATGCCGCGGCAGGCATCTTCGATGACGACGACTTCGAACCCCAGGCGCACGGCATCCTCGGCCGACCAGGCCACACAGAAATCAGTCGCCAGACCGGTGAGGAAAATGCGTGTCATCCCGCGGCCGCGCAGCCAGCCATCGAGCCCGGTCGAGGTCCGATGGTCGTTCTCGAAGAAGGCCGAATAGCTGTCGATGTCGCGGTCGTATCCCTTGCGGATGATCACCTCGATCCGTGACGTATCAAGCCCCGGATGGAGCGCGGCATTGGCGGTGCCTTGCACGGCGTGGTCCGGCCACAGGACTTGGGGACCGTAGGGCAGCTCGATCGACTCATAGGGCTGCCGGCCGGGATGCGCGCTGGCGAACGACAGGTGGCCGGGCGGATGCCAGTCCTGGGTTGCGAAGGCGTGGGCGAACGGCCCGGCAAGCAGACGGTTGATCACCGGAACAACCGCTGCGCCCTCGGCGACCGGCAGCTCCCCGTCTGGCATGAAGGTGGGCTGCACATCGACCACCCCGAGAATGTCCGTTCGCGCGTTCGGCACCGCTGCCCCAGGTTTTGAGACGCTGGAAACTCCCCTGATTCTCTGGACCGTTCAAGCTAACACTCGGTAACCGAATTGCGACGACTTTCACCTCTCCCGCTCTGTGGGAGAGGCCTGTCCTCGGACTCCGACCCGAGGGTCGGTTCGCGCAGCGAACCGGCTGAGGATGCCGGGAGCGAGGGCCTCGCCCGTTCACCAGCCTCAGGCGCTCACTTGGTCCAACTGTACTTCCCACCCGGCGGCGGTCAGCGGGAAGCTCTTGATCACGTTTCGTGCGGCGAACTGGTAGATCGGCTGGAACAGGATGATCAGGTTTGCCTGGTCGATCATGAACTTCGAATATTTCACATAGAGATCCGACCGCTTCCGCGGATCGGTCTCCTGCGCCGCCGCCAGCACCAGCTTCACCAGGTCGGCGGGCGGGGTCCAGTGAATGCGCTTGGCGACGCGCTGCACGGTGGCCGAGGCCCAGCCGTCCTCCTCCACCCCCGACGGGTTCCAGAACGTCAGCACCGCGGTCGATTTGCCGGTGGTGTACTGGGTGCGCAGGTTCACCTGATCCATCGGGTCGAGTACTACCTTGATCCCCACCCGCGCCAAGTCCGATTGCAGCTTTTGTCCGAGCACCGCGTAGGACAGGCCCGAGACAGCGGCGTCCCCATAGCTCAGCTTGTATTCGAAACCATCCGGGAATCCGGCCTGCTGCAACAACTGCTTGGATTTCTCCAGATCCTGGTGGTAGCCAATCTCCTTCGTCAGCTCGCGGGTCGAGCCATACAACCCGATCGGAATGAAGCTCGCGCAGCGGATCGCGTGGCCGCCGAGCAGATCGTTGATGATGCCGTCGTAATCGATGGCATACCAGACCGCTTGGCGCGCTGCTTTCACCGCCAGTGCCTTGTTGAACGCGGGCTCGCAGGTCAGCGCCATATACACGAAGTCGAGGCTCTCCAACCCCTCGATCCGCACGTCCGGATTACCCTTCAGCGTGGCGATTTGTTCGGGAATCAGGTTGAATGCCGCGTCGATGTCGCCGCGTTTGATCGCCAGAAGCTGAGTGGCGCTGTCGCCCATGTGGCGGATGATCACATGCTCAAAATGCACGGGGCCCCGCCAGTGGTGCGGATTGCGCGTGAGCAGGATCTGCGCGTTGCGGGTCCAGCCCGCCAGCGTGAACGGCCCGGCGCCGGCGGAGTGCTGGTTCAGCCATTGCGTTGCCGTGTCGGTCGAGTTCGCGCCCGGTGCGCTGGTGCCGCCGTGCGCTTCCGCCACCTTGCGCTCCAGGATGCCGAAATTCGGGCCACACAGCACAGTCAGCAGGGGCTGCGTCGGATCGGTCAGGATGACATCGACGTGTCCGGGATCGGGTACTTCCACCCGCGCCACATTCGCTACGTACTGCGATGGCTGGTCCTTGAGGTTGATCACCCGGTCTATCGTCCATTTCACATCGTCCGCGGTGACCGGATTGCCGCTGTTGAATTTCGCCCCTTGCCGCAGAGTGAACCGCCAGCCTTTTCCATCCGGCGTGCGCGCCCATGCAGTGGCGAGCGCCGGTTTGACGTTCAGATAGTCGCCCGGCGTCATCGTTATCAGCGCGTCGTAGGCGGCATTCAACGTCATCGGCGGCGTGTATTGCGCCTCGCGCGCCGGATCGAGCGTGATCGTGTCGCTGATGTCGAGGCCGAGTACCAGCGTGGTCTTGCTCGCCGCGGCATACACCCGCTCCGGCAATCCCGTCGCCAGCGCCGCGCTGCCAGCGCCGAGCAGCCGCAAAACCTCGCGCCGGCCGATCCAGCCGACCTCGCGCAAATCCGCTTCAGCCACGACGACCTCCCGTGTGTTCTTCTAAGTGCCCTCATCATAGCCGGAGGCCTCGCTGCGGCAAGTTGTTGACCGACGGCCGATCGGCGATAGTCGTGCAAGGGAGAGCAGACGGAAGGGAAAGGGGGCACGCATGCTGCGCTACATCGCCTCCCGCCTGCTGATTGCCGGGGTGATGGTGCTCCTCGCCACGCTGGTGATCTTCCTGATCGCCAATACGGTCCCAGGCGACCCGGTGCTGACCCAGCTCGGCGACATCGCCGCAAACAACCCTGTCATTGTCGCCGCGTATCGGCACAAGTGGGGGCTCGACCTGCCGATGTGGGATAGATACTGGATCTTTCTCGTCGGGCTGATCCACGGCGATCTGGGCATATCGATCTCGTCACAGAGGCCGGTGCTTGATGACATCGCGCAATATGCGCCTGCCACCGTCGAGCTATCGACGGTGGCGTTCCTGCTGTCGCTGCTGATCGGCTTGCCGCTCGGCGTGATCGCGGCGATCGAGCGGGACTCCTGGATCGACCATCTGGCCCGCGCCGTGTCGCTGATCGGCGTGTCGTCGCCCACCTTCTGGCTGGCTTTCATCATGCTGGCGGTGTTCTACGGTTGGCTCGGCTGGGCGCCGGGGCCTGGGCAGATCAGCGCCGACCAGTTCCCACCGCCGGTGGTCACCGGGATCATGCTGATCGACGCGCCGCTTGCCGGGCAGTGGGACACATTCTGGGACGCGGTAGCGCATTTGATTTTGCCATCGATCGTGCTGGCTTCCGCCACGCTCGGGTTGATCACGCGGACCACCCGCGCGGCGATGCTGGAGGCTCTGTCGCAGGACTATATTCGCGTCGCCCGCGCCAAGGGGCTGGTCCGCCGTGCCGTCATGCTGGGCCACGCGCTGCCCAACGCGATGCTGCCCGTGGTCACGCTGGGTGGGCTTGCCTATGCGCAGTTGCTGACCGGGACGGTATTGACCGAGACCATCTTCTCCTGGCCCGGGCTTGGCCGTTACACGTTTCAGAGCGCGGAGTTCCTCGACTTTCCGGCGATCATGGGGATCACCATCGTGGTCGCAGTGGTTTACGTGATCGTCAACCTGCTGGTCGATTTGTCTTACGCGCTGCTCGACCCGCGCGTGATGCGACGATGAGCCCCCGCGTTTCAGCCGGAACGACCTCCGGCATCGACCTCGCTCTGTTGGCTGCCGAGGCGGAACGCTCTGTTGCCGGGCGCCGCCGGCGGTGGTTGCGCCGCTATGGTCTGGCTGCTGCCGGGGGTGCGCTGATTGTGTTCTGGATGCTGGCGGCCGTGTTCGCGCCCAGCATCGCGCCGTATCCGCCGGACGTCGTGCATGTGGCCGGGCGACTCGCCCCGCCCTCACCCGCGCACTGGCTGGGTACCGACGAATTGGGACGCGACGTGTTTACGCGCGTCCTGTATGGCGCGCGGACCTCGCTGACAGTCGGCTTCGTGGTGGTTCTGGTTGGGGCCGCGTTCGGTTCGCTGCTTGGTGCGGTCGCGGCTTATATCCGCGGCTGGGCCGAGGAGGCGCTGATGCGCGCTACCGACCTGATGTTCTGCTTCCCGCCGATTATCCTGGCGATGGCTATCGCCGCGGCACTGGGGATCGGCACCCGCAACACGGTAATCGCGATGCTGGTGGTGTGGTGGCCGAAATTCGCCCGGCTCGCCCGTAGCGTGGTGATCGGCCAGCGCTCACAAGAATACGTTGCGGCGGCACAGGCCGTCGGGTTCGGTCCCGCGCATATCCTGCTGCGCCAGATCGTGCCGAACGCGGTGGGGCCGTTGATCGTGCTGGTCACGCTCGATTTGGGCAACGCGATCCTGGTGTTTGCTGGACTGTCGTTCCTGGGGCTTGGCGTGGTGCCCCCTACGCCGGAGTGGGGATCGATGGTGTCCGAGGGACGCGAGTTGGTGTCGCAATGGTGGGTCGCGACGTTTCCCGGGCTGGCGATCCTTTCGGTCGTAATGGGCTTCAACTTCGTGGGCGACGGCCTGCGCGACTGGCTCGACCCTCATGCCCGGCGCCGTTAATCCAAACGTCGTGCAGGCCGTTGATCCCGGCAGCTCGCGCGAGGAAGTCGCTGCGCCCATCCTCGACGTAAAGGACCTTCGCACCTGGTTCTTTACCGATGCGGGTGTGGTGCGCGCGGTGGACGGGGTCAGCTTCGACCTGCACCGCGGCGAGGCACTTGGGATCGTTGGTGAATCCGGATCAGGCAAGAGCGTTACCGCCAAATCGATTATGCGCCTGTTAGACGAGCCAGCCCGCATCGTGGCCGGCACGATCCGCTTTCGGGGACGCGAACTGACCGCGCTCTCTGAGGCGGAGATGCGCGAGATCCGTGGCGCCGAGATCGCGATGGTCTTTCAGGACCCGATGACCTCGCTGAATCCGGTGCTACGTATCGCCCGCCAGTTGATCGAGACGATGACCGCGCACCGCCGCTTCGGACGGGAGGCGGCGCGCCGTCGGGCGGCGTCGCTCCTCGGCCGAATGGGCATCGCCGGACCGGAGCGGGCGATGCGTTCGTGGCCACATCAGTTCTCCGGCGGCATGCGCCAGCGCGTGATGCTGGCGATGGGGTTTTCCAACGAACCGGCGCTGATCATTGCCGATGAGCCAACCACCGCGTTGGACGTCACTATCCAGGCACAGATCCTCGACTTGCTGCGCGGGCTGAACGCCGATCTCGGCACCGCGGTGATGCTGATCAGTCACGACCTCGGCGTGATCGCCAATCTCTGCTCTCGCGTCCTGGTCATGTATGCCGGCGAAGTCGTCGAGGAGGGCACGCCCGAGAAGCTGCTGTCGGACCCACGGCACCCCTACACTTGGGCGCTGCTGCACGCGGCACCGCGGCTGGATCAGGCCATGGCGGCCGAGCGCAGACTTGCGACTATCGAAGGGCAGCCGCCGGATGCACGCGACTGGCCTGAAGGATGCCGCTTCCGCGCGCGCTGCCCGTTCGCAGTAGAAGCGTGTGCGCAACACCCGGATCTGCTACCGGTGGGGCCGGATCGCAGCGCACGTTGTTGGGTGACGCAGGCCGGCACGCGCTTGGTCCCCCCGCGTCCGGCGACCGGCCGCTCTGCGGTCCGCGAGGCCGCCAACGGAACGCGGCCAATGCTGGAGGTGCGCGGTTTGCGCAAGCATTTCGTGCTGCCGCGCGACAGTTTTCTGGAGCCTCGACACGTGCTGCGCGCGGTCGACGGCGTCGATCTCACGGTGTTTCCGGGTGAAACCGTTGGCCTTGTCGGTGAATCCGGATGCGGCAAATCAACCCTCGCGCGCGTCGTGATGCGGCTCGACGACCCGACCGAGGGGAGCGTCGTATTCGACGGTACCGACATCTCGCACGAGTCGCAGGCGCGGATCCGGCCGCTTCGCCGGCGGATGCAGATGATTTTCCAGGACCCGTACGCCTCGCTCAATCCGCGTATGACCGTCGGTGAAATCCTTGCCGGGCCGCTCCGGCTGCACGGGTTGGCCGACAGCACGACGGCGACGCGGGCGCGCGTTAAGCAATTGCTGGACCTTGTGGGCCTGCCGCCGACCGCTGCAGCGCGCTTCCCGCACGAGTTCTCAGGCGGCCAGCGACAGCGGATCTCGATCGCGCGGGCGCTTGCGGTCGAGCCGGTATTTGTGCTCGGCGACGAGCCGATCTCGGCGCTGGATGTGAACATCCAGGCGCAGATCATTAACCTGATGATCGGGCTGCAGGAGCGGCTGGGACTGACTTACTTGTTCATCGCGCACGACCTTGCGGTGGTGCGGCATATCTCGGACCGGATCGTTGTGCTGTATATGGGCCGGGTGATGGAGACGGCACCGGCAGAGGTGTTGTTCGCCCGCAAGCTGCATCCTTATACAGCGACCCTGATTTCCGCTGTCCCCGTGCCGGACGCCGCGGTAGAACGTACGCGCCGGCGGATTATCCTGCAGGGCGAGCTACCGAGCGCGATCAACCCGCCCAGTGGGTGTCGTTTCCGCACCCGCTGCCCGGCGGCCGCGCCGTGCTGCGCGGCCGAGGCGCCGGTTCTCGCGGAGGCAGAGCCTGGGCACTTCGTTGCCTGCCACTTCCCGGGCGCGGTGCGGTGACGTCAAGTTCCCTTGACCGGGCGGGTGACGCAGGCCTGACCGCAACTGGCAGCGTCGTCTTTGCGAGACGCGCAGCGCCGTGGCAATCCAGGGCGGCGCGGCAGGCATCCGTTACGCGGCCTTTGGATTGATTCGCTCCGCTCGCAATAACGACGCTCGAACCTATCCAGCCGAAATACACTCTACCCGGCATAGATCGCCAGCTTGCGGGTGGCGAGGTCAACGGTGACAAAGTCGTCGGGCGTCTTAGCCTCGGCGCCGTCGCTCGCCGGATGGTATTCGATCCGAAGTTGCTTGGCGTTGGCGATGATGCGCAGATAGCCGAAGTCCTGGTCGTCGTAATTCTCCATCACAACCGGGTCCTGGTGCTTCTCCACCTGCAGGCTCATCGGCATGCGCAGCGTCGGCTGACCCTTCCTGGTCAGCCGGGCAAGCCCATGGCCGCCGTTGCCGGCGATGACATAGGGCACCTGAGCCTCGCCGCGCGCGCGTGTGAAGCGCTGGTAATTGTGAGCATGCCCCGACAGCACCGCATGCGGCCACACCCCGACCTCCTTGCAGATGCCGTCGATCTGCTTCTGCATCTCCGGGCTCCATCCGTGCCTGCTGCCGGCGGTATAGATCGGATGGTGGTGCGCAATGATCAGCGCGCCAGCATATTTCTCCGACTTCACCCGCTCCAGTGCGGCGCGCAGGTAATCCAGTTGCGCGTCCGGCACTTCCTTATACGTGCCGTCCTCCGAGCTCATGACACCGGGGTCTTCCAGCACGTTGCTGTACAGTGCCAGCACGCGCACGAACGGCGCCTCGAAGGTGAAGAACACGCCCGGCTGGATCTGCGCGGTGCGATCGAGCCCGCCGGCTTCCGGCGTGACGACGAATTCGGACTCGCAGAAGTTCTCCAGATACGCCTCGAGTGTCGGCACATTGACGCCGGGCGCCACCATCCCGTCGTGGTTGCCGGCGAGTGCGAGGATCGGCGCAGGATAGTCGCGATACGGCTCGTAGAACTGGTCGTAATAGTACGCCGCCTCGCCGAAGCTGTATATCACGTCGCCAAGGTGAAAGCAGAACTGTGGCACTTCGGCCGGGTCCTGGTCGGTGAAGTCCGCCACCATCTTGTCGGCAACCGCGTTCTGGTCCTCCGGCCCCCTGGTGTTGCCGGTATCGCCGACGGCGTGGAAGACGATCTGGCCGCGCTTGGTGATGTCCTGCTCGACCTCCGCCCCGGCGCTACCCAACAGGTCGGCGAACTTCAGCACCGGCTCGGTCCCGCCGCGCGGCAGCGGGAAGCCCATCGGCAGCAGCTTGTGCTCACGGGCGAGCTCATCGATTTTCTTATAGGCGGCGTTGTCCGACGGATGATGGATCTTAAACTTCGTCGGATCCGGTGTGGCTTCCGGCTGCCCGAATTGCGGCGCCTTGACGGGGTGCGGCTCTTGCCCGCCAGCCTGATCCGGACCGGCGTGCAGCGACTCGTCGCCGTTCTCGCCGCCGTTGCCGTGGTCTCCACTCGCGCGTTCCCGCTTGCGGTGATGGGGATGATGTGCGGCTTGCGCGCGTGAAGCGGCGTGCCCGCCGCCCTTTTGATGTGATGCCTTTTTGGCCATCGGTTTTGCGCTCCCCAGGGTCCACGAGCACCTAGACGACACAACGCTAGGTCGCATGACTTTGTGCTGTATGCTCGTGTCGTTTTTATGACACGACTTTGCCGCAGAGTTCGACCCTTGCAGGTCACATGCACCTGCTTCGGCTGACTACGCTGGAGCTGACAATCCCGGAAAACCCTTCGAGGCTCGGCAAGTGGGCGTGCGAGGGCAAGTGCACGGCGGGCCGGGAGAAGGGCGACGGCCGGGCCAAACCGACTTCACCTACGCCTCAGCGAATCCTGACCGACGCACCATTCCACCCACGCATGCCGAAGCGCCGCCCCCAGGTTACGGCCGAACCGCGGCCCATCGCACAGCGGACTCGCTTTCACCGCCGCGCGCAGCCCGGCACGCAGCGTCGCCAAAGAATCCAAATCGGCCGCCTTGGCGACAGCCAGCTTCACATAGCCCTCAAGATCGGCCGCGACCCACTCCCCCAGGCCCACATTGCACAAATGGCTCATCGAATGCCGCGAGGCAAATGTCTCCCCGGGCAGCGTAACGGTCGGCACGCCCATCCACAGCGCCTCGCACGTAGTAAGCCCTCCGGAATAAGGAAACGGGTCCAGCACGAGATCGATCTGGTTGTATTCCCCCATGAACTCCCGATGCGGCGAAGCCCCGCGCAGCTCGACGCGCTCCGCGCCGACACCATGCCGGGCGAACTCCTCCCGCACCCTCGCAACGCTCTCCGGTTCCGAGAACTGGTACGTCTTCAGCACCAGCCGCGCCGTCGGAACCAACCCAAGTATCCGGGCCCAGGTCGCAATCACCTCCGGCGTCACCTTGGCCAGGTTGTTGAAGCACCCAAAAGTAACGAACCCGTTCGCCGCAGCCGGCAATGGCCCCACATCCGGCGCATAGGCCGGCGGGCTGTAACAAACATACCCATCGGGAAGCCGCAGGATCCATTCGCTATAATACTGCTCCAGCTCCGGCGGCGTTTCCCACCGGTCCGATATGAACCAGTCGATCTCCGCCAGCCCCGTCGAGTGGTTCTGCATCCCCACCCATTTCACCTGCACCGGTGCCAGCCGATAGGCGCAGGCCGCCATCCGCCCGCACTCGCCATATCCCCCCATATCGATCAGCACGTCGATTCCCAGTTCGCGCCCCAGCTGCGCCAGCCCTGGATCATCCAGCAGATCGACCTCATGCCACCCCGCGGCAAGCGCCCGAAACCGCCGGGCAATCGTATCCGACGCAACGTTC